>Ga0181516_10000587_pt1 | contig 32346 bp, 29 predicted proteins | sample PEATcosm2014_Bin_25_FD_121104 | JGI IMG/M metagenome (GOLD analysis project Ga0181516, IMG submission 121104) | Peatland microbial communities from MTU Mesocosm Facility, Houghton, MI, USA - PEATcosm2014_Bin01_10_metaG | ecosystem: Environmental > Terrestrial > Soil > Wetlands > Peat | place... | reverse complement strand
GACAACGTGAAGAAGCTGGAGCTTGAAAAACTGGACAGCGAGCAGCACTTCACCTCGCCTCCTCGGGCGCCGTACCCCCGCTGACCAACGGTGGCGTTTATGCCCTTCGTCCTTGGAATTGGCAAGGATTAATGAAGGAATCGGTGGCGTAGTCGCGCCTCGTTCAATTCAACGGCGTAGGATCGCGACTCAATCTTGGAACCGTCTCCGGTCAATTTATACGGTGTGAGTCAACGCTTTCGTGCCCGAATCTCAACTAACCGAATCTCAATGAGGCGCCGAATGAGGTCGTCGCTCAGTGGTGAGTCAACCGTGAAGCGAAGCGCGCTCTTGGATTGAGAGTAGCCCGCAAGTTCATCGCGAAGTTGTCCCAGCACCGACCCGCTGAACGGCAGGTAGCTCATGTGGTTCTTGAACGAAGCGAAACCCGCGACGACGCCGCCTTCCAAACGAAAAGCCGGAACTCGATACGAAATGCATTGTTCGGCTTCTGGAACCACGGCGAGTATGGCAAGGCGAAGACGAGCAAGGGTGTCCCGCTGACGTCCGGGAACGGTCTTCAGATATCGGTCGACTTCGCTAGAACTCACTTGTCCGCCTTCGTGCCGCCTCGGAACACCCAGAATCACCAACCTCGACCGCTCAACAACTCAAACCCCGCGTACCCTCCAAACCGCAGCCTGACCCAAGTACCGTCGAGTTACCAAACTCTACGTTCGCGATATGGCGTTCGGGCGTTGATTCGTACGAAAGTGAGTCACACTTCTCGTACGCTTCAGTGCCCCCGGCAGGATTCGAACCTGCGCACACGGTTTAGGAAACCGATGCTCTATCCCCTGAGCTACGGGAGCTCCGTTGACTCGTCGCGCTCACGACGACACGAGAGCCTACGACAGAAATCCTCTTTCCTCACCATGCTACTGAATTAGTACTTAACAGCCGCACTTCAAACGCGCGAGGTGTTCTCGCGACGATCACGAGCACGCAACAATGCAATCAAGTCGTAAGAATCGCACTGGCCGTTCTGCACTTAAATGGAGTTGGCGATGAGAGTTCAACGCTTCGGTACCCGGTTAAAGGGAGCACTCACCATGAAGAAGCACACACATCGATCCCTCGCTGGCCATCAGCACGCAACTTGGCTTCGAATTGGCTTGGCGTCACTTTTGTCGCTGTCACTGGTGGGGCTGATCAGTAACGACGCCACCGCGTCCACGAGGACCTCTGGTTCACTCGTGTTTACGGGAGCCTTGAAAGGCACTTTGAAACTCGGCTCGAACAGTGGTTGTGACGCCAGCGACAACGGTGTCACCTTGAGTTCGTTCGCGACGACACTGCCGTCGAAGAAGTTCAAGACGTGGTCGATCACCATAGTCGTCAGCAAACTCGGTACGTACAAGAGGTTCAAGTTGGGACACGATTCGTTCGTTCTCGGCACGAGTGACTACACCGGCTGGGTCGCCACAAAGGGTTCGATGACCATTATCGCCCACACCGGATCCGTCAACCTCACCCTCGGCGGTCACGAAGGCAAAGCCACCGGCACGGTGTACGTCGCCGGCACGTGGACCTGCGGCTCGTAGGCGTCTGCGAATCGCACGACCACAGGGAATCGTCGCCGTCCACGTCGTTGGTCGCTACGAGGTCGAGGTCGAGCCTCTCGGCTGACGAGAAGGATTGTTGTCCGGCGCGTCATCAATCGTTGGCATAAGGTAACCAAAGAACGCCGTCGCCGCACCGAGGAACATCAGTGCCATGCCGACCAGACGCAGCGAATGAGCGTAACAAAAGAATCCACCGATTCCTCCAATGCCGACGCCCATCAGACCCACCGTGGCGGCAATGCGCTCGACGCGTCCCTCGCGCGCTGCCAAGGCAAAGATGACGAGGGCGCCGAAACCGAGAAAACCACCCAAGACGCCGTGCACGATGGTGACGGCTTCACCCTGACTGATCGCCCAACCATTGGGTCGGTCGAAGGGCACCGAAAGAAGTTCAGCGAAACCGACCAGCATTTCCGCTCCGACGAGCAGCATCATCGTCGTCCAGGCTCGCCGACTGATCACCGGCCGGTCCCCAGAGGCAATCATCGGACTCTCACGCGTCACTCCGTTGTCGCGCACGGGAGCGACACGAACGAGCGCGTTGTAGGTCACCAAGGCAATGACCAAGTGCATCATCATCAAGAAAAATACTGCACTCTTCGGTTCACCCTTGACGAAGAGATAGAGGTCAGGTATCCACAACGCCAGAGTCACCGTGATAGCAAGACGCAAGAACAGCCAACGAGGAGACGACGTTAACCGAGTGACAACGAACCATGCGGCGCACGCACCAGCTACTCCGACAATCGTCAACGTACCGTAGTCGACGAAGCGAAAGTGAGAATAGTTCTCGGTCGATGGAGACGCGATCGTCGCCCACTTCACCAGACCGACATCGGCCACGAGCGAGATGACGATCGAAAGCACCGAGACCACCAACAACCTCGGCACGGAGGGTGGCGTTTCCGACGGCAGTGAATCAACTCGGAGTCTGGTTAGTAACCGCTCGGCCCACGAGAGCACTGTCATGACGAGCGGCCTTTGTGGTCCGTCATTGTCGATGTGGACGACCCCTGACCTGAAGTTTCGCGAAGGAAAACGTCAACGATCTCGAGAAAACGTTCCCGCTCCTCAATGAACGGCATGTGACTCGACGATTCGAAGATCTCCCACCGTGTTTCGGGAATCGTGTCATAAAAAGGTTGCACGGTGCGCGGCGTCGCCTCATCGTAACGACCCGAAAGAAGCAACGTCGGCACGGAAATGTTGTGAGCCCGATCCTCGATCGTCCAGTCCTTGAGCGTTCCCACGCAGTGGAATTCGTTGGGACCGTTCATGACGTGGTACACCGTGGAATCTCGCTCCATGAACTGCTTCGTTCGAACCAGTTCGGGAGGATTGGGCACCACTCGACAGACGTGTTCGTCGTAGTACACCTGCGTCGCAGCCACGTACTCGGGGTCAGAGGTCGTACCTCGGGCTTCATGAAAATCCAGGATCTCGGCGACGACGGGGTCCATCCTCGCTCGAAGCACTTTCGCCTCGCTCGACCACAGAACCATCGACGCTGGTGAATTGCTCAGAATCAACGAGCGCAATCCAATTGGTTGTCGAACGGCGTGCTCGGCCGCCAGCATGCCGCCCCAGGATTGGCCAAGCAAGTGGTAGTCATCTCGCAGGTCGAGACCGTCCAGGAGATTGTCGAGTTCATGGAGAAAGAGGTCAACGGTCCAGAACTTTCCGCCCCTGGTGGGAAGCAACGTTGACCTCCCGCCACCCACCTGGTCGTAGTGGACGACCGCCCGGCCATTTCGGGCGAGGCCCCCGAGGTTCTCTAGGTAGTCGTGTGAACATCCCGGACCGCCGTGCAGGACAACGAGCGGGGTGATACCCGAGTGCAGATCGCCCGTCACGCGATACCACGTCGAATAGTCGCCAAACGAAAGAAAACCCTCGATCGAGGATGCGACAACCATCGCACGATTCTACGAGCGATGCGATCCGGCTTCTTCGGACCCATTCTTACGTTCCCCTTATTCAATCCTGCAGGAAGCCTGCAAATTCGAGAGCATGATGCCTGACGAACACCTGAAAGGATCCTCCGTGAACGCAGTACGCCGAGGTATACGAAATGCCTTCAGAAATTCCATGCGCACTGTAGGTGTAGTCGTGATCTTGGCGGTCGCTATCGCGCTCTCCATTTCGATGCTCATTGCTCGCGACGCGGTCACGAACAAGATCAATACGGTGCGGGCCTCGACGGGAAACACCATCACCGTTTCGCCCAAGGGCTTCTTTGGCTTTAGCGGCGGCGGTACACCGCTCAAGGAAAGCGCCGTCACTGGCCTGTTGTCGATTCCCAACGTCACGGCCGTCCAGGAATCACTGAGTGAAGAACTCACGAGTGCCAAGACGTCGCTGAAGTCACCAACACCGGCGGGATCCCTCGGCGGTCAGTTCGGCTTTGGCTCGAGTGGCGCAAGTGGTTTCGGCGGAAGTTCGTCGAGCACCACGTTCTCCATCCCCGTTCGCGTCATCGGCACTAACAGCCCCGGCAATGCGGTCGTCGGAGGTGCCAACGGTGGTGGCACCGAGAAGCTGACCTCAGGTGCGGCGTACAGCCCGACCTCCACGGCCGACGTCGCCATCGTCGGAAGTTCACTCGCCAGCACGAACAAGCTCAAAGTGGGTTCCACCTTCACCGCCTGGAGCACCAAGATCACGGTGGTGGGCATCTTCAACGCGGGTTCCACCTTCACCAACGCCAGCGTGCTCATGCCGCTTTCGACAGTGCAAAAGTTGGCGAGTGCCAGTGGCGACATCACGTCAGCGACCGTGACCGTCAACTCACTGAACAACGTCGCGAGCGCCGACAAAGCCGTCGCCAAGGAACTTGGTACTGCTGCCGACGTCACTTCCACTCAGGCAACCACCGAAGCGTCGCTCTCGCCGCTCAACTCGGTCAAGACCATCTCCACCTACACCTTGGTCGGCTCGGTGATCGGTGCGGCCATCATCCTGCTTTTGTCGATGCTGATGATCGTGCGCGAACGTCGTCGCGAGGTCGGCGTCCTCAAGGCCCTCGGGGCGCCGAACCGTAGCATCATTTCCCAATTCATTGCCGAATCGGTCACCTTCACGATTCTCGGGGCCGCCGTGGGCTTCGTCGTCGGCATCCTGATCAGCAGTCCAATCACCTCGGCACTGGTGAGTGCGTCGGGGGGCTCGAGTTCCACGAGTGGATTCGTGCGTCGAGCCGGCGGGCCAGGCTTTGGCGCCGGGGGCAGCGGCTTCACGCCGCCGACTGGTGGATTCGCCAACCGTGGCGCAGGGTCGTTCCGCTTCGGCGGGTTCTCCAACACCATCACCCAGATCCACACGTCGGCCGGATGGTCGACGCTCGGCTTTGCGCTTATCGCCGCGATCGTCATCGCCGCGCTCGGCAGCGCCGTGGCGGCCGCCACGATTATCCGCATCCGTCCCGCCGAAGTCTTGAGGAGTGAATAATGCTGAAGGTCGAGAACCTGGACAAGACGTTCCACACCGGCGCGGGTGACGTCCACGCCGTGCAAAACGTCTCCTTCGAAGCGAAGGACGGTGAACTCGTCGCAATACTGGGCGCGAGTGGAAGCGGTAAGTCGACGCTGCTCTCGTTGCTCGGTCTGCTCGACTCCCCCGACCGCGGGAGCATTGACATCGACGGCACGCAACTGGCCAACCTCGACTCGGCCGGACGGACCAGGTACCGTTCGAGCCAGGTGGGCTTCGTCTTTCAGCAGTTCAATTTGATCCCCAACCTCAACGCCCGAGAAAACGTGAAACTCGCGTTGGAATTCGCGCACTGGCCCAAGGCTGACCGCGATAATCGGGCGAACGAACTCTTAGGAATCGTGGGTCTGGACGAGAGCAAAGCGGAACGTCGGCCCGCGAAGCTATCCGGAGGTGAGCAACAACGGGTCGCCATCGCCCGCGCTTTCGCCGCCCAACCGCAACTCATCCTGGCCGACGAGCCCACCGGAAGCCTCGACAAAGCCACCGGTCAGAAGATCGTCGAACTCTTGCGTGAGGTCGCCACCACCCAGAAGGCGACAGTCCTGGTGGTCACCCACGATGAGAAGATCGCAAAGAAGGCTGATCGTCGATTTGAAATCGAGGACGGCGTCCTCAAGGAGATCCATTAAAGTGGGTGAAACGGTCCGTGGAGTAACCTCGGTTCCGCCATGGCTCTCTCGATCGGTATCGTCGGACTACCAAACGTCGGTAAATCAACGCTTTTTAACGCGCTGACCGACAATGACGTCCTCGCGGCGAACTATCCCTTCGCGACCATCGAACCGAACGTTGGAGTGGTCGCGGTACCCGACGACCGCCTGGCGAAATTGGCCAAGGTGTTCGGTTCCGAACGCATCCTGCCCGCGACTGTCACCTTCGTCGACATCGCGGGCATCGTGCGCGGGGCCTCCGAAGGTGAAGGTCTCGGCAACCAGTTCCTCGCCGCAATCCGTGAGTCCAACGCCATCTGCGAGGTCGTTCGTGTCTTTCACGACGATGACGTTATTCACGTCGAAGGGGTCATCGACCCCGCGAGCGACGTCGCCACGATCGAGACCGAACTCATTCTCGCCGACCTACAAACTCTCGACAAGGCCATCTCTCGCCTCGAGCGCGAAGCAAAGCGAGGCGGGGACGCTGCCACCAAACTGGCCGAATTAAAGAAAGCCCACGCCGCGCTCAACGATGGCCGCGTGATCGCCAAGGTCGGAAAGGAGCTCGACCGCGAGTCCCTCGCCGACCTGCACCTCTTGACCGACAAGCCGTTCATCTACGTCTTCAATGTGGACGAGTCGACACTGAGTGACGAGGTGCGTCGAAGCGAACTCGAGGCGTCGGTTGCACCCGCCCCCTGCGTGATCCTCTGTGCCAAGGTCGAAGCCGAACTCGAGGGTTTGGATCCCGCCGACGCGTTAGAACTGCTCCAGTCCTTTGGTCAACAGGAATCGGGCTTGTCCCTTCTCTCGCGCGTCGGCTTCGCCGAGCTCGGTCTGCAGACCTTTCTCACCGCCGGACCCAAGGAGACGAGGGCCTGGACCATCCACCGCGGGGCCACGGCCCCCGAAGCCGCGGGCGAAATCCACACGGACTTCCAGAAGCACTTCATCAAAGCCGAGGTGGTCTCGTTCGATGACCTGATGGCGGCGGGTTCCATGGTCGCCGTGAGAGCGGCGGGCAAGGCCCGTATCGAAGGCAAGGACTACGTCATGCGTGATGGCGACGTCGTGGAGTTCCGCGTCGGCGTCTGATTGGTACGATGGAGCCGGGCGGACGCGACAGAGGTCGACGCCTGACGACCACTAGACCAACTAGGAGCATCATGACCTCTGCCACCTTTGACTTCAAAGTTGCTGACCTTTCCCTCGCCGACTTCGGACGAGCGGAGATTACCCTCGCCGAACACGAGATGCCCGGACTCATGGCCATGCGTTCAGAATTCGGCGCCGCCAAGCCACTGAAGGGCGCGCGCATCGCGGGCTCGCTGCACATGACGATCCAGACGGCCGTACTCATCGAGACACTCGTTGAACTGGGCGCCGACGTGCGCTGGGTGAGTTGCAACATCTTCTCGACCCAGGACCACGCCGCCGCCGCGGTCGTCGTGGGCCCACACGGCACCGCCGACCAGCCCGCGGGCGTGCCAGTTTTCGCCTGGAAGGGCGAGACCCTCGAGGAGTACTGGTGGTGCACCGAGCAACTCTTGCGCTGGCCCGGCTTCGCGGGACCGACGATGATTCTTGACGACGGTGGCGACGCGACACTGCTCGTGCACAAGGGACTCGAGTTCGAGCGTGCGGGATTCGTGCCCGCGCCCGAGAGCGCGGACTCCGAAGAGTACCGGGTGATCCTCGCGCTGCTGGACCGCATCGTCAAGAGCGGTGAGAGGATCTTCGAGCCCATGGCCAAGGGCATCATCGGTGTCTCCGAGGAGACCACCACCGGCGTGCACCGACTTTACGAAATGGAGCGTGACGGCGTGCTGCTCTTTCCCGCCATCAATGTCAACGATGCCGTCACCAAGTCCAAGTTCGACAACAAGTACGGCTGTCGCCACTCCCTCATCGACGGCATCAACCGAGCCACCGATACCCTCATCGGTGGCAAGGTCGCCATTGTCTGTGGCTACGGCGACGTCGGCAAGGGTTCGGCCGAATCCTTGCGCGGGCAAGGAGCGCGCGTCATCATCACCGAGATCGACCCAATTTGTGCGCTCCAGGCGGCCATGGACGGTTTCCAGGTCACCACGCTCGAGGACGCACTGCCCTACGCCGACATCATCATCACCGCGACCGGCAACAAGGACATCGTGTCGGTGGCGCACATGCAGATGATGAAGCACCAGGCGATTCTGGGCAACATCGGCCACTTCGACAACGAGATCGACATCGCCGGTCTCGCGGCCCTGCCCGGGGTGAAACGAGAGAACATCAAGCCCCAGGTGGACAAGTGGATCCTGCCCAACGGACGGGCCATCATCGTGCTTTCCGAGGGGCGCCTGCTCAATCTTGGCAACGCCACCGGGCACCCGAGTTTCGTGATGAGCAACTCGTTCACCAACCAGACAATGGCCCAGATGGAGCTCTACGCCAATAACGCCCACTACGAGAAGAAGGTCTACGTGCTGCCCAAGCACCTGGACGAGAAGGTGGCGAGGCTGCACCTGAGCGCCCTGGGCGTCAAGTTGACCCAGTTGTCCAAGCAACAGGCGGACTACATCGGGGTCTCGGTCGACGGACCCTACAAGCCGGATTCGTATCGGTACTAGGGACCAACCGCGTCCCGCGCGGTGCGCGTTTGAGATGATGGGATGAGACTCGCGACACTCCGTCGAAAGGATCGTCATGGCACACGAACCACGGGCCACGGTGCTCGACGCTATCGGCTCCACTCCCCTCATCGAGGTGGAAGGCATCTGGTTGAAGCTCGAGTACCTGAACCCTTCGGGCTCGATCAAGGCGCGTATGGCGCGCTACATCATCGAACGCGCGGAACGAGAGGGACTGCTGCACCCCGGTGACACCATCGTCGAGGCGTCGAGTGGCAACACCGGTAACGCCATGAGCATGGTCGCGGCGGTCAAGGGTTACAAGATGCTCGTGGTCATGCCGGTCGGTATGAGCCCCGAGCGAGCCGCAATCTCGACGGCCTTCGGGGCCCAGCTCGTGAACGTCGGTAACTTCCACGTCAACGAAGCCCTCGCGTTGGCGGACGAACTCGGTCGGCGACCGGGCCACTTCGCCCCCCACCAATTCGAGTCCGAGTGGAACATCGAAGAGAACCGGACCTGGCTCGGGCCCGAGATCCTCGACCAACTCCCCAAAGGTCGAACCCCCGACGCGTTCGTCATGGGCGTGGGCACCGGCGGCACGCTCATCGGCGTGGGCCAGGCCTTTCGCGAGCGCAACCCCGACGTGCTCATCGTGGGACTCGAGCCCAGCGAGTCCTGCACGATCCAGTGCGGCGATACCGGATTACACAAGATCGAAGGTATCGCCGACGGCTTCGTGCCCGCGATCTTCCAGCGCAACCGTGACCTGGTCGATCGCGTGGTCGCGGTGCACAGCGACGACGCGATCGCCGAGATGCGACACCTCGCTCGCCGCCACGGACTGCTCGTGGGGCCCAGCTCCGGCGCCAACATCGTCGCGGCGCGTCGACTGATGGCACAGGACCCCTCACTGGAGACCGTCGTGACCGTGTGTTGTGACGAGGGCGAGAAGTATCTGAGCGAGTACTTCATCCCCGAGGTGCACGCCATTGACGCGGCGACCCTCGCGGCCTCACTGCACTAAGTCGACCTCGTCGCCTAGAGGGGCGTGACGTACGCGCCGTGTATGCCGCCGTCAACGAGGAATGTCGACGCGGTCATGAACGACGAGTCGTCACTCGCGAGAAACAGCACCGCACTGGCGATCTCCTCGGGTTCGGCGAAGCGACCCATCGGCACGTGCACGAGACGGCGGGCCGCTCGCTCGGGGTCCTTGGCGAAGAGCTCTTGCAAAAGCGGCGTGTTCACTGGCCCCGGGCACAGCGCGTTCACCCGGATCCCTTCACGGGCGAACTGCACACCCAGTTCGCGGCTCATCGAGAGCACACCACCCTTGGAAGCGGTGTAGGAAATCTGGGACGTCGCCGAACCCAACACCGCGACGAACGACGCGGTGTTGATAATCGAACCTCCACCGCGCTTCTGCAGGTGTGGGATGCCGTATCGACAGCACAAGTAGACCGAAGTCAAGTTCACCTCCTGGACCCGACGCCACGCTTCGAGTCCGGTGGTGAGAATGGAGTCGTCGTCGGCCGGTGAGATGCCGGCGTTGTTGAACAGGACGTCGATCCCGCCGTAGACGTCCTCAGTCTTCGCGTAGAGGGCTTCGACGCTGGCCTCGTTCGCGACGTCGACTTGGATGAACGTGCCCCCGATCTCACTGGCGAGCGCGGCGCCCTCCTTCTCGGCGAGGTCCGCGACGACGACCTTGGCGCCCTCCTTGGCGAAGCGCAACGCGGTAGCGCGACCAATACCGCTCGCCGCGCCCGTGATTACCGACACTTTGTTGTCCAGACGACCCATCATTCCTCCGTAGATAGAAACACGTTCTTCTCTTCACTGAAACCCAGCAGGGCGTCGGGGCCTAGTTCACGCCCGATGCCCGACTGTTTGAAACCGCCAAAGGGCGTCGAGTAGCGAACCGACGAGTTCGAGTTCACCGACAACGCCCCGGTCTCCACCCCGCGCGCCACCCGCAACGCCTTACCGATGTCGCGCGACCAAATCGACCCAGAAAGTCCGTAGGGACTGTCGTTGGCGATCGCCAACGCCTCGGCCTCGTTGCGAAAGCGCACCACCGAGACCACCGGGCCGAAGATTTCCTCGTTGAACGCGCGGCTCGCTCGATTCGGCGTCTCCAGCACGGTCGGTGCGAACCAGTACCCTCGTCCTTCGGGCGCACTCCCCCGGAACGCGACGTTCTCCTCTTCGACGTAGGCGGCGACACTCTCTCGCTGGGCGGCGGTGATGAGTGGTCCCATCTCACTGGACTCGTTGCTCGGGTCGAGCACCTTGACACCCTTCACGGCGACCTCGAAAAGTTCCATGAAGCGGTCGTAGGCACTCTCCTCGACGAGGATTCGCGAACGCGCGCAGCAGTCCTGACCGGCGTTGTCGAAGACCGCGTAGGGCGCCGCGGCGGCGGCCTTCTCGAGGTTGGCGTCCGCGAAAATGATGTTGGCGCTCTTGCCCCCGAGTTCGAGCGTGACGCGCTTGACCTGCTCGGCGCAACCCGCCATGATCTTTCGTCCCGCCTCGTTGGACCCGGTGAAACACACCTTGCGTACCGCCTCGTGGGTCACGAAGCGATAGCCGACCGAGGCGCCGTCACCCACGAGTACTTGAAAGACGTGTTCGGGGATGCCCGCCTCGAGCGCCAGGTCAGCCAGGCGCATCGCCGTAAGCGGCGTAAGGGTGGCGGGTTTGAGCACCACGGTGTTTCCCGCGGCGAGTGCGGGACCGAGTCCCCAGCCAGCGATGGGCATGGGGAAGTTCCACGGCACGATGATGCCCACGACGCCCAGCGGCTCGTAGAACGTGATGTCGACACCGCCAGCCACCGGTATCTGACGGCCCGAGTGACGCTCGGGCGCCCCCGAGTAATACGCCAGGACGTCACGCACGTTGCCGGCCTCCCAGCGGGCGTTGCCAATGGTGTGACCCGAATTCGCGACTTCGAGTTGGGCGAGTTCTTCGTTGTGGCCGTCGACCACCTCGGCGAAGCGTCGAAGCAATCGGGCGCGGTCCGCGGGCGTCACGGCGCGCCACTGCGCAGCAACCTTCAGTGATCGCGCGATGGCCTCGTCGGTCTGGGCGACGTCGAGCATCTCGACGCTACGAATCGACTCCTCGGTCGACGGGTTGATGATTGAAAGCGTGCTCATAGTCGTTCGAAACCTCGGTAGCGTTCCCAGTCGGTGACGGCGGCTCCGAAGGAATCAACTTCTACGCGGGCGGCTCGCACGTAGTGATCAACGACCTCATCACCAAAGGCCTCGCGAGCTACGGCACTTTCGTTGAACAGTCTCGTCGCCTCGGCGAGTGACGTGGGGACTCGTGGCGCGTCGGCGACGTAGGCGTTGCCCGCGAACGCGGGCGCCAACGCCAACGATTCCTCGACTCCGGCGAGGCCAGCGGCGACCAGGGCGGCGAGGGCCAAGTATTGGTTCACGTCACCCCCGGGGATGCGACACTCGACGCGAACCGACGAGCCGTGGCCCACGACGCGAAACGCGCAGGTTCGATTGTCGACGCCCCAGAGCAGAGCCGTGGGGGCGAAGGAGCCCTCAACGAAACGCTTATAGCTGTTGATGTTCGGCGCCAGAAAGAGCGAAAGCTCGCGCGAGTAGGCGAGCAGGCCCGCGAGAAAGTGCTCAAACACGGGCGAGAATCCGTGCGGGCCGTCGCCGGCGAACACCGGTTGGTCGGCCTGGTCGCGCAGGGACAGGTGAATGTGGCACGAGTTCCCCTCGCGGGCGTCGTACTTGGCCATGAAGGTCAGGCTGTAGCCGTCCTGGGCGGCGATCTCCTTGGCGCCCAACTTGAACAGGCCGTGCTCGTCGCACTTGTCCACCAGGGTGCTGAAATAGAAGGCGATCTCGTGCTGACCAAAGTTGCACTCACCCTTCACCGACTCGACGACCATCCCGGCGCCGGTCATGGCGCGGCGGATTCGACCGAGCAGCGGTTCGATCCGCGAGGTGCCCTGCAGCGAGTAGTCGACGTTGTAGAGGTTCACGGGCGTAAGGTCGCGGTAGCCCGCCTTCCACGCTTCTTCGTACGTGTCCTCGAAGACAATGAACTCCAACTCAGTGCCGGTGAGCCCGAACCAACCGCGTTCGGCCAAACGTGAAACCTGCTGTTGGAGGACTTGACGGGGCGATGGGGCGACCGGCTCGCCGTGCACGGTCTCCACGTCGGCGAAGACGATGGCGGTCTTGTCGTGCCAGGGGACCAGGCGAATCGTCGTGAAGTCCGGACGGAACGCGATGTCGCCGTAACCTCGATCCCAGGACGTCAGGGCGAAACCGTCCACGGTCGCCATGTCGACGTCGGACGCCAGAAGGTAGCTGCACCCCTCGACCACACCGTCACCGATCATGTGGGCGAAGAAGTTGCCGTCCAGACGCTTTCCCTGTAAGCGGCCTTGCATGTCGGTGATCGCGAGGACGACCGTATCGATCTCGCCGCTCGCGATTCTCTCAAGGAGCTCGTCTCGCGTGAGACGCCCCGGGGTCAAAGACTGCACGTGATGCTCCTCTTAATCGAAGTGTCGCCGCTGGTATCCACCGTGCCACAACTTACCCAAAAACCACTCTCGTGTTGAACGTGAGCACGCACCTTCGTCCCTCGATTCGCCAGAGCCGAACAGTCCGGCATCCCCACCGCGACCCAACGACCCCGACAGCGGTTCAGTAGATTCGATGGTCGGCGACGCCTCGGTGGAATACGGCGTCGAACAACCACACTTCACTCGAAGCGGGCTGCGAGCCACGCGCACCGCACCGACGGTACCTACTTATCTTCCACGACGTGTTCGAAATGGCTCGCTGCGCGCTCTGACCAATTGACAACATTGTCCTCACCGAGAAGACTGAACGGAATTCCAAGGGGGTTGGTGCCAATGGCTGGACGTATCGAGGGCAAGGTCTGCGTGGTCACGGGAGCGGGCTCGGGGATCGGGCGCGCCAGCGCGATCCGCCTCGCCGAAGAAGGTGGTCGAGTGCTGTGCGCCGACATCAACCTCGCCAGTGCGATCGAGACCGCGGACATGGCAACCGAGTCGGGAGCAACAGCGATCGCTCGCGAAGTGGACGTCAGTAACGCCCAGGCCGTGGACGCCATGATTCAGGCCGCGGTCGACCAGTTTGGCTCGATCGACGTGTTGGTCAATAACGCGGGCGTCAACATCCCCGGGGTGCTGCACGAAGTGACCGACGAGGTCATTGAGCGCACGCTCGCGGTGAACGTCAAGGGGCAGATCTACGGTTGCCGCGCCGCGATACCGCACATGCTGAAAGAAGGTGCGGGATCGATCATCAACATCTCGAGCGTCAACGGCATTGTCTCGGAGCCGTTTCTCGCCGTCTATTCCGCGTCCAAGGGCGCCTCAGTGATGCTCACCAAGGGCGTGGCCCTGGACTACGCCAAACTCGGCATTCGTTGCAACGTGATCTGTCCGGGCTGGGTCGACACGCCGATCAACTACGCCCACGCCGAGATGCTCGGGGGACTCGAACACGTCTACGCGACGATCGACTCGTTCCAGCCGATCGGACGACCCGGCGAACCACGCGAGATCGCCAACGTGGTCCTCTTTCTCGCGTCAGATGAATCAAGTTTCATGACCGGCAGCGTCGTCGCGGTCGACGGGGGGATGACGTCCCAGTAGCGAGCCCGACGGCGACGGTCGCTCTACCGATAGCCGGCGAAGATGTCCTCGACGACGCCGCTGAGACCAGTGGGATTGGTCACCCGAACGAACCATTCGCGACCCATGACCATTCTGAACTGTTCACGGTCCATCTTCAACCAGAACGCGTCGGCCATTTGTGACTGGTGCGCGGCGAGGGCGTCGTACTTGGCGTCGGTGACGTCGCTGACGTCAATCGAAGCCCCGATCAACTCATCGGGCGTACCCATGTCGATCTGCTCTTGATCGGATGGCTCGTCGGGCTCGACGATCCCCTTGGCGGCGTTCGCCTCACGTCGTTCACGATCTTCCTGTTCCCAGCGTTCGCGGAAGCGCGCCATCACCGTGTTGGGAATGGCGTTGTAGTACAACGTCGGTTCATAGTCGATCATTGCCAGAGCGGCCAGGGTGATGCGGTTGGCCTGGATGTGGTCCGGGTGTCCGTAGAAGCCGATTTCGTTGTAGGTGACGATCACTTGTGGTCGCTCCTCGAGCAAAATCTCCGCGAGGCGCGCGGCAGCGACGTCGACCGGTACCTGCCAGAAACACTCGGCGTCGTCGTTCTGGGGCCAACCCATCATTCCCGAGTCTCGGTAACCGAGCCGAATGAGGCGATCGATGCCGAGCACGGCGACCGCGTGGTCGAGTTCCTTGGCCCGGACGGCGGCCACTTCGTCGCCGTCGTGATGATCGGCGTTGGGCTTGGCACCGTCGAGGGCGTCACCGCACTCGCCGTTCGTGCAGGTCACCAGGATCGTTCGCACGCCCTGGTTGGCGAGGAGTCGGTAGAGGCCACCAGTCGAACTCGCCTCGTCGTCGGGGTGCGCGTGAACCGCGAGAAACGTGAGCGCCATCTACAGCCCCCCGAAGAGGTCGGTGCGGTCGCCCTCGGCCGCGAGACGACTCCAGGCCCGCTGGTAGTACTCGGTGCCAAAGAGCAACGTGAACAGTTCAACGGACATCGTCACCAAATCACCGTTGTCGATTTGGGACTGGTGCAGGGCGATGGCCTCTTGTTTTCGCGTTGCGTACGCGGTGACGTCCATGACACAGGCTACGAGTTCGTCGGGGGTGTCGGGCGTGGCGTCGATGATCCAGGCGGGCAAGTAGACGCCCTGTTCCTTGGCGTCGCGCGTGAACGTTTCGAGCACGCCGCGAGGCACCACCGGGTAGTAGAGCCGCTGGGTCTTGGTGCTGAGCTCGACCGCGCGTTGCGTGACGCGATTAGCCATGATGTGGTCCGGGTGGCCGTAGAATCCGTTCTCGTCGTAGGTGACCACGACTGTCGCGTTCACCTCGTCGAACAACGCGGCGAGTGTCGTCGCCGCCGCCTCGACGTCGACGTTCATGAAGGCATTGGGTTCCGCGTTCTGGGGCCAGCCGACCATGCCTGAGTCGTCGTAACCCAGGTTCACGAGGCGCGTGAAGCCCGCGTGTCGCGCGGCGCGCTGCAGTTCACCCGCCCTCGTCGCGACGGTGGTGACGATGTCGTGGTCCTTCTCGGAGCCGGGTCGACCTCGTTGATCGAGTCCAAGTCGACCGTTGGTGCACGTGACGAGCACGACCTGGTATCCGAGCGCGCCGTAGTGCGAGGAGATCCCCGCCGTGAACAGCGCCTCGTCGTCGGGGTGCGCGTGCACGCAGACCAGTGTGGGGACGGTTGCCATCCGAAAAGACTAGGAGGTGGCGAGCTGCACGACGCGCACGAGCAACAAGATGGCGGCGACCAACAAGTAACCGCTCTGACAGCGCATCAACAGCGTGCGAGCTCTCGAGGTCGGGATTGGTGCCAGCAGGGTGAGCCGCGGCGTGCGCCAGTCGCGACGGTCGATGTCGTAGCGAGGTGGTGGTTCCGTGCGGCGCAGCCCGATTGGCAGTCCGATTGCGAGGCCCACCGCCGCGACGATCGCCATGATCTCGAGCAGCCGAATGACGTTCACCGAGGTAAAGAGTGTCGAGACCATCAAGGTCACCGACAGCACCACGAGCGCCGAGATCATGATGATCGACACGACGTTCAGCCAACGGGTGTTGGCCCATGGACCCATGACGGCCCGGTCGTTGCAGAGCAGTAGCACGATGATGGTCGTGCTGGGCAACATGATCCCGCAGATCGCCTGCACGCCGAGGGTGATGAGCCCCAGGGGCGCGTGAGGGATCAGCGACACGGTGCCCGCCAGCACCAGCAAGCCCGCGAAACCACCGTAGAAACCCTTCGCTTCGGAGAATCGCGCGTCGAGTCCCTTGTGCGAACTTGAAAGGTCGCCAATGGCGTAGGAACTCGCGAGCGTCACCGCCGCCGCGCCAATCACCGACGCGTTGAGCAGCAGTATCGCGAACAGGTCACCGGCGCCGTGACCCAGGTGTTGACCCAGACCCCGAGCCACCCCGAGCGCGTTCGTGAAGGCGCCGGTCCCGCCGTAGCGCGACAGTCCCACCGCGCCCACCGCCACGATGGCGCCCGCAGTGATCACGACGATGAAGGAGCCGAGGATGGTGTCCACGCGTTCGTAGTTCAACCAGCGAGGCGTGATCTTCTTGTCGACGATGTTGGATTCCTGGAAGAAGAGTTGCCACGGCGCAATGGTCGTGCCGATGATCGAAATGATCAGTAGCACCGACGTTGACGTCGCGCCGCCACGGATCGACGGGACGATGGCGTGGTGAACAATCGCCGAGAATCGCGGCTTGGCGATGATCAGGAGCGGCACGATGAAGAGATTGATCGCCACGAACAGCATCATGAACCGCTCCCAGCGGCGAAACGAACCCGACGCGGTCACCACGAAAAGCAACAGCACGGCAATCGGTACCGAGACGTACGCCGAGACGCCAAAGTAGTCCATCGCCAACGACACGCCGATGAACTCGGTGATGATGATCAGAAAATTCAAGAACAAAATGGAGAAGATCGACAGGTTGCCCCAGTACCTGCCGAATCGTTCACGGATGAGGCGACCGTGCCCGACGCCGGTGACCGCACCGAGGCGCGCGACCATCTCCTGGATGATGATCAAGACCGGGATTAGCAGCGGCAACGTCCAGAGCAGGGTGTACCCGAAGTTCTGACCCGCCTGGGCGTAGGTCGAAACCCCGCCTGCGTCGTTGTCGCCCACCATCACAATGAGCCCCGGTCCGATGATCGCGAGCAAAGTCAAGAATCGCGCCCGAGCGCCGCGACGAGAGCCCGTGTCGTACTCTTTGATGGTTCCAAAGGCACCAGAGATCTGGTGCTCGGTTGTCTTCTCGCTTGGCACGATCCACCTCCTTTCGTCTCGTCGTGGTCGTTCGCCAAACAACCACGCGCAGACTGAAGGCGGGCTTAGCCAGTCTTGAGTGTCAAACGAGGTGGTGTCGGTACGTGAATGGCCTCGCGGCCGGTACTAGGGGGTTTCAGACAGACCCCCTTTGAACGTGACCCGGGACCAGGCGGCGCATCATTCCTCCACCGCACTCATGCCAAACTCGCGACGCCAGCCCTGGGGCAGGAGTTCCTCGAGTAGGTCGTCGACCGTGATGACCCCGATCATGGACTCGTGTTCGTCGTCCAGGACCGGTAGAACCGTCAAGTTGAAGTCGCTCATCTTGCGCGCGATTCGGTGCAGGTCCCAGTGCGGATGCACGTGAGCGAGTTGCGTTTGTGCGACGCTGAGGGCCAGTTCGCTCCCCCTGGCGCGCACGAGCGGTGCGATCGACGCCGCACCAATCGGCTGACCGTTCTCGTCGATCACGAACACGACGTGCAGCGACTCCGCCGGCACCTTCGACGTGCGTATGGCCTCAAGCGCGTCGTCCACGGTCGCGGCGGCGGGCACCGACACGTAGTCGGGGTTCATGAGTCCCCCCGCGCTCTCGGCGTTGTAGGACAACAACTGGCGCACCTTGGTCTGCTGATCCGAGGGCAGATGCTCGAGAATAGGTAGACGACGCTCTTGTTCGACCTCGTTGATCAGGTCCGCCGCATTGTCGGGCTCCATGCGCGACAGCAACCGCGCCGCCTCGGTGTCGCTGCGCGCTTCAAGAAACTCGAGCTGGTGCTCGGTGTCAAGCTCCTCGAAGACGTCGGCCTCGAGCTCGCGGTCAAGTCCCACCGCCTCGATGATCTCTTCACCCTCTTCGTGGCTCGCCTGCTCCACCAAGTCGGCGATCTGGGCCGGATGCAATTTGGCCAGCTTTCGATACGGGATTCGCAGTCGCGCGGATGGAACGTGCGCCACGAACGGCTCAATCGAGGCGAAGTCGACGATGGCTTCAGCCTTCACGCGCTGACCGATCTTCTGGCCCAGCACACGACGCAACAGCGGTCGACGGCCCGGGTCCACGCCGACGACCTCCCACTTGCCGTCAATCTCGGCGATTTCGATCTCGTTGGCGATGATCAATCGCCCGCGCACCAGGTTGATGAGGTGTCGCGCCAGCAGGTCTTCGGCGAGCAGGAGTTCGCCGGGCCGACGTTCGAATCGGCGCAAGTCCACCCGCCGTCCCTCGAACGTCATGCGACCGGCCGCGAGGCCGCCAATCTTTCGAATCGGCACGAAAAGATTGCGACCCTCGATCTTGATCACGGCGCCGACGATCGGCGGATGCGGGTCGTCGCCGAGTCGCGCGACCAGGTCCTGGACGCGTCCAATCCGGTCACCGTCCGAATCGAAGATGGGACGGTGCAGGAACGTTGAAAGATGGAGAATGTCAGCCATAACGAGCCCTCGAGCCACTCAAGGCTACCCCTTGGGGCAGTTGGCCCACCAGTGGAGCCGAGTGAAATCCGCGAAAACAAACGTCGAACGAGCCCGGTCACTCAACCCAGCGAGATCGCCACGTCCTTCATGACCTCGATGACGAAGGCAACGTCGTCGTCGTCGATCCCGGCGTGGGTGACCAGACGCATCCGCCGTGGCCCGACCGTGCCCGCGAGCACACCCCGTTCGGCGAGCTGGTCCACGATGCCCCGAGCTCGGGGATGATCGAACGCCACGATATTGGTCCGACACGAAGTCGGGTCGTAGGTCGACTCGGGAAAGGCGGCGGCCGCGACCGCTAGGGTCCTCGCGCGCGCGTGGTCGTCGGCCAGACGCTCGATCATGGTCTCGAGCGCCACGAGACCCGCCGCGGCGAGGAAGCCGGCTTGACGCATCGTGCCCCCGAGTCGCTTGCGTTCGATCACTGCGGCCGACATCAGGTCAGCGGGACCCGCGAGGAGTGAACCCACCGGCGCACAGAGTCCCTTGGAAAGACACGCCATCACCATCGTCGCGGGTTCGCTGTAGAGCGCGGCGGACGTGCCGGTCGCCACCACGGCGTTGAACAGACGCGCACCATCGAGATAGAGCGGCGTGGCACCCAGCGAACTTCGCAGGCCTCGTAGTTGCTCGAGCGTCCAGGGGACCCCGCCCGAGACCATGTGGGTGTTCTCGATCGCCACCAACGCCACGTGCGGTTGATGGTCCTGCTCGGCGTCGATGACCTCGAGGACGTCGTCGGGCTGCACGACGCCCTCGAGGTCATCGACCAGAGCCAGTTGGATGCCCGCATTCCTCGCCGACGCGCCCATCTCGAAGCTGACGACGTGCTGGCTCCTACCCGCGACGACGAGATCCCCGGGTCTCGTCAGCACCCGCAGTGCGATCTGGTTGGCCATCACTCCCGAGGGGACGAAGAGTGCTTTGGGCTTGGCGACAAGGGCCGCGAACCGCTCTTCGAGCTCGTTGACCGTCGGGTCCTCGTCGTAGCCCACGTCGCCGACACGCGCCAAAGCCATTGCTTCACGCATGGCGGGCGTGGGCTGGGTGACCGTGTCACTACGCAGGTCGACCGGTCGCTCCATACCGAGAGGCTACTTTCAGCGATTTAGTATGTCGTGATGAGTGACGAGACCTCCGACCATTCCCCCCAACAACCCAACATCCACGAAGTACTCGACATTGAAACCGTGCTGGCTAGCCCCGAGAAGGTCATCATGCGCGTCGCGGTCGGCCCCAAGGTGCACCAACCCTACGGAATCTTGCACGGCGGTGTCTCGGCGTTACTCGCCGAGAGCGCCGCGTCAATCGGTGGAGCCGTGAGCGTCTGGCCGGACCACATCGTGGTGGGAACCGAACTCAACTGCTCACACCTGCGTTCAATGTCCAGTGGCACTCTGACCGCCACGGCGACGCCGATCCGCAAGGGCCGGACCGTCCACGTCTGGGGCATCGACCTCACCGACGACCAGGACCGCCTGATTTGCGTCGCCCGCTGCACTTTGCAGGTTCTGCCAGCGCCTGTGTCGCCCGGTGCCTGAGGCGTAGACTTTCCCCAACAGATCGCGGTGAAGGGTTGACTATGGGCGTTCGTTTCAAGGGCTGGGGCATCGCCGTACCTGACCGGATTGTGACTAACGAGGAACTTTCCAAGACCCTGGACACCTCCGACGACTGGATCACCGAACGCACGGGAATCCGCGAACGTCGAATCGGGGGATCGGCCAAATCACTGGGCGTGCTCGCCGGCAAGCGCGCGATGAACGACGCGTTCGTCGAAGCGTCCGACATCGACTTCCTGGTCCTCGCGACGACAACGCCGGACCGGATCGCGCCCGCCACCGCCCCCATGATCGCCAACGAACTGGGCCTCACGTGTCCGGCGATGGACGTCAACGCCGCCTGCAGCGGCTTCATGTACGCCGTGCGCACCGCCCAGGGACTGCTCGAAACGGGCAACAAGCGCATTCTGGTGATTGGCGCCGAGCACCTGTCACGCTGGGTCGACTGGAGCGACCGCAATATGGCGGTGCTGCTCGCCGACGGCGCGGGTGCCACAGTCCTCGAATACGACCCCCACGACACCGACGTGCTGTCGTTCTGTCTGGGCGCAGACGGCGCCGCGGCGGACCTGTTGACCTGCGAACACGGCGGCTACTTCGAGATGGACGGCAAAGAAGTCTTCCGTCGCGCAGTGCGCGTGGTGGTGGACTCGGCCGAAAAGGCAATCGAGATGGCGGGCATCACGGCCGACGACCTCAGCTTGGTTATTCCCCACCAGGCCAACATCCGCATCATTCAGGCGGCGACGCAGCGACTCGGCATCGAAATGGAACGAGCCGTTGTGGTACTCGACCACTACGGCAACACCTCGAGCGCTTCGATACCGCTGGCCTTTGACGACGCCCGCCAAAACGGACGGATCAAGCCCGGCGAGTACGCGCTCATGACCGGTTTCGGTGCCGGGATGACCTGGGCGTCGGCGATCGTGCGGTGGTCGTAGTGCCCAAGCCCTCCCTCGTCATCCTCGCCGCGGGTCGTGCGCGCCGTTACGGCGGCCTCAAGCAGCTCGCCCCGATTGGCGTGCACGGTGAAGCGGTGATCGACCTGATCGCCTCGGACGCCTTCGCCGCTGGCTTCGAACGGGTCGTCATCGTCGTCAACCCTGACACTGGACCCCAGATCGAAGAACACGTTCGCCGATTCTGGCCGCTCGACCGGATGATCTCGTTCGCGGTGCAGGAGAAGGCCCTCGGTACCGTGCCCGCGGTGCTCGCCGCCGAGAAGTTCCTGGACCCGTCGGTCCCCTTTGGAATCTCCAACGCCGACGACCTCTACGGTCGTGATGCGTTGGCCCAATTGGGCGCGCACCTCGTAAACAAGACGACTTGCTGTCTCATCGGCTTTCAACTCGACCGGGCTCTCGTGGGCGATCTGCCAGTGTCGCGCGGCGTCTGTCACGTCGTCAACGGGCACCTGACCGACATCTGGGAGCGCCGTCAGGTCCATTCGACCGCGGACGGCTACGTCGCCGATGACGGGGAGTCACCCGTGTTCCTCGCTCCCGACACCACGGTCTCGATGAACCTCTGGGGATTCCAACCGGCGATGTGGCCACTCCTGCACGCCGAGATGGACACCCACGATTTTGAACTCGAACCCGAATCTCAGTTGCCGGTGATGGTCGGCAAGATCTTGCACCACGTGCCACTTCGCTTTGACGTGATCCCGACTGATTCGCGCTGCGTGGGCGTCACCCACGCGGACGACCTCGCCCTGGTCCAGGCCGACGTGCGACTCCAGGTCAGCCTCGGCGAGCGCCCCGAACACGCCTTTCGCTGACGTTGTCCTCGGCCGTGCCACCAAGTCGTCGCAACCGCGCGTCGGCGATTGCGACGACCGTGTCGGCGAGTTCTTGATGAGCGAAGATCCGTCGGACGCCACGACGGGCATCACGGGGACGGCTCGCCTCGAATCCTTCAGTGACGGCGTCATCGCCGTGATCATCACCATCATGGCCTTCGAATTGAAGACGCCCGCCGCGGCGAACTTCCACGCGCTGGGTCGCGAACTGCCACTTCTACTGACCTACGTCCTCAGTTTCACCTTCGTCGGCATCTACTGGGTCAACCATCATCACCTCCTGGGAATCGCCCGACGCAATGACGCGGCGGTGATGTGGACGAACCTGCACCTCTTGTTCTGGCTCTCGCTGATCCCCTTCGTCACCGCGTGGATTGGCGCCGAGCACGGCAGGTCGCTCCCGGCCGCGTGTTACGGCGTCGTGGGAGTTGGCGGTGCCCTTGCCTACACGTTGCTCAGTTTCGCGATCCTGCGCGCCGACCCCGACAACGTGGCCATCGCGCGGGTACTCCAGCGCGACACCAAGGGCAAGTTGTCGGTACTCGTCTGGATTGCCTCGATCGGTCTCGCTTTCGTGTCGCCGTACATCGCCTACGGCTGCTTCGTCGTCGTCGCAATCACCTGGTTCGTCCCCGATCGGCGGCTCGTCGCCCGCGACGCGTCAGCCTAGAGGCCCGTCCTTCAGCCCGTCAGGCCCCGAGCGTCACGATCTTGTCGCGCGTGGCGATCGCCACCGCTTCGAGCTTCGAGTGCGCGCCCAGCTTGGAGAGGATCTTGCTCACGTGATTGCGCACGGTGTGAATCGAGATGAACAGTTCATTGGCGATGCGTTCGGTGGCGTAGCCCTCGGCGAGCAGTTGGAGGACCTCGGTTTCACGAGGGGTGAGGAACTCGGCGTCGGCGTTCGTGGGCTTACGAAGGTGGTCGAGCAGGGTATTCATCTCCTCGACCCGAAACACCAGCTCCCCACGCGACGCGGACCTGATCGCGCTCAACAGTTCATCCATGGGTCGATTCTTCGCGAGCATGCCCACGCAGCCGGCCTCGATGGCTTGGACCATCAGGTCCTGGGGAGCGTCACCCGACAGCATCAGGATGTGGGTTTCGGGAAGGTTCGCGAGAATCTCCTTGACCGCGGCGATGCCGTCGCCATCGGGTAACCGGTAGTCCATCAGCACGACGTGGGGGCGCTCGCTTCCCACGAGCGCCACCGCTTCGGCGACCCCGTGGGCGGTGCCCACGAGCTGCATGTCCGGCTCTCGCTCAATCAACATTGCGAACATCTCAGCCACCATGAGGTGATCCTCGACTATCGCGACGGTAATTTGTTCAGTGATGGCGTACTCCCACGATCGTCGCGCCCACGTTTTCTTCGGCGCCAACGATGACACCCCTGGACGTTGACACGATTCTAGGGAGGTGACGACTCGAGGTCACGGTTCGCTCGTCGAGCCCGTCACGGGCTCGCCGTAGAGAGCGGGACGACGAAGGCCGAGGACGTCGATCTCACGCCGGCGTCGAGCGACTTGACTCAGATCGAGCTCGGCGATCACGATTTCGGGCTGGTCGGTTGCCGACTCGGCGAGCACCGTGCCCCAAGGATCGACGATCATCGCGTGACCGTGCGTGGCGAGTCCTTCGTCGGTCGCGCCCGCCTGAGTCGCCGCCACGACGAAGGCGTGGTTCTCGATCGCACGCGCACGAAGCAACACCTCCCAGTGCGCAGGTCCCGTCGCCGCCGAGAACGCCGCGGGCACCGAGAACACGGTGGCTCCTCCTAGGGCGAGCGCGCGGTACAGTTCGCCGAATCGCACGTCGAAACAGATCGTTAAACCCAGGATGGCGTCCTCCACTGACGCGAGTACCAATCGTGAACCCGCCGCGATGGCGTCGGACTCGTGAAAGGTGACTTCTCCGGGCACGTCGATGTCAAAGAGGTGCGCTTTTTGGTAGGTGGCGACGATGTCGCCGCTCGCGTTGATCAACACGCTCGTGTTGAAGGACCGTCGCTCGAACGGTGAGGTCTCGAGCAGACTGCCCAGGTGTACCGTGACGCCTCGTTCGCGTGCGACCTTGGCCAGTTGGTTGGTCGTGGACCCGGGTACCGATTCGCTGACACCCTCAAAGAATCGCGCGGGTCCGTAGAAGTTGAAGTACTCCGGTAGTTGGATGTAGGAGGCACCCTGGTCGGCGGCGGCGTGTACGAGTTCGATCGCGGTGGTGACGTTCTTCGCCTTGTCGGTGCCCGAACGCATCTGCAACGCGGCGACCCGCAGTACGTCAGTCACCGTCGTCTCTCGATGTCGAACTGGCACGAGTGGGGCCCAGCAGCCATAGCGAAACCAAGGCCCACGATTCGGACGACACGTGGTGGGCGGTCGAGGCGTCGTCGCATGGGGACAGTCTTCCATGCGTGCACGCTCTCAATGCCAGTCCCTCGAGGGCACCGTCGCGCCCAGGTCGAGCGTCTCGACGTGTTCAGCGGTGAGCGCCATGGTTCCCTGACCGCGCTCGAGTGAGCCACGGATCACCAACGCGCGCGACGAACGCGCCACCACCGACCACCGCGCCCAGGCCCCCTTGGAGAAGATGACGTTCACGTGGCCCGTCTCGTCCTCGAGGTTCAAGAAGACCGCCCCATTGGCCGTCTCGGGGTGCTGGCGATGGGTGACCACACCCGCGACACTCACCCGCGAACCCTCGGCCGCCACGAGGGCATCGGCACGGGTGACGCCTCGCTCGTTCAGTTGTTCGCGCACCAGGGAGATCGCCGTCGCCTCGGTGGTCAGACCCATCGCCCACAGGTCGTCGGCGACCCTCTCCATCGCGGTCGTCGCCGGCAACGACGGAGCCGCGAGACCGGTCACCACGCCCGCCAGGCGCTCGGGCGTGCTCTGGGCGGCCGCGCCCGCGGCCCAGACCTGGGCGCGACGACTCGTGCCAAAGCAGTCCAGCGCGCCCGCGGCGGCGAGGGTCTCGAGGTGGTGCTGTTGGACCCCGGCGCGACGCACCAAGTCCTCGGGTCCCTTCCACGGGGCGCCCGCGACGATGCGCGTGGCCAACTCGGTGCCGATACCGCGCAACGCCCCCAGACCCAGGCGCGCTCGCGGCGAGGTACGGTCACCCTCGAGCGTGGCACCCACGCCCGAGCGATTGACGTCGGGACGCTCGACGAGCACGCCGTGGCGCTTGGCGTCGGCGACCAGGCTCTGGGGGGACCAGAACCCGAGGGGTTGGGCGTTCAGCAACGACACCAGGAACGCCGCCGGGTAGTGCCATTTGATCCACGCCGAGCAGTAGACGAGGTGAGCGAAGGAGACCGAGTGGCTCTCGGGGAACCCGAAGTTCGCGAACGCGGCGAGTGCGTCAAAGAGTTGGTCCGCGTCGCGACCCGTGATGCCGTTCTCGGCCATGCCCGCATAGAAACGACTCTTCAGCTTCAGCATCCGTATCTCGGAGCGCTTGGCGGCCATCGCCTGGCGCAGTTCGTCCGCTTCGGCGGGCGAGAAACCCGCGACCGCGACCGCCATCTCCATGAGCTGCTCTTGGAACAGCGGCACCCCGAGCGTGCGCGACAGTATCGGCTCGAGTCGTGGGTGCAGGTACGTCACGGCCTCGTCGCCGCGCCGACGTCGGATGTAGGGGTTGACGGCGTTGCCCTGGATGGGTCCGGGGCGGATCAACGCCACCTCGATCACCAGGTCGTAAAAGCAGCGCGGCTGCACGCGCGGCAGCGTCGCCATCTGGGCGCGCGACTCGACCTGGAAGACCCCCACGGTGTCCGCCTCGCAGAGCAAGTCGTAGACCGCGTCCTCCTGGGCGAGCGCCCCCAGGTCGATGGTCGTGCCGTGGAACTGGGCCACCTGATCGACGGCGCGGTGCAGCGCGTCGAGCATGCCGAGTCCCAACAGGTCGAACTTCACCAGGCCAATCGCCGCGCAGTCGTCCTTGTCCCACTGCAACACGGTTCGTCCGGGCATGCGGCCCCACTCGATCGGACAGACCTCGAGGACCGGACGATCACAGAGCACCATGCCCGCCGAGTGGATCCCGAGATGACGCGGCCGGTCGAGCAGCTCGTGGGCCATGCTCACCACCAGTGGCGAGACCTCGGCGGTCGCGGCGGTCATGCTGTGACGATCCACGCTGTCGCGCAGCGTATTCGCCTCCTCTTCGCTGTAGCCGAAGGCCCGCGCCACGTCGCGCAACGCCGAACGCGCACGGTACGTGATTACGGCCGCCACCTGGGCCGCGTGACGGCGCCCGTAACGCGAGAAGACGTACTGGATCACCTCCTCGCGCCGACCCGACTCGATGTCCACGTCGATGTCGGGAGGGCCGTCGCGCGCGGGTGAGAGGAACCGCTCGAAGAACAGGTTCAACGTGACCGCATCGGCGTTGGTGATCCCGAGCGAGAAGCAGACCGCCGAGTTCGCCGCCGAACCGCGACCCTGGCAGTAGATGTTCTCGCGACGACAGAACTCGGTGATGTCCCAGACGGTGAGGAAGTACCCGGCGAACCCGAGCCCGCCAATGACGCCGAGTTCATGGTCAATCTGACGCCACGCCCCCGGTACGCGTTCGTCCTCGCGCGGACCGTAACGCTCGGTCGCGCCCTTGCTAACGAGGGCCTCGAGGTAGGACTGCTCGTCCATCCCCGCGGGGGTGGGGAACCTCGGCAGGTTCGGCGCGACGAGGCGCAGGTCGAAACTGAGTGAGGCACCGATCTCGCCCGCCCGGTCCACGACCCCAGGCCAGCGCGCGAACCGGCGACGCTGCTCGGCGTCACTTCGCAGATGTGCGAGCGGGGACGCGTTGAGCCAACCCTGCACCTCCTCGAGACTCTGGCGCGCGCGTATCGCCGAGAGCACGTTGGCCCTCGCGAAGGCGTCGGGGGTGGCGTAGTGCACGTTGCCCGTCGCCACCAGGTCCACGTTTGAGGTGACGGCGAGTTGGGCGAGCACGTCGTTGCGCGCGACGTCGTCGGGCGACCCGTGGTCCCAGAGTTCGACCACGAGTGACTCGCGCCCAAAGGCGTCCACGAGCCGGTCGAGTTCGCGACGCGACGCGCGAGGGCCCTCGTCCATCAGCGCCCTGGTGAGTGGACCCTTGCGGCACCCCGTGAGCACCAGCCACTCCTTGGCGCAACGCGCGACGTCCTCCAGTGCGAAGCGCGGACTGCCCTTCTCCCCCCTCGCCAGGTGCGCCTCGCCGAGCATCGTCGCCAGGTGGCGGTAGCCCTCGGGCGAGCGAGCGAGCAACACCAGGTGCGTGCCCGAGGGATCGGGCACGCCCGTGCGGTCATCGACCCCGTCGAGGGTCACCTCGCACCCGAAGACGGTCGCGAGACCGCAGGCCCTCGCCGCCTCGGCGAAACGCACGACACCGTAGAGGCCGTGGTGGTCAGTGAGGGCCAGCGCCCCCAGTCCGAGACGGGTCGCCTCGCCCACGAGTTCCTCGGGGTCGCTCGCCCCGTCAAGGAAACTGAAGCCCGAGTGTGCGTGGAGTTCGGCGTAGGTGGCCATCAGTCGTAGATCCCCACGAGCCACCAACGCTCCGACTCGGCGACGAGCAGCACCGCCTCGCCGAGGGTGAGCACCACCTGTAGGTACGCGCGACGACGACCGAGCACCCACCACCGCTCGACCAGGGGCCAGGGCCCGGCGTACCAACAAACCGTGCGACGCGCGTAGTGCGTGAGCAGCAACGTCGTGGGTTCCGCGCTCAGCATGCCTCGCGCGCTCATCACTACCGGCGCGTCGTGCTGGTCGTGCAGGCGGACCGTGACCGGATGGGCCAGGGTCGTCACCGGCAAGGGGGACCGGATCTGTCCGGGCCAGGGCGCCTTCGCGTCGTGCTCGACCAGCGACGAGCCCCAGGGCACGAGAGTCGCCCGGTCCTCGGGGACGCGCCCTCCGCGCAGGGACGCGACGAGCAAGGCGTCCGCCCCGAGGCGCCGGCGCACGCGATGAGCCGCGGCGAAGGCGCGCTCGTCACCGGCGCCGCGTTGACCGAAGAGCCCGAGTTGCTCGTAGGGGAGCGTCTGTTCACCGCGCAGGCGCCCTAGACGTGAAGCCAACCGCAGGTCACGCTGACCGACCAGTTCCGCGAGCTCCCCGCGAGCGACGCGATGAAGTTCGAGGGCGTGTTTGTTAAAGCGTTCGCCCACCCGCGCCGTCTCGAGGTCGGCGAAGGAGCCGAGCGTATAGAGGCCGAGACGTCGACACGTCGTCGCCAGGTCCTTTCGCCCGAGCACCTCGATCGGTTGCGCACGACGAAACGCGTCCGTCGCGCCCGGGGCCACCACCCGCTGCTCGCGCGCCGCCAGTTCCGCACAGAACATCCCGTCGGCGACACCAAGCAGCGCCTCGTGACCCGTGACGTCGCGTACGGTCTCGCGCGCCATCTTCATGACCGCCTCCTCACCACCGAAGAAGCGACTGGGCCCGCGCAGGGGAAGGACGTAGAGGCCAAGTCGCACGAGTTCGGTGAAGGGACACAGCAGACTCAGCGCGTCCAAGAGCGCGAGCGAGTCACGCAACGTTGAACCATCCGGCTCCTCCTGGGACAGCGCCTCGACCCACAACGCGAGAAGACGTTCCATCTACGTGGCCGCCGCTTGCCCTCTTCGGTTCGGTAACACCACCACGTGCTCGCGCGCGCGACCCGCTTCACCACGCCCCGCGATACGCACGCTGAGATAGCGCGCGTCAAGTCGCGACGACGTGGCCCAGCGCGACTCGGTGACGACAAAGGAGAGTTCAGCGGGAAGCGGCCACGCGGCGCCGGGCTCGCTCAACACGATCAACACGGTGCCGCGCTCGCGCACGCGATCCATCAATTTGCGCGCCACCCCGTGCGCGGCACGCGAGGGTGGACGAACGACCAGCAGATCAACCCCGTCGAGCAAGTCCGCGGCGGACTCGGCCCACGCGCCACGAGGGCGCGGCACGAAGAGCACGCGGCGAAGATCCACCCCGAGTTCGGCCATCGCCACGACCCCGGGGTCGTCCACGCCCACGACACCCGCCCAGTGGCCGTTCGCGCTCGAGGCGGTGAGCAGGCTGAGCGCCAGGCTGAGCCCACCCAGACCGGGTGGCGCCTCGACCACGACCGTCGAACCGCGGCGCAGCCCACCACCGGGTACGAGGGCCTTCCAGGGCTCGCCCAGGGGCATCATGCGGCTCCTGGCGAGGGTGAGGGGGCGTAGAGAAGCCGCCAGATCACTGGGCAACGCAGGACGAGTGGAGGAAAAAGCGAACATGTGTTCGTAAGAGTAGCCACTCACGGTGACAGGCGCAAAGGGGCCGGCCGTATCGTGGAAGACGTCAAAGGAGTCCCCATGTGCGGTCGAGTCGCCCTCTTCACCCCCCCGGTACGCCTGGCCAAACTCCTCGACGCCACCCTGGCCGCGGGCATCGATCCCGAGGGTCACCCCAGTTGGAACGTCGGCCCCCAGCGCCGGCTCTTCGGACTCACCGAACCCGACGGCGCGCGGACCCTTGATTCGTACCGCTGGGGTCTCTTGCCGAGTTGGGCCAAGGACCCCGCAATCGCGAACCGACTCTTTAACGCCCGCGGCGAGACCGTCGCGGAGAAGCCGTCGTTTCGCAGCGCCTTCGCCAAGCGACCCTGCGTGATCCCCGTCGACGGTTTCTACGAATGGGACCACCGACCCGGCCGCAACAAGCAGCCGAACTACTTCACGCGCAGCGACGGCCAACTGATGCTCTTCGCGGGACTCTACGAACAGTGGCGTGACCCGAGCGGTACGGACATCACGCCACTGAAGACCTGCACCATCATCACGACGACACCGAGCAAGGACATGGACGAGATCCACGACCGGATGCCGGTGGTGTTGGACACCGGTGACGTCGAGACGTGGCTAAACGTCAATGAGTACGGCCCCGACGAACGCGCGCAGTTGCTCTGTCCCGCGCCCGTGGGGACCCTCACGCACTACGGCGTCGCGAGCACGGTGGGCTCGGTGCGCAACGACGGTCCGGAGTTGATTGAACGCACCGAGAACCAGTCGCTCTTCTAGGGCTCGTCACAGCGTCCCCGGAAAGCCGAAAACCCCGAGTGACCAGTGAGCAAGCTCGCCAGCCCCTCGGGGTTCCCGAAGGCACATCTCTCGTTGACCCGTGTCGGACAGGCCACCGCTAGACGGCAGGCACTTCACGTCATTCGTCTCTACGGACCGCGGACCGAACTCCGCTGCCCGCTGAAAGGTTCCGTCCCCCTTGCGGGGTCCCTCCCCTCTCCGCCTACTTCCCCTTTCGGTTCAGTCGACTGCGACAGGTGCTACGTGAACTACGAGGGTTACTGTGCCAGACGTTCGAACCCCCACGCCAGACGATTCTCGAAATCAGACGCTTTTGCCCAAGGCAATTACCACTTATCCACTAGATTTCTTTGCTCGGCAGACTTAATCAACGAGAAAGACGCATCTTTTCCACAGAATTTGGAGGAGCAAAAATCCCCTTGTCCTCGACGTGTGCGCGACGATTCCGGAAACACCGGGACGATCAGGTGCGATGAACCGTCACGCCCTGTTCGGGTTTGACGCCGGCGCCCTCTACGAGGCCCTCGACGAGCAACGTCGGGCGCGCGGGCTCTCCTGGGCTGGCGCAACCCGGGAAATTTGGGAACTTTCGGCCGATTTGAATGCCCGTCGCGCTGACCACCCAATCAGTCCGGCGACGATACAGAACCTCGCCAAGCGTGGGGCGTCTTCGTGCCAGCACGCGTTATTTATGTTGCGCTGGCTCGGGCGCACTCCCGAAAGCTTTCTCGTGGGCGGTGCGGCGAGTGCCGGTGCCGCGCTTCCCGAGGCACGCGCGGACCAGCGCCTACGTTGGAACCTCGCGAAACTCCACGAAGCTCTCAACGCCACGCGACGCGAGCGAGGTCTCACGTGGGCCCAGACCGCCCGCGAGATCGGTTGTCAATCCTCGCAACTAACAGGTCTTCGCACGGCGAAGTTCGCCACCAACATGGACCTCGCGATGCGAATCGTGCAGTGGCTCGAGCGAAGTTCGTCGGACTTCATTTACGCCGCCAGCTGGTAGCGCCCTGACCAGCCGGTCCTTCGGGACCATCCCCTAGGGCAGCAAGCGAACCAGCGAGGCGGGCGCCACCAGTCGATACGCGTGATCGAGCAGGTCCCACAGTTCGGCGTGCTCGACGTGGGCATCGAGTCGAACGCCAATCCAACCCCGATGCGCCACGTACGGCGGAAGAAAGAACTCATCGGGTCGTTCGTCGATGAGGTGCGCACGAAGTTCGGTGTCGCACGCGCACCACAGGTGAGCGAAGTCATCCTGGTGATGACCCTCTGGCCACACGCTGACGAAACTTCGCTTGTCGCGAATGAAGAACGTCGGGGCGCCGTGGCTCAGCCGTTCAGTGACTTCGGGCAGCGCCATACAATGCGAGCGCAGCGCTGCCATGAGCGACCCAGTGGCGCGTGACACCAGAACATGATGGCACGTTCCTCTCGCCGAAGGGCCACCTACGCCGAGGGGTAGCAACTGCCTTTCTTCCACCCCCAGACTGACAGGATGGCAGCCGGCAACGCCAAGGGACAGATCGAATCCTCGGCGCCGCCCAGACCGTCGTTATAGACGGTCCACTTCGTTGTTCCCGCGGCGCTCGTGAACAGGTTGTACGCGCCGTCGTCTTGAGTGCCCACCTGTGCCTTCAGCGACGTGGCGCTGGGCACGAGTCCGGCGGCGGCGTAGTAACGATGCGTGGCGCCGTCATAGGCGTAATAGGTCTCGTGGGCCCGCAAGCCCGTGTAGTCCGACGCGGGTAGCTGATGGTAGGCCGCCGCTGCGTCGAGAAGGCTCTGGCGCACGATCGACGTGACCACGAGATTGACTGTTTTCCCACCGGTCGGGGCGAGGGTCGTGGTCGTCGCCCCCGCAGAATTCGGGGCCGTGCTCACGCAGGAGCTGAGCAACAGCGACGACATCACGAGGGTCACCAGCGCGAACAGCGTACGGTAGCTCACTACCAACACCCTAAACACTGGCGGTCGGTGAGCTTGGATTCCGTGTGTCCGAACTTCGACCCACGACGTGGGACCGAGGGACGGACCTTTACGGCCTAAGTCGACGGTGGCCACCCTTGGGACTACGTGTGCCACGTAGTCCACCTTCCAGTCACCGGCGCCAACTGTGT
>Ga0181516_10000586_pt1 | contig 32378 bp, 24 predicted proteins | sample PEATcosm2014_Bin_25_FD_121104 | JGI IMG/M metagenome (GOLD analysis project Ga0181516, IMG submission 121104) | Peatland microbial communities from MTU Mesocosm Facility, Houghton, MI, USA - PEATcosm2014_Bin01_10_metaG | ecosystem: Environmental > Terrestrial > Soil > Wetlands > Peat | place... | reverse complement strand
CAAACTGCCCCCACGCGTGATCCAGGCACAGCGGTTTCTGGCTCAGAGGGGAATCGCACTCAGAACGCTCCGTTCCAGTTCTACGCTTCAATTTGGCGCTGGAGTGTTGCGCCATCAAGTAAGCCGCCAGGCAAACTCAGCCCTGTCGCGGCCGAGCTTGACTGCTAAGACGGCGGCAAGTTCAAGTAGCGGCATCGGGACTACTGGGGCAACCGCGTCCTGGCAGCCGCTCGGACCATCGGCCGTTCTAACTCCGGAATTCGGCCTGGTCTCTGGGCGCGTGACCTCGCTGGCGCTCGACCCGGCTGACTCGACCGGAAACCGGCTCTATGTGGGAACCAACGCCGGCGGTGTCTGGGTGGCGCAGAATGCAGGCACGACGAATTCGTCTTCAGTCGTATTTTCGCCACTTACCGATAGCGTGGAGGCGCTCAATGGCGCGACGGATGGCTCCATAAGTATTGGCGCGCTCACCGTACAGCCGGGCGGGACGGGTGTGATCCTGGCCGGCACCGGCGACCCGAACGATCTCATGGATTCCTATTACGGAGGAGGAATCCTGCGCTCCGCTGACGGCGGAAAAACCTGGACGTTGATCCCGGCCACCGTGGATGCGGAAGACGGCTTGAGCGGCCAGGATTTCGGCTTTTGGGGAGAGGGCTTTGCCGGGTTTGCCTGGAGCACGTCGAATCCCCAGCTTGTGGTGGCCGCGGTCTCGCAGGCCTATGAGGGAACGCTGGTTGACGCCGTGATGTCCGGCAGCAGCTGCCAGGGACTTTACTACTCAACCGACTCTGGCTCATCGTGGCACCTGGCTACAATCACTGACGGTTCAGGAAACGATGTCCAGGGCCCCAAGGATTCCTTTCCCGTGCCGGACGGCAATGCGGCTACATCGGTCGTCTGGAATCCAGTACGGCATCTCTTCATCGCGGCGGTGCGCTACCACGGGTACTACCAATCCGCGGACGGCGTCACCTGGACGCGGATGGCCTCGCAACCTGGTTCGGGTCTCACTACGCGGATGTGCCCCACCAATACGGGAGGCACGGGCTCCATTGCCTGCCCTGTCTTTCGCGGATCGCTGGCGGTGAATCCGGCAACGGGCGACACCTTTGCGTGGACAGTGGACTTGAACAGCCAGGATCAGGGGCTGTTTCAGGACCAGTGCCAGAGCACGGCGGGCGTTTGCGCTGCGAACAGCATCACATTCGGGACGCAACTGAGCACGGCGGCTCTCGATGCCAACACCACCGAGGGCGCAGTCACGGTAGAGAACGGAGTGTACACGCTGGCGCTGGCCGCGGTTCCGTCGCAACAGGACACGCTGGTGCTTGCCGGCGCGGACGACCTTTGGAAGTGCAGCCTGGCAATGGGTTGCGTGTGGCGCAACACCACCAACGCGTTCGCCTGCCCTGCGAGCAATGCCCAGGTGGGGGCATATCAACACGCGCTGACCTATAGCGCGGCCAATCCGCTGGAGGTTTTTGCCGGCAACGACAGCGGCCTATGGCGTTCGCTCGATGCCATCGCCGAGACGGGGTCGGTGTGTTCCGCGACGGATGCGGCTCACTTTCAGAATCTGAACGGCGGCCTCGGATCGTTGGCCGAGGTTGAGAGCATGGCCGACACCTGGCTCGAACCTTACACATTGATGGCCGGCCTGGGCGTGAATGGAACCGCCGGCATCAAGGCGACAGCCGGCACGCTTTTCCAGTGGCCGCAGATCCTTGGCGGCGTGGGCGGACCGGTGGCCATCGACCCGACCAACAGCAACGCCTGGTACGCGAATAGCGGAACGGGCGTTTCCATCTACCTCTGCGACCAGACGGCCGGCTGCACGCCCGCTGCCTTTGGAACCAGTCCGGTCGTCACCAGCGCCGATACAGGCGGGGATGGCGTCAACATGCCCAACGCAGCGCCGTTCCTGATCGATCCCGTCGATCCGACGCAACTGCTGATCGCCACCTGCCGCCTGTGGCGTGGGCCGGCAAACGGAATCGGCTGGAGCAGCGCGAACGCTGTCAGCCCTATCCTCGACATCGGCGTGACCACAGGCTTCTGTGACGGCAACGCGAACATCCGCTCGCTGGCGGCTTTGCCGCTGGTGGGCGGAAACAGCGAAGTGGTGTACGTGGGAATGTACGGTCCGGCGGACGGTGGGGGCATTGTGCCCGGCCATGTATACAGAGCGACTTTGTCTCCCTCGACGATCACGATGCCTGTGTGGACGGATCTCACGCTGGACCCGGTCACCAACGACGCGGACGGCTTCAACCCGGAGGGGCTCGCCATCTCCAGCATTGTTGTCGATCCGCACGACACCAGCGGAAACACTGTGTACGTGACGGTGGAGGGAGTTCAGGGTCCGTTGAGTTTTGTGCGCACGGTGTATCGCTCCTCCGATGGAGGGGCGCACTGGGTGAGCGTGATGGCGAACCTGCCTCCGGCTCCGGTCAGCAGTCTTGCCGTTGACCCACTGAGCGCCAGCACGGTTTATGTTGCCACCGACGCGGGAGTCTACTTCACCACGCAGATTGCAAGCTGCGCCGGTTCAAGCGCCTGCTGGTCGGTCTTCGGCGCCGGTCTTCCGCCGTCGCCCGTGGTCCAGTTGATTGCGTCGTCCGCGGCCTTCTCCGCGCAGGTGCTGCTGGCTGCTACGTACGGCCGCGGCATCTGGCAGACGCCACTGTGGACCGCGGGCTCGGGGCTCACAACCGCGACCGCCAGCCCGGCATCGCTCCTCTTCGCGAGCCAGGCGTTTGGGACGGCCAGCGCAGCGCAAACGGTCACGCTGACGAATACCGGCAGCCTCGCCCTCACGCCGAGCAGCATCACCATGACCGGCGACTTCAGCGAGACGGATAACTGCGTGAATGCGACGGTGCCCGCAGGGTCAAGCTGCAAGATTCAGGTCGCATTTACGCCCACCGCGACCGGCAACCGCCTGGGCCAGATGACCATCGGCGGTAACTTTTATGGCGGCCAATTCACGGTCGATTTGGCCGGAACGGGCTCAGCGGCAGGTGCAATGACCCTGACGCCCAATCCCGTGGTATTCAGCCTTACCGAAGTGGGCGCAACCTCAGCACCGCTGCAGGTGGAGGCGGCTAACAGCGGCTCGACCTCTGTTCCCATCACCGGCATCGCAGCTACAATGCCGTTCACCATAGCCACGAACTCCTGCGGCATCATGACCCTCGCGCCCAACTCGAGTTGTCAGATCCAGGTTGCGTTCGCGCCCACCCAGGCCGGAGCGGTCGCGGGAACGCTCACACTGACCGACGGCGCCGGGACACAGAGCGTTGTCCTGAGCGGAACCGGCGGAGCCGCACCCACCGACGTTCTCAATCCAACCTCGCTCACCTTTCCCGCGACCGTGAACGGGCAGCTCTCCTCCGCCCAGACTGTCTCTCTTACCAACGACGGCGACCTGCCGCTGACTTCAATCTCAGTCTCCGTCTCTGGAGCATTCCAGACCACGAGTACCTGCGGAACGCAGCTTGCCGCCCATTCGAGCTGCGCCATCTCCGTCACTTATGCTCCCAATCAGCTCGGCGCGCAGAGCGGAGTGCTGACAGTTACCGATGCGCTTAAGACGCAGAACGTCGCGCTCACCGGCGCAGGCGTCGCGCCGCCGGTTATCGGCGTGAACCCGGCGAGCCTGACTTTCTCCGCGCAACTGATCGGCGCAGCCAGTCCGCCGCAAACAGTCACCATCACCAACTCTGGCGGCGTGCCCATGGCCAATGTAGGCTTCCAACTCACCGGCACAGCCGCCAGCAGCTATTCGCTGGGAACCAACACCTGCGGAGCGACGCTGGCAAACGGCGCAAGCTGCTCGGTGCAAGTCATCTTCACTCCGCCGTCGGCCGGCGGCATCGTAGCCGCGCTCGTTGTCTCCTCTTCGACCGCGGGCGTCACTCCAGTCTCAGTGCCGTTGAACGGCACCGGCCAATCGGCTGCCGGCCTCGGCGTCAGCCCGGCGCTGCTAAGTTTTGCAACAACAGGCGTCGGCCAGACCAGCGCGGCGCAAACGGTCACCATCACCAACAGCAGCGGCTCGCCGTTAACCTCGGTCGCGCTCAACGCCGGCGCGCCATTCAGCCTCACGCAGAACACCTGCAGCGGAGCATTGGCCGCTGGGGCAACCTGCACCGTCGCGGTCGTCTTTCAGCCCAGCGTGGCTGGAACGGCAGGCGGCGCGCTCACCGTAAGCTCTCCCACCATCGCCGCGCCTGCCACCGTCGCTTTGAGCGGCGCAGGCTTCTCGTTCACCATCGCGATCTCGGGCACGAGCTCGGTGGCCGTCGCCAGCGGTCAAACCGCAAACTACACGGTCGTCATCACGCCCTCGGGCGCGCAGGGTTCGTTCACCTTCGCGTGCGGAACGCTGCCGGCCAATGCGCTTTGCCTGTTCAATCCAGCCACGGAGACACTCAATGCCGGAGTCCAGGGTAACGTGATGGTCGAGATCTACACCGGGCAGGGAACCACGGGCCAGGCTGTCGATCCGTTTCCTTGGCGCGAGCTTCCGTTGGCCTGCGCACTGATCTTGTTCCCGCTCGGCTGGCTTCCGCTTGGATGGAGAAAGCGCCGCGGATTCCTCTTCTTCGTCCCGTTGCTGGTCCTTGCGACAGTCGCCGTCTCCAGTTGCACCAGCTCCGGCGGCGGCACAGGCTGCGAGGTCACCAACTCGTGCGGACAGGGAAACAACGGCTCGACTCCGCCAGGAACCTACACGATTCCCGTCACCGTGGCATCCGATGGACTGCAGCAGTCCCTCAATGTGACGCTGAATGTTGACTGAGGGGTCTCCGCACTCAAGGCGTACCCAGGGACGGGCAGCATGCTGGAACCGGATATACTCTATCTTCGGGAATCGCCGAAGATAATCCGCAATTGAAGCTGTGGGATCTCGCAACCGGAGAGGGGCCGCGAATGAGCGCAATCGTGAACAGGAAAGACGTGGAGCGCGTTGCCGAGCTGGCTCATCTGGAGCTAACACCTCAGGAAACCGAGAGTATGCTTCACGATTTGAACGCCATCCTGGGCTACGTGGCCGAGCTCAACGAGCTCAATACCATAGGCGTGATGGCGTTGGCGCAGGTGAGCGAACTCACCAACACAACCAGCGCTCTGCGCGCCGATCAGCTTAGGCCTTCGCTCGACCGCGCCGTAGTGATGCCCGAGGCGCCCGAATCCGATGCGGTCTTCTTCAAGGTGCCCAAGGTGATTGAGAGGTGAAAGACAGCGATCAGGGATCAGGGACCAGGGACTAAGGGATTGCGAGTGCTCGCTGCGGCGGCAGATTAAACACGAGAGAGGGAGCGATTGACGAGCGTGGTAAAGCCTGCTGAAACTTTTGTTGAGAGGCCAAAGACTCTCGCTGCCTTGCGTGCCGATCTCGTGGAAGGCCGCACCAAGGCCGCCGAGCTTGTGGCCGGATACTACGACCGCATCGCCCGGATTAATCCGCGCCTCAATGTCTACCTGAGCCTGACGAAAGATCGCGCCCTCACGCAGGCCGCCCGCATCGATGCGCTCGCCTCGAAGGGCGACCCGTTGCCTCCGCTCGCAGGCGTCCCCGTCGGCATCAAGGACGTGCTGGTCATGAAGGGCGCACCGGCCACAGCGGGATCGAAGATCCTCAAGGGCTATCATCCGCCCTATGACGCTACCGTTGTGACCAGGCTCGAGGATGCAGGCGCAATTCTGCTCGGTAAGATCAACTGCGACGAGTTCGCCATGGGCTCGTCAAACGAGAATTCCGCGTATGGCCCGGTGCGCAATCCCGTCGACACGGATCGCGTCCCCGGCGGGTCAAGCGGCGGTTCGGCCGCGGCGGTTGCTTCCAACATGGCCGTGCTCACACTTGGCTCCGATACCGGCGGCTCCATCCGCCAGCCGGCAAGCTTTTGCGGTGTCGTCGGAGTGCTGCCGACCTACGGCCGCGTCTCGCGCTACGGCCTGATCGCTTTCGCTTCGTCGCTCGACCGGGTCGGGCCCTTCGCTGGAAACGTACGCGATGCGGCCACCACGCTCAGCGTAATCGCCGGCCCGGATCCCAACGACGCCACCTGCGCTCTTGCTTCAGTGCCCGATTACGCGGCCGAGAGCGACAAGCCCGCGGAGGGCCTGCGCATCGGCGTCCCGGCCGAGTACTTTGCCGAAGGCCTGGACCCTGAAGTCCGCGCGGCCATTGAAGCGGGCATCGCCGCGCTCAAAAGTGCCGGCTGCCACATCAAGCCTGTAGCTCTGCCCAGCACCAAATACGCCGTCCCGACCTACTACCTCATCGCCACGGCCGAAGCCAGCGCCAACCTGGCCCGATTTGATGGCGTGCGTTACGGCTATCGCTCGCCCGCGTCTGCCACGCTTTCTGACATGTACTCGCACTCGCGCGACGAGGGTTTTGGCGCCGAGGTCAAGCGGCGCATTATGCTCGGAACCTATGCTCTCTCCGCGGGCTACTACGATGCCTATTACCTGAAGGCGCAGCAGGTTCGACGTCTGCTTGCCGAGGAATTCCTGCGAGCCTTCACTGAGGTCGATGCCATCGTCACGCCCACATCGCCCATTCCAGCATTCAAACTTGGCGAAATGACCGATGACCCGCTGGCCATGTATCTGGCCGACATCTACACGGTCACGGCCAGTCTCGCCGGTATCTGCGGCGTGACCGTTCCCTGCGGTGCCACCAAGGCCGGCTTGCCTGTCGGCATGCAAGTGCTCGCGGCGCATCTGAATGAAGGCACAGCCTTCCGCGTCGCGCGCGCCGTCGAATCTGCCCGCGGTGTGGCCACCGCTTCCTGACCGCTGTGGCGCGTGTCACGAATTCTCATCGCGATGTATGCGAGACTCGTTCGTTGTTGGAGCAAGCGCGATGAGCAAGAGTGCACGGTTTGCGGCAATCGTCCTGACAACGGCCCTTCTTACCCTGGCTCCGGTATCCCAGGCCGCACCGCGCAAGACGCATACCGTAGTTCTGGGCTCGGCCCGCCGAGTGCCCTACTCCAAAGCAGGCGACCCGGCCGGCGCTGCCGCCGACGAGCAGCAGCTCAAAATCCGTGCTCTCCTTGTCGACGGCGTCCTAAAAGAGTGGACCACCGGCGACGCTCACGACGTTACCGACCGCAGCTTTGCGGTCAGGCGCGTCATCCGGCTTAACGACGCTTTACCCTCCGATAACTCCGGCCAAAACTCAGCCCGCACGGCAGGCGCCTGGGTCTGGCAGCGCGGGCCTTGGTTATTAGTCGACCGCGTCACAGGCCACGTGGTCGCACTCAAACTCCCCGACTACGACCCAGGCGTGAGCCAGGTGAGCTGGTTTCGCGATTACGCGGCTTACTGCGGCCTCACCGCGACCGGCAAGAGCCTCTACGCCGTCGTCGCCCAGGTGGCCGCCCGCAAGCCCGTGCTGGCAAAGAAGTTGTCCGCCTTCGATGCGGCAAGTCATCCCGATCCCGTTTGCGTCCAGCCAGACTGGCAGCGCGAGCCGTTGCGCATCACCTTTCACCCCACGGGCAAGGATGCGGTAAGCTACGACATCGTGCCGGGTTCGGCCGTGCTGGTTGAGGATTCAGCCGACGAGGCGGAGACACCGGCGGCGACGCCGGAAGCGAAGTAGCGAGTCAGCGAGTTAGCAAGTCAGCGAAAAACAGCGGATCGGGATTTGAGGTTCCCCACCCATTTCGCAAACTGCCGCGAAATGAATGGGGCACCCAAATTGTCTGAGAGTCAGCGAAAAGAATGGAATCCTTTGACGTACTTCTGCGCAAGGCTGAGGCGGCGCACGGACATCTCTGCGCCGGACAGATTCTGGGCGTGCGCATGGCGCTGCTCGGCCTTTCCCGGCTGGGAATCGCCGACCCGCACGGGGCGGATCGCAAACGCCTTGTCACTTATATCGAAATCGACCGCTGCGCCACCGACGCCATCTCGCTGGTTACCGGCTGCCGGCTGGGCCGCCGCGGCCTCAAGTTCCGCGACTGGGGCAAGATGGCCGCTACGTTTGTCGACCTGGTCCCAAAGTCGAATCATGCGCCGGGTCTTGCCCCAACTCCCACCCGCGCCATTCGTATCGTGGCCCTGGAGGAATCGCGCGACCTGGCTCGCCGCCTCTATCCGCATCTTGAAACCGTGCGGCAGCAGCAGATGCAGGCCTACCGCGAACTGCCCGACGCGGACCTTTTTCACGAGCAGTGGGTGCGCGTCGAAGTCCCTACGGCCGAATTGCCCGGCTACAAAGCTGAACGATTCATCTGCCCGCGCTGCGGCGAGGGCGTCAGCTACGGCCGCTTTGTTGAAGTATCTGGAGAACGCCGCTGTCTGGCCTGCGCACAGCCGGAGCTGCGTTACTGGCAGCCGGCCGAGATAAATCCGGACTCGGCCGAGCGGGACTCGGACGGTCTAGACTCGGGCGGTCGAGCCACTGATCCGCTGCAGTCTTGACTTGCGGATCTGCGTAGTGGCCGGGCTGGCGTCTGCCCTCAAGGTGCCAATTCCACAGCACCCAGAGCATGAAGGCCACAGACAGGCCCACCGGAATGAGCCAAAAGATTTCGGGGTTGAACTGGTACATCGGAGAGTCCCCCTTTCCGCGTTCTTCGGTCGGCAAGGCGGGTCGGGAAAGGGCTCGTCTGGGGCGGAACGCGTTCATCTTAAGGAGAAACCCAGCGCAGTAAAAATGGAGTAGCCGATTCGTAAGGGATTCATAAGGGCCAGGAAGCTCGTGAAAGCCCTCCGAACGCCATTGCTGCGCATCCCTCCGTCTTGGTGCGCGCCTTGACACGCAACAGGCCGCGCGTATCTTATCTCCTTAGGCTTTCTTTTTGGATTCCAGGGGAATGGGCGCGGCTTCAGGCTGCTTTCCGGCCTTGGAATCCGATAGAATGGTGTGTCGAACAGGAAGCAGACGGCGGCAGGGGCCACAGGACGAATGCAGGCGCGGGATCTCATGCTTACCCCGGGCTTTGCGGCAAACGGACCCTTCTTCCAGGGTCTCGACCTAAGCGGGCAACGATCGGATTCGTGATCAATCGATCGATGCCCGAGGCTCGAGGACCATTCCCGGAGACAAGCTCTTTTTGTGAAGCGCCTGCCGCGGCGGGAATGCCTGTGCCCTGAGTGGTTGCATGCCGGCCGAAGCGAATGCCGCAGGGCTCGCAAATGCGGCATTTGAAGGATGATTGAGTAAAGGATGAACGTGACCCCAAGTTTTGCAATGCTTCTTGACTCGCCTGCCGGATCGGCCGGCGGCTTATTCACACTTCTCCCGCTTTTGCTGATTCCGGTGCTCTACTTCGTGATGATCCGCCCGCAGCAGAAGCGGCAAAAGGAGTGGCAGACGATGCTCTCCAGCATCAAGACCGGCGACCGCATCACCACTGCCGGCGGCATTCGCGGCATCATCCTCTCCATCAAGGACGACAGCCTCATCATTCGCGTTGCGCCGGATAACATCAAGCTTGAAGTCGCCAAGAACGCGATTGCCTCGGTTACCACTCAGGACGAGTCTTCGGGATCGTGACGGCTTTTGAGTCTTCTCCGGGCTTGCGTATTTTGCAATGGAATTTAGCGAATAGAAACAGAGAAACGGGACGATGAACAAAAATCTTAAGAACAAAGTTGCCCTGATCATTGTTGTCCTGGTGGTCTGCATCTACGGCATTATCGGCATTCCTTCGGGCTTTTCCGGCAAGGCGCTCATGGACGCGGTCGGCCAGCGCATTCACCTGGGCCTGGATCTCAAGGGCGGCGCTCACCTCATCTTGCAGGTTCAGGTGAAAGAAGCCGTCAGCGCAGACACGGATAACACCATCGCCGGCATTCAGCAGGACTTGAGAACCGCGAATCTGACCGTAGGCCAGGTGGTCAAACCCGATCCGCTCAAGCCAGACGGTTCCGGACGGCCGGAAGTTATTTCGGTGGAGGGCATCACGCCGGCAAGCTCCAGCGCCGTGCGCACCCTGCTTGAAGGGCCAAAATACGCCAACCAATACGACGTCAGCGACGGACCAAATTCGAGCCTGCTGCTGACCATGAAGCCGCTGGTCCTCACCGACCTGGAAAAGACGACCGTCGATCAGGCGATTGAGGCCATCCGCGACCGCGTGGATGCCCTGGGCGTGAGCGAGCCGCAGATTCAGCAATACGGCCTGGGCGACAACCAGATTCTCGTCGACCTGCCGGGCGTTGAAAATGAGAGCCAGATTGAGGCCATCATCCAGGGCACGAACCGGCTTGAGATTCACGCCGTAGTCGGGGGCCCTTACAAGGATGAACAAGAGGCGGCTGCCTCCCTGGGCGGCGCAATTCCTCCCGATGATGAGGTAAAGACCTTTTACGGAGTAACGTCCACCGAGTCCTCAGAAGGCGGAGCGGTTTATGTTCTGCAGCGGGCGTCGATCGTGGCGGGCACCGATTTCCGTTCCGCCGATCCCGGCACCGACCAGAACGGCCGCCGCAATGTTCAGTTCACGTTGACCAACGAGGCTGGCGACAAGTTTCACGACTACACCAGCGCCAATGTCGGCAAGAGCATGGCGGTGGTCTTGAACAATCAAGTCCGCGAAGTGGCCACCATTCAGAGCGCAATCAGCGACCGGGGTGAGATCACCGGAAGCTTCTCTCCGGAAGAGGTTTCCGCGCTCTCCAAGCTGCTTCGTACAGGCGCGCTGCCTGCATCTCTCACTCAACTAGAAAAGCGCTTTGTAGGCGCGTCGCTCGGCGCGGATTCTATCCGCCAGGGCGTCACCGCGGCCGTTGTCGGCGTGCTGGTCGTCATGGCCTTCATGCTTATCTACTACAAAGGATCGGGCATCAACGCGGATCTCGCGCTGTTCCTCAACCTGCTTATCCTGCTCGGCTTCATGGGCTTCTCCAAATCGACTCTCACCTTGCCCGGCATCGCGGGAGTGATTTTGACCATAGGTATGGGCGTCGATTCCAATGTGCTGATCTTCGAGCGCATTCGCGAAGAGATTCGCGCCGGCAAGGCGGCGTCGGCAGCCGTCGATCAGGGCTTTGCGCATGCCTGGGTCACCATCATCGATACTCACGTCACGACGATCGTTTCGGCGGCCATTCTGTTCCTCTTTGGAACCGGGCCGGTAAGAGGCTTTGCGACCACCCTGACATTCGGTTTGGCCGCCAACCTCTTCACAGCCGTCTACGTTTCGCGCGTGATCTTCGATGCGCATTTGAATAAGCTGAAAACCGGAGAGATGGTCTCGATTTAAAAGCAGGGACTGAGGGACTAGGGACTAAGGGAAGGGAAGAATAAAGTGGAACTGTTTCGCGGCGTAAATATCGACTGGTTGAGGTTGAAGTGGTACTTCCTCGGCTTCTCTTTGATCTTCAGCGTGGCGGGAATCGCCAAGATGGTGATCCTCTTCAGCACCACCGGCAGCCCGGTGCCTCTGGGCGTCGACTTCAAGGGCGGCACGCAGGTGCAGGTGCAATTCACCAATGCTCCCGACATCAATGCTGTTCGCCAGGCTACCGACGCTGCGGGAATCAAGGATGCCACCATCCAACTCATCCAGAGCGTGGATCAGTCCAGTGGTAATGAATTGCTGATCAGTCTGCCCGAGCAGGCCAACGAAAGCCAGCTCGACGCCGGCCGCCAACAGATCGTCAGCGCACTGCAAGGGCACTACAACAATCCATTCACAGTGCGGAACGTGCAGGTCGTCGGGCCTACAGTCGGCCGGCAGCTTGAGAAGCAGGCTACAATGGCCACGCTGTACTCCATGGCCGGCATGCTCATCTATCTCTGGTTTCGGTTTCAGCTTATTTACGGCGTGGCTGCCGTGGTGGCTTGCTTCCACGACACACTGATCACCGTCGGGGCCTTTGCGCTCACCGGCCAGGAGATCTCGCTCACCGTCATCGCTGCCATCCTGACACTGGTCGGCTATTCGATGAACGACACCATTGTCGTCTTTGACCGCATTCGCGAGAACCTGCGCCTTAGCCGCCGCGAGGCGCTGCCCGATGTGGTCAACCGCAGCATCAATCAGACGCTGAGCAGAACGGTTCTGACCTCGGGGCTTACTTTCCTCACCGTTCTTTCTCTTTACATCTTCGGCGGACAAGTTCTGAAAGGTTTTTCATTTGCGCTGGTGGTCGGAATTATTATCGGCACCTATTCCTCCATCGCAGTAGCAGCTCCAATGCTGGTTGCCTGGCAGGAATGGCGCGCATCCAAGGGAAAAGCAACGATGCTGCCGCCCGCCAGGCGCGCTAAAGGGTAAACGGTTTTTGCTGGGATTTGGACAGAATTTGCACCGCTTTTGCAGCAGTTTTTGCTTGAGGGGCATCGTCTCTGATAAGGTGAACGAGCCTCTATATATCCTTTTTCAGGCTCGGGAACAATTTCACCTCCCGCGGTGTCTAATTTAGAGGTAACCAACACCCCGAATTCGAGGCTGGCCATGTTTGAAGATTCCACATTTGAATCCGGAGGCAGGATCAAGAGCAAGAGCGGTTTTTGGATGATCTTAACGGGCGCCATCAACGTTTCGATTCTCGTTCTTCTGATCCTGATTCCTTTGATCTACCCTGAGGCGCTGCCCAAGGGAGCACTGCAGACGCTTTTGTTTGCGCCGCCACCGCCTCCTCCGCCACCGCCTCCTCCGCCACCGCCAGAGGTTGTGCACGTGGTCCAGGTGAAGTCGGAGATGATGAACAATCAACTGACGGCGCCCACCAAGATTCCGCACGACATCAAGATGGTTGAGACCAAGGAAGCGACCCCATCCACGTTCGGCGTAGCCGGAATGGAAGGCCTCGGCGGCAGCGGTGTCCCGGGATCGTTCGGCGACATGGCGAACATTCCCAAGGTCAAGGCAGCGCCCCCGAAGAAGATCAACATCTCCGCCGGTGTGGCCGTGGGCAACCTGATTTCAAAGACCACGCCAATTTATCCGCCCATCGCGAAAGCGGCGCGCGTTTCCGGCACCGTCATTCTGCAGGCGACCATTTCCAAGAGCGGCACCATCGAAAACCTGAAGGTCGTCAGCGGCCCGGCCATGTTGCAGCAGGCGGCCCTGGACGCGGTAAAGACCTGGCGCTATCGTCCCTACCTGCTCAACAACGAGCCGGTCGAGGTGGAAACCACAGTCAATGTGATCTTCACCCTGGGTGGATAATCAACCCTTTGGCCCCTTCCAGCGTCTCTTGGAAGGGGCTTAGCTTTTTGGCCCGAATGCGAATCCGAAACGACTAGCATTCCTCAATCCGCCCCGGCGGGCAGTTCCAATTCAAAAGCAAACTCCTTAGGAGGAACGATTCAGTGATTCTCGCTCAACTCTCGCACTTCGCTTCGCATACGGTCAGCAGCCTGGCATTCTTCCAGGAAGAAAGCCAAACGACCGGTTTTAGCCCCCTGGAACTGTGGGGACACATGGCATGGATGGCGCGCACCGTGGCCATCATCCTTTTCATCGAGTCGATCTGGTCGCTGGCCGTGATGATCGACCGTTACCTGTACTTCTCGGCTGCCCGCAAGCAATCGCGCGAGTTCGCGCCCAAGGTTGCCGGCGCCCTCAAGGACAGCAAGCTTGAAGAAGCCATCAAGATTGCCGACCGCAACAAGAAGTCGCATCTGGCTGAGGTTGTCACCGCCGGCCTGCAGGAGTTCCGTGCTTCGGGCGGCGCTGCAACCGAGGAGACCATCGCCAGCTCAGAGCGCGCTCTGGAGCGGGCCGAGGCCATCGTCCACGCCAAGCTGAAGAGGGGCCTTGCTGTTCTGGCCACCATCGGCTCCACGGCGCCCTTCGTGGGACTGTTCGGCACCGTCGTCGGCATCCTGCACGCATTTGACGCCATCGCCACCCAGAAGACCTCCGGCATCGGCGCGGTCGCGGGCGGCATCTCCGAGGCCCTGGTTACCACGGCGTTCGGCCTGCTTGTGGCCATCCCCGCCGTCATGGCCTTCAACTACTTCACCGGCCGCGTCGAAGCGTTTGACGTCGAGATGGACAACTCTTCGAGCGAGCTGGTGGACTACTTCATCAAGCAGAGCCACAAGCGGTAAGGACACGAGGCGTCTCAAGGCTCGAGCGAGAGTATTCGGGGGCAGGGGAGAGAGAAACCTCTCCTGCCGCCGGTTTTAAGCTCGTCAACGCCGGTCTCGATGCCTCCTGATCGTTGTTTAGTCCGGGAGCTGTTCCGGAAAAATTGAGATGAACGGGAGCCCCAACAATGGGAATTGCGGTTAGGGACGTAAGTAAACAGGTTACTTCCAACATCAACGTCACTCCCATGGTCGACGTGATGCTGGTTCTGCTCATCATCTTCATGGTCATTACACCCATGCTGCAGCAAAAGGTGGCCGTGACGATGGCGCAGGTGGATAACGCAACATCCATGCCCGACGCCGACAAGGAAGACGCGATTGTCGTGGCCGTCACCCGGGATGGCGGTGTGTTTCTTGGCCAGGACAAGGTCGCCCTCAGTGAGCTCGGCCGCTTGGTCCAGGACAAGGTCGCCGACAAGCCCGGCAAAACCATCTATGTTCGTGCCGATGCGCGCGCACAGTTCCGCGCGGTGGAAGACGCCATCGACGCCGTGCGCACTGCCGGCGTGGAAGACGTGGGTCTTCTGACCCAGAAAAAGCAGGACAATGGCGGCCTGGGCGGCGAGTAATTCGCCCTGCGAGCAGTTGTTCGATTGGTTTCGATGAACGAATTTGAAGGTTACAAGGAGTCTTAAGCCATGGCAATGTCAATGGGAGGCGGGGGTTCTTACTCGTCCGACATCAATGTAACGCCCATGATCGACGTGCTGCTCGTGCTGCTGATCATCTTTATGGTCATTGTGCCGGTCACGCCCAAGGGCCTAGATGCGCTGGTGCCCCAGCCGCCCAAGGATCCGCAGAAGCAGCAACCGCAGAACGATCGCACCATCGTGGTCCAGGTCATCTATCGGCCTGGCGCGGCTCCGGCCTATAAGATCAATGAGACCGACACCGACAAGCGCGACCTCTTGCCCAGGCTCACTGATATCTACGCCAACCGTGCCGAGCGCGTCATGTTCGTTCGTGGAGACGACAATGTGAACTTCGCCTCCATCGCCGAAGTCATCGATATCGGCAAGGCGGCCAACGTAGATCACATCGGTTTGATGACGCCCAAGATTCAGGCCGGCCAGTAACAGGGGTTCTGTCCGGCACTCTCCCTGGGTGGGAAGAAAGGGGAACTCTGTCATGACGACAACAGGCAAATTCGGGACAATGGCTTCGGAGATCAACATCACACCGATGATCGATGTCTTGCTGGTCTTGTTGATTATCTTCATGGTGATCGTTCCTGCCATTCCGACAGGCGAATTCGCGGCAGTGCCAAAACCGGCGTTGAATCACGACAATTCGAAGGACCCTGTGGTGCTCGAAGTTCTGAAAGGCGTCACGGGAGACATAACCTTCAAGATCAACCAGCACGATGTTGCCCGGCAGGATCTGCAGGCACGCCTTGCTGAGATCTTCGCCAATCGCGGCCAGCGCCAGATGTTTGTGAAGGGCGACGACCAGATCGGTTTCAATCAGATTGCTGAAGTAATCGACATCGGCCATGCGGCAGGAGTGGACCGCATCGGCCTGATGACACCACAGGTTCAGGCCGGCCGCTAGCCGGCCGTATCAGGATGGGGACGGGTTCCGGCGTTGGCAGGAGTAGAATTTTTTCATCCCGGATTTGTGTCATAGACGCGGATACTCCCGCCTGCATCCAGCAATAGAGATTCAAGGCGAGCCGTAAAAAGCCGCCCGCCTCAAGGAGAAGAATACAAACATGAATGGACCCGCACGTTTTTCGGCGCTCGCGGTTGGTTTGGCCGGCATGGTGCTTTCCATGAGCGGGTGCAACCAGCTTGCAGCCCGTGATCAATTGAACAAGGGTGTGGAAGCGTACAAGAGCGCTCACTACGAGGAAGCTATCGGTCATTTCCAGAAGGCCACGACGCTTGACCCGAGCCTTCCCATGGCCAAGACCTACCTGGCCACTGCTCTGGCGCAGAACGTGGTGCCCGGCCTGGATACGCCGGACAACCTGAAGACTGCGCAACAGGCCATTCAGATTTTCCAGGAAGTCCTGCAGAAGGACCCTTCCGATGTGAACAGCATCAAGCAGATCGCCGGCATTTACTACCAGATCAAGAATTACGACCAGGCCAAGGACTGGCAGAAGAAGGTTCTTGCGGTGGATCCGAAAGATCCCGAAGCAGCCTACACCGTCGGCGTGATCGATTGGACTCTGGCCCACGAGAATAAACTCAAGGCTCTTGGCGCGGCTGGGCTTGAGGACGATGGCAAGGGTAACGTCAAGGCGCCCAAGAAGGTCATGGAGCCGATGATCGCGCAGAATAAGCCGCTGGTTGACGAGGGCCTTCAGTATCTCACCATGGCCAACGATAATCGCGCCAACTATGACCAGGCCATGTCGTACCTCAATCTGATCTATCGCAACAAGGCGGACATGGACTACGGCAACGCTGCCGCGGTGAAGGACGACTTGGATAAGGCCGAGGAGTGGACGCAGAAGGCTATGGGAACCCGCAAGGCCAACGAGGCCAAGAAGGACCAGGGCCCCGGCGGCATCACCATGGATTCAAGCGGCAACCTGAAGTAAGCCGGCTCTGGAATCCCGGGTAAAGATCAACGGCCTCCGCCATCGGCGGGGGCCGTCTCCGTTTGATAGCTGAGACGGTTAAATTCCTGCTTGCGGAAAGACTGCACCAGTCCATTCTGTCGCACCAACAAGCCTGCCAAACCCACAAGCCACAGCCTGAAAGCAGCATGTGCTCCCCGGGGCCAATGTCTTGCGCAGCATTGGCCGTGCAAGCCGCCAAAACCTCAGCGCGCCACAATCGTCGCCGCGCAGAATTGTAGAATTGTGCCGCGAACGGACCAACAAGTTCGGGTCTATTTGAGGCTCACGCGGTAACGCTCACTCACCCAAGTCCTGCCTCTTACTTCCCGTTGGCTATCTGCTCTGCAAAGTAGTTGCGCACTTTAGCCTCATCGCGCAAAACCTCGAAATACGCGTTCTGCAGCAGTTGCTTCTTGGCCTCGTGCAGGCCCTCGTGGATGGTCTGCTGTACGCGCGGATCGCTCAACTCGCGCTGCCCGGCCGGATCGCGTCCCAGCAGCCGGTAAATGGCGTATCCCAGAATCCGGCGTCCTTGAGGAGAGTTGTCGTAGAGCGGCATCGGGTCTGTGTACTGATCGGGTTTGAGCTTGTTAATTGCCGCAAAGACTTCGGGGTCGTTCCGCAGTTGCGACTCCGGCCGGAAGCCCATGTCTCCGCCATTCGGGCTCGTGTTCCCATCTTCCGAGAACTGCGATGCGACGGTCCCGAAGTCCTCGCCGCTATCCAGCTTGTTGTGCAGCATGTCGATCTTCTTCTTCGCCTCGGCGTCGGTCGATGCTTTACTGTTCTGCAGATTACCGGCTTGCTGCGCCGGCGTGCCGCTGGTCACAATCCACGCCAGATGGTAGCGCGGCTCAATCAGGTTGAAGTCCGCCTTATGCGCCGCATAATACGCGCCGATCTCGGCATCCGTGACGTTGATCTTCGACTCGATCTCCTTGTTCAGCAGCTTCTCCCGCGTGAGTTGGCGGCTTATGTTGCGCTTCAAGTCGTCCAGTGTCAGGTTGCTCTGCTTCAGCCTGTCGTTAAATTGTTCCGGGGTTAAGGGCGCCTTCATCTCGGTAAGCTTCGCGTTCACATCCTCATCTGAAGCGGCCAGATTGAGCTTCGCGGCCCTCTGCTGCACGATCTCGTCGTCGATCATCCCCTGCAGTACGTTCAACCGGCCGATATTGGCCTGCTCTTCCGAAAGAGGCTGCGGGTTGTCCCCGAGATTCATCCGGTAATACTTCTCCAGATCCGCGCGCAAAATCTCCTTGCCATTCACCGTAGCCACAACGTCGGCAGAAGGCGGCCGATGGCAGCCTGCAACAGCAGCCAGCAGCGTGCCACTCACACAAACGAGAACGGCAAATCGTGAACGTGCCCTAGAAACAATTTTGGATGACAACTTGGTCACTCCTATCGGACTTGCAGCGGTTCCACAGCTTTGAAAATCGCAATCTTCGCTCTTGAGTGGCCCTCCGCAGAGGGCCGCCGAGGATGGTTGCTGACTTATCAACCGAGAAACCTCTCGCAATGGTCCCGGCATTCAAGAATAAATCCCCGAGGCACCCTCACGATAGCTAACCCTGCGCCTACTTTGCGCTCTGTGCCGCCTTGCCGGGCGTAGCGGCGGCAGTCGGCGCAGTGGCCGGGGCTGAAGCGGGAGCCTTGGCGGCAGCCGTAGTACCCGCTGACACTGCATCTGCAGGCGGAGCAGCAGCACTGGCCGCAGCGGCGGGAGCGGGCGGCGCAGGCTCCGGGGGCGGCTCAATTCCCTGCGCGCGCAATGCGCGATCGATCACGGCCCAGACCTGTTCCACGGGAGCAGCCCCGCCGTTTACCCGTTCGCCGTCCACATACACAGCCGGCGTCCCGTCGATACCCAGCACTTCCGCCTCTTTCACTGAGGCCCGCACTTGTGTCTCGTCCTGCTTGGCCAGGCATGCGTCCAGGCGTGCCAGCCCGGCGGCGTCAAATTTGCCCACCGTCGCCTCCTGCCGGGCAATCCTGTCCAGTGCGTCATAGCTCGCTGAGAGCTTCCGCTCCGGCCCGGTGATGTCGTCGCCGTGCGCGTGCAGGTAATCCACATACGTCCAGTACACCGCGCCACTCTGCGCCGCCAGGCAGTTGGCGTCTACCGCGGCGCGCAGCGCCCAGGGATGAATCTCCATCAGCGGAAGATCGCGGTAGACAATCTTAACCTTGTCCTTGTAGTGGTCCAGCGTGGCTGGAAAGAGCTGCCGGTGCATCTGCGCGCAGTACGGGCATTCTAGGTCGTCGAAGTTAATCACCGTCACTTTGGCGGCTGGATTGCCACGGACGGGCCTTCCGGTCACGTTGATTGAGAAGGCGGGATCGTTGACCAGGTCGTAGGTCTCCAGCCTGGCCAGACTCTTCCCGTCGGTTGAGATCAGGAACTCGATCAACTGCGACTTTGTTCCCCTCGAAAGGGTCACGGGCAGCGAGTCATACCCCTCAACCTTGCTCGGCTTGCGCGCGCCCAGGGCTACCTGGACGTCGGACGGCAGGTTGAATTCGGAGCGGACCTTGGCGTCGATGTGCCGGGCCAATGCGGGATCCATTGAACCTTGCGAAGCCGACCCGGTTAAGGTCTGGGCTTTGCAGCCTGCGCCAGCCACGCAAAGCGCAAGCAGGCATGCCAGAAAATGAAAACGTGACAAGTGGATTTCCTCTTTGAAAAGGATACCCCAGCCGGGCGCATCTCGGCCCGGTTCCGGAGGGTCCTCAATCTCTAACAAGGGGTGGACGCTTGCTGGAACAAAAAGAAATCCGAGTTTTTGCGAGGAAGGGGGTGGGTGCGTCTCGCGGAGGACGCTGAGGAACGGCTGGCCCGTCCCAGAAGTCGCACCCGGGGAGGCGCACCGTGGTGCGCTAGATCCACTCCTTAGCCAGCACATCCAGGTGTGCTTTCGCCAGGTCTTCCGGCGTCATCGCGATCCTGAACTCGACCTGTGCGTGGAAGATGAGAAAAAAGGGCTCGGCAAGCCGGGGAATGTCGGATGCAGTGGCAACTTCAACGATCGCTATCCCGCCCCGGCGTCCGTCGTGTTCGGTGAAATAGACATGTTCCGGCTTGATCTCGTCCAGAACGTGCCCAATCTTCGCTCCCGCCGTGCCATCCTTGATGTAAGTGTTGAAGGGTTCCAGGGGAAACTGAAACTCCAATAGCATGCGCATGTGCTACCTCCATTCGCCTGGCTTCGCGTCAATACTGCGAACGGCGCGGACCAGAGGATATCATTCATCCCACACAATAGGCATTAATTCTGTTCGCTCCAAGGGCGCGGATTATAGATCGGTCTCAATAAGCCGGAGGCAATGAGGGATCGCGGAAGACCGAATTCGAGCGCCGAATGTCTCCTACGTTGCCAAAGTTGGCCAGAGTAAAGCTGTAGAGGTATTGCGTCTCGTCGCGCACCGAGCCCAACTGGAATCGCCTGTATCCGACCGTCAACCCGCAGCAGTCCCAGTTGTAGACGGCCTGCACTCCCGCATACTGCAACTGCCCGAGCACAAAATCGTAGCCACCGTTCATGGCCATGTTGAATCCGCCCCGTGTCTGTTTGCCGAAATAAACGAAAGGCTGCACCTGCTGGCTCTTAACGGTTGAGGCGGCGCTGCCGCTTTCGTTCACTGCGTTCAACAGCGCATGGCCAACCCCTAAGGTGGTGATGCCCCAACTGTAGCCCGCATACAGGTTGTCCGCAAGGAGTTGTCCAACCTTGGGATCGTAGTCCAGATCCCATTGCACGCGCAGCCCGTCAATGGCTTCAAACCGTATCCGCGAGGTAATGGGAGACAAATCGCGTGGCCCGTCCAGAAAGGCAACGCCTGTCAAATCCAGAGTGCTGGTAAAAACGTTCCGCCGGTTTGGAATTATGGCGCCGCCAAAGTCTGAATCGAAGTAGTATCTCTGCGCAATTTGCCAGCTTGCCCACTCCCGTTGCTGCGGCGGGCAGGCACTGTCCGATGCAGCAACATCGGCCTTGTCTTCATCTGTTTCAGCATCGCCCGGCTTGTCCTGGTCCGCGGCGCAGGGCTTGGCATGAATGGGCCGAAGATAAAACCGCTGGGTCAGGGAGTATCCGGCCTCGTTGGTGTTCGTGGCAATGTCCGTGGTGTCGATCAGCAGGACATTCTGAGCCTGCGAACCGATGCCTCCAACGTACCGGTAGGTCAGTTCCGGTTCAATCACATGCCGTACGACGCGGTTCCAGATGGGAAAAACGAAATCCCGCTCCATGGCCGGTGGCCGGAGATCCACACCAGCCTCTACATCGAACCGGTTCAGCGCATCGTGGCTGATCTCGGGCACGCCGATTCTTGCTCCGGTCAAATCCGGAATCTGGCTTATCGTGTAGGAGGTATCGCGCAGTGCGGCTTCCGGCACAACACTCCATCCTCCACCCGAGATGGGTAGCGAGACATGCGGATAAAAGTCAGTGCGGCCTACATTGCGGGCATGAAATCGCGGCTCAGAGCGGTTCAGGTAGCTGATCTGCGACTCTAGACCCCAGTAAAGCGGGGAAGAGAACAACGGCCGGTCCAGAAGGTCGTAATGCACGCTCGGCAAATGCAGAATTCTGGCCTCGTCGCCACGATAGGTGCTGGCAAAGGTTTCAAACCGGCCCAGTTCGACAGAAGGAATGCGGCCATTATGCTCGTGGGTCATGGAAACTTCGCTCGCCACCTGTGAGCTGATTGCCTGCGAGAAGTTGTCGTTGAAGACGAGGCGATATAGATAGCTGGAGAGATACTCCATGGTTCCCACTGCATGCGTCTTGTCAGTGAAATCCATCCGCCCCTGCGCCACCACATCGACGCCGCCCTCGTTCAGCAGCTCATCTCCGATCGGCCCAGGCAGAGAATCCGCGGGTTTCGCCGCCTGCGGCGCAAGCGTGTTGCCCACTTCCGCTTCAACACCGCGGTCCAGCAACGCATTCCATCGCACAATCAGACCATTGAGCCCCACCCCTTTGTAGCGGAAGTCGCCGTTCGGCGCCCAGCCACGCTTGCTGTAATACTCGGTGCCCACAATCATGTCCATGCTGCGGCTGATTGCCCAGTACATCTGCTCGCCGACAATAAATCCCTTGATTGACGAGTTGCTGATCACCGGGATCAGCAGCCCGCTCTCCCGTCCCGTCTCATCCATTGGTCGGCGCAGGTAGGGCAAATAGACGACCGGCATGTTCAAAAGCTCAAACCATGCATTCTTTGTTGAGGCTGCGCCCTGGTTCAAATTGATAGTCCTCGAAATCACCCGCCAATCCGGTTTGGGCAAGCGGCAGTTGGTCATGGTTCCGTCAATGAGCCGGTAATCGCCCTCGCCCAATTGCAGAAGCACTCTGCCGCTGAATAAGAAGGGATTGGTCGTCGAGTAGACCACAGTCCGGCCGGCCGCGCGCACCCCCTCGGAGCCAGTCACGTTGTAGTAGCGCGCCGTGTGCATGTTCAGGCGCATGTCGCCGTGCGTGGCGTTGATGTGCACGTCGCGAGGTCCGCCGGTCACCTCGAGGTGCCCGTCGGCCTCCAGCTCTGTGGTCGCCCGGTTGTAGACCACCTGGTCGGCTCGAAGAATGTAATCGCGATAGTGAACGACTACGCCTCCGGTGAGCGTCAGCACGTCGCCTGCCCAGACCTGCCGCTCGGCCTCCCACTCCACCGGCCTTCCAGTTGCGGCGGGGGGCTCCAGCGCGGCCACGGGCACCATCTCCTGGCCGGGGTCATTGGGAAGCTCATCTTGAGATGCACTGGTCGACGCACGCTGATCGGTGGAGGAGGAGGGGGGTAACGCAATGGTCAACGTCTGCCCCGCAAGTTGCAGGTGACAGAGGGCCAACAGCGTGATAAATAATGAAGTACGAGGACGCATTCCTAACCCAGGACAAAGACCCAGACCGGTGCAAGGCTCAGCATAGCAAACCGGAGTCATCTTGGATTAGGATCTGCGCCGCCGAGCTCTGGCAGCAGAAAAATATCGAGCAGAATTACCCTCCCGCGGATTAAGGCGAACGGGCGGGGTCGATATCTTCCGCGCTTCCTCTACCCTCTCGCGAGATCAACGTTCGTCGGCTCACCGGCTCAGGCCGGAGCTTGGCGGACCTGAACAGTGGCGGCTGCCCATCGGCGGTGGGCCACATCGGAAGGGACACTGGAGCTTTGAGCCACTCATCAAGTCAGGCCGCAAGCCAGCCCGCAACCCCGCTTCTGTTTCAGCCGGAGAGTGAACCTGCCCTTGCTCCCTCCTGGAAGCAGGAGGTCAATAGGCGCATTGCCGCGCATCACAATCGCAAAGCCCAACCGGCGTCTGCGCCCCCGACCGGTACCTCTTCGCAGCACAGCGCTGGAGGCCGTGCCGCCGAGATTCGCGCCCGTGTTGCCGCCCGCTATGCCAACGCGCCCAGTTACGGCGCTACTCTGTTCGGTGAGGTTGGTGCCGCGGTTGAGGCCGCTGAAGCCGCCTCGCATGCCGCGCTCGAAGCCGCCCATCACGCACAGGCCGCTGCCGAGTCTCTTCTGGCTGAGTTTGAAGCTGTCGTCAAACCCGAGCCTCCGTTGAGTGCGATGGACGAGTTCCCGGTCGAATCGTCTTCGACGCTGGTCCCCATTCTCGAACCGGTTTGGGAGCCGATGCAGCACCCGGCGATGAGCGAGGTTTCCGCCTCGCCGCTGGAGTCGCATCAGACCATTGACCGCGACGCACCGCAAGACTTTGCCCAATCCTCTGAGACCGAACACGAGCCGGAGACTGCTGCGCCCTCTCGCGAGTTGGGCTCCGCGCTGAACACCCGTCGAATCGGTGTCTTTGAGGTCTCGCCCGGCGAGTGGCACGAACCTGGTCCGCGCGGATTTCCTGGTACACATCAAGCATCCGCTCCAGACCGCTCTACGCACGCCAATCTCATCGAGTTTCCCCGCGAGCTGGCCGCATCGCGCAAGGTGCGCCCCCGTCTCGCCGAAGGCCCGCTTGCCGCGCACGCCGAATCCAATCCGCAGTTGAGCATCTTCGAGGTGGATCCGGCGTCCATCTCCACGGCTCCCGAGCCAGTAGTTCTCGCCGTTCACCCTTCCGTGTCCGCCCCGAAGGAACCGGCTCGCACGAACTCAGCCTTGCACGAGCAAGCCGCGCGTGCATCGGTCCGTCAAATGCAGCCTTCCGGCCCAATCTCGTCCGGCATTCGCCTCGGAGAACAAACGCCCGCGGAAATCCCCGCCCAGACTGCCGTCGAAGAAACGCTGAGCGCCGTCGCTTCAGCAGCGCCCGAGAATCAGGCTTCCGTCAGTCTGCGCCTGATGGCCGCGGTCGTCGATCTCTCCCTGGTCGCCGGGGCTTGTCTGGCTGCCGTCGCCACGGTTGCGGCCAATGCTCAGGATCTACCCGGATTGCGTGAGATCGAAATCGGCGCAGCCCTGGGATTTGTCGGCATCGCCGCTCTCTATCTGGTCCTCTTTACCACCCTCTGCCGCGCAACGCCCGGCATGCTCTATGCCGGAATTGAAGTCTGCACCTTCCAGGGAGTCCGGCCTACCCGCGCCGAACGCTGCCGCCGCCTGGGCGCGCTCATGCTCTCAATGCTGCCGGTTGGTCTGGGTATTGCCTGGATCCTCATCGACAAGTACAACCTGACCTGGCACGACCGCCTCTCGCAGACCTACCTCCGCAAGCCATCGCTGGTCGGTTAGACGGGTTCTACAGCCAAATCCTGCAACTCGGCAGCCCGTTGCCGAGCCTCGCAATGTGGCATATACTTATGTATATGCCAAGCGTGCAGGAGGGCCACATGCAGCGTACAGCCAAGATTTTCATGAACAACCGCAGCCAGGCTGTGAGGCTGCCCAAGGACTTTCAGTTTTCAACGAAAGAGGTCTTCATCCGCAAGCAAGGCGACGAAGTGATTCTCTCCGCCCGGCCCCGGACTTGGGCAGAGATACTGTCAACTTTGCCAGTAATCTCAGAAGACTTTATGGAAGGGGTTGAAGACCCGCTGCCCGAAAATGTGGATCTCTCCTGATGTATCGCTATATGCTCGACACCGACATATTCTCTTACATAATGAATCGCTCCAGCGCGTCCGTCACACGGAAGCTTGAAGGGGTGGGCGTCGGAGATGTGTGCCTCTCCGCAATTGTCGAATCTGAAGTTTTGTTTGGTATCGAGAGATCGCCGCGACGGCACATCATCCAGACGGCATTCGACAAGTATCTCAAGTACTTCGACGTTCTAGCCTACCCACCCGAAGCGGCTATCCATTATGCGCAGATCCGCGCTGCCCTCGAAGCACGCGGAACCCCGATCGGCGCCAACGATCTTTTTGTCGCCGCCCACGCTCGCTGCCTCGGGCTGACACTGGTCACCAACAACACCCGGGAGTTTGCACGTGTTCCTGGGCTCAAGATCGAGAACTGGGCCTGAAGATCTTCGCGGGCTGACGCCTCAATCCATCTGATACTTGTGCAGCCTTCCCAGCCCGTTGAACGCGGCCACCTTGTAGCATTCGGCCAGTGTCGGGTAGTTGAAGACGGTATCGATGAAGTAGTCCACGGTGCCGCCAAGCGTCATTACCACCTGGCCGATGTGTACCAGCTCCGCCGCGCCCTCACCGATGATGTGCACGCCGAGAACTTTGCGCGTGTCCTTGTGAAAGATCATCTTCAACCTGCCCGTCGTATCCCCGCGAATCTGTCCGCGCGCAACCTCGCGGTAGTAGGCCATGCCCACCTCATAGGGAACGTCCTCGTCGGTGAGCTGTTCCTCGGTCTTGCCGATAAAGCTGATCTCCGGAATCGTATAAATGCCGTATGGATAAAAGCTTGGATTGGAGACGGTCGTCATATCGTTGAAGGCCCGCGACGCCGAAATCCGTCCCTGCTCCATTGAAACCGAAGCCAGGGCAGGAAAGCCGATCACGTCGCCCACCGCGTAGATCCCTTCCACCTTGGTCTGAAAGTTTTCATCCACGGCGATGCGTCCCCGGCTGTCCACTTCAAGGCCCGCGGCGGGCAGGTTCAAGTCATCCACTGCGCCCTGCCGCCCAATGGCGTACAACAGCGCATCGCCTGAGACCCGCTTCTTGCTCTGCAGATTGGCAACGACGGTTCCCTGCGCCAGTTCTTCCACGCTCTCCACCTCTTCGCCCAACCGCATGGTCACGCGGCTGTCGCGCAGGTGGTAACTCAGGGCCTCAATGATCTCCTGATCCGCAAAGTCCAACAGGCGCGGCCGCTTCTCAATCAGCGTCACCCTCACGCCAAGCACCGCGAACATGCAGGCGTATTCAACGCCCACCACGCCGCCGCCAACCACAATCAGAGATTGGGGGAGCGTCTCCAGGCCGAGAATCTGGTCGCTGTTCACAATTGTCCGGCCGTTGATGGGCACCTTTGGCGACGACGCAGGCCGGGTGCCCACGCCGATAATGATCCGGTCAGCCTGGAGCGTGGTCACGTTATGCGGCCCTTCCACACTCAACGTATGGGGGTCGGTAAATCGCGCAATTCCGTGCACCACGTCAATGCCGTTGCGGTTCAGTTGCGATTCGGTCACGTCGATCTCGGTACGGATCACCGCCTGCACCCTGAAGTTCAGGTCGGCCATCGTGATCCTGTCCTTGACCCGGTAATTGATGCCATACAACGAGCGGTAGTTATACCCGGACAAGTGCAGCACTGCCTCGCGCATGGTCTTCGAGGGGATGGTGCCGGTGTTGATGCACACTCCGCCGACCACCGCGCGCGCTTCCACCACGGCCACGCTCTTCTTCATCTTTGCCGCGGCCACCGCCGCGCGCTGTCCGGAAGGCCCGGAACCAATGACTACCAGATCGTACTTAACGGCGCTCACGTCGGATTCGCTCCTCTGAGACTGTTCCATAAACTTCCAGATGCCCCTGCGCCGCAATAGTCTGCACAAATGCGCCAAGCCTTGCGATCCGCCAAGGCGAATCCAGCAATTCTAGCCCTGGAAGTGCTCTACCGGGAGGCTACCATAGCCCCCGCCGGCCTTCTATAAACGATCAAGGAGAAAATGCTCGAGGAGAGTTTTGGAGCGGAAGGGAAGCCACTCATTTCAAATCTGAGGCACACAGGCGGGAGTCGCAGGCTAGGCGGGAACCCCAGGGCAGGCAGTAGCCTCAGAGTAGGCGGGAGCCCCAGGAATCGCTCGGAGAACTCGATCCTGGGGCCGCAGACTCCGGGGTCCCCAGCGACGCGTCTTTTGTCGCTGGGGGATGGTCTTTGGGTGTCCCGCCTATATCGATTTCTGCCAACCTCAGCCGTGCGCCGGCCGCAGGGAGCCTTGCAACGACGCATGTGCGCCGTCGCCGCCCATCCATCCGCCCGCCTGCTTGTCGTCTTCCAATCGGAACTGCCGGATCATTCCATCCAGTTCCTTGGCGAGCGAAGACAAATTCTTCATCGCTTCTACAGCCTCTTCCGCGCTCTGTGCCGTCTCGCTCGAAAGCTGCGAAATCTGTCCCGCCGATTCTGAGATCTCGCCCGAGGCCGATGTCTGTTCTGTTGCCGCCGTGGCGATCAGGTGAATCTGATGCTCAACCTGCTTCGATGACGCGATAATTGCTTCTAGGCTCTCCCGCGCGCGCGCTGTCTCGCTTCTCCCGCTTTCCACCGCCTCGTTGCTCTCTTCCATTACCTTCAACGTCGCACGCGTCTCGTCCTGAATGCTCCGGATGGTCCCCGCAATCTCCTCGGTTGCGCTCTTGGTCCGCTCCGCCAGCCGCCGCACCTCGCCCGCCACTACCGCGAATCCCCGTCCATGCTCCCCGGCGCGTGCCGCCTCAATCGCCGCATTCAGCGCCAGCAAATTGGTCTGCTCGCTGATCTCCTGGATCACGTTCACCACCTTTCCGATCTCTTCGGAGCGGTGCGCCAGCGACGCCATCTTCGCCGAAACGGTGGCCGTAGCCGCGCTGATCTTGTCCATTGTCGCCACCGCGGCCTGCATCGTCTTGCCGCCCTGCTCGGCCGTCGTTGCCGACTCCTGACTGGACGCGGCCGCATTTTCGGCATTGTGGCTGATCTCGGCAATCGTCGCCGTCATCTCCTGCGCCGCGGCTGCAATCTGATTGATCTTGCTCGACTCCGCATGCGCATTTCCCGCGCTCTGCACCGCCATCGCGCTGATCTCGGTGGTCGACTTCGCCAAGGTGTCGGCGCTCCGCGCCACACCCTTCAAGACACCGCGCATCGACTCGGCGCAGGTATTCAGCGCCATGCCCAGCCGGCCGATCTCGTCCGTTCCCGTTATCCGCATGCTCACCGAAAGATCTTTGCCTGCCATCCTTTCCAGAGCCGCCGTTCCGCGCGCAATCCGCGGAGCAATCTCCCGGGTCAGCAGCCCTCCTATCAAGGCGCAGAGCACAACGATCAGCAGCGTGATCCCGCTGCCAATCCAGGTGGCGCGGTTGCTGGCGAGAGTAGTGGCCACCGCACTCTCCACTCCAGATTTGGCGTGGATCTGGAATCCAGTGTCGGCCATCCCCAGAGCTTGATCCAGCGAGGCAACCAGGGCATCCGACGAGAGCAGATCCAAGGCTTCTCCGGTCTTGCCGCCGGCCAGCAGTTCCACGCCGCGATCGCTGGCATCCTGGTACTGCTTTATGGCGGCGATGAACTTTTGGTAGGGGTCGCGATCCTCGGGCAGGAGGAGGGGATCGATAGATTTCAAGGCCTCCCGGTAATCGGCGATGGCCTTTTGCCGTTTTGCGCCGTGGCTCGCTGAGCATGCCGGCGTCTGACACAGCATCAGTTCGAGATCCTCCCGGCGTTCTACATTGATTCCGCCGCGAATATCCGCAAGGTGGACCAGGGAGGGAAAGCTTTTCTCACTGACTACATTGTTCCTTGCACCGATCTCGCGAAACGACAAGAAAGTGTAAGTCCCCAGCAGGACGCAAAGGCAGCAGACAACGCCAAACGCGTAGGCGAACTTGCGCGACAGGGGGAGATTTCTGATCCACGACATAGCAGGCAACCCTTTCTCAGTGGCTCCCTGTCTCTATCGGCGCAGTCTCGCGCATCTTGAGTCGCTCTGACTCCCAATCCACTGTATGCTCCAGGTCCCAGTTGCGGGAACTGGCACTAAGCTTGCCGCAGCCGCTTGACCATCACAATCGAGTGGCACTCCTGCCTCGGCTTCAACGGCTGCGTCGGATGAAACTCCTCCCGCCCTGTTTCCACGTAGCCAAACCTGCGATAGATGCGGGGCAGCTCCGCGCGCAAGCTCAGCACCGTGATCTCCACCGCCTCGCAACCCAGCGCCCGAAACCGCTCCTCCGCTGCCACAACCATCCGCCGCGCCACCCCGGAACCTCCAAGGCTGGCGCCCTGAATTGCCGGGTCTACCGCCAGCATGCCCAGGTATCCGCGCTTCGCTTCCGAATCGTTCCCGCGCACCTCTGTGTACACCGAACCCCACAGCCGCCCATCGTGCCCCTCGGCCACCAGGATCGTTCCCGTCTCCATCATGGCCGCCAACCGAGTCTCATCGGTTCGCGTGCCCTCAAGAAATGTCTCAATCGAGAACGCGGCATTGATGAGCGGAACCAGGCGCGCGCGATCCGCGGCCGTCGCCGGTCGTATGCGGACGTCCAAATCAGATGGAGAAGTCATGGGGTCACTTGCGAAAATGCGTCAAGCTTTCTCCGAGTTTAAACCCGCACCCGGCCGCGACCTGGGAAGGTACGAACCCGCCCTGGTGTCCTGTCTCTAAAGTTCACAACAAGACACAGGCTGTCATTCTGAGCGAACGGGGCCCCGAACGTCTTTCGGGGGTCCCCAAAGAGCGATTTTTGCTCTTTGGGGTCGAGTTCGGGGGTGGTGAGTCGAAGAATCTGCTTTTGTCTTTCGTGAGCTCTTCAATGTACTTCGAGGCAGGCCCCAACATCCGGTTTACTCAATCCGCAGCGTCTTCATTGGGTCGGCAGACGCCGCCCTCCGTGCCGGCAGCACCGCTGCCACCGCCGCAGCCAACAGCAACAGCATCAGGCTGCCGCCAATCGCCACCGGGTCCATCACCGGCGTCTCGTAGAGCAGGCTCCTCACCCAGCGCAGAGCCACAATCGCGATGGCCAGTCCCGCGCCTGTGCCCAGCAGCACCGGCACCGCGGCCCGTCGCACCACCAGGCCCATCAGCGCCGGCTTGCTCGATCCCAGCGCGATCCGAATGCCAAACTCCCGCTCCCGCAGCGACACTGAACATCCCATGACACCGTAAACTCCCAGCAGCGCCAACAGCAGCGCCGATGCCCCAAACCCTGACAGCAGCACTGCCTGGAACCGGTCCGTAGCCACCGACTCGCTCACCTGCGCGTCCATCGTTTTGATGGTCGGAATTGCTACCAGCGGGTCAATCTTCCACAGCGCCTTCCGCATTTCGCCAATCAGCGCCACACTCGGTCCCGTGCTTCGCACCAGAAACGCAGGCGTCCATGGCGTAAAAGCCCAATTAGGCACATACACCATCGCCGCCGTCTCCTTCAGCCCATTGATCCGCGCGTCTGCTACCACCCCGATCACCGCCAGAGGATGATCACCACCTGGAACGATTCCGCCAATCTTTTTGCCCAGCGGATCTTCGCCCGGAAACCCATCGCGCGCAGCCTTCTCTGAGATCAACGCAACAAACGGATTGGCGCGATCCGCGGCGCTGAAATCCCGTCCTTCGATCAGCGGCATATGCGTAACCGTCAGGAATTTCTGGCTCACCCACCGCACGTTGATCATCGGCATCTCGCCTTCCGGCAACGGATGATCCGGCCGCATCAGCGGGTCGATCCACGTCTCACCCGTCAACGGCAGCGCACTCGTCATCGCCGCTGCCTGCACCCCCGGCAATTGCTCCAGAGCCTCAATCGCGCGATCGGCAAAAGCGAGCTTGGCCGCTTGGTTGTTTGGCAGCGAATCGCCATACTGCGGCGCAAACAGGTCCACCTGCGCCATCGTTACCAGCCCCGAGTCGAAGCCGCGATTCTGCCCCAGCACATGCGAAAAGCTCCTCAGCACCAGCGCCGTCAACAGCAGCAGTACCACCGTGCAAGCCACCTCGCCCGCTACCACGAGGTTTCTGGTCCGCATTCCATCCCTTGCGCCGGTTACACGGGACGACCTGCTTTGCAACGCCGCGCCAGGATCTATGCCCAGTGACCTCAGCGCCGGCAGAATCCCAAACACCAACGCCGCCAGCATCGACAGCGACGCGGCAAATGCAAGCACCGGGACATTCACCCGCACCTCGTCCAGCCGCGCTATATTCGCCGGCGCCATGGCCACCAGCAGTCGCACTCCGGCAAACGTCAGCGCCACGCCCGCCGCCCCGCCGGCAAGCGCCAAAATCAAACACTCCACCAGCCGCGCCATCATCAGCCTTCCCCGGCTCGCTCCCAGCGCGGCCCTTACCGCGGTCTCGCGCTCCGCCGTCACCGCCCGCGCCAGCTGCAGGTTCGCCAGGTTCACGCACGCAATCAGCAGCACCGCGCCTACCGCTGCAAACAGCAGCCACAGCGCCTTTCCGATCCCCTCTGTCAAATCGCTCGCCATCGGCGTCACCACGGCTCCCAGGTGAACCTTCATGTGCGCCGAAAGCGCATAGGCATGCTGCAGCGCGTCCAACTCCGCGCGCGCCCGCTCAATCGCCACTCCCGGCTTGAGCCGCCCGATCACGTTGTAGTTGTAATTCCCGTTGTCGTTGGTCAGGTCCCATTCGCCGGGTTTCATCGGCACATAGATAAGCGTCTCTCGTGCCGCTCCCGCCGCTCGCGATTGTGTGGCCAGATTCTTCGCTACCTCAAATTGCGGCAGGCGCACCTCCGGCCCCAGCACCCCCACAATCGTCCCTCCGCCATGCAGAGTCTTGCCCAGCACGTTGGGGTCCAGGTTAAACAGGGTCTGCCAGCCCGCATAGCTCAACACGGCCACGTCGGGCGCGCCCTTCTCCGTGTCCGCAGCTACCAAATCCCGCCCCAGAATCGGCGTGACCCCAAGCAGGTGTAGAAGATTCGGCGAGGCCACCACCTCGCCGACAATGCTCGGGTGCTCGCCGCTCACCGATACGCTCAACCCCGTCTGGTGGAAGATTGCCGCATCCTCCAGCGTCTTTGTCCGCGCGCGAAGGTTCATGAAATGCCGGTAGTTGTCAGGGAATTCCGGCTCCACGTTGCGCATCTCCTCCACCACTTCGCGCACCACCACCAGCCGGCCCGGCTCGAGGAACGCATACGGCTTCAGCAGCACCGTATCCACCACGCTGAAGACCGAAGTCACCGCGCCAATTCCCAACCCCAGCGTCAGAATCGCCACCACCGTGAACCCCGGCGAACGGCGCAGTTGCCGCACGCCATACCGAACGTCGCGGGACAGCAGTTCAAAAAACGGCACGCCGCGCCGCGTCCGGTACTGCTCCTTCACCTGCGTCACCCCGCCAAACTCAACAAGCGCCATCCGCCGTGCCTCGTTTGCCGCGAGGCCGCGCTGCACGTTCTCTTGCGTCGCCAATTCAATATGTCCGCGCAGTTCCTCATCCAGCTCCGCGTCCAGCCTTTTCCCGCGAAACAGCGCCCAGCACGGCTCAACAGAATCCGAATCGCTTCCATTGTGAACTCCTAGGTCTCTGACCGCTTATTAACGCTCCATCGTGGGTGCCCCTCGATAAGGTCGAAGGCTTTGTCAAGCACAGTTTTGGCCGTACAAATCCTGTGCGGT
>Ga0181516_10000584_pt1 | contig 32450 bp, 32 predicted proteins | sample PEATcosm2014_Bin_25_FD_121104 | JGI IMG/M metagenome (GOLD analysis project Ga0181516, IMG submission 121104) | Peatland microbial communities from MTU Mesocosm Facility, Houghton, MI, USA - PEATcosm2014_Bin01_10_metaG | ecosystem: Environmental > Terrestrial > Soil > Wetlands > Peat | place... | reverse complement strand
ATGGACTTCCGCGAGATGTTCAAGTACCACGAGGAACTGAAGGCCAGCGTGACCCTCTCGGTGCTGCCCTGCAACCGCGAAGACGCCAAGGGGTTCGGCATCGTCAAGATGAAGGACGGCCTGATCACCGAGTTTGTCGAAAAGCCCAAGGAAGACAAGCTCCTCGACAGCCTGAAAACCACAGCGTTCATCAAGAGGACCTTCCCCAACATCGACCCGGCCAAGGAATGGGTGGCCTCCATGGGGATCTACCTCTTCAACGTGGACACCCTGCTCGAACTGCTGGACAACAACCACAAGGACTTCGGCAAGGAGGTCATCCCCAAGGCCATCCAGACCAAACGCGTGGGCGGGTACCTGTTCAACGGCTATTGGGAAGACGTGGGGACCATCGCCTCGTTCTGGAAGGCCAACCTTGATTTTGCCAGCGCCAACCCCCAGTTCGACTTCTACAACAACCAGATCTATACCCACGCGCGCTACCTGCCCTCGAGCCGCTTCAACGGCTGCAAGATCGACAACTCCCTGATCTGCGACGGCACCATCCTCAACAACATCAGGCTCGACCAGACGGTCATCGGCATCAGGACCATCATCGCCGACGGCGCCGACATTGAAAAATCGATCATCATGGGCGCCGACGATTACGAGTCCCCCGAGGACCGCAAGCGCAACAAGGCCGCGGGGCTGCCCGACGTGGGCATTGGGGCGGGCACCGTCATCCGCAATTCCATCGTCGACAAGAACGCGAGGATAGGGAAGAACTGCTCGATCACGAACAAGGACAAGAAGGAAAACTTCGACGGACCCAACTACGCCATCCGCGACGGCATTGTCGTCGTGCCCAAGGGCTCGGTGATTCCCGACGGGACTGTCATTTAACCGCAGGGGACGGCGGCAGGTTTGACAAGGGGGCCCTGGGCGAGTACCTTTCGCCCATGGCCCAGCCTCTCCGCCCCGTCGACGTCACCCGCGTCGAAACCGCAGGTCCCGACGCGTGGACGCTGTATTGGAAGCGCGATTTCTCGTTTCACGCGGGTCAGGTGGTGGCCCTCAGCCTCACCGCCGACGGGCCCCAGCGGCTCTACAGCCTGGCCACAGGCGAGAACGAAAGCGAAGCGGGGGTCCTGTTCAACCTGGCCCCCGACGGGTGGCTGACGCCCCGCCTGCAGGTGGTCTGCGCCGGCCAAACCCTGTTTGTGAGCGAACCCTTCGGGTCGTTCGTGGGGACCCCGGGCCCTGCCGTCTGGGTGGCCAACGGCACCGGGGTCGCCCCCTTCCTCTCTATGGTCCGTTCGGGCCAGACGGCGGACAAGACCCTGGTCCAGGGCGCCCGCACCCGTTCCGACTTTTACGGGCAGGAGCTGCTGGCCGGCAAACTGGGCGCCAGCTACATCCGCTGCGCCAGCGCCGACACGGGCGAAGGCCTTCACGCGGGCCGCCTCACCACCTTCTTGGGCCGTCCGTGGCCCGCCGACACGCCGTTTTACGTGTGCGGAAGCGCGGCCATGGTGGTCGAGGCCCGCGACATCCTGATCAGGCAAGGCGTCCCGTTCAAGAGCATCCTCTCCGAGGTCTACTTCTGATGGACACGCGGCCCGCTCTGTTTGGCAAGACCCTCGAGGAGCTTCGCACCATTGCCGCCGGCCTGGGGCAGAAGCCCTACGTGGGCGCCCAGCTCGCCAAGGGCCTGTACCAGCGCCGGGTGGCGTCGTTCGACGAGATGACCGACCTGTCGCTGGCCCTGCGGCGAAGGCTGGAGGACGAGTTTACCGTGGGGCTCACGGCGCCAAGCAAGGTTGACGCTTCGGTGGACGGCACCAAGAAGTACCTGTTCCCCGCCGCGGGCAAGTTCGTTGAGGCCGCCTTCATCCCCGACGCCGAGCGCAGCACGCTTTGCCTGTCGAGCCAGGTCGGCTGCAAGATGGGCTGCCTGTTCTGCATGACCGGGAAGCAGGGCTTCCAGGCCCACCTGAGCGTCAACGAGATCCTCAACCAGGTGCGCAGCCTCCCCGAGGGCCCCCAGCTGACCAACGTGGTTTACATGGGCATGGGCGAACCGCTGGACAACCTTGAGAACACCCTCAACAGCCTCGAAATCCTAACTGCCGACTGGGGCCTGGGGTTCGGCGTCCAGAGGGTCACGGTTTCAAGCATCGGCCTGCTGCCCGCCCTCGAGACCTTCTTCAGCCGGTCCCGGGTGCGCTTCGCGCTGTCGCTCCACAATCCCTTCGAGGACGAGAGGCGCCAGCTGCTCCCCGTGCAGAACGTGCACGCCCTGTCGGACGTTCTGGCGTTCCTGAGGACAGCGCAGAAGACCGACGCCCGGCGCCTGAGTATCGAGTACATCGCCTTTGCGGGGGTGAACGATACCCCCCGGCACGTGAAGGAGCTGGTGCGCATCCTCCACGGCATCAAGATCCGGGTGAACCTGATCCGCTTCCACCCCATACCGGGCACGCCGCTGGCCGGCTCGAATGAGGCAGCCCTCGTGGCCATGCGCGACTCCCTCAACGAAAAGGGCATCCCCACGACCATCAGGCGCAGCCGGGGCCAGGACATCTACGCGGCCTGCGGCCTGCTGTCGACCAAGGCCCTGCTCAAGCCCGTGGTTCAGGACTTCTAGTTCGTCTGAGAGGACAGCGACCAGCTCCACACTCCGGGCTCGGCCTCGGGGTGAAAGCCGATGCGCTTCAGGTAGCGCGCGTGGGCAGGCACCGGCGCCTTGGCGAGGAACTTCCCCGTGCCTTCCCAACGCGTCGAGGCGAGGCCGTTGCTGTACACGAACAGCGCGTTCTGGTAGTCGCGCCACGCAGGAACCGCGTAATCCACGAGGATCTCCTGGTTGCCGTCGGCGTCGGTGCGGCAGACGAACAGGCTCACCGGAAGCACCTGGCGCAGCACGAAGAAGACCCGGGCGTCAGGGGGCAGCCTCCGCGGAAAATCGGGCTGGAAGCGCGCCAAATCAGGGCCGTGAGCCTCGAGAAACCGCCCGAGGAGGCTCTTGGGATCCGCCGCGTCGGCGACGGGCACCTCGAGCAGCGAGAACGCGTGGCGGGTGGACGAGAGCTGAATCAGATAAACGACGTTGATGAGCACAATGAAGGCGTTGAGCCCGAACACCGGCCACGCCTGGATGAGGAAGCCGTAGGTAGCAAACAGCGCCGAGCCGACAAGGTTGACCCACCGGAGCCAGACGATGCTTTTCATCATGAGCGAAACCGCCACCACCACAGAGGCGCCCGTCCCCAAAACTTCGATTCCGTTCATGGACAACTCCTTCCAAACGGATTATATACTGGTTGGCATGACTTGGCACACCTTCCTGCGCATCGTTGAAATCCGCACCAAAATCGTAAGCGTCTCCACGTTTATCCTGGCCCTGCTGTCGGCCGTCTGGCTGCTGGGTCCGTTGCCCTGGCACCTGATCGCTCTGCTGTTCGTGGCCGTCTTGGCCGTCGATATGGGGACCACGGCGTTCAACACCTTCTTCGACTACGAGCGCGGCGTCGACGCGGCCGGCACCAACCGCGAGGAAGACAAGGTCCTGGTCCACCGCAAGACTCCGCCGGGCTACGCCCTGCTGACCGCGCTGGGCCTGTTCGCCTTCGCCGCGGTCCTGGGCCTCTTCCTTGTCCTCTGGACGGGTTGGCCGCTGCTGATCCTGGGCGCCGTGAGCCTCGTGGTGGCCTTTCTGTACTCGGGAGGGAAGAAGCCCATCAGCTCGACCCCCTGGGGGGAGTTCTACGCCGGCTTCTTTCTGGGAACCGTTCTGTGGGTGGTGGTGGTCTTCGTCGCTGCGGCGCCCGGCCATTGGACGGCTGACCTGTGGTGGCGCGTTCCCCTGCTGAGTTTGCCCAGCTTGCTTTTCATCGCCTCTATCTTGACCGTCAACAATTGCTGCGACCGCGAGGGCGACGCCCTGGCCGGGCGCAAGACGCTCGCCATCCTTTTGGGGCCCCGCGGCAACCTTCTTGTCCTCTTCCAGCCGCTGCTGGCCTACGTGACCTTGGGCGTTTTGGCCGCCACGGGCTTCCTCCCCTGGACCTTCCTCCTTGTGGCCGTGCTGGGCCCAGCCCTGACCATAGGCCTCTGGCGGGGGATGTTCCACAGGGGTTTCAGCCACCAGACCAAGGGGCCCAACATGGGCGCCGTCTCGCAGACCTTCATCCTCTACACCCTGGTTTCGGCCGTGGGCTGGGTCGCAGGACTCGCCCTCAGGTGAAGCTTGCCCTGGGGCTGCTGCTGGTCCTTGGCCTCGCCGGCCAAGCCGCTTTGGCCGCCTTTCCGCTTCCGCCGCCGCTGCAGACGGCGCACCTGTTCGGAAAGGGCGCCGTGGCGGGCGCGCCCCCGGTGCCGCTTTCCGACGAGCTGTACGCCCTGGGGTGGAGCGCCCGCGGCGCCTTTGCCGTTCTTGAAAGGCTGACGGGGACCGAGGGCCAGAAGACCGTCAGGTTCCAGGTCTGGGACCTGGTGGAAGACGCCCTGCTCTACGAGGCGACATGGCCAGACTGGGGCGACGACGACGCCCAGGCCGCGTGGTGGTCGGCCAAAGACGACGAGGTGAACGCGGTGTTCACCCGCTTCTCCCTGGTCCCCACGGACTGGCAGATGGGGGAGTTCCCCCTGATCAACGACGACGAGTACTTCACGGCCGCCCTGCGGGCCGGGCGCTCGTCCGACACGGCCTGGATCACCAGACTCGAGATCGTGGTGAACTCCACGGGCCGGGGCCTGAAAACCGTGGGCGACCTGGACGGCTACTGGCGCTGGGCCACCCTCCTCGGGTTCGTCCCCTCGCCGTTCGAGAGCCGGGTCGCCCTCGTCCTGCTGGTGCAGCCCGCGGGCTGGAACGGCGTGGGCCAGCCGCTGCGTTTTCTGATTTCGGGACTGAGCCTGAAGGCCGGCTTTACAAAGCCTTGACGGAGACCCGCGCTGACGCTTAAATAGAGGAAGGAAGGGAACATGCAAACCATTGTCCGCTCGGACGCCTATCTGCGGCAAAAAGGGATCAAGGCCTCGTTCCAGAGGGTCTCGATCTATGAGTACCTGCAGAACACCACCGCGCATCCGTCGGCGGCAAAGATCTTTGCCGATCTGCATCCCATCATACCCAGCCTGTCCCGGGCCACCGTCTACAACACGCTCAACCTTTTCGTGGAAAGAAAGATCGCATTCCCCGTACAGGTCGACGGAGCCGAAGCCCGGTTCGACCTCTGTGAACCCCACCACGCCCACTTCCACTGCGTCGTGTGCCAGACAATCTACGACATCCCGGGCGAAGACGCCGGAGTCCCCGAGGCCCTCGACGGCTTCGAGGTCTTGGAAGCCCAGCTCCACTACAAGGGACGCTGTCCTCAATGCCGGTGATGCCGGGAGCGAGGTAGACCGTGGGACTGCTGGCCGAATCGGAGAAGCGGCAGTGGAAGCAGGTGGTCGAGGCCCTTGAGGAGACCCTGGTCGCCGAAAAGAAGCGCTCGGAGAGGCTGAACCTGCAGCTGACCACCAACGCCGAGACGGGGCTGCCCAATTCGGTGGTCCTCCACCGGGAGCTCGAGGCCGTCCTTGAGGGTTCCCCCAACCCCAAGGCCGTGCTGTTCATGGCGCTCAACGACAGCTTCGGCATGCTGAAGCGCACGTTCTCGACCAAGATTCCCGAGTGGATTCTGTACCAGACGTCGTTGCGCATCCAGAAGGTGCTGGGCGAAAGGGGCCGGATCTACCACACCCACGAAGACGAGTTCCTTATCCTTGTGGAGTCCTTCCGCGACCCGGCCGAAATCGCTGAACTCGCCAGGCAGCTTGTCGAGATCGTCGAAAAGAGCCACGTGATGGCCGGCCTCACGATTTCGCTGGGCATCAACCTGGGCGTCGCGTTCTACCCCGAGCACGGACGCAAGAAGTCAACCTTGCTCCGCCACGCCGACATCGCTCTGTCCGAGGCTGTCAAGAACCACGTGGGGTTTCAGCTGTTCACCCCCGAGCTCAAGGACCGCATGGTCGAGAACGTCGAGCTTCAGAACGGGATGCTCCTGGCCCTCGAGTCGCAGGCCAACCCCGACGAGAAGCCCCAGTTCGAGCTGTACCTTCACCCCCAGGTCGAGGTGCGCCAGTGGGGAACCCCCCAGGTCCAGGGACGCATCGTGGGCGCCGAGGCCCTGCTGAGGTGGAAACACCCGACCCGGGGGTTCATCCCTCCCGTCAAGTTCATCCCCGTCGCCGAAGAGACGGGTCTCATCATCCCCCTGGGGCAGTGGATCCTCCACTCCGCCATAGGCTACATCATCGACTTGAGGAAGCAGGGCTTCAAACATGTGTCGGTGTCCGTCAATTTCTCAAGCACTCAGTTCAACTACGAAGACGTCGCCTTCATGGTGAAAGACATCGTGCGCCGCCGGGGCATCGAACCCTCGTCGCTGAAGCTTGAGATCACCGAAAGCGGACTGATGGACAACGTCCAAGACACCATCCACAAGGCCACCACCCTTCGGGAAGCCGGCTTCAAGATCCTTGTCGACGACTTCGGCACGGGCTACTCGAGCCTCAGCTACCTGAAGGACCTGCCCGTCGACGTGGTGAAGATCGACAAGTCCTTCATCGACGGCATCCCCGACAGCCCCAGCGACCAGGCCCTGACCCGGGCCATCGTGGCCCTGGCGCGCGACCTGAACCTGGGCGTTATCGTCGAGGGCACCGAGACCCGACGCCAGATCGACTGGCTTTTCCAGCAGGGCTGCACGGTGTTCCAGGGCTACTACTTCAGCAAGCCCCTACCGTACGCCGACTTCGTGAAGCTGCTGAAAAACTTCCCCAAGGCCTTCCTTGAGCTGGCCAACAACGGCACAGACGCCAAGTAGTCCGGACTAAAAAGCCTGGGCTTCAAACACCCATTCGCCGCCCTCTCGGACCACGGTGCTCAGCCTCACGCGTTCAAACGTGTTCCAGGCCGTCTGCCCGCAGAACCTGACGGGGAAGTAGTCCTCAGTCAGGCCCCGGAGCCACCCCCCGGCCAGGCGCCCCTGGTCGGGGGTCTCCACGAGAACCCGGCGCTCGATGCCGACGAGGGCCCCCATCCGCTGTCTCCTGGCTTCGTCGGCGCGCGCCTGGAGCCTGCGGCTGCGTTCGGCCTTCACGGCCTCGGGCACCTGGCCGGGCATCCTGTCGGCGCGCGTGTCTTGGCGGCGGCTGTAGGGGAACACGTGGACAAAGCCGAACTCGTACGTTTCGACCGCCTCGAGCGAGCGCTCGAAGTCCGCATCGGTTTCCCCGGGGAACCCGACAAGCAGGTCGGTGGTGAGGTTCAGGCCGGGTTGCCGGGCACGCAGCCTGTCCACGAGGGCGGTGTACTGTTCGAGGTTGTACTCGCGCCGCATGGCCAGGAGCACCCGGGGGCTGGCGCTCTGCAGGCACAGGTGAAGGTGGGGACACAGCTTAGGGTGGCCGAGCAGGTCGGCGAAGGCTTCGTCGAGGGCTGGCTCCAGCGACGTGATCCTCAGGCGCCAGTCCCCGTCGATGGCAAGGAGGTCGCGTACCAGACCCGTAAACCCCAGGGTGCCGTCGGACCAGCGGCCCAGGTTGATGCCGGTGAGCACAAGCTCCTTGCGGCCGTTCTGGAGCGCTGACCGGGCGGCGGCAAGCACGGCGTCACGGGGCCTGCTCACGGCCCGGCCTCGCACCGAGGGAATGATGCAGAAGCTGCAGAAATTGTCGCACCCGTCTTGGATCTTGAGGCCGGCCCTGGTATGAAAGACTTTGCCGTCGACGGCGAACCCGAAGGGGTCGGGCCCCGGCGTCGCGGGCGCCGAGACCTCGCCCCGCCTGTGCGAGTCCACCAGGGCCGCGATCTGGTTCTTGCGGGCGTTGGGGACGACGAAGGTGACCCCTGGCTCGTCTTCGAGGGTCTCGCGGGCGCTTTCGGCGAAACACCCAGTGACGACCACGACGCCGGGACCCGGGGTGTGCGCCGACACCGTGCGGCGGCTCTTCTTGTCGGCGTGAGCGGTCACGGTGCACGTGTTCACCACGTAGGCGTCGGCCGCGCCGCCGGGGTCGACGATGGTCCAGCCCAACCTCAGGAACTCGGCGGCGATGCCGTCGGTCTCGAACTGGTTAAGCTTGCACCCCAGGGTCTCGAAGGCGACGGTGGGCCGGGTCACGCCTCCTCCCCGGCACGGTGCCACAGCGTCCACGCATGGGTCCATTCGATCGAGGGCCCCGGCCACGCCTGGGCCAGGGCGGGCAGTTCGTCGCGCCAGGTCGAGTCAAGCGCCACAAGAAAGTCGGCCCAGCGCCCCGTTTGGCCGGGCGTCCACCACGCTGACCATTGTTCGCGGGTCAGTGCGCGCTGCGCCGTCACCGACCAGGGCCGGGCCGACAGGCCCCACGCCGTTCGCAGGCCAGCGGTGTCGCGCCTGCCCAAGAAGGCTTCTTCGGCCCGGCGCAGTTCCTCGAGGCGCCCTTCAGGGAGGGTGCCAGGGGGCACCCATTGAGTCAGCCGGGACCCCTCCGTATCGCTACGGTCCACCACGGTTACGGCCCCCCCAGGCGGACTCCAGCCCTCGGGCAGGACGCTTCCCCACGCCAGCACGTGGTCGAAGCGGGGGGGCTTTTCGCCTTCGGGAACGGCGGGCAGGGTGCCCCAGCCCGAGTTGCCCCAAACGGGGCGCTCAAACTCGGGCACGAAGGCGAGGTATTCGGCCAGGGCCTTCCGGGCGGCCTCGTCGGGAAAACTTGCCCAGACCCGGCCCTCGGGGGTGCGCCTCAGCGCCTCGAGGAGCAGCAGGCCGTGGGAATCGGAAGCCACCCAGACCACGTGGTGCCGCTGCAAGCGGGCCGTTTCAAAGACGGCTGTCCTCAGGCCGGCCAGCGGGCCTCCGTCCTGATCCAGCCGTTTCAGCCACGGCGTGTTCCTCGGGTCGGTCCAGGTGAGGGTTTCCGGGTCGGAGTCGGCCAGGGCCGAGCCCAGCACCAGCTCGCGGCGTTCCAGGATCTGCGGGCGCAGCCGGCCCTCGAAGCCCTGGTCGGAGGGGTTGTAAAACACCTGGCTGGCCACGCCGCCGGGGAGGTACTGCTGGTTGACCCAGTGGTCCTTGAACGCGTGGGGATACTGGTAGTTCTGGCCGTGGCCGAAGGCCTTGGCGTCGCGGCTGGCGTCCTTGAGGTGGTTGGGGACCGCGTGGGCCTCCTCGGTCTCGAGGGACTTGAGGGCGTCGAAGAAGCCAAGCGTGCTGTTGCTCTTGGGCGCCGTGGCCAGGTAGAGCGCGGCGTGGGCCAGGTGGAACTGGCCTTCGGGGAGCCCGACGCGCCGGAACGCCTCGGCGGCCGAGACCACAACGCCCAGGGCCTGGGGGTCGGCCAGACCCACGTCCTCGGACGCCGATACCAGCATGCGGCGGAAGATGTAGTCCGGGTCCTCGCCGGCACGGACCATGCGCGCCATCCAGTAGAGCGCCGCGTCGGGATCCGAGCCGCGAAGCGACTTGATGAACGCCGAAATCGTGTCGAAGTGGTAGTCTCCGTCCTTGTCGTAGAGGACGGCCTTGCGCTGTATGCTCTGTTCAGCGGCGTCGAGGCTGATGCGGATTGTTGTGCCGTCGGGGGGCGGGAAGGGCGAGCTCGAGGTTTCGACGGCAAGCTCGACGGCGTTGAGCAGGCTGCGCGCGTCGCCCGAGGCCACGTCCACCAGGTGCTCCAGAGCGCCCTCGTCCCACTCGACCCGGAAGCGCCCGTACCCGCGTTCGGCGTCGAGCATCGCCTGCTCGGCGATCCGGCGCAGGTGCGCGTCGGTGAGGGCAGTGAGCTGAAACACCCGGGAGCGGCTGACCAGCGCCGAGTTGACCTCGAAGAAGGGGTTCTCGGTGGTCGCGCCGATCAGGATGAACGTCCCATTCTCGACCCAGGGCAGGAGCGCGTCCTGCTGGCTCTTGTTCCACCTGTGGACCTCGTCGACGAAGAGGACGGTCTTGCGGCCCTGGAGCCGCCGGGTCTCCTGGGCCTTTTCGATGACCTCGCGGATCTCCTTCACACCCGACAACACGGCGTTGACGGATAGGAAGGCGCCCCTGGTGGTCTGGGCGATGACCCGCGCCAGGGTGGTCTTGCCCGTCCCCGGGGGGCCAGAGAGCAGGACGCTTGTCAGCCTGTCGGCCTCGATGGAGCGCCGCAGCAGGCGTCCGGGGCCCAAGATGTGCTCCTGGCCGACGTACTCCTCAAGGGTTCGGGGACGCATGCGGCTGGCGAGGGGTTCGTAGGTCTTTCCGGCACGGTCGAACAGGTCCACAGCAAAAAAGTGTACTAGGTCTTCCCTTTTTCTTCAAACCACCTAATATCATGAGAAGAGGCAGGAGATTTGTTATGAAATCAACCGGGGGCACCCGCTTCGGAATTGGCACCAAACTAGTCATCGGCCTTGGGACCTTGATCGCAATCTCGATCATCGTAGGCGGTCTGGCCGCCCTCAGCATGCTCTCAATTCAGGCTGAGTCGGTGGAACTGGCCGACCAGCACCTTCCGGAGTCGGTCCTGGCCAACCAGGTCGAGCGGACCATCCTCAAGGTTATGAACGAGATGAGGGGCTACTGGCTGGCCGGCGACGCCCAGTACCGCGATGCCGCCGGCCAGGGCGTGGCCGACCTCGAGAAGTCCCTGGCCGACCTGCAGAAACTTGCGGACAAGTCTCCCCAGCTGAGCAAACTTCGGGACACGCTGCCCAAGGTCGTGGCCGCCAAGGACGCCTACACCTCCCTTTTTGCCAAAACCAAGGAGCTCAACGACACCATCGCCAAGGTGAGGGCCGAGATGGACACGGCGGCGGGGCAGTTCACGGACGCGGCAAACGGCTATTTCGACCTCCAAAGGACGTCCCAAAACGCCGAATTCCGCGCCGGAATGCGGGCTTCGGCCTACCTGCAGCGCGCCGAGAGGGTTCAATCCGCCCACCAGATCCTCTCGTGGGGCGACGACCTCCGGGCGGCGGTCTACAAGGCCCGGGCCCTTCATGACCCGGAGGTCGTGAAGGGCGTCCTCGCCGACTTCGGAAAGATCACAGACGCGGTCAACACCGCGCTCAGAGAAACGCCTCCGAGGGCCGACAGGGACCAGCTCGCCCTTGTCCAGGCTTCGGCCTCCGGCCTCCAGGCTGCGATCGGCTCGTGGCTGACCGCCAACGCCGCCCTCGACGATCTGGCCGCGCCCCGGCTTGCCAGCGGCAACACCCTGGCCGATCTTGCCCAGCAGCTCAGCCTCGACGGAGTGCAGACAAGCCAAAGCGTGGCCTCGGCCAACGCCTTGCTAGTCGGGGCCGCCAACTGGACCATCGTCATCGGCCTGCTTGCCTCGCTCGTCCTGGGCTCCCTGGTGGCGTTCATCCTCGTCCGCAACATTACAGTCCCCCTGAGGCTGGTGACCGAGCTCTCGAGGCGGGTGGCCAAGGGCGACTTCTCGATTGAACGCGAAGACGTGAAGGGCCAGGACGAGCTGGCGGCGCTGACCGAGGCCTTCTACGACATGGTCGACGGCCTCAAACTCAAGGCGGCCCAGCTCGAAAGCATCGCCAGCGGGGTTCTGACCACCAAGGTCACCCTGGCCAGCGACGAAGACGGTCTGGGGCGGTCGCTCCAGCGCATGCAGGAAAGCCTCAACGAGATCCTCACCCAGGTGAACGTCGCCGTGGACCAGATGGCCAGCGGCTCTGACCAGGTTTCCACTGCGGCCCAAAGCCTCAGCCAGGGGGCAACGGAACAGGCTTCCAGCCTCGAGGAGATCTCGGCCAGCGCGAACGAAATCCACAGCCAGTCCAAGCAGAACGCCGAGAATGCCCTCACCGCGAGCCAGCTAGCCAAGCAGGCGTCGCAGAACGCGCAGCTGGGCAACCAGCAGATGAAGGATCTGATGGTCCTTGTCGACAAGATGACCAAGAGCTCCGAGCAGACCAAGTCCATCGTCAAGACCATCGACGACATCGCCTTTCAGGTGAACCTGCTGGCCTTGAACGCGAACGTCGAAGCGGCCCGGGCGGGCAAGTACGGCAAGGGGTTCGCGGTGGTGGCCGACGAGGTCCGCAATCTTGCGGTCCGCAGCGCTGCGGCGGTGAGCGAAACGACGCGAATGGTCGAGCAGTCGATCCGGGACATCCAGGAGGTCAACGCGACCGCGCAGAAGACCGGCGACCAGCTTAACGGCATCGCGGGCAATGCCAACAAGGTGGCCGACTTCCTGGGCGAGATCGCGGCCTCGAGCTCCGAACAGGCCAAGGCCATGGGCCAGATCAACGGCGGCCTCGACCAGATCGACCAGGTGACCCAGTCGAACACGGCCAGCGCCGAACAGAGCGCTTCGGCCAGCGAGGAACTGTCGGGACAGGCCCAGCAGCTCAAGGTCATGGTCGGCCGGTTCCAACTCGACGACGCCGCGCTTCAGAAGGCCATGGCGAGGTCCCAGGCCCCGGTGCACCCCCGAGCAGCCGCGCTGCCCGCCGCGCCGTCGCTGCTTCGGAAGGCCATGCCGGCGGCGCGCAAGCCGGGGCAGGACATCATCTTGAACAACGATTTCGACGTGTTTTAAGTCGGGGGCCTCCTGGGCCCAAACTTGACTCGGTCTGTCATTGTCTTCTATTTTAGACAGCCTATGGGTGCTTCTTCCGCCGAGGTCAATGTGCTTTCCAACGAACCGCTGGGACCGGGCGGCTTCCTCTTGACCTTTGAGCGACCCAACCTCAAGTTCCATACAGGCCAGTACCTCAGCCTGGGGATTCCGGGCCACCGGGAGCAGAGGGAGTACTCGATCTACTCGGGCGAGGACGAGGACGTGCTGACAGTTCTGATCAAGGAGGTCCCCGAAGGCCTGGTGAGCCGGCGGCTGGCGGCGCTCAAGCCCGGGGACGGACTTCACGTGGACGGCCCCTTCGGCTACTTCACCCTCGAGGCCGCCCTCAAGAGTCATGCGCCCTTGCTGTTCATCGCCACCGGCACAGGGATCAGCCCCTTCCACAGCTTTGCCAAAACCTACCCCGGCCTCGAGTTCACTCTGCTCCACGGCGTCAGACACGCGGCCGACCTGGCCCTTGAGCGCGATCTTGACGCCGCCCGGCTCATTCCCTGCGTGAGCCGCGAGGATACCTCCGCCTTTCGCGGCAGGGTCACCGACAGGATGCGGACCCTGGCCATCGATCCGCACACCCACGCCTTCCTCTGCGGGAACTGCGACATGATCTACGACGCGTTCGACCTGCTGCGCTCTTGCGGCGTCGCGTCGGACCGGATTTCCACCGAGGTCTACTTTTAGGAGCCGGTATGAAGTACTTCATTCAGAACCTGGGCTGCCAGATGAACCAGGCCGACTCGGAACGGATCCAGTCGGTGTTCGCGCAGATGGGCCTCGAGCGCACGGACGACGAGGCCGAGGCCCGCGTGCTGGGCATCGTCGCGTGTTCGGTCCGCCAGAAGGCCATCGACAAGGTCTACACGAAGATCCACGAGTGGAATTTGCGCAAGGAGTCCGAAAACCTTGTCACCTTTGTTTCCGGGTGCATCCTTCCGGCCGACGAGGAGAAGTTCCTCGACCGCTTCGACCTTGTCTTCCCCGTCGCCGACCTGCCCCGGGTGCCCGACCTGTTCCGCCAATACGGGGTTGTGACGCCGCTGTCGCAGTTCACGGGCTCGGTGAGCGTCCCGGCGGCGGCCACGCTCCGGGACAGGCTGGGCGTGGCGTCGCTGGAGCCGTTCTGGAAGGTCACGCCGGCGTACTCGTCAAGCTTTGAGGCCTTCGTCCCTATCCAGAACGGATGCGACAAGTTCTGCACCTTCTGCGCCGTGCCGTACACCCGGGGACGCGAGGTGAGCCGGCCCTCCGAAGACGTGCTCCGCGAGGTCGAGGCCCTGGTGGCCAAGGGCTACAAATCGATCACTCTGCTGGGCCAGAACGTCAACTCGTACGGTCTGGACCGCCCCGGCGCCGAATTGAGCTTCGCCCAGCTCTTGGGCGAGGTCGGCAAGTTCGGCGAGCGCTCGGGACGGCAGTTTTGGACGTATTTCACCTCGCCTCACCCTAGGGACATGAGCCGCGAAGTGCTCGAAACAGTGGCCCGCTACCCCGTGCTGGCCAAGCAGATCCACCTGCCGCTCCAGTCGGGCGACGACCACGTGCTCATCCGCATGAACCGCAACCACACCATGGAGCGTTACCGTGAGGTCGTTGCCCAGGTGCGCGACCTCGTCCCCGAGGCGACGCTGTTCACAGACATCATCGTGGGGTTCACGGGCGAGACCGACGAGCAGTTCCAGAACACGCGCCGGGCCATGGAGGAGTTCCGCTACCAGATGGCCTTCGTGGCCCAGTACAGCCCCCGGCCAGGCGCCGCCTCGGCCCGCTGGTCCGACGACGTGAGCCCCGACGACAAGAAGGAACGCCTTCGGGTGCTGACCGAGGTGCTGCGCGAGACCAGCCTCGAGTACAACCGCACCCTGATCGGCCGCACCGTCCCCGTGCTTGTGGAGAAGGCCGACAAGAAGGCAGGGTTCCTTTCCGGCCGCACCGAGGGGAGGGTAACCGTAAGGTTCCGCCACGGCGAGGGCCTGGTGGGCACTTTCGTCCCCCTGACCATCACTTCGGCCGTCCCTTTCTCGGTGGAGGGGGAGGTCGTGGAATTGCCAGCGGGTCGTCCAGACCGTATCTTTGCCCGATGATCAAGACAAAACTCCCCCTCACAGACAAGCAGTACCTTCTGGCCAGGGACGCCGACCGCATCTCGGTTTTCGTCGCCGACGGCGGGTTCATCCGGGGGGCCTACGTCCAGGCAAACCTGGTGACCCGCGAGATGGCGGCCAACCACGGCCTGGGCGTCTTTGAGACCTACGCCCTGGGCCAGGCCTACGTGGCGGCGCTGCTGATGACCTCAAGCCTTCAAGGCGGCGACAGGCTCAACCTGACGGTCACCACCAACGGTCCAGCCGGCGGCTTCAGCGTCGACGCCAACGCCTACGGCGAGGTGCGCGGCTACCTCGACCAGAACCCGTTTACAGTGCCCGCAGAGTGGACCGCTCCGTCAATGGAGCAGATCATGGGCACGGGCCTGCTCACCGTGACCCGCACTTCCGAAAAGAGCCTCGTTCCCGTCACCGGTTCGGTGGAGTACAGGGCGGCGTCTCTGGCCCTCAGCCTGGCCCATTACTACGAGCAGTCCGAGCAGGTCCCGACGGCCTTCGACCTGAGCCTGCCGTTCAACAGGGAGGGCGGACTGCTGGGTGCCGGCGGCCTGGTGCTTCAGGCGCTGCCCGGTTACGACCCGGCCCGGTGGGACACCATGGTGAGGCGCCTCTACGAGCTTCCGTCCATCGGCGAGAACGCGGCCGAGAGCCATGACCCCGCCGCCCTGCTTGACTTCTGGTTCCCCGACTTCGAGCCCAAGATCCTGGCCCGGCGCCGGGTCGAGTTCTTCTGCCCCTGCTCGAAGGACAAGTTTGGAAAATTCCTCAAGAACCTGCCCGAGCAGGACCGTACAGAAATCCTGACCGACGGGCCGTTCCCCCTGGGCACCCGGTGCCACAACTGCGCGTCAAACTACGAATTTGACCTGCAGGACCTCCACGAACTGTGGAAGAGCTGACCCGGGAGGCGGTTTTACCAATGGCGAAGGAAATTGAGCTGAAGATACGGCTGGCCGACCCGCAGCGCTTCCAGGAACACCTGGCGGCGCTGGCTAGCCCCCTGGGGCCCTACCACAAGACCGACACGTATTTCAAGGGAGGGGCGGGGTCATTCCGCCTCCGGGAAGGCTCAGGGCGGGCGACGGTCTGCCGCAAGGAGAAGGTCATCGAGGCCGGCATCGAGGTCAGCCGCGAGACCGAGTTTGCAGTCGACACGCCTCAGGCCTTCCGCGAGTTTGCCCAAGCCCTGGGCTACCAGGAGTGGTACAAGAAGGAGAAGCGGGGGCAGGCGTGGCGGTGGGGTGACATCCTGATCGAGGAGGGAACCGTGGAAGCCCTGGGGTGGTTTGCCGAGCTTGAGGTGCTCCTCGACGAAGGCGCCGACGCCGCCGCCGTGGCAGGCGCCCGCGAGCGCCTGCAAGCCGCCCTCAAGACCCTGAACGTGTCCCTCGATTGCCTGGAACCCAGGACCTACGCCGAACTTCTGGGCCACAGGGGCCCGTAAGGTGCCGCCCCTGGGCGATTGGATCGCCGTAGTCTTGCTTCTGGCGGGGGCAGCAGCGTGGACGTGGCGCTCCCGGTTCAGACTTGGCGCAGCCGCCCCGGACCGTTCTGGGTCCACTCGGGGTCGGCAAAGCGCTCTTGCCTCAGCGCCTCGGCTCGCCGATGTTCTTCGGCCGTGGGCAGAACTTCCGTCAATTCCACGTCCAAGCGGCTCCGAAAAGCCTCGGCCAACACGGGAATAAGCTCGGGCGAGGTGCCCCGCCAGCCGCAGCTGCTGAGATCGGTGGTCGACGCGGGGTCGGGCCTGAAACCGGGGAGGAAGAGCCTTTCGAGCACCGAATGGTCGAGCGCCCGAGGCAGCGACCCGTGCTGAAAAATGGTGGTGCGTTCCCGGCGCTGGGCGTTTCCCCCCAGCTTCTTTCCCCCCACCAGAATGTCGTACTCCTCCTGACCGGCGAAGCACGCCGGCGAGAAGCCTCCCAGCTCCCCGGCCTGGGGCGCATCCTTGGCGAACCCCGCGTCCCAGCCCAGGCACCGCCAAGTGTCGACCAGGAAGCCGCACAGAATTTCAAACGACGCCTTGACCCCCGTGGTGTTCAGGTCGTCCTGCCGGCACCCCAGGCTGTAGGTAAGCTCGTCGGCGTGCCAGATGCCCCCGCCGCCCGTGGGCCGCCGAACCCGGGGAACCAACGCCGCCTCGGCCGACAGACCCGTCTGCAGGTTCTGAAACCGGCCCAGGCTCAGGGCCGCCGGCTCCCAGAAGTAGAACCGGAGGAACGGCGGTCCGCCGGCCCGGACCGTTTCAGCCAGGGCCTCGTCGAGGGCCATGTTCCAGTCTCCGGGGGCCGGATCGCTGACGATCAGACGCCAGGGGCGGTTCAGCGGCCCGCCTCCCAGGCCTTCCACGCGGCCTCGTCGAGCAGAGCGTCAAGCGAGTCTCCTGGCACGGCCTCGAGCTCAAACAGCCAGCCATCGTCCTCCGGACTCGTGTTGAGCAGGCCGGGCTCGGTGACCAGCACCGAATTGACGGCCGACACCCGCCCGTCGACCGGGCAGTAGTAGTCGGCCGCGGCCTTGACGGCCTCGAGGGCGCACACGGCCTCGCCGGCGGCCACCGCCCGGCCCACCTGGGGCAGGGCGACGAAGGTCACGTCCCCCAGGTCGCCGACGGCCGACACCGACAGGCCCACCTTCCAGCGCGGCCCCGACCGGGCCACCCATTCGCCGTTTTTGGTGTAGTACTTATCAGCCATGGACGGCCTCCAGGGGTTGGGCGGCGTCGAAGTCGGCCGCGCGGTAGCTTGAGCGGACCAGGGGGCCCGAGGCGACGAAACGGAAGCCCTTGCGGTAGGCCAGCCTCTTGAGCTCCAGGAACTCGGCGGGGGTGACGTAGCGCTCCACGGGAAGGTGGTGCTTGGTGGGCTGGAGGTACTGGCCGAAGGTGACGATGTCGGTGCCCACGGCCCTCAGATCGTCGAGGGCCTCGGAGACCTCGTCGATGGTCTCGCCCAGGCCCACCATGAGGCTGGTCTTGGTGGTGAGGCCCTGCTTTTTGTAGAAGTCGAGGCAGGCGAGGGTGGTCTCGTACCCGGCGCGCACGTCACGGACGGGGTGGGTGAGCCTGCGGACGGTTTCGAGGTTCTGCGCGGCCACGTAGGGCCGGGCGGCCGCCAGCACCCCCATGCGGCCGGGGTCGGCGCCAAAGTCGGGCACCAGGGCCTCGACCTTGGTGCCGGGATGAGCGGCGTGGATGGCCCCGATCACCGCCGCAAAGTGGGAGGCCCCGTGGTCGGGCAGGTCGTCGCGGTCCACGCTGGTCAGCACCACGTAGTTGAGCCCCATCAGGGCCACCATTTCAACCGTGTGGACGATTTCCTTGGGGTCGAGGAAGCCCCGGGGGTTGCCCGTCTTGACCTGGCAGAACCGGCACCCCCGGGTGCACACGTCGCCAAGGATCATGATGGTGGCGGTCTTGAGGCTCCAGCACTCGGTCAGGTTGGGACACGCCGCCTCGGAGCAAACCGTGGCCAAGCCGCGCTCCTTGAGGGCCAAACGCAGCTCCCGGAACTCGTCGGTGCGCCTCCCGTGGATCTTCAGCCAATCGGGCTTGGGTACGTGGTCACTCATTGGAAGAACAACTCCTCTTGGATCTGGGAGGACGAGACTCCCCGGGCGGCCAAGATTTCGGCCACGGCCCGGATCATCCTCTGGTTTCCACACAAAAAATACCGGATATCGGGCGCCGTGGGAACCTCCCGGGCCAGGTCTGTGACCCTTCGGGGCGGTACCGCCCCCTCGCCGACGCGGCTGAAGGCCCACTGGACCGGGGCGGCCTGCTCCAGCCAGGGCCGGAGGGGGGCGTCGCCGGGGCCGCGCACTCCGATACAAAACGCGAGCGGGGGTACCGGGGCATTCGCCCGGAGGGCTGCCAGAAACGGGGAGACCCCCGTGCCCGTGGCGAACCACACCTCCCGAACCGATTCCCCCGGCCGGAACCAGCCGAAGGGCGTACCCACGCCCACCTCGTCCCCGGGGACCCGGGTCGAGAGCCAGCGACTGAACGACTGGTCGGTGCCCGCACCTTCCATAGACCTGACCAGGAAACGGAGCACGGGCTCGTCGGGGTGAGAAGAGAAACTGTAGGGCCGGGAGTCGATGCGGTCGGCACGGATGAGCAGGGTGCAGTCCCCCACCCGGTAGTCCAGGCCCTCCCGCTCGACCTCAAGCTCAAACACCGCGGGCGCCAGGTCGCGCCGGGCGGTTACCCGGGCCAGGGGCTACTCGCGCTTGCCGGTGACCCGGATGATGTGGTAGCCGAACGACGACTGGACCACGTCGCTCACGCTGCCGACGCCCAGGCGTTTCACCGCCGACTCGAAGGCGGGGACCATCTTGCCGGGGCCGAACCACCCCAGGTCGCCCCCCTGGGACTTGGACGGGCAGGTGGAGAATTCCCTGGCCAGGGACTCCAATTGCGCCCCCTGCTTGATGCGGATCAACAGGTTCTGCGCCAGGTTCCTGTCCTTGACGAGGATGTGGCTTGCTTTCCATTCCATTCGTGTACTCCTGCGGGCCGCTAGAAAAGGTGGCCCATATCGTTCTTTTTGGTGGCGAGGTAATCCTTGTTGTGCGGATTCTGGCCCGTGATCAAGGGGATGCGCCGGGTGATGACCGTGCCTTCACGCTCAAGCCCCGTGATCTTCTCGGGGTTGTTGGTCAGCAGCGCTATGCTTTGAACCCCCAACAGCCGGAGCATCTGAGCTGCAATGGCGTAGCGGCGCGAGTCGGGCGAGAAGCCCAGGTACACGTTGGCCTCCACGGTGTCGAGTCCCAGGTCCTGCAGCTGGTAGGCCTTGATCTTGTTGAGCAGGCCGATGCCCCGGCCCTCCTGCATGAGGTAGAGGACGATGCCGCACTCCTGCTGGCCGATGAAGTCGAGCGCGGCCTCGAGCTGCGCCTGGCAGTCGCACCTGAGGCTCCCCAGCACGTCGCCGGTGTGGCACTGGCTGTGCACCCGCACCGGCACGTCGGCCTTGCCCGCGACCTCACCGCGGACCACCGCCGTGTGTTCCTTGCCGGTGGACGGCTCGTAGAAGCCCGCCAGCTCGAAGTCGCCGTGGGTGGTCGGCAGGTGGGCCCGGGCCACGAGCACCAGCGCTTCGGACCGCGGCTTGTTGAGGTAATCGCTCTCGTCGAGGTAGTCGGGCCGGCCCTTGAGCTTCCGGTCGAGGTTTCGGTAGGCCGATTCGATCATGGAGGACTCCTGGAGCCAAAAATACGACGCGTCCCGGCAAAAGTCCACGGGGCCGGCCTCGACTTTCCTGGTTCCCGGGAGCATCTTCTGGGGGGAGGCACCATGCCAAGACCCTACGTAACCCTCAGCTGGGCCCAGACCCTCGACGGCCGCCTGGCCACCAAAACGGGCGACAGCCAGTGGATAGGCGGCCCCGAGAGCCTGACCTACGCCCATGAATTGCGCCGGGACAACCAGGCCATCCTGGTGGGAATTGGCACCGTGCTCAAGGACGACCCCACGCTGACGTGCCGCATCCCCGGCGGCCGCAACCCTCTCCGGGTGGTCCTCGATTCCCAGGCGAGGCTCCCCCTGTCCTCGCATCTGGCCACCACCCTCGAGCAGAGCCCCGTGCGGGTGTACGCCGCCGCAGCAGCGCCCCCGGCCGCGCTTCGGGCCCTGACGGATCGGGGAATCGCCGTAGTCACCCTGCCTCAAACCGGCGCAGGCCTCGACCTGGGGGCGGTACTCGACGATCTGGGGGCCGAAGGAGTAGCCAGCCTCTTCGTCGAAGGCGGCGCTGCGGTGATTACGGCCTTCCTGGCTGCGGGCCTCGCCGACAGGGCGGTCGTCGTTACCGCGCCGTTCCTGCTGGGCGCGGGCCTGGACGCCGTGGGCGACCTGGGGTACCGGGTGCTGGCCCGGGCCCCCCGGCCCCTGTCGTGGCGGCGCTGGGACCTGGGAGCCGACTTGGCAACCGAGCTTGTCTTCCGCTAAGGTGGGGGCATGGTCGACACCCTGAAAGCTCTGTTCCGCCACTTCCGCCTGCCGGTGGTCGGCAATCTTCTTGTGGTAAACGTAGTCTGCGGCCTCCTGTTCCTCGGGTCGCTCGTCGGCCCCATCCTGCTGGCCTCCCAGCCCGGCGCGGGCATGGTTGTGCTTCTGGGAGGGTTCTTCCTGACCGGGCAGGCGCTTGCCGTATCTGGAAGGCTGCTCGACCGGCGCTTCCGGGGCGAAAAACCCGCCAAGGGCAGCTTCTTGGGCGCCTGGTCACAGGCGTGGGCCGAGGGACTGGTCGTGGGTGCCGTCGTGATCGGACTGTTCTCGCTGGCCTTCAACAGCGTTCCCTTCTACTGGGCTCAGGGCAACGCGTTCTCGGTATTTTCGCTGGTCACCCTAGGGGCGGGCACCCTCCTCATCCTTGGGGGACTACCTTACTACCTGCCCGTTCGCCGGCGCGAGCAACTGGGGCTGCTGGCCTCGGCGGCCCGGGCGTTCAAGCTCATGAACTCCCGGCCGGGGCTGGCCGTGACTGCCGTGGTACTGGGGTTGGTCTCCGTCGCGGCCACCGTGGCGTCGGGCGGGCTTATCCCCGGCCTGGGCGGCCTGGCTGCCTTTCACCAGGGCCTGTACGACACCGCCACCGAAACGAAAGCTCGATAGCCCCCTAAGCGCGGTGCGGAGGGTCCTGGAACCGCAGGGCAACAAAGCCGAAGATGCTCCCCGACACGCCGCCCACGATGTGCGCAAAGTGGCTGATGTTGTCGTTCTTGAACGCGTCGAGCACTTCCTTGCCCAGGTACAGGCCCAGGATGGCGAGGAAGGTGAGCGGGATCTCGCCCGATTTGATGTTGGTGAAACTGACCAGCAGGATGAAGAGCAGGACGATGCCTGACGCGCCCACCAGGCCTGTAGGAAAGAAGATCACGTTCACGATGCCCGTCACCAGGGCTGTGATCAGGGCCATGATCAGAAGGGTCGGGGTCTGGTACTTCTCTTCAAGCACGGGACCCAGCAGGACAATGAACATGAGGTTGCCGTACAGGTGGTCCCAATCGGCGTGGCCGAGGGGGTAGCTGACCAGGCGCAGGTAGGAAACCCAGTCGTTGCCGTGAAAGCTTCCCGTGCCGCCCACGGTGAACCACTTCTGGATCAGGGTATGGTCGAGGTACTGGTTGGCGGCAAGAACTGCCGTACACGCCAGGGCGAAGGTCAGGGTGAAGGGAGCATTGTAGCGGATGCGCATGTGTCCTCCAAGGACTCAATCTAGCGGGGAAATTGACAAGAATCCAGGGGTCGGTATAGTGGAGCCTGGGAGGGGCCGATGCCGTTTTTTCTAATCGTTTACGCTTTAGCGTTCTGGCTCGTCATCTGCTTGTACATGGCGGTCTTCCTCCCCCTCCTCATTCTGCGGGCCCTGGGCCTGGAGCGTGACGCCCACTTCTACATGGGCGCCATCAGCAGGATTATCGCGAAATTCCTCCTTTTTTCCACGGGAACCAAGCTCTACGTCGAGGGGCGCGAGAACATCCCCCGGGGCCGGCCTTACTGCTACATCGGCAACCATCAGGCGTACGCCGACATCCTGACCATGATGGCCGCCACCCCCGAAGCCGTGGGGTTCATCGCCAAGGATTCATTGAAGAAGCTGCCCATCATCCGCACGTGGATGGTGTACCTCGGGTGCTACTTCCTCAAGCGCGACAGCCTCAAAGACGGCATGCGCGCCATCCTGTACGGCGCCGACAGGGTCAAGCGCGGCTTCCCCATGGTCATCTTCCCCGAAGGGACCAGGAGCAAGGGCCCCGAAATGCTTCCCTTCCGCAAGGGCGGCGTGAAGCTGGCGACCAAGAGCCGCGCGGTGGCCGTGCCGGTGTCCATCCACGGGTCCTACCGCGTCCTCGAGCGCTCGGGGTACCCCAACCCGACTTGGATTGGCGTAAGATTCCACCCGGCCGTCGATACGGCCAACCTGCGGGGTCCCGAAGAGGACGCCCTGGCCGACAGGCTGCGCGAGACCATACAGGCCGGTGTGCGCGACCTGCAGAAGCTCAGCCCCCGGCGCTGAAAAAGGAAACCATGGCCAAAGACGACCTGCCCGCGGTGTACGACGAAAGCACCATCAAGACCCTAAGCTCGCTGGAGCACATCCGCCTGCGCTCGGGCATGTACATCGGCCGCCTGGGCGACGGCTCCAACCTCGACGACGGTATCTATATTCTTCTCAAGGAAGTGGTCGACAACTCTATCGACGAGTACATCATGGGGTTCGGAAAGCGCATCGACATCACCCTCGAGGGCGAAAAGGCCTCGATCCGCGACACAGGGCGCGGCATCCCCCTCGGCAAGGTGGTCGCCGCCGTGTCGGTCATCAACACAGGCGCCAAGTACAACGACGACGTGTTCCAGTTCTCGGTGGGCCTCAACGGAGTGGGAACCAAGGCCGTCAATGCGTTGTCGAGCCACTTCTTGGTGCGCTCGTACCGCGAGGGCGAATACTTCCAGGCCACCTTCAGTCAGGGCAAGCTTCTCAAGGAAGAGTCGGGGAAGAGCGACGAGCCCAACGGCACCTACGTCGAGTTCATCCCCGACAAGGCCATTTTCGGCGAGTTCAAGTTCAACCCCGAGTTCATCCAGCAGCGCATGTGGAACTACGCCTGCCTCAACTCGGGGCTCAAACTCTACTTCAACAAGGAAAAGTTCGAAGCCAAGAACGGCTTGCTCGACCTGCTGGGCGCCGAGATCGGCGACAAGACCGCGTACCCCATCCTTTGGTACAAGGGCCAGCAGATCGAGTTCGCCTTCACCCACACCGAGAGCTACGGCGAAACCTACTTCAGCTTCGTCAACGGCCAGTACACCTCCGACGGCGGCACCCACCTTTCGGCGTTCCGGGAGGCCCAGCTCAAGGGCATCAACGATTTTTACAAGGAAACCTACAACGGCCTCGACGTGCGCGAGGGCATCGCGGGCGCGGTGGCGGTTAAGATCAAGAACCCCATCTTCGAGAGCCAGACCAAGAACAAGCTCGGCAACACCGACATCCGGGCGTGGATCCTTCAGGAGGTCCGCGAGGCCGTGGTGGACTTCCTTCACAAGAACCCCGAGACCGCACGCATCCTCAAGGACAGGATCATCTCGAACGAAAAGCTGCGCAAAGAGCTGAACTCGGTCAAGAAGGAGGCCAAGGAGGCCGCCAAGAAGATCGCGCTCAACATCCCCAAGCTCAAGGACTGCAAGTACCACCTCGAGGACGGCGAGAAGGGCGCGGGGTCGATGATCTTCATCACCGAGGGGAACTCGGCTGCGGGTTCGATGATCACCTGCCGCGACGTGTACACCCAGGCCATCTACGCCCTGCGCGGCAAACCAGAAAACCTCCACGGCAAGAAACGCACCGAGATCTATAAGAACGAAGAGCTGTACAACCTCATGATGGCGCTGGGCATCGAGAACGACGTCGAGACCCTGCGGTACGGCAAGATCGTGATCGCCACCGACGCCGACACCGACGGCTTCCACATCCGCAACCTTGTCATGAGCTTTTTCCTCAACTTCTTCGAAGAGCTTGTGGTCTCGGGCCGGGTGTTCATCCTCGAGACCCCGCTGTTCCGGGTCCGAAACAAGAAGACGACCAAGTACTGCTACAGCGCCAGGGAGCGCGACGCGGCCACCGCCGAGCTGGCGGGTTCCGAGGTCACCCGGTTCAAGGGCCTGGGCGAGATCAGTCCCAGCGAGTTCGGCCAGTTCATCGGCAAGGACATCCGCCTGGTCGACGTCAACATCCAGACCATCAAGACCATCGGCGAGACCCTCGAGTTCTACATGGGCAAGAACACCCCCGGCCGCCGCCAATTCATCATGGAGAACCTCAGGTAATGGCGTACGTCCAGAAGCTCTTCAACGAAAACTTCCTCGAGTACGCCAGCTACGTCATCAAGGAGAGGGCCATCCCCCACCTCGACGACGGCCTCAAGCCCGTCCAGAGGCGCATCCTCCACTCTCTGATCGAGATGGACGACGGCAAGTTCCACAAGGTGGCCAACGTCGTCGGCCACGCCATGAAGTACCACCCCCACGGCGACGCGTCGATTTACGAGGCCCTGGTGAACCTGGGCCAGAAAGAGCTGTTCATCGACAGGCAGGGCAACTTCGGCAACATCTTCACGGGCGACGAGGCTGCCGCCGGCCGGTACATCGAGTGCCGTCTGCTCCCCCTGGCCCGGGAAGTGCTGTTCAACCCCGAGATCACCGAGTACATCGAAAGCTACGACGGCCGCAACCAGGAACCCGTGGTCTTCCCGGCCAAGCTCCCAATCGTCCTTTTGCAGGGCATCGAGGGCATCGCCGTCGGCATGGCCACCAAGATTCTGCCCCACAACGTGGGCGAAGTGGTGAAGGCCCTGATGGCGTCCCTCAGGGGCGAAGCGTTCTCGCTGCTCCCCGATTTTCCTACCGCCGGGCTGATGGACGCCGGGCTGTACGCCGACGGCCAGGGCAGCGTTCTGGTCAGGGCCAAGCTCGACACAAGCGACGAGAAGCGCATCGTGGTGCGCGAGCTCCCCTACGGCACCACCACCGCCAGCCTCATCGCCAGCATCGAGAACGCCGCCAAGAAGGGAAAGCTCAAGATCGCCGGCCTTTCGGACTTCACCACCGACCAGGTGGAGATCGAGATCAAGCTGCCCCGGGGCGTGTACACCCACGAGATCGTCGAGGCCCTGTACGCGTTCACCGACTGCCAGGTCAACCTGTCGGTGAACCTTCTGGTGGTCCACAACAACCTCCCCGTGCAGATGACGGTGACCCAGGTCATTGACTACCACGCCAAGAACCTTGTCGGCATCCTCAAGAAGGAGCTGGAGCTCGAGCAGCGCAAGCTCACCGACAAGCTCCACCTGCGCACCCTCGAGCGCATCTTCATCGAGGAGCGCCTCTATAAGGCCATCGAGGACAAGAAGACCCAGGAGGACGTGCACAAGGCCGTCCTCGACGGCTTCGTCCCCTTCCGCAAGGAACTGGTGCGCGACATCTCCGAGGACGACCTCAAGCACCTCCTCGAAATCCCCATCCGGCGCATTTCTCTCTACGACATCAACAAGAACCGCCAGGAAGTCGAGGCCATCAACAAGCGCCTCAAGGAGATCAAGCACCACCTGGCCAACCTGACCGAGTACGCCCTGGCCTTTTTGGCCGATGTGCTGAAAAAGCCCGTGGCCCAGGCGCCCCGGCTGACCAAGCCCACAAGCTTCAAGAAGCTGGCCGCCAAGGACGTCATGATCCGCGACAAGAAGCTGCGCTACGACAAGGCCACCGGCTACCTGGGCTGGGGCGTGGCCGCGGGCGAGCTTCAGTTCGAAGTGTCGGAGCTCGACAGGGTGCTGCTGGTCCAGAAGGACCTCAAGTACTCGGTGATCCGGGTCCCCGAAAAGAAGTTCGTGGGCAAGGGAGTCCTGAGCCTCTGGGACGCCGACAAGGAGGAGCTCGAGAAGATCGTGTTCTCGGTGCTCTACCGAGACACTGCCAGCGGCAACATCTACCTCAAGCGCTTCCAGATCGAGGGGTACATCCTCGACAAAGAATATGAAATCCTCCCCGAGGGCGCCCAGTTCCTCAAGATGACCACCAAGGAAAACGTGAGCGTCCACCTCGACTACAAGCAGAAACCCCTGCTGCGGGTGCTGGAAGAGACCTTTCCCGTGAACAAGTACCTGGTCAAGGGCGTCAAGGCCCTGGGGGTCAGGCTCACGACCAAAGAAACCAACGGAGCCAAGTTCGTGCGAACAGGGTCCGTCGCCGACGACGATGCGTCGCAAGGAGACTCCTGATGTCGATTTTCGATCAGCTCAAGGATTGGCTTGTGCCGCGGGCGGCGCGGTCCTGGCCCCTGGCCAACCAGATCGAGGCGCAGACCCTGTCGGGCATTCTCACCGAGGAGGGCATACCCCACCGCGTCCGGCGCAACGGCGAGGCCCTGTGGGGCTACGCCGAACAGGTGCAGGAAGGCTGGGGGCGGCTAGAGACCGAGGAAGCCTACTACGATCAGGTGGAGCAGCTGTACCAGGATTTCCTGGCCTCCGAGGCCGGCGACCCCGACCCCGAATGATGCGCCGTCAGGACGGCAGAATCCAGTCCCGGGCGGCCAGGTTGTCGACGAACACGGCCAGGTCGGCCTCGCTCATGGCCTTGCCGGTCACGTAGCCCTGGATGGTCCGGCACCCCAGCCTGTAGAGTTCGGTCACTTGGTCCATGCGTTCCACGCCTTCGGCGACTAGGTTGAGGTTCAGTTCCTTGGCGATGGACACCAGAGACCGGATGATGGCCACGTCCTGGGCGTTCTCGGGAAACCCCGCCACGAAAGACTGGTCGATCTTGATCTCGTCGAGGGTGAACTTGTGGAGGTGGCTCAGGGTCGAGTACCCCGTGCCGAAGTCGTCCACCGAGATCTTGAGGCCCAGACGCTTGAAGTTGGTGAGGCTCTCGAGGGCCACGAAGGGGTCCTCAAACAGACTTGTCTCGGTCACTTCCAGGACGAGGCGCGAGGCCAGGCTGATGTCTTCGGCCACGTGCCTGTCGAGCAGTTCGACAAGTTCCGACGAGCGGAACTGCCGCGGCGAGATGTTGATCGACACCGAAACGTCCTTCAGCGACGAGGTTTTCCAGCGCCGCAGCTTGCGCACCACCTGGTACAGGCTCCACTTGCCAATGGGCATGATCAGCCCGGTTTCCTCGGCGACGGGGATGAACCTTGACGGCGGAATCGGCCCCTTGGTGGGGTGGTTCCACCGCATCAGCATCTCGGCCCCGACGGCTTCGACCCGGAAGCGTCCGTCGTCCCGGGCCGCCAGCGTGAGCTTGGGCTGGAAGAACAGCTCGAACTGCTGGCCGATCTCCTTCAGGGCGGGGGCCTCGATGGCCTTGATGATGGCGTTCTGAAGCTCCATTTTTTCGATGACCCTGTCTTCAAGGTCGGCCCTGTAGAGCGCTACCGCCTGGCTCTGCTCCTGGGCATAGCCCAGGGCCACGTCGGCATAGTGGAGCAGCGCGGACTTCTCGAAGCCGTCGGCTGGAAACTGGCTGACCCCCGTGTGGCTGCCCAGCATCAGGTTGAAGCCCGAGAACAAGTGGGGCTCGGCGATCTTAGCGCCCACGGTCTTCATGAGAATCCGCAGTTCCGTCTGGGTCCGAAAGGGGCGGATGAGCAGGAACTCGTTGTCACGGGTGTGGTAAAGCCAGCCCGTCTCGCCCGTCACTTCCCGAAGGCGCTCGCTGATCTGATAGAGGATCCATTCGGCGACGCTGGCCTTCAGCGTCCTCTTGATCATCTCAAACTTGGAATCGAGCTGGATGAGCAGGAAGGCCACCGTGAAGTCAGGCTGATCCTTCCACTTGTCGAGCAGAAGGGGAACGTCCTGGTCCATCCTGTAGTGGGTGGGAAGCCCCGAAACGGGGTGCAAGTTGAGCCGCCTCTCGACCTCTTGGTGGCGCTGCGCCTGGCGTTCCAGCTGCTGCGAGAGTTTGAGGTTGCGCTCCTTGAGGAGCTGAACCTCCTGCTCAAGGAGCAATACCGCCTGTTGAAAATCGTGGGGTTCGCCGGTATCGCTCATATCGAAGCCAATTCTACCCGGAGCTCCAATGGGGGTCAATGAGAGAGTTTTCAGAAAATCGGCCTTCTCGGGCCCAATGGAGAAGTTCTTCCGAAGGAACCAGCCGCCACGGGGCCAGGTCCAGAGACTGGGCGAGACTCTCCCGGCGCTTCCAGACGGCTTCCAGCCTCTCCAGCTGCGGAGGCGTGAGTGTGCCCGAACCCTTGACCTTCCTCCACGGTTCAGCGGTTTCGGCGAACACGTAGGCCTCGGCCGCCTTCATCCTGGCGGCGAAGGGTTCCTGTTTCTGCTTTTCCGCCAGCACCGGGGACACCTTGTCAGCCAGCTGAAGCAGGTACACCACGTCCTGGGCGGCGTACGAGCGCTGAAGCTCGCTGAGGGGACGCGCGCTCCAGTCGCTGGTCTGCAGGGCCTCTGTCTTTTCGATGGCAAGTCCAAGGAAAGTGTCGACGAGAAGGGGGAGGGAGGGCCGGGGGGTGACGGCCAGGCACGCTGCGTCGAACAGGTCCCAGAGGCCCCTCAAGTGGATGCCGTGGCAAGCCTTGAGCGCCCTGACGTCGTTCTGGGCGGCCCAGATCACCTTGGTGACCGCCGGGTCCTCGAGCAGTTCCTTCCAGCCGGCCCAAGCCGGGCCGCCCGCCGGGCACTCGAGGGGGTCGAGCAGGAAGACGCTGCCGTCGTCGAGGGCAACTTGGAACAGGCACACGCGCCGGCCGTAGCGGTGGAGGTTGAAGTCACCCTCGAGGTCGAAGGCTATCCGGCGGGCGCCTTCCAGGCGGGGGCGAACGTCGGGCCACGCCGAGACCTCGGGAGCGCCCATCAGCGGCCGAGGTGCTTCTTGAGAACTTGGAAGGCTTCGTTGATCTTCTGCGACTGGGCGGTGGCCGCCCTCGTCATCGCCTCGCTGCCGGCCTGCCTGTCGGGGTGGTGCTTCTTCAGCAGCGTCCTGTGGGCGGCGTTGACCTCGTCCCAGGTGGCTTGGGGAGACAGCCCCAGCGTCACGTAGGCCTGAACCAGGGCCGGGTCGAGGGCATGCCGGGGCGGGGCCTCCTGGCGGCGCTGTTCCTGGTAGGTCCGGGGCCCTGGACCGGCGGGCTTCCTGGGCGGCTCGCGGCCGGTGCGGAGGAACTCCTCGAGTTCGTCCTCGGCTTCCTGCTCCAGGGGGTCCCGGGAGGAAGCGCGGGCGGACTTCGTCCCCGTGTCGACCCCGAACGAGCGGATCAGGCGGCCCAAGCGGTCAAATAGGGGATCCACGGCCACCTCCTCTAGCTTCCGAAAAAGGCCTTGTGAACGGCGGCAACGGCCGCGTCAAGATCCTCGGCCCTGAGGACCATGCTCAAGTTGATTTCAGACGACCCCAACGAAATCATCCTCACGGGAAGGTCGGGGATGGCTTCAAACACCCTTGTCACAAGCCGGTTGTCCTTCCAAAGCTCTTGGCCGACAAGACAAAGGATGGCCACCTTGGGCTCAACCTTGACCGACCCCAGAGCTTCGAGGTCGGCGACCAGCGGCGCCAGGTTGCGCTTGTCCTCGACGGTCATGCTCACCGACACCTCGCTGGTGGCCACCAGGTCGACGCTGATCTTGTGCCTGTCGAAGATCTCGAACAGGCGCCGCAGGAAGCCGTAGGCGTTCAGCATGCGGCTCGAGCTCACGGTGATGAGGGTGGCGCCCTTGCGGCCGGCGATGGCGCGCAGGCCCAGACCCGGGGCCTCGTTGCGGATCACCGTCCCCGGGTGCGTGGGGTTCTTGGTGTTCTTGACAAGAACGGGAATGGACCGTTCAACGGCGGGCTGAATGGTGGCCGGATGGACGACCTTGGCCCCGAAGAAGGCGAGCTCGGCGGCCTCGGCGTAGGTGATGGCGGGGATGGAGCGCGCCGTGGGCACCTTGCGCGGGTCGGTTGTCATGATGCCGTTCACGTCGGTCCAGATCTGCACTTCGTCGGCGTCCAGGGCGGCCCCGAAGATGGCCCCCGAGTAGTCGGAGCCTCCTCGTCCCAGAACCGTTGTCACGCCTTTCTCTGTGGCGCCGATGAACCCTTGGACGATGAACAGCCGGCCGGGCTCGGGCTTCACTCCGGCGCGAATCTTCTGGCGGGTTGCCGAATGGAGCACCGTGGCCTCGCCGAAAAGGTCGTCGGTGACAACAAGAGTCCGGGCGTCCAGCAGGGTGCAGACGATGCCCCTTTGAAGGCACCGTCCCCAAAGGATGGTCGTGCTCAGCAGCTCGCCCATGGCCAGCACGGCGTCGTGAACCCGGGGCGAGCACTCGTTCAGAAGGAGCGAGCCCTTCACCAGGGCCCTCAGGTCGGTGAACAGCGCCTCAAGCCTCAGCGAGGTGCTGGCGAAGACGTCCCCCTGGGCCGCCTCGGCCAGCACGGTCCGGTGGCGCTGCTCGATCTGCTCGACGAAGACCTCGGCGGCGGCGGCGTCCTGGTGGGTGACGGCGCCAAGCAGGGCGACCAGTTCGTTGGTGATGCCCGCCATTGCGGAGCTGACCATGACGGGGGCCTGGGGCAGGTAGGGAAGGACGATGTCGAGGGCTTGGTCCATGGCACGGGAGTCTTGCACCGAGGTCCCGCCAAATTTCAGCACAATCATGGGGTTCAGGCTAGCGGAAGGCCGGGGGGACGGTCAAGCCGAGAGCCCTTTCCATGGGCGGGCGAAAGCGGTATCCTGACCCGGCCCCCAGAGGCAAAAGGAGCAACCATGGACCCCAGCCTTTCCGCCGCCGTCGACCAGGCGCTCGCCCATATCCGGACCAAGACCACCGACGTTCCCCAGGTCGGCATCGTCCTGGGTTCGGGGCTTTCGGGCATCGGCGACGCGTTCGGGGGCACCTCGCTCGAGTACCATTCCATCCCCGGGTTCCCCCGGCCCACGGTAGCCGGCCACCGGGGCGTCTTGAAGGTCGGGTCCAAGGCCGCCGTCTTTCTGGGCCGGTTCCACTTCTACGAGGGGAACCCCTCCGCCGTGGTGTTCCCCATCCTTCTGATGAAGAAATGGGGGGTGAAGACCATCATCCTCACCAACGCAGCCGGCGGGGTGAACCCGGCCTACGTTCCCGGCCAGCTCGTGCTCATCACCGACCACATCAACTTCCAGGGGACCAACGCCTTCATCGGCGCCCACGACCCCCAATGGGGTCCACGGTTCTTCGACATGACTTCCACGTATACCCCGGCCCTGCGGACCAAGATCCAGGCCGTAGCCCAGGCCAAGCTGGGCAAGCCCCTCGACGAGGGCATTTACATGGCTTTCACCGGACCGTGTTACGAGACACCCGCCGAGGTGAGGATGGCCGGGCTGCTGGGCGCCAGCCTGGTGGGGATGAGCACCGTCCCCGAGGCCATCGCGGCACGGAGCTGCGGCCTCGACCTGGCGGCCATCTCGGTGTGCACCAACCTCGCCGCCGGCATCAGCAAGACCGAGCTCAACCACGCCGAAGTCGTCGAATACGGCAAGAAGGCCGAGGCGTCGCTTCAGACCCTGCTCACCGGTCTGGTCGACCAACTGGCCTGATGGACATCGGGGACCGCTTCACCTCCGAGGCCCTGAACGTCCTCAGGGAAGAGATCGAGGGGGCGGGCGGCAACGAGGTTTTGTTTGTGGGGTTCATTGAACCCGGCGCCCGCAAGGTGAGCCGGGTCAAGGCCGCCGCCCGGGGAACCCGGGACATGGTGCCGGCCCTGGCGCCCCATATGCAGCAGGGCGACGTCGTGATCCACAACCACCCGTCGGGCCGCCTCCAGCCGTCGGGGCCCGACATCGACGTGGCCAACGGCCTGGGGCAGCTGGGCATCGGGTCGTGGATCGTGAACAACGCCGTCACCGACTGCTACGCCATCTGCGAGCCCCTCGAGGTGCTCCCCTCCGACCCCGTGTCGACCGACGACGCGGCAGCGTACCTTGACTCGGGCGGCGCCTTCGAAAAGGTCCTGCCTTCGTTCGAGAGCCGCCCCAGCCAGATGGAGCTGGTGAGGCTGTTCACCCGGGGCTTCAATGAAGACGCCGTCGTCATGGCCGAAGCCGGCACGGGGGTTGGCAAGAGCTTCGCCTACCTGGTGCCCTCGCTGCTGTGGGTCAGCCGCAACAAGGAGCGCGTGGTGGTCAGCACGGCCACCATCAACCTCCAGCAGCAGCTCATCGAAAAAGACATCCCCCTGGTGCAGAAGGCCCT
>Ga0181516_10000583_pt1 | contig 32493 bp, 21 predicted proteins | sample PEATcosm2014_Bin_25_FD_121104 | JGI IMG/M metagenome (GOLD analysis project Ga0181516, IMG submission 121104) | Peatland microbial communities from MTU Mesocosm Facility, Houghton, MI, USA - PEATcosm2014_Bin01_10_metaG | ecosystem: Environmental > Terrestrial > Soil > Wetlands > Peat | place... | reverse complement strand
TTGAAAAACTCGGCGCGGAATTGGAGGCCGAGGCGCTCGGTGAGATGCGCGTTGCGGATGGCGGAGAAATCGAGCTCGGAGGAGCCGGGGCCGTTGAGCGCATCGCGCGAGACATTGCCGTAGGTTCCGTAAATGAAGTTGCCGCCGCTGGGGTTAGGAACGCTCACGGTGGGCTGAATGAAGGCGTTGGGGTTAAAGTACTGCCCCGGTGTGTGGGGATAGAGGGCGCCGGTGAAGGAGGGATTCCAACTCGGGCGCACCGGGTTGCGCGTATCGCCATTTCCCGGCGCGTTATATCCCAGTTGAGGCGAGAAGGGGAACCCCGTCTGCACGCCAACAATCGCGCTTACGGTCCAGCCCTCGGCCACAAAATTCACCGGCGCGGGAGCATTTTTCAGGAAGTGCTTTTGCGGTCCGAACGGCAGTTCGTAGCTCCCATTGATCGATGCCGCGTGGCGCACATCCGTCGCCGCCGGGCCCCAGTCTGCTTTTGGCTGGAGGGGAAAGGCAACAAAAGCAGGTGTGTTTCCGCTAACGCTGGTGTTCCAGGCTGAGCCGTCGTCGAGGTTCTTTGGCCAGGTGTAGTTTCCGCGGAACTGGAGGCCGTTGGCAAAGGAGCGGCGCACATCCACGGTGAGAGCGTTGTAGAGCGCGACGCCCTGCGAGACCCACGAGGTGGTGTTGGCGAGATTCGGATTTACATTCAGGGCGGTTGGCAAATAGTAGGCCGAGCCATTGGCGAGGTAGTTGGGCACGGGCTCGTTCATGTCTTCAGAGAGGATCTGATGATAACTATGCGAGCCCACATAGGCGATTGTGAGCGAGGTGTTGGGCGCGACCTGCTGCTCGATGCGCAGGCTCCACTCGAGGACGGCGGGGGTGGCGATGTCCGGCTGCACGTTGCTGTGAGAGACGAGCGTGCCCGCCGGCGGAGGGACACCGGGCGTGAATGTGAGGTTGGAGACAGCGATGTTCTTGACGGATTCGGCGGTGTTGAAGGGCGCGGTCTGGTCGAGGCGGTAGTCGAGCGTGTCGAGCAGCCCGTGATAGACGCCGAAGCCGCCGCGGACGGCGGTCTTGCCATTGCCCCACACGTCCCATGCAAAGCCGACGCGGGGCGCAGGCAGAAATTTGGCGCGGTTGTTTGTGAGCGCTGAACCGCCGACGACGGGCTGCGTCTGCAAGACGCCGTTGACGAGGTTGTAGTTCGACGCGCGCCCCTGGGCTTCGTTCCAGCCGTTGGTTGATTCGGAGCGGAAGCCGGCGCGAAGCTCGAGCCTTGGCGTCAACTTGATCGTGTCTTCGATGAAGCCCGCACCCTCAAAGGAGCGCCAGCCAAGCTCGGTGGGGGAAGGGACAACGGTGAATGTCTTGACGGCGCCTTGCAGGAAAGTGGCTAAGGTGCTGAAAGAGGCCTGTCCATACTGGTCCTGCGCGAGCAGGTCATTGGATTGGACGCGCTGCAACCACGCGCCTGCCTCAATCTGGCTCTTGCCGTGCGACCAGTAGACGTGATCGTCGAAGGTGAAGAGATTGCGAGCGGTGGTATTGTTGCTGCCCACATTGGCGCCGGCCAGCGTAATTGCCGATGCGCCATTGGAGGCGGTGCTGCCGCTGATGACGATAGCACCGATGGGTTTGCCGGTGACCCAGCCGGGCAAGTTGACCGGAGAGTAGCCGGTGAAGAAGAAGCTGGCGCGCGAGTACCCGAAACGGGCCGTGTTGAGCAGCGACGGAGAGAAGACATGCTGCTCTTGGATGCTGGCCACCTGCTCGCGCAGGCTCTCGTTGACATAGCTGAGAGGGTTTTGCGAAGGCGTGTTGGCGGTGCTGTCGTCGACGGTGTAAACGCCGAAGAGCAAATCGTTCGCGGCGAGATTGTCGTCGAAGCGGGTGGTGCCGAAGTCTTCGCGGATTGTCTGCTTGGGATGGCTGAAGGATTCGGCGATGCCGCCACCAAGCTCGGGGCCGTTGGCCACCGGCCACAGCGCGAGCAGCGGCTGCACAGCGGCGCTGACGCCGACAAATGTTTCGACGCCCGCGGAGTTGGGCAGATAGCCCTGGCGGGCCTGCGCGTCGGGCACCAGCGTGAGGGCGCTCAATCCCCAGTTCTGGCGGAAGCCCTCGTAGTTGCCGAAGAGGAATAGCTTGTCGTGACGAATGGGGCCGCCGAGCGAGCCGCCGAACTGGTTGCGCTGGAATTCTGGGATGGATCCGTTATCGAAGTAGTTGCGGGCGTCGAGCGCGCTGTTGCGCAGGAATTCAAACGCCGAGCCGTGCAGCTTGTTGGTCCCGGAAGTGGTAACGATGCTGACCTGCGCGCCGTCGCGCTTGCCGAAGGCTGCGCCGTAAGTTTCGGCGGCGACGTTGAATTCGCGCACCGCGTCGACGCCGAGGAGCTGGCCGCTGGTTCCGCCGGGGGTGACATTGATGAGCGACGCGCCGGTGTATTCGATGCCGTTGAGAAGAAAGAGATTGTCCTGGGGGCGGCGTCCGCTGACGGCGAACATGTTGCCGACGGATGAGTTGGAAGAGCCGATGCCGCCGGAGCGCTGGCTTGTGTAGTTGACGGTGGCGGGATTGAGGGTGAGCAGTTGATCGAAGCTGCGGCCATTCAAGGGCAGCTCTTTGACTTCGCGCTCGTTGATGAGGCCGGAGGTCTGCTGGGTGGTGATGTTGACGCTGCTTTGTTGGGCGTCGACGATGATTTGCTGCTGGACTTTTTCGACGCCCAGGACGAAGTTCAATTGCAGGCTCTGGCCAATGGCAAGAGAGATGCCGCTTTGCCGGCCAGTATTGAAGCCGTCGTGAACGACCGAGACCTCGTAGTCGCCGACGGGCACTGAAGGTGCGTAGAAGCGGCCGTCCCCGTTGGTGGTGAGTACGCGCGATGCGCCGGTTTCAATCTGGCGGACAGTGACGGTGGCGCCGGCGAGCGATGCGCCGGTTGAATCCTTGACCAAGCCGCTGATGGTCCCGCCGACGATCTGGGCGTGCGCGGCAAAAGCGCCGCCAAGGAACAGGGCGAAGAGTAGAGAAGAGAGCTTGATTGCGAGTTTCACCGGACCTCCTGAAGTTTGATGGTGCTATATCGCCTGGTGGGCCAGGCTTTTGCGGATGATGCGCAAGGTGGGAAGACGGCTAGTTCGTTCACGCTGCGCTTGAGAACTGTGTCTGGGAAGGAATCAGCGGCAACAACAACAGCGTGTCCGCCGGGAGGCGGAGAGAGTGAGCCGCGCATGGGGAAGAAGAACACTCATTTGGGTTCGCGCCTGTACATCGAAGTTGAACCACGCAACTTGCACAAAAAAGAGAAAGGCCGCGTCAGCGGAGGGCTGAAGCGCGGCCTATGGGGTATCGACTGAGTCTGGATTAGCTCACCCACAAGACCGGCGCAGCACGCTGCGACACGCACAACAACACGCGCACAGCATGGCCGGAATGGGGCTAAGTCTCATATTTCTAAAGTAACCTTGATCGGAATTTGTGTCAAGGTAGAGCGGGTCAAGGGGAACGATTCGCGCTCAAGACCAATGCCAAGAGTCATATTCGGCTCTCAAGTCACCAGCCGGCTGGAATCGAAAGGCGACGGACCTTTAATGCTGGACTGCAGGCGCCGTAGAAGCTGTGAATGGATGCCGCTCGACGATTCCGTCGCCCTCGCGCACCACGATCCGGCAATTCCGCCGGAGGAGTGTTTGGCGGTAATGCCCGGTCCGGCGTTGAAGACATATCGAAAAACTGCCCGTCGCCTCGATTCCAATACAACTGGCGCGGCTGGCGAAATTCTTCGCCGATCCCATACTGGTCTACGAAAGGATACGCGTGGCCAGCGGCTCCAAACAGATCTTTCCCGCCGTCATTATCGATGTCGACGAACGCCGTGCCCCACTCTAAATACCGGGTTTGAGCGGCTAATCCGGCATGGCGGGTTATATCGCTGAAGGTTCCGTCGCCAAGGTTGCGGTAAAGGTTATTGGTATCGCTGGAGAAGTCGGTTTTGAAGATATCGAGCGGGCCATCGCCATCGAAATCGCCGGCGGTCGCACCCATGCCAGCCTGTTGCCTTCTGTCCTCGTTGACGGCCAGCCCCGAAGCGAGACCAAGCTCCTCGAACGTTCCATTGCGCTTGTTGTGATAGTAGAGGCTCGGGGTTGAATCGCAAGCCACATAAAAATCCGGCCATCCATCGTTGTCGAAGTCGCCGGTGAGGACGGTGAATCCGAAATATTCGGGCGGCGTCTCCACTCCGGCCTGCTTTGAGACGTCGGTGAAGTGGCCGTGGCCGTCGTTGTGGTAGAGGGTAACGGTTTCGCCCTTGAGCCCTCGTGGTCCGCACGGAACGGGAATGCCTTTCCACTTGCAACCGCTGCGGTCGCGCGGCCGGGGCAATTGCAGGGAGTCGTAGTCGATAAAGTTGGCCACGACCAGGTCGAGCCACCCATCGCGGTCGTAGTCGATGAAGGCGCAGCCTGTGCTCCACCGCGGGCCGGGTCGGTCGAGACCGCGCACTTCAGATTGCCCTGGCCTTCAAACCAGACGCCTGCTTTGCCGTAGACATCGGCGGAGGGCGCCACGAGGACGGATCGCCCCGCCAATACAGGTGCTTTGCACTCCTCCGGCAGCGGTGTTTGCGGCAACGCCAAAACCGACGCAAGAATGAACACAAGCCCCAAGGCGAACCTCCCGGCAGACTGCTACCAATTCCGCATACACCGATATTGTGGGCGAAAAATTGCAGGCGGCATTTTGATCAGCGTCACGGAATGAGGAACGAAAAGGACTTTTTTCGAACTAGGCTATCGAAGGAAATTGTGCCGCAGGGGCTTTTGGCCGATTGGCTCTTCTGCTGCATCATTGGCGTTTGTGGAACGATCGATTGCTTCGGTTTCAGCCTTTTTGCTTCAACTGATTACGTTGAAAGTTTCGCGTTCACGTTCGCAGTTGCACTCAATATACCGCGGCTTTTTGCGCCATGCAAACTGACTTGCATTGGACGAAGTGCACGAGGAACCAGGAACTGAAGAGGGAAAGCCGGTCGAAGGCCGTTCCAGGCACGCCTGTCGAGGCGCCGCTGGGGATGCCGATCGGCGATGACGAGGAGTTTTGACGGTTGCCGATGCGGATTCACTCTTCGCGCAGGAGAATCAGCGGGTCGACGCACAGCGCGCGTTGGGCGGGGATCCAGGTAGCCAGCAGCCCAAGCAGCAACATGGCCAGAACGACCCCGGCCAAGACAAAGGGGTCGCGGGGATTGGCTTGATAAACGATGTACGCCAACACCTTGGTGGCGAGGATTCCCAGCAGAAGCCCCGCGGCAGAGCCTAAGAGCAACAGCTTCAAAGGCCGCCCCAGCGCTGTCTGCAACACCTCTCTGCGCTGCGCACCGAGCGCCATGCGAATTCCGAGTTCGCGCATCCGCTTGCTGACCGAGTAGGCCGCCATGCCGAAGATGCCTGTGATGGCCAGCATCGCTCCCATGAACCCAAGTACTCCCAGCGCCACTGTCGCCACATCGGAGGGAAACAGGGCGATGTCCAGTCCCTGGGTCCAGGTCTGAATGTTGAGAGGCAGGCCTGGATCGAGGCCGTGCAGTGTGCTCCTGACGGCGGAGGTGAGTTGCGCGGGATCCCGGTCCGAGCGCACCACGAGGCAAGTCAGGCTAGTGTGTCTTTGCAGGAAGGGGAGAAATATGGCGGCCTTCGGATCTTCGGTCAACATGTAGTACTTTCCGTCTTCGACAACGCCGACCACCTGGACGCGCTCTCCCTTCTCCAGTTTGAAGAATCTTCCAATGGAGCTTTCGACTGAACCGAAGAGCCGAATGGCAAAGAGCCGGTTGACGACCGCAACGCGCGGCTGGTTCCCATTGTCGTCCCATGAGAGAGCGCGGCCGGAGAGAAGGGTTGTTTCAGCGGCATGGAGGTATTCGGGAGAGATGCTGTATTCGGCGACGTTGGCAGCCGCATTCGCAGGCTTGAAATCGGTCACCTGGTCGGCAAAAACGTTCTCGCTGGAGCTTCCGCCACCGAGCGGAACCTGGCTGATGAATCCCACCGACTTTACGCCGGGGATGGTCTCGACAGCTTCGATCATGCGCCTCTGCATGGCGGGCGCTCTTTCTCTGTCGTAACCGGCCATGCTGAGAGCCGTATCCGCCAGCAGCGCGTTGTCCGGCTCGAACCCGAAATTGCTGTGCATCGACCGCAAAAGCCCGCGCACCGCAACCAGGGAAGAAGAGACCAGGACCGCGCAGATGGCAATCTGCATCACCAGCAGAACATCGCGCATGGTAATCCGCCGCCCGGTGTTTCCGGCGACGATGCCGATGGTTCCAGCCTTGACCACTTCATAGGGGTTGGTGCGCAGTATCTGCCGGACCGGCACGGCGCCGAAGAGGAAACCACTGGCCAGGGCAAGGAACAGGGCGGCCAGGTAGACATGGAAATCCGGTGTCACAGGGACGTGCATTGGATACTGGGGAATCGGCCGCCAGACGCTGAGCGCGCGCAACAGGACGATGCTGCCCATGAGTCCCAGCGCGCCTCCGGCGAGCGAGATGAGCACGGCTTCGGTGAAGACTCCGCGTAGAATGCGCTTGCGGCTCGATCCGAGTGCGAGGCGCAGCGCAACCTCGCGAGAGCGGTCGGCGGCGCGCGCGGCGAAGAGGCTGCCGAGGTTGGCGCAGGCGGCAAGCAGGATCAGACCGGAGAGCAACATCATTCCGGTAACGAAGCCTTTGACCGGCGGCCCGATCAAATCGCCCGCAAGACCCGGACGCGCCAGGGAATAATTCATGTTGGCATCGTCTTTGGGGTAGGCTTTTTCAAGGTACGATCCAACCGAGTTGAGATCGCCGATGGCCTGGGCCTCAGTGACCCCAGGCTTCATATGCCCTAGCACCATGTACATATCGCGCTGTCCGCGGTCGCTCAGAACTGCGACGCCCTGCACTTGTTCCTGGTCCACCATCGGCACCCAGAAGTCGGGATAGAAGAACAGCAAGGTTCCATTGAAGTCAGGCGGAGCGACACCGAGGATGGTGTAAGGATGGCGGTTGAGCTCCACGACGCGGCCAACGATGCCCCTATCGTCCTGAAAGTGGCTGTGCCAGTAAGCCCAACCGATGACCAGATAGGGGGCGCTGTTGGGGCCGTGCTCGTCGGACCCGTGAAAGAAGCGGCCAAGATAGGGCTTAACGCCCATGGCGTCGAAGTAGTTTCCAGTGACCTCATAGCCCCAGGCCTGAGCTGGATTGTTGCCGGTATCGAGGCCCGCAGGTGTGAGGATGTAGCCGGTGAGCGATTCGAAGCTGCGGTTGCGGTCGCGGAGATCGAGATAGTCGGGATACGAAGTGGCCTGCTCCTTATATCCCCCGCGTTCGATTGTGTAGAGGCTCTCGGCATTGGGCACGTTGAGAGGCCGCAGAAACAGAGCGTTCAACACGGCAAAGACCACGGCGTTGGCGCCGATGGCCAGGGCCAGCGTCGCGACAGCGGCAAACGTAAATCCAGGCGAACGGCGCAACTGGCGGAGGGCGAGACGCACGTCGGCCAAGGACGACTCAAGCATGGGCCAAAGCCAGACCTCGCGGCTGCGCTCCTCAAGCAGGGTCCGGTTGCCGAAGGCGCGGCGGGCCTGTTGTGCTGCTTGCTCGGGACTCAAGCCTTCGCGCACCAACTGCTCGGCGCGCTCTTCGATGTGCAGGCGGATTTCATCTGAGAGATCGTCGTAAATCTTGCGGCGGCGGAAGATCTTCTGCATCCAGTTCATGGGAATCTCCTCTCGGTCGTCCACGTCAGTTGGTAGCGGCCTTGCTCCAGCCGATCGCGCAGCAGGGTCCATCGTGCCGCCTCACTCCTCGCGGAGCAGGGTGAGAGGATTGACGGAGAGCGCGCGTTGCGCGGGAATCCAGGTTGCCAGCATTCCCAGCAGCACCATGGCAAGAACGACTCCGGCGAGGACAAGGGGATCGCGCGGAGTCGCCTGATAGACGATGAACGCCAGCACACGGCTCGCCAGAACGCCCAGGACCAATCCGGCCGCCGAACCCAACGCCAGCAGCTTCAAGGGCCGTCCCAGCGCCGATTGCAAGACTTCCTTGCGCTGTGCACCCAGTGCGATCCGGATTCCAAGCTCCTTCAGCCGCTTGCTCACCGAGTACGCTGCCATTCCAAAGATGCCGGTGACCGAAAGCAGCGCTCCCATTACTCCCAATACCCCCAAAGACACCGTGGCCATGCGCGGTCCAAACATGAGCAAGTCCAATGTCTTGTCCCGCGTTTCGATTAGCACAGGCAGCCCTGCGTCCAGTTGGTGCAAAGCGCTCCTCATCGCCGCGCCCAACAGTTTCGTATCGCGGCTTGAGCGCACCACAAGCAGCGTCGAATTGGAGGGCAATTGCAAGATGGGAAGAAACATCGCAGGCTGTGGATCTTCGGTGAGGCTCCCATACTTGCCGTCCTCCGCAATGCCCACCACCTGGATGCGCGTTCCATCCTTCATCTTGTAGTAGCGGCCCAACGCGCCCGTTGCGGATCCAAAGAGCCTGCGCGCAAATTCGCGATTCACCACCGCCACGCGCGGCGCGTCTTTGTCGTCCTGCCAGGTGAAGGTCCGCCCCGACTGCAGTGCAGTCCCAGCAGCGTTGAAGTAATCCGGAGAGACCTTGAATACCGGGGCTTTGACTACCGCGTTGGACGGCCTCAGATCCGAGGTGTTGTCGGTAAACACTATCGAGTCTCCGGCGCCTAAGCCAAAAGGAACACCATCGGCCAACCCCACAGACTCGACTCCATGAAGCGTCTTCAATGCGTCGATCATTCGCTTTTGCATCGCGGGCACTCGATCCGCGCTGTATCCCGCCAAGCCCAGATCTGTTTCCGCCAGCGTGACGTTCTGCACTTCGAATCCGAAATTGGCGTGCAGTGAGCGCGCCAGTCCTCGCACGGCAACCATGGAAGAGGTAACCAATACCGCGCAGATTGCAATCTGCACCACCAGCAGCACGTCCCGAAGGCCGATGCGCCACCCAGCTTTGCCGCCCGATCCGGCCTTGACCACCTCATACGCATTGGTGCGCAGGACTTGTCTTACCGGAACCGCGCCAAACAGAAGCCCGCTGACCAAAGCCAGCAAGAGGGCCATCCCGTATACGTTCGCATCGGGATTTACGCCGATATGAATCGGCCATCTTGGAAAGGGCTGCCATGCGCTCAGTGCACGCAACAGCACAACGCTGCCGGAGAGTCCCCCTGCCCCTCCCACGAGTGAAATCAGCACAGCTTCGGTGAACAGGCCGCGCAGAATACGCACGCGCGTCGCACCAAGGGCAAGCCGCAAAGCAACTTCGCGGGAACGGTCGGCGGCGCGCGCGGCAAACAGGCTGCCCAGATTGGCGCATGCGGCCAGCAGAATCAACCCCGCCAGCAGCATCAGTCCTGCCATGAACGCTCTCACCGGGCGGCCAAGAAAATCGCCATAGAGATTAGGGCGAACCAGGGCAAAGGTCATCTTGGCCTCGTCCTTGGGGTATGCCTTTTCCAACTGCATGCCAATCGAATTCAGATCGGCAACGGCCTGGGCCGGAGTCACTCCCGGCTTGAGATGTCCCATCGTCTCGAACACCCAATGGTTCCCGCGCGCCGTCAGGTCATTCGCCGCTATCAGCGGGCTCTCCATCGGTATAAAAAGATCGGGGTTGAAAAAAAGCAGAGTCCCATGGAAGTCCCGCGGCGCTACACCAAGGATGGTGAAGGGATGCTTGTTCAGCCGGACAATGCGGCCCACCACACCTCGATCGTCCTGGAAATGCGTGTGCCAATACGCGTAGGTCAGCACAATATAGGGTGCGCTGTCAGGGCCATGCTCGTCGGCGGCATGGAAGACGCGACCGAGATACGGCTGAAGGCCCAATGCGTCGAAGTAGTTTCCGCTGCCTTCCTCTACCCACACGTTGGAGGGATCAGCGCCAGTATCCAGTCCCGCCTCAGTGATGTTATAGGCCACCAGGCTTTTGAAACTGCGGTTCCTGTCGCGTAGATCCAGATAGTCCGGATAGGATTGGCTGCCATCTGCCTCGCCTCCGTGCTGGAGTGCGTAGAGGCTTTGCGGCTCAGGCACATTCAACGGACGAAGAACAAATGCATTCATCACGCTGAAGACCACCGCGTTGGCGCCGATTGCCAGGGCAAGTGTCGAAATTGCCGCGATCGTAAATCCGGGTGACTTGCGCAACTGTCGCAATGCAAGGCGTACATCTGCCCAGATCGACTCAACCGTCGGCCACAGCCACACCTCCCGGCTGCGCTCCTCCAGCAAAGTTCGGTTGCCAAACGCTCGAAGAGCTTGCTGCTGGGCTTCCCTGGCGCTCATGCCTTCGCCCATCAACTTCTCAGCGCGCTCTTCAAGGTGCAGGCGCATTTCCTCGGAAAGATCGTCGTAAAGCTTGTCCCGACGGAAGAAGTTCGGAATCCAGTTCATGAGATGCTCCTCTCAACTGGCCGGGGATTCACCTGGATTGAGTACAAGCGCTATGCCTTCGAACATGCGTTCAAAGCTGGAGATCTGCTGTTCCAGATGGCGCAGGCCCGCCGCTGTGATCCGATAGGTGCGGACGCGGCGATTGGTTGAAGAGACGCCCCACTCGGCCTTGACGAGCTTTGCCTTGAGCAGCCGCTGCAGCGCCGGATAGAGCGAGCCCTCTTCCACTTGCAGCAGGTTCTTCGACCGCAACTGGATGTGCTGGACCAGCGCATAGCCGTGCGCTGGCTGGCGGCGGAGCGACTCGAGGATCATCATTTCGAGAGCGCCGGGGAAGAGATCGCGAGCGGAAGTTTCTGTCATAGGCTTGTTCGCTACAGGCATAGAGTAAACAGGTATGGAGGATTTTGTCAAGGAAAGATTTGGAATGAAGTAGGCAGGCTGTGCGTCGGGTGTTCGAATACGGGTCCACCTGGGGTCGAGTTTAAGGGGAACAATGCTCGGAATTAGAATAGCGAAGTGGCGATTCATTCAGCACCCGCCAACTCTTGAGCGAATCGGGTATGCTAGTGCGGTCCGGAGGATTGCATGCACTTCCTGCCTGTTGTTGAATGCAAAAGCTGCCATCGAGCCATCTGGCTTCCGCCTCCAGTAGAATCCGCGGCATCTCCCAATCAAAGTCCATGGCGGTGGGGAGACCGCATTTTTAACGTTGCCTGTCTATCCTGCGGCAACGTGTCTGAGTATTCGGATGAATTTTGCCGCTGGGAGCTGCTTCGCGTCCACCAGGTGGAGACGATCAAAGATATTGCAGTGTATCTACTCGAGACCCCGTGCGGGATAGACCAGTGCGCAGGTCTGATCCAAATCCTCGTCATCACGAAGCGGGGTTTGCCCCCATCGGCAGGGAGTGAGATCGCATTGAGTCTTCTTGCGATCGGTATATCTTGCAACAAAGGCCATCGAAGCGCAGTCCAGTCAACCGGAGGATCTTCCATCTCCTTCTCCGAGTTTCCCGGGTTTTGATTTCAGAGATCAAGGAACAGAGATCAGGGATAGGAAGGACTGGCGCGGTGGAACTTCTGCTTTCTCGCCCTTCGCCGGAAAGAAACCATGGATGAAGAACACCCGATTCCGGTTTGGCCAGGATTCCAAATCACTGGACAGGTTGGGCGCACTCCTTAGTGGACTACGGCGTTTTGCATGGCCCAGAGGGCGGCGCCGGCTCTCGTGGATACATTGATCTTGTTGTAGATATGCTGGATGTGGTGATCGGCGGTTTTGGGTGCGATGAACAGGCGGTCGGCGATCTCCTGGGTGGTGAGTCCGCGGGCCGCAAGGCGCAGCACATCCACTTCGCGATGGGAGAGGCCGCCGGGATGCTTCGGCCGGGCTGGCGTGGTGGCTTTCGATTCGTCGTGGCCGGCGGCGGCGAGCACCGCGTTGGTCGCGCGCAGATCGAGAGCGCCTTGCGCAGCAAGACGGCGCAGTTCGGCTGCGGCTTCCTCTGCGGCGAAGGGCGCACGATCGGCGCGCTCGGTAGTCATTCCCACGCAGATTTCCGTCGCGGCCAGCAGGCAGACTCCGGGATCGCCATGATCGGCGTGCATGCGCCTGTGGTAGCCGAAGCCGTCGCACTTTTCGTGGTGCGCGGACGCAACCGGGTTGAGTGCCGCGAGCGCCGCCGAGCGGCGCAGCATCTGCTCGGTCAGCATGGTGTGCAGCTCGACACGATCGAACTCCGCGCGGGTGAGCGGACCGCGCTTGTCGAGGATGGAGTTTGACACGCCGGTGGTGCCGAAGTCGTGGACCAGCGCTGCCCCAGATCCGGGGCACCTGCTCCCGCCGGAAGAAGAAAACGGTGGCGGGACTGGATTGTCCTCTGTCCTACACTTGCGCGATATGACTGTTCATCAAATCAAGGGCGGGATACCACGAACTCATGTTCTCCGGGCTCTTTTGTCAGACCCGTTACCGCACCTCAAGCCGCCCGCGTAACCCGCACCACCCGAATCAGCTTCTCCCGCTTCCGCGTCTTCGCAATCTCGTAAGCCAACTGCATGCGCATCAGCGTATCCATCCTGACTCCGAACGCCTTCTCGATCCGCAGCGCCATATCGCCCGACAGCCCCGCCTTGCCATTCAGCAAGCTCGACAGCGCCGGCCGCGAAACCCCAAGCGCCGCCGCAGCCGCTGTCACCGACAAAAGCCGCCGCCTCCACAATTTCCGTCTTGATGAAATCCCCAGGGTTGGGAGGATTCTTCATGGGCATAGCACCGCCTCCTCGCTGCTTAGTCGTAATCCTCTAAATCGAATTCGCAAATTGTGCCTTCGGCGGTCGCATTCTTCGCAGCCTCTATGAGAAACGTCAGCCGCGGATTTGCCGTTACGCTCAAACTCCAGGAGCCTTTCCGGTCTCCAGTCAACAAATGCGCCTTCCAAGTGAGAAGAGCTCGCAGCTCCGGCGGATCGTCCATCCCGTGAAGAAACGCCAGCACTTCCGCAGCTTGACTGCCGCTGCCGCCGGAACCCTTTTCGCGTTAACCTCCTCATAAAGTCTATTCATGCCCTTATGATCGAAGTCCCGTATCTTCACCTATCCAATCGTGGCCTGTAGCTTAACACTTATCAAATTGGACTGAACTCTGATTGGCCGGTTCCCGTTTCCGAAGCTTTGAAACTGTCCGTTCCTCCCTGTTCCCTAGTAAACTGCATCCAATCGAACACGGAGGTTACCAATGCCCCTACCCCAGGACGAGCGCGTCGTCGCTCTCGCCAACGATCTGCTCGCTCAATTCCACACAATGTTCGGCCCCCATCCCGGCTACCGCCCCGCTCACGCCAAGGGACTCATGCTCACCGGCACATTCAAGCCCGCGCCCGGAGCCCTGGGGCTCACCACCGCTCCCCATATCGTGCGCGAGTCCACGCCCGTTACCGTCCGCTTCTCCAACTCCACCGGCCTCCCGGCTATCCCCGACAACGCGCCCGAAGCCAATCCACGCGGCTTCGCCATCCGCTTCAACCTCGCCGAGCATGTGCATACCGACATCGTTTCCCATTCCACCGACGGATTCCCCACCCACGACGGAAAGCAATTCCTCGAGTTCCTCCAAGCCGCCGCAGCCAGTGGCCCCGACGTCCCGTCGCCCAAACCCATTGAAAAATTCCTCGCTGCGCATCCGGCCGCGCTGGCATTCGTGCAGACGCCTAAACCCTTCCCCTCGAGCCTGGCGCGGGAAACCTACTTCGGCGTCACCGCATTCAAATTCACAAATGACGCCGGAAAGACACGATCCGGCCGCTACCGCATCGTCCCCGAACAAGGCAACGATTTTCTGACCGACGCGCAGGTCGCCGCCATCGCCCCCAACTACCACTTCGAAGAGATTGCCGAGCGCGTTCTTCGTGGTCCAATTCGCTTCAAGCTTCTCGTGCAGATCGCCGCACTGGAAGATATTGACGATGATGCAACCATTCACTGGCCGGAGACGCGCGAACTATTTGAATTGGGCGTAGTCGAGCTGACCGCGGTCCTCCCCGGCAATCCCGCCCAGCAACAGCGCATTATCTTCGATCCCATTCCGCGCGTTGCTGGAATCGAGCCCTCCGCCGACCCGCTCCTCGAGCTCCGCGCCGCCATCTATCTCCTCAGCGGCCGCGAACGCCGCTCCGCCAAATTGGAAGGCCCGCCACACTAAGCAAAAACAGATCCTGCGTGCCCATTCATCGCGAAGAGTGGAATACGTTCAAGAAAGGTGCCGGATCCCGAAATCTTTTCCAGTGCTGCATGCCGGGCGTCCCGTCCTGTGTGCGACAAACCGCGATTCGTGGCAACTCCACATGCGTCAGCCCCCTTTCCATTTTTACCCAACACATAGATATGAGAGAATCACCCCGTACAAGCCTTCAAATTCTCAACACAACTCCCCACAAGGAACTCCAATGCAAGATCCGGCACCCGACTGTATCCTCTCGATCGACATCGAGCGCAAACCCGATGAAGCCTTGGTCTGCCTCCACGGCCGCCTCATCGCCGAAGTCAGCGGAAACTTCTACACCCGCATCCGCCAGCTCATGCCCGAAAACAAGCGCATCATCCTCGACCTCACCGACCTCGTCCACATGGACAGCATGGGCCTCGGCACCCTGGTGCGCCTCCTCGTCTCCGCAAAATCCGCAGGCTGCAGCCTCGAGCTCGTCAACCTCGGCAAGCGTATCCGCCAACTGCTCAGTCTCACCCACCTCCTCGGCTGCTTCACCATCATCGGGGAGAAAGGCGTAACCCTGGGCTTCTAGGAGCCGCTCCGATCCCGACCCCCGAATCCCGACCCCTGCCCCCTGTTCCTCCTTCCCTATTCCCATTCCCTGGTCTACAATTGACCAGGTCTGGAACTCGCACCTTCTCTTCCCTGTTCGTCCAAATCGCTCGGTCGATCATCCAAGGTGGCCCGGTCATGACATCACATTTCTCCCGCAGATCGTTCCTTGGCGCCATGGGAATGGCCGCAGGCGCATACGTCGCAAAACCCTCCCTGCTCTCCGCCGAGCGCGCACCCGCCAGCCCCGTCGCCATCGGCCAATGCCTCGAGTACAATCGCCAGGTCACCGGCGTTCTCTCCACCATGTTCGACCAGCTCGGCGGCCTCAGGCCCCTGGTCAACGGAAAGACCGTCTCCATCAAGCTCAACCTCACCGGTGGGCCCAAAAGCCGGCTCAACGGCATGCCCAACGAGTTGACCCACTGGGTTCATCCCCAGGTTATCGGCTCGCTCATCACTCTCTTCAGCCAGGCCGGAGCCACGCGGGTCCGCCTCCTTGAGAGCGCCCCCTTCGGCACCAAGCCCCTTGAAGAGTTCATGGCGGCCGCCGGCTGGCAGCCGAAAGACTTCTCAAGCGCCGGTACGCGCGTCGAATTCGAGAACACCAACTTCCTCGGCAGCGGCAAATCGTACTCCCGCTTCATGGTTCCCGGCGGAGGCCTCATGTACGCCGGCTTCGACCTAAACCACTCCTACCGCGACACCGACGTCTTTGTCTCTCTCGCCAAGCTCAAAGAGCACCGCACCGCCGGCGTCACTCTCTCCATGAAGAACTGCTTCGGCATTACGCCCTGCACCATCTACAGTCAGGAAGCTCCTGAAGACGAGCCCAGCATCGTTCCGGTCGGATTCCGCGGAGCGATGCACGTAGGCTCGCGCGTGCCACCCAGGAGCGCGCCCCCGCTGGTCGACAAAACCAACTCCACCGATCCCGGCTATCGTGTCCCCCGCATCACGGCCGATCTGGTCGCCGCGCGTCCCATCCATCTCGCCGTCATCGACGGCATCTACACCATCACCGGCGGCGAACTCCCTAACCAGAGCAAGAACTTCATCCACAAGCCCGTTCATCCTGGCCTGCTCATTGCCGGCATGAACTGCGTCTCTACCGACGCCGTTGCCACGGCCGTCATGGGCTTCGATCCCATGGCCGATCGGGGCACGCCACCCTTCGAAGCCGCCGACAGCACCCTCCGCCTCGCCGAGCAGTTAGGCGTGGGCAGCCGCGACCTCAGCCGCATCGAAGTTCGCGGCACCCCCCTCGCTAAAGCCCAGTACCGCTTCCCGCCTCTCTCCGACCTGGTGAGCTAAGAGCCGGCGGTCTCTTCTTTCCACTCAGCACCAGGCCCCCGTGCCCCAACTAAGCCGTGAGGAACTGTGCAGAACACACTCTGAAGCAGATTGCATTTTTACTTTGAATCGAACGTCCTATCGATTTGGTAACTACAAATGCCGCTGTAGTCCGTGCATGCCAGGCGCCAAGCCGCTCTATCCACGCGAAAATCAACCAAAAAATCTCGAAACTCCGGCTTATCAAACTTTTGCTCCGGATCTATAAGGATATTTCGCGGAAATGTTCCTGGTATATCCCCGCATTCTTCAACCAAAAACCTCCCTTCCCCACTCCATATGCTTAAAACCCCACAAAACTCCCCGATTTCGTCAGCAAATAAACAGAGTTTCCACAAAAGTCGGAAGACCGCACCCGCAGCCGCGCGCCAATAGTTGAAAGCTAAAAGCTTTTCCTCAAAATAGTGCGCCCCACCCTCACCCCACAAAGTGAGAAGAAGATGGAGCGCCTCTTTTACTACTCCCTATTCCCTGTTCCCTGCCGAGGTCCCCGGCGGGCGATCTTTGCTCGATCGGGTGGCTATTCCCTGCCTCTATCACCGCGGCCCGCGGCCACCGCCACCACCACCGCCGCCTCCGTGGGAAGCGCCGCCGCCTCCGCCGCCGGAATTACCCCCGCCACCACCATGCGGAGAGCCGCCACCGCCACCGCCGCTTCCGGAAGGATGGGGCGCCGAAGCGCCGCCACCGGGGTTGCCGCCGGGATTCGACGGACGGTTGAACGAGCCGCTACCTCCAGGATTGCCGCCGCCAGATGGACGGGCGTTCGAATTTCCGCCGCCGGGATTGCCGCCGCCTTCATACGGGCGGGGGGCGTAAGCCTGTCCGCCGCCGTTCCCCGCACCGGTGTAGCCGCGGGGACCCGGTCCTCCCACCGGAGGTCTGCCGCCCGGACTGCCCGCGGGCACGCCAGGGTTCGGCGCCGCGTTTGGAGCCGGAACAGCCGGAGGTGGATTTGGCACGTAACGGGGCTCCGCCGGGGGTTCGTAGGTCTGCCGGGTGCCCGGAGACGTATGCACGTTGGACACGGCGCCCGCGCCATACACGTCGCCGCCTGACGTCCTCGAGCCCTGATAGCCCTGCGTCGGGTGATACACGAATCCCGAAGACGAAGGTGCATACCCCTGATGCAACGGCATCGGACGAAGCGGCAGCACCGTCTGGCCGCCAATCTGCACCGGGGCATTGATATCCCGCACCGGCACTGTGCCCATGCCTCCGTTGAAGCCGCGGTTCACCGAAATCACCTTGGGAGGTTGCCGACCGATGGGACCCTGCGCATGGGGCACCGCGATGGGACGATACCCGTTTGGAGCGCGGCCGATGTTCAGACCGCCGTAACGGCCACTTCCCCACCAGGGATGGCAGCCGCCCATGCGCAAGCCGGCTCCCATGCCCGGCGCCCAGCCCCAGCCGAAACCGTCGTAGAAGTTCCACATTCCGCACTGGTAGGGCATATAGCCCCATGGATAGCCCGAGGCAAAGATGTAGCCGTAGCCCGGCGTCCACATCCAGTTCCCGTTCCCGTACGGGTCCCATCCCGCGTTCGAAGCCTCGTATGGCGACCAGATATATCCCTGACCCGGCACGTTGTACCAGTTGCCGTTGGCGTCCAAGTCGTTCCACGCAGGGTTTGGATTTTGGTTGTTCACAAAATTGTTGGCCGCCCCGGTCTGGTCAGCCGCTTCGGCATTCAATGCCTGGTCGCGGTCAGAGTTCCATGCGTCCCAGGAGTCCGGTTCAATCGCCTCCGACAGATTGTATTGGCTGGGCACGGCCCCATTCAGCGCCACGCTCTCTCCGCCATGCAGGTCGACAGCCAGCGAATTGCCGCGCACCAGATGGGCGTTGCCTGAGAAGACCGCAAGCTCGCCGGGAGGATTGTCCAGTTTGATGCGCATCACGGTGAATCCGGTCGCCGAAGCGACACTGTCGCCGAAGGTCACCTGCATCTGGCTGCCGTCCGGCCCGCCGCCTTGCAGCTCGAAGTAGCCAAGGCCGCCTTCGAGCACAATCGCCGTGCCGCCGGGTCCGCCCTGGCTCCCAACCGCAGTCAGCGTCAGCGCGCTGTCAGGCGAAAGCCGGGCCACGCTGCCATCGTCAAACTGGATCTCCGCCTTGCCGTCGTCCCCCGTCAGTACCTGGGTGCCCTCAAACAAAGGCGCATTTACCACGGCCGGGTCGGCGATCACCTTGCCTCCCAGCGAGAGCCGCACCTGGCCCTCCACGCTGCTCAGCCGTGCGGCGCCCGGTGCCCCCTGGCCAACATCCTCGCCCCGCACTGCCGGGATGAGCGCAACCGCTCCCAAAATCAGTGCGGCCAGCCCCAGACCTAAACCGTTCCCCGTGCCATTCCCCATCCGATTCATGGTCCCCAGCCTTTCTTCCCTACCACCAACCGTGGCCCTGGTTCATCCTTACCGGGACCCTAACCACTATAGGACACCCTCTGACACCGAAAAGTCGCGTCAATTCGCCCCCAAAAGAGCATTTATGTCCCCGCGTTCGCCAGCAAAACACGCGCCCTCTTCCGCACCCTTTCCAAAACCGCAGGATCATCCTGCAACCTCTCCAAAATCTCCCGGATGGTGCAAATCTGACGCATGCGGCCGTCCTTCGAGGCTTCCATCAGGAATTCCATTTCCCTGTCCAGGCCCAGCGGGTCGTGCTGCAGCAGCATCTCCAGCCGTGCGCCTTCCTGTAGCGTTTCAGCCACGCTCACCAGCTCATCTCCCAGCGCTTGAATCTCTTTATCCCGCGAGAAGTTAAAAGTGCAGCTTCCGTTGCCTTCCGGACCCACATAACTGAGCTTTTTCCACCCTTGAAAGGCCACTTTCATATGGCTCTCGCACTGCTCGTTAAACCAGCGATGCCCCCCCGCCACCCGAAACACCCGCTCCGCAAATTCGGCGCTCACCTGGACATCGCGATCCACATTGGGGGCCTCCATCTCGAGCGGTTTGCTCGCCGAGGAATCGCCGCGCGCGGAGTGGAAATGGCCGCTGCCGTCTCGATGCAAAGTGAGCGTCCAGTTGGACGGCGAGAGGCCTGGATTGGAGAAGTCAGTTGCGACCACGGCTTCGGATGCTGGTCCGGCCGAGGCGAAGCCGTGTGGGAGGAATGCGGCAGCGGTCAACATTGACAGAGCGAACCAAGGGCTCTTCATCGCCGCACTCCCTGTGCCTGGCCCTGCATCGCGAGAGTCTGCGCGGTGTGGATGTGACAGATGGCGATGGCGAGGGCATCGGCAGCATCCGCGGGCTGCGGAAGCTCGGACAGCTCAAGCAGACGTGCCACCATGAACTGGACCTGCTCCTTTTTCGCAAGTCCGTATCCCACGACGCTTGACTTGATCTTGAGCGGCGCATACTCGGCCACCGGAAGTTTTTGGCAGGCTGCGGATAACAGAGCGACGCCGCGCACCTGCCCCAGCTTAAGCGCCGACTTCGCGTTCACCGAATAGAAGACCTCCTCAATGGCCACGGCATCCGGCTGCCAGCGCTCCAGCTCCGTTGTGAGCTCGCGGAACACCTGTTCAAGCCGCTCCGCAGTGGTTTTCGTCTTCTTCAGCCGGATCGCCCCCATGGCCTTGCACACGAGATGTGGCTCCCGTCCTCCGTCGTCCGACTCGACGACTCCAAAACCCGTGACTTCGGTCCCGCAATCGATTCCAAACACGCGCATCGCGTCCAAGTGTATCGCAGCCACGGCAAAATTCATGTCAGCATAACGGTAACCGCTCCATCTCGATTTTGGGGAATTTCCAATCTGAAGGAAGCGCGGCTTTGCATGCCGGTTCAGACCGAGTGGAGAACTTGCCGGGTTGTCTCGCGAATCCACCAAAAGCGCGCAACCCTCGACCTCGGCTGCCGCCCTTGGTTCATTCACTAAAGTTTCACCTGAGATCACCCGAAAGTTTAATCGAAAATCCAAATGTTGCGTCTTATCGTATAGATAGTTGTGAGTGTTATGGCGCTGATCTCCCCCACCTCGATGAAGCGCAACGCGGCAGACTGGCTGCGGCAGGGAATCTCGCCCCGACGACTGGCTCTTACGCTGGCCCTCGGGTTCGCAATCGGCTGCATTCCCGTGGTGGGCATCCCGACGGTACTGTGCGCCGCCCTGGCGTTGGTACTGCGCCTGAACCTGCCCGCGATTCAAGCCGCAAATTACGCCGCGATGCCACTGCAACTGTTCCTGATTGTCCCTTTCGTGCGGCTGGGCGGATGGTTGTTTCAATCCGGGCCCCGACAGGAGTTTTCGACCGGTTCGCCGTTTCGCCTGGCGTCCATGAATCTGGTTTCGCAAATGGGTTCGCTCACCGGCCACGCACTCTTCGCGTGGATGGTTGTGGCGGGCCCCGCGATTCTGCTCATGACCCTTACGCTGACTGGCATGCTGCGCAGGATTCCCGCTGTCTCCAAGGCCGAAAACGGCGACTAATCGTTGATTATTTCCCCGCCTATGGATCGGAAACCGGCTTCGCGCTATCGAGCCAGGCTGTGTAGACCATATCTCCCAACATACTGGCTCCGGCTGCCAGTCGTTCGGTAGTGAACTCCCGCGACTCCGGCGTTCCCACGCCCACAAAGCCGCCGGCCTTTTCCAGTTGGTATACCTTCTCGACCTGAGTGGCTGTCTGCCGCAGATAGGCCAAGTAACTGTCAAAGATATCCCCGTCGATAGCTTTTGCCGGCGTCATCTTTGCCGCGACCTCCGGCGCATGGATGTTTACAGCCACGAACGGACCCTCAAACTGATAGTGAATCTGGTGCGCAGTCGTGTAACCGTTGGGATTCGGTCCGGTCCAGCCGTTGTACTGAATCGTGGTGTGCAGCGGCTGCGAGCCGTCGCCTACGTAATGCCCGAGCCATCCCGCATAGAAAAGAATCGCCCGTTCCACCGGCTTGGTATCCTCGTGATTCGCTGTCATTGCGCGGTACTGGCGCATCGCAGCCTTCAGACGTTCCCAAACCTCGGTCGTCTCCCAGGGTTGCAGGCCGATCTTCTCAGGCCGTTCGCCAGCTGCAAAGACCCTGGCCTCGAAGTCGAGTCGCTTGTGAGGCAATGCTCCCAGCGCGTCGGCAGGTTCCAGGTCGATGAAGTGTTCCGGGGCCTGGGCCGCCACCAATTCCGGCTCGGCAGGCGAGCGCCAGCGATCCGGCTCCGGCCCCAGGTACTCGATCTCGTTGAACGCAGCCTCGGAATGAAGAAAGGCAGGTACATCCGCGGGCAATGCAGTGGCTGCCAAGCGATTGATCATGCGATGGCCCTCGTTACCCCAGGCATGAGCGACCGGGGCGTAAATGGCAAGGCAAATGAGCCAAGCCGCGGCAAGAACGGCGCGATGAATACTTGAAATTGCAGATGGGTGGAACATGGGGCCAGTATACGGCGGCAGCGGTTTGCTTGTTCTCTTGGAATTGGTGGCAGTTAGGGTCGCACCTTTTCGCCATCAAGAAGGCAAAAGGATCGGGCCTGGAGGCCGTCCTTTTTCTCCCCGGCGAATCTGGATTCGTTCCTCCCGCTCCCGGTCCGGGCGCTGATCGACCGCTTGGGCCTTTGACATAAGGATAGCCCCTCTAGGACTCTCCTTCGATTTACCTAGAGTAAGTGCAATCAATTGCATATACTTCTTGCAAACGGTGCATTGGGCGGAGGCCTCAAGGTTCTGGGAATCGACGGCGCTGTTTGTGTACTTTGGGGGAACCATGGGGGACCCAGCAGAGGAGATTGCGGTAGCCGGTAACCCGCACCCCGCACGAGGGGTGCCGAGTGGAGTCTTCATCCTCTGGTCGGTCCTCGGCGGTCTGGCTCTGATACTGTCTGTGGGGGCGGTGGTGTTGCGCCTCGTGGCGGGTTCTCGCTTCGATGGGCTGCTGGTGCTCGCTGCCTGCGGCTCGGCCTTTCTGCTGGCCCTGCGAATGCTTGAATCGAGAACTGTCCTTGAGGAAGATCCGTCCGCGGCCCTGCCCGTCGCCGAGCCTCTGCGAGAGATCCTCGATTCGGCCGGCCCGGCTTTGGTTGCCATCGGAACCGACCTCCGCCTCACGTTTATAAATCCAGCCGCGGAGCGCCTGCTGGGCTACAACGCCGACGATCTGATGGGCCAATGGAATACGACAGACGTGCTGGCTCCCGGAGAAGGCACGCGCCTTGTGGCGGAGATGCAGAAGCTCTGCGGCGTCGAGAGGCCGCCTGAATCGACGTCCGCCGGACGCATGGCCGCTTATCTTGAATGCGTGCGCACGCTGCCGCCCAGCATGGTGCCCAGCTTCGATGCGAAGTTGCGGCGCAAGGACGGCGCTCAGGTCCCCGTCACCCTTCACATCTCGGCTCTCCGCGATAACATCGGCGCGATCTCCGGCCTGGTGGCTGTAGCCGTGGATAAGAGCGCGACCCTGCACCAGGAGCAGGACCTTCGCGAGTCGCAGGAGCGCTACCGCGACCTCTTCGAGAACTCCAGTGAAATGATTGCCACGCTCAGCCCAGCGGGACGCTTCCTGTACGCCAATCCTGCCTGGAAGCGGTGCTTCGGCCTCGACCAACCTGCGCTTCTGGCGCTCGATTCTTTTGAAGATCTGTTTGGGCCGGGTTGCCGCAAGGATGCTGCTGCATTCTTCCGGCGCGCTCTCGACGGCGAGCCCGTTGAACGTGCTCCGCTTCGCCACCTCGCACCCGACGGCCGCCTCTTCGAGTTCGAACTGAGCCTGAGCCAGCGCCAGAAAGCCGGCAATCCCCTCGCTGTCCGGTGTCTGGTGCGCGACGTCACCCACCAGAAACAGCGCGAACATCGCCTGGCACTGCAGCTTGTCGTCAGTCAGATCGTCGGCGAAACCCCTTCTCCCGAAGTTGCTTCCATGCGCATCCTTGAGGCTCTCTGCGTCTCCCAGGGATGGGATCTGGCGATCAAATGGGACGTTAACGCCAAGCAGAACCGGCTCGAATTCTCAACGGCGTGGGGTGCATCCGGCCGTCGTGCTGAGGCAATGATCCAGGAGAGCATGGGGCTCACCCTGGCGAGCGGCGCGGAGTTGCCGGGGCGCGCATGGAAAGACGCACGCCCAGTGTGGATTTCCGACCTGCGCGTTGTCCCGATGAACCCGCGCATCCAGTCCGCACTTGGCCGGGAGATGGTATCCGGTTGGGCAGTGCCGGTACGCGAGGGCAACCATGTTCTCGCGGTTCTGGAGTTCTATTGCCATTTCCGTCTCCTCGAAGACAGCGACGCCATGGCGGCCATTGAGACGGCAGCCGCTTCGCTTGGGCAGATGCTGGCGCGCTCACAGGAACGCGTCAGGGCTGAGGAGCTCTACCGCCAGCAGCAGATCCTGCTGGATTCTGTGGCCGATGGCATCTGCGGCGTGGATCGCCACGGCATGGTCAGCTTTGCCAATCCCGCTGCGGCCCGTCTGTTGGGCGCGCAGGCTTCTTCGCTTACCGGCAAATCCGTCCACGAATTGCTCCACGACGCCGCGTCCGCGAAATTGAAGTGCGAAGAAGATTGCCAGCTTCTCCGCGCATCGAGCCGACAGGTTGCCGTATCCGGAGAGGACAACATCTTTCGCCCCGACGGCAGCTTCTTCGCAGCCGAATATGCACTCACCCCAATCCTCGATCAGGGCCATTTCTCCGGTTCGGTATTAAGTTTCCGCGACATTAGCCAGCGCAACGCCCTCGACCGCCTCAAGGACGAGTTCATCTCCACCGTCAGCCACGAGTTGCGCACTCCGCTCACCTCAATTCGCGGAGCGCTGGGCCTGCTCTCCTCCGGCCTCCTCGGAGAAGTCAACGAAAAAGCAGCCAACCTGCTTCGTATCGCACTCACGAATTCCGACCGCCTGGTCCGCCTCATCAACGACATCCTCGATCTGGAACGCATCCAGAGCGGCCGGGAACCGCTCAGCTTCCGCCCCGTTGAGTTGTCCGACATCATCAAGCAGGCCATTGGCGACATGCAGCCCGTTGCTGATTCGGCCGGAGTCCAGTTGCTCCACGACACCAGCAAGGCGACGATCGACGGTGACTCCGATCGCCTCCTGCAGGTGCTCACCAACTTGCTTTCCAACGCGGTCAAGTTCTCTCCACCCAACTCCACGGTCTCCATCATGCTTCGTCCCAGCTCCAGCGGCATTACTCTCTCCGTGATCGATCATGGCCGCGGTATTCCTGCCGACAAGCTGGAGGCCGTCTTTGGGCGATTCCAACAGGTTGATGCCTCCGACTCCCGCCAGAAAGGCGGCAGCGGCCTGGGCCTTGCCATTTGCCGCACGATCGTTCTGCAACATTCCGGCCGCATCTGGGCTGAACGCAATCCGATCCGCGGCACAACCTTCCGCGTGTTTCTGCCCTATCATCCCGTTCCTTTGGAGATGCCGGCCACTTTGCCCGACAACGAAACAGGCAGCGGTACCGTGGTGCTCGCAGGCGCCAGTGCGGATGCCCGCTTCCGCATTGCTGCGCCGCTGACACGCCACGGCTACCGTGTGATTGAGGCGGCCAACGTGGAGCAAACCCTCAATGCGGCGCACAACGGCGTGGAGGCCATCCTCCTCGACACGTCCCTGGATGGGATGAACGGATGGGAGATTCTGCCCTTGCTGCGCCGTCTCGACCCGGAAGCTCGCACCCCCGTCGTTCTGCTGAGTATTGGCGATCGGCCAAGGCCAGGCGAGATGCCCATCGGCCAGCCCCTAGGCGTTTCTGGCTGGGTGGCCCGACCACTCAATGAAGATGCCTTGCTTGGGGAACTGGCGCGCGTTCTCTGCGGACCCGGCGAAAAGGCCCGCATCCTGATTGTCGAAGACGATCGCGACCTGGCAGCCGTGATCGCCGGCGTCTTTTCTCGCGAAAGCATCGCGATCGAGGTGGCCCACTCGCTCAGCCAGGCGCTGGAGGCGTGTTTCAACTTTCAGCCTCACTTGCTGGTCCTCGATATCGGCCTGCCCGACGGCGACGGCTTTAACATTGTCGATTGGCTGCGTCAGCACGAGTCGCTCTCCCGACTGCCGCTTGTGGTTTACTCGGGCCGCGATCTCTCGCAGGCAGAGCGCCGCCTGCTTACCCTGGGACCCACACACTTTCTTGCCAAGGCAAAGGTCCAGCCTCAGCAGCTTGAAGCCCTTGTCTTGACGATGCTTCGCAGTTCGCGTCAGATGGAGGAAGCGAACACCGAAGCGTCAATTCCTAACTCGTAGCCGGACTTGCAAGCCTGCTGACTTGCTGACTGGCTAACTCGCACACTGGAGGCTGTTCCCCCGTGCCCCACAAAATTCTCATCATCGACGACGAAGACGACATCCGTGAAGTGGCTGCACTCAGCCTTGAAAGCGTGGCCGGATGGGAGGTCGTCACAGCCAGCTCCGGCTCACAGGGTCTGGCGCGCGCGGTCGAACATCAACCCGACGCAATTCTTCTCGATGTGATGATGCCCGGGATGGACGGCCCCACCACGTTCCGCGAACTGCGCAAGAATCCAGCCACCGCGAAGATTCCGCTTCTGCTACTCACTGCAAAGGTGCAAAGCTCCGACCAGCGCCGCTTCGCCGACCTCGGCGTCGAATCCGTGCTCTTCAAGCCTTTCGATCCCATGACGCTCGCCGATCAAATCGCCAGCGTGCTGGGTTGGAGCTGATCGAAAACTTCACGATGAAGCCAACTGCACAACCTGATCGCGAAGCAGCTTCGGTTCGTTCGCCGTCTACTGAGATTGCTGCGGCAATCGACTTGCTCTGGACGCGCTTTCTTCCGGAGATCCGCCAGCGAGTCGACCTGCTTGAAGCCGCAGCCGCGGCATGTGTCTCCCGCCGGCTTTCGACTGCGCAACGCGAAGCAGCCCACTCTGCCGCCCACAAACTCGCGGGCACCCTCGGCACATTCAACCTCTCCCATGGCACTGAACTCGCTCGCGAATTCGAGCTTGTTTTCTCAAGCGAAGAACCTCCCGGAACTATGATCGCCGAGCATCTCGCCATCATCGCGAACGAGCTGCGAACCATCGTCGACGGCCGCAAGTAGCCGGGTGTGCGCAACCTTCAATGTGCAAGGCTCCAAAGAAGGTTTTGCTCTATTCCACCGGTTTCTTGAATTGGCTCTGCATTAGCTGGCAGATTGCGGCCACGCCGTTCCGGTCCAAATCCGCAGATAAGAAACAGCGCGGCAATCGTGCACAGCTCAAACACCGTGAGCGCCCACAGATAGCCAAGGCTCTTGCGCAAAGCAAACTCGATGCCGACGGAGGGCGCTCCGAACAATATGCCGAGCTGGTAAACTACGCCGGGAAACAGACTGCGCACGCCGGCAGGCGATAGCTCGTTAAGATGCGCGGGAATCACTCCAAACACACCCTGCACGCCGAATTGCATCAGGAACGATCCCAACGCAAGCACGAGCAGCGATGCCTTTCAACTTGCCTTCATTTCTGCCCACCAAGATCGGATCCGGAATCAAGACGCCTCCGTCGCCGAGTGCAAGGCCATCCTGATTGCGGATGGCGAGGATGGAAGGAGTGAGATGTTGATTGAGCCCCATGCGCCCGGTGACGCCATTCATGATGATTCCGGCCTTGCGTTCCCGCATTCCTGCTCCTGAACAATGGGCTGACGTAGCGACGGAATCCTATCACACCGCTCGCACCGGAATGAATGCCGAACGGAATTGTGCCTGCGCGCCCGCAGACACACTAATCAGGTGTGACCCATAGCAGCGGCTGGCGGACGGGAAAGTTGCGGATGATCTCGGCGGTTTTTGGATCGGGCCGCAGCGTGCGCCAGAGCGCAATGTACTTCGGCTCCCTGCAGGCAAGCCCGGCAAAGAGGAGACCCGGTTGCCTGTTGGGCAGGTCGTCGAAGTACTCAACATCGTGCGCAAAGGGCCACTTGCCTTTGTCCTGAATAAACGGAAACATGAAGTCGACGGCCCTCTTGTAGCGTCTCCCATCAGAGAGCGAGTATTTCCGGAGATTGTCAAGCGAGTTGCCGCTGGTGAAAACAACCTGGAAGGTAATCGCGAGTGCGTCGAGGTCGAAGAGCGAATAGCTGTCGGGCTTTGTGCGCGCCAACTCCAGTGGGAAGCTGCCATCGGGTGCGAGTTGATCAGGCAGAAGATTGTTTCTCACGCGGTCGCGGCAGAGGGCTGTCACTCCGCTGTTTCCGATGAGCGCGGCAAAAGCCGCGGCCTGCGCCACCCAGCATGCGCCATGGTTATTCTTGGCAATCTCTTCCTCCTTGCCGTTCTTCGATTCGCAAATCCAACTCAGATACTGCGCAAACCAGTCGCGCAGCCCACCAAATTCGGCCGTTGCTAAAACGCCGGCCTTTTCCAGGTGGCGCGCGGCGCGGTTCAATTCGACAAGGTGTAGCGTATCGATGACACCGGCACTGCGAACAAGGGCAATACCGAAGATAGCCTGCGCGTAATCGAGCGAGCGATTCATTCTCGTCGCCGGGTCGAGAAACCACGCGCGCAGATGCAGGGCGGCATGTTGCGCATAGCGCTTGTCATGGGTAAGCAGCCAGGCCGCTACCAGCGCGGGCACGTGCAGGCTCAGCCGGATAAGAGCCTCGCGGTGGTCGTTGCAGTTGGCTGGGTTGTGCAATTGAACCACGCGCGACCCGGTGGAGATGCCGAGGTTGCCCATCAGCCTGCCTACGCAGGCCAGGGAAAAGCGAATGACGTTGCTTGCGTCGAGGCAGAGCACGCCGTTCGAGTCAAAGGGCGCTGCTTCGAATGCGGCTCTATTCGCGTCGCTGTGAATTTCGGAGAGCACGAGCCTTCCAGGCATGTCCCTCTTTGCTATCTGCCGACATAACTGTACGGTTCAATGCCTGCCGGTTCGCTTGCCAATCCGCGCCGCAATTCTGCAGTCGCCGTCAAATAGATGAAAAGCGCAACAAGGTCACCGGCGGGGGCGGTGGCCTTGTTGCGCAACTGGAAGTCGCCTATTTAGGTGCTGAGAAGAATCGACAGCTCGTACGCGCCTACTGGACGACGACCGTAACCTGCTTTGTCGATCGTCCGTACTGGTTTGTTGCATTCAACGTGTAGGTGTTGGTGCCGGTCGGCGGTGTGATGGTTACGCTTCCGCCGCGCACGCCACCGAGCTTGTCAATAAAGTCGTAGGAATCGTTGCTGGTGCTCCAGGTCAGCGTGACGGGCGTTCCGGAGGCGACTGTGGATGCCGACGCGGTGAAGCTGTTGATGGTTGGCGCTGGGCCTGTGGGCGCCGTGTTCTCGTCCCAGCCCGGATAAGTTGGCGTCATCTGCACAACTTCAAAGTTGGATGACTGAATTGAGTCCAGCTTTAACAGATCGTCATCATTCCATCGCGTGTCCGGGGCTCCCTGGAAGAAGAAGTTGCTGCCATTGTCGGCCAGGATCATGCCGTATTTCTTCATCGCGGTCAGGATGGCCTGGTTGGCGGCCGAGTAACCTGAGATGTCGAAGCTGGCCTTGAGCCGGATGCGCATTCCCATCACGTTCGTCGAGGCATAGATACTGCCCGCGGCATGACTGGCAGGTTCCACGAAATATCCGCCGTTGGCATCGTTCTTGGTTTGTTGCAGTGTGAATCGGATGGCATGATTGACTGCGCCTGCGGCAACTTCGTCATAGCGCAGCAAACCGGGGAAGATCGGCAGGCCCGCGGCATCTGCCGAGCCCCAGCCCCAGGGCCGCTGCTCGTAATTCTGCATGTCCCAGATCACTTCAGAATCCGCGCTATAGGCACCCTTGCAACGAATCGTGTTGTATGTCTCATACAACATACACGTGTGTCGATCCAGCACCAGCACGTGCTGGTCGCCTGCATTGTCAGTGCAATCTGCCGGCGCCCCTTCGATGGGTGCGGTGATTGGATACGGCGCGGACGCCACATCGCTTTCGCTGGCGTAGATGCCCACGGAGATGGGAACTACCGGGGTAGTGCTGGAATCGACCAAGGTAAATGGAATGCCGTAGTTTCCGCCGGCGACGGAAGAGAAGTCGTGATGCAGATGATTGCCGGCAAAGTAGATCGAGGAAGTAATCGTCGTGTTATTCGGATCAAGAGGGGCAGCGGAGATATCCGTGTTCCAAGCGGCGGTGGAGGGAAACGGGACAAAGCCGTTTAGGCTGGCATTATCTCCCAAACTCATCCCGCTGCAGGTCGGCCCGCCCGTGGAAACGCTCACCGTCACCGTGGCTGCGAAGAACTTGCTCGCATCCTGCGTTGAGGTGGCGGTGATGGTTGCTGTTTCTGCGCCGGTATTCGGAGGCGTAAAGACGACTCCCGTGCCCGTGGCCACGGCGGTTGAAGCGCTCAGCGTTCCGCCGCCTGATGGGCTGATAGTGAGATTCACGGTGTTTGTGAATGCTCCCGTGCCGCTGACGGTCGGCGTGCAGGTGGAGGTTTGCGTGGTGGTGATGGTTGACGGGGCACACACAAGCGAGACGCCGGTGATGGTGGGCGCACCGGCGGTGACGGTGATGTTTGCAAAGCCGGAGATGTTGGTAAATCCCGCCTGGGTAGAATTGGCCTTGCAGGTGCCGGTGCCTGCGCCGGAGGGAGTGAATACGCCCGAGGAGGTGATGGTCCCTCCGGTTGCAGTCCAAGTGACGGCGGAACTATAGGCGCCAGTGCCAGTCACAGTGGCGGCGCAGGTTGACGTCTGCGCCGTGCTGATGGACGGGGGTGTTGCAACGACGGTGATCCCTGTGACAGTCGGCGGAACAGTGACGGTGATGTTCGCCGAGCCGGATACGTTGGTGTATCCCGCTTGGGTGGAGTTGGCGGTGCAGGTGCCGGTGCCAGTGCCGGATGGCGTGAAGACTCCTGCGGAGGTGATGGTGCCTCCGGTTGCGGTCCAGGTGACAGCGGAGCTGTAAGCGCCCGTGCCGGCTACGGTCGCTGCGCAGGTTGACGTCTGCGTTGTGCTGATAGAGGGCGGCGTCGCAATGACGGTGATCTTGGTGACGGTCGGCGGAGTTGCGGTGGTGGAGAGAGCGATGGTCGCTGTTCCGAATTTCGTCGAGTCTTGCGTTGAGGTCGCCTTGATGGTGTCCGAACCTGAAGAAGGTGCGGTGGAGGGGGCAGTGTAAAGGCCAGAGCTTGTGATCGTTCCGGAGACTGCGGACCAGGACACGCTGGAACTGAAGCTGCCGGTTCCCGAAACCGCGGCCGAACATTGGCTCGTTTGGCCAGTCTGTATGCTTGCGGGTGCACAGGATGTGCTTACTGAGGTTATTGTCGGGGACTTTATTGTCGACGTGAAACTACCACCACTGCATCCCGCGACAATCATTACGAAAATGGAGAAGGGGATAAATGCGGTCTTGCGTTCCATAGTGCTCATGCCCTTTCACAAACCAGAACGTCCGCGGGGAAGTCGACAGACTCGATCTTGCTCTTAAACTGCGCCCCGATGCCGATTCGGTTATTCCAAGGCATTTTGATTAGCTGACGAATGAGCCAATGAAAATAAGGTAGGTCAAAAAAGCCTAAAATCTTTCTGAATTATAGCTCGCTTCCTGACGTTCTTCCCGATGCCGAGCCGTGATCTCGAGGCGATTTATTACTTAAGTAATCCCGGAATTCGAAAGGAAATCCCAGGTCAACTGATCAAAGGGATGGGCGAAGCAATGAATTCTGGTGCTGCTGCGGAGGGAAGGCTGGCAAGTAGGCAAGCACCTGGTGTATCGGCTGTCCGGGGAAGAAGGCTTGGCATTGAAGAAGAGGCCACAGCGACGGAGAAAGGTGGTCCGCTATCGTGAAGGACGATTTATAGCCACAGCACCTGACCAAGCCTGGAGCCTCGATTTTGTGGCTGATCAGCTACAGGACTGGAGACGCTTCCGGTCTCTGACGATCGTGGATATCTTTACCCGGGAAAGTGTGGCGATTGAAGTTGGTCAGAGCCTGAGAGGAGAGGATATGGTGCGAACGCAGAATGGGATGAAACACGAAGGCTTAGAACCGAAGTTGCTGTTCTGTGACAACGGAAGCGAATTCGCTGGCCAGGCGATGGATCTATGGGCTTACCAAAACAGCGCAAAGGATCGATGTGTCGCGTCCTGGCAAGCCGACAGACAACGCCTTCATCGAATCGTTCAATGGACTTTTCGCGGTGAATGCCTCAACGCTCATTGGTCTGAAACGCTGACCGAGGCAAAACAGCTTATCGAAACCTGGCGACAAGAATACAATCGGAGCGGTCCTCATAGGTCTATTGGAGAGAGGACACCGGGCGAATTCGCCAGTGAGTGCGCGGCCAGCCTTGAATTGACTGCAACTTAAACCAGTCGAAGGCTAACATTCAAGTTGGCACAAAAAGAATGGACCCCCCACGGCCGCGCTACACGAACAATCTCTCCGGTCCAAAAGATCGGGCAGACCACCGCTCCCAATAGACATTCAATAAATAGGAGTCCATTTTGTGCAGTCCCCAGGTTGTACAGACGCTATAGTCGTTCAACTCTCGGCAATTGCCGGCAGTATCCCGAGGCAAATTAGTAAAATTCGCCCAAAGAGAGCGTATTTGTGTCGACTAAAGTGTTTGGTGAGAACGACGTGTCTGCTCGCGACTGTTGTATCAACTGATTCCAACTATGATTCATTTCCAGCTCAATATTCATTGACAGTGAGCCCCACCTCGACCTAGCTTACAAAGCGGGATGAGACTAACTATCTGCGCCATTTCATTGAGAACGGCTTTGACTTTCTTTACGCAAGGCGCGGAAATCGTCCAACCCGCGAACAGAAAATGGAGGTTCGTCCATCGGAGCAGTGCCCCGTTCATTTTAATGGCCATCATTTTAATGGCCATATTGATCGTAGGCGCTCATTCCCAAACCGTCGTTAGAATCCGCGGATCCCAATTCACTATCAATGGTCGTCCGACGTATACTGCTTCCGCCGGTTTCCCTTCTGCCGACCCGGGCATTGAGGGAACGCTACTCAATATCCGGGCGGTGCAGTGCATCTTTGACGACGCTAACTATCCATTTTTGGGATCACGCCAGCATCCCTATCAATCACGCCTTGGCGGTCCGATCGCTTTCGACTATCCGGATGGACCTTTTAGCGCCTCCCGAAATCTGAGTGAGTTCCTTGCTGCGCTTCCGGATTGGCGCCGAGCTGGAATATTAGCGTTTACTCTCAACTTGCAGGGAGGGGGGCCTACCGACGGCAACTTCGGCGTTCATGATCAACCGCACGGGAACAGCGGCTTCGACTCTCATGGGAATCTCAAACCTGCATATGCCGCAAGGCTCCGCCAGGTGATTGATAGGGCCGATCAATTAGGAATGATCGTCATCGTCGGTTTTTTTTACCAGGGCTCCGCGCACTGGGTTGATATGGCG
>Ga0181516_10000581_pt1 | contig 32595 bp, 52 predicted proteins | sample PEATcosm2014_Bin_25_FD_121104 | JGI IMG/M metagenome (GOLD analysis project Ga0181516, IMG submission 121104) | Peatland microbial communities from MTU Mesocosm Facility, Houghton, MI, USA - PEATcosm2014_Bin01_10_metaG | ecosystem: Environmental > Terrestrial > Soil > Wetlands > Peat | place... | reverse complement strand
CTAGCGGGCGCCTCGCCACGCGCGAAGACGATCAAGCTCGCTGACCTGATCGACAACTCGCGCAGCATCGTCGAGCGCGACCCCGACTTCGCGAAGGTCTACCTCGCGGAGAAGCGGGAGCTGCTCGCGGTGCTCACGGACGGTGACGAGACGTTGCTGAACCAGGCGCGCGCCATCGCGTTCGCCCATACCCCGGCGACGACGAAAACAGAAAAACCGCGCTGAACCCTGCGCGCTGGGACGGAAGAGAGGGACGAGTCGTGAACGCACCGAAGGTTACTCCCCATACTGAGCCATCGTGGAAGTGCAACTGCCACGACTGCGAGCGTCGTTGGATGTGGGTCACGACGAATGAACAAACCTGCGCGCGAGGACGCGAGGACGGAGGACCAGAGGAGGACGTGATGCCGATACCCGAAACGACGCTGATGATCCTAGAGAAGACGGGAAACTCCGACGTGCAGGAGCTTGTACACGAGGTGCGCCTGCTCCGCTCAGCGCTGGAGTGGTATGCCGACTACGGATCAGGTGCAGCACGCGAACCGAAACCGCTCCCGTCTCAGGGTGTGGGTCTCATGGCGCTGCACCACGATGGCGGGCGGCGCGCGCTGAGGGCGCTGGGTCGATGAGCCCTTCGGGAGACCAGGACGCGGCGGAAGGAGCCAAGACCAATGGATGAAGTGCAGCTGTGTCGTGGGTGCGCTCGCGTGCTCTGCCTGGACAACGTGACCATAGCGGACGGTTGTCTGTGCAAATCGGATCGAGGCGTCAATCACGGCCTCGTACCCGTGGACACTTGCACGTGTTCGACTTGCGATCCGGCACAAACCGGCTCGTCGCGTCTCCGGTGGGTGCACACGCGGGACGTGTTCGACGTTCACGATCCAGCAACCGGCCCCCGCGTCGGCGAGATGGTTCGCGGCGTCGGCGCGTACTTCCCTGAGAACATGTCGCACGGAGTCGTCACGCACACCAAGGACAACCTGTTCGCCAAGGTGCGTTGGCCGGAGGAGAGCTTCGCCATGAACCCCGTTCGGTGGGACATACCCGGGCTGCAGGTGGCGCGACGAGCGTCGCCAGTGAAGCCGCGCGCGTGCGGCAAGTCCGAGGGAGGATGACGATCGTGGCAAGACAGTGGAACCTCGATGGCCTCCGTGAGGCTGCGCAGGGGAAGGCGGAGCGCGGTGGCCGGCGCAGCAAGCCGGGCCAGAACGGTGGTGGAAAGGGCGGCCGGAACTACCGCCTAAACTGGACGCTCACGCCGGACGGCGGAGCCGAGTTTGGCGAGTACTCGATCCAGCACGACTGCCAGGGGACGGCGCACCCGTACACGGTTCATTACCGGGGCGAGCCGCTGTCGCGCGCCCACGGCAACTTCACGGGCCATGCGCGCTTCAAGACGCTCCCGAACGCGCAGCGGTGGTGCGAGCGGCGCCTGGCGAAGCGCGGAATGCTAGGGACGTGAACATGCTGACGGTATGCCCCACATGCACGCCGCTAGTTCCCGGACGCTCGACGCGGTTCAACATGTCTTGCACACACGCGGAACTACGGGAGATTGGCCGAATGGCCAAGGCGCGTAGGCTAACAGCCTCGGACCTCGTGCGCGAGCTTCTTCGCGAAGCCATGGACAGATCCAGTGTAGACGGGTCTGCGACACAACAACCGCAGCGGAGGCTCTGATGGCGAAGAACGAAGATGTTCGATGGCCGTACGATCCACGAGTCAAGAGGCTACTGCGGACGTTCCTCGCCATGGCAAAGGAAGTGAAGCGGCCGTACGCAATCGGCGGCGCGCTCTCTATGAGCGCCCACGGTTACTCGCGAGAAACCAAGGATGTCGACGCGTTCCTTCTGGAGCGGGACCGTCTGACGTGGCTGCGTGCGGCTCGCAAGCATGGTCTCACGGTCGACAACATTTTCGGCCACATCCACTACATCGCCTTTTTCCCGAAGGACGGTGACGCACGCATCCGCATCGACATGCTTTTCCCAGCAGCCGAGCCGGACATCAGCGCTGTCGAGCACCCAAGCAATGGAACCATCGGCGGCATCAAGGCGCGCGTCTTCCCAGTGGAGCTGCTCGCCATCGCCAAGTTCATCTCGGATCGCCCTGAGGACAATCGTGACTTCACCACGATGTTCAACCTGGGGCTTTTCGAGCCGACGACCGTTCGGGCCATCTTGCGCTCGTTCGAGTCGCGCGACGTCATTGCGAGCTACGATCATGTTGTCGCCGAACTCTCCCGACCCAAGCGCCCGCCGTCCGGAGCCAAGTCGGGACAACTGAAGCGTCTGCGGTTCAGTCGCTAGGCCGTAGAGCGTAGAGCCGGGGCTAGGCCCGGCTGCGCTGGGTTCGGCATCGCAAGGCCAAGGGCCCTCACGGGCATGTTACGTGGAGCGACAGAGGGGCAAACCAAGGAGCCAGGCCCGTGAACGTCGACGAGCGCGCCAAGGTATACCGAACCAACCGGGAGCTGGTCGTCAACGAGGCCCAGCCCGCGTGCGACGCGCTGATGCGGTCGCTCTACCGTCTCAACGCCGCGTGCCTGCAGAAAGACCCTGACGCCTTCAAGCGGGCCCAAGAGGCGAGCCGGCACGCCATACTCGATCTGCAGGCTGCCCTGGACTTGCTGGCCGATCCTGGACAGGGAGGGTGATTATGGCCATGGACACCATCCACAGACTCGTGCAGGCGGTCCTCATCGATGGCCAGATGACACGACCCTCAGGGCACAATTCATCCAACATCCCCACGGGTCCATGGGTGTCGGCCCGCGTGCTCGAAGCCGCCGTCGTCGGAGATCACGAAACCGGAGCGTTCAACGGGTACGTTCGGTTCGTGATAGCTGGGCAGGATCGAGCCATGAGTCGAACGTTTCATGACCTCTGGCTGGAGGACTGGACGACGTTCGAGTAGCTTGCAGAAGTGGTGCGGCTCCAGCTTGTCGCCCACGACGTCGTCGAGTGTGAGAAGGAGATGGTGGGGGGTGATCGTGGCGGCGACCGTGTCGGGCAGATCCTTCACGATGAGGACGCCGGCCACGGTGGTCACGTGCTCCAGGACGATGCGGAGCTTGGGGAAGGCGCGCGCCAGCGTCGGCAGCACCTGGAGCACGAACGCTTCCTCGCGGTCCATGCAGAAGACCCCAGGGACCTCGCCATGGAGGCACAGCACCATTCCCTCGGCTTGCATCTGCTCGAAGACCGGGAACAGGCTGCGGATCTCCCGCACGCCGTCCTCGGAGTGCGTGGTCACCCCCTCGGGGTAGAGCTTGCCGGCAACGACGCCCTTCGCCTTGGCTTCGGTGATGATCTTGGGCGTCGTCGAGGCCACGAGCTTGATGGTCATGAGCGGCTGGAAGGCCGGAGCGCCGATGCGCGCGGCCGTCTCGCGGATCACGCCCTCGTAGTGGCGGGCGTCCTCACCGGTGAGGACCGGCGGCAGTGTGTTGGGCATGACGAGCGCGCGGCCGAAGAGGTGCGCCGTGGCGTGGAGGACACTGCCGAGCATCTCGCCCTGCCGCAGGTGCACGTGGAAGTCGTCGGGGCGTCGGATTCGCATCACAGTCATGGCAGCACCACCTCGTTTTCCATCTCTTCGTCGCAGAGATCGCACACGAATCCGAGGCCCAGGGGCCGGGTGCAGCCGCGTTCGCAGGCACCGTCTGCTCGCAGAAGCTGCAGTCGACCATCGCGCCCGTCGCGCTCGCGGACTCGACAGCGGCCGCGTCCTGGCGCGTCACGCTGTCCCCAGACGCTGGTTCACGTGAGCAATGATGGACGCGACGCGCCAGGGGCGCAAGATCGACACCGAGCCCAGCTCGATGGCCGAGGCGCCCGCGTCGAGCAACCGGTCGGCGTCGGCCGGGCAGAGGATGCCCCCGCCGCCGACGAGGGGCTTGCTCATGCCCGCCTCCATCGCACGCCGGATCCATTCCTCGACGATCGGGAGAAGGGGCTTTCCGGACAGCCCCCCACCCCCGTACTTATTCAGCGGGCTGGTGGAGCCGAAGAGACATTTCCAGTCGATCGCGTCCGGCCTCTGGCCCCACGGGATGGTGTTGGAGCACACGACGGCATCGCAGCCGGCGTGTTTGGCCAGGTCGCACGCCGTCTCTGGTGGGACCAGTGCGTTGAGCTTGATCATGGTGGCGACGCCGAGCTTTACCGTGCCGTCGAGCACCTGGGCGACCTCCTCGACCAGATGGGAGGTGTCGAGGCCCACGTTGGGGCAGGAGAAGTTCACCTGCAGCGCGACGTTTTCGGCTCGCTTCTCTTCAACGAAGGACTCGAACATCTGCACGAAGGAAAGAGCCTCGGAGACGCGCGCCTTGGAGTCGTTTTCCACCGACATGAACGACACGACGACGCGGGAGACGTCGCGGCGCACGCTCAGGCGCTTGAGGATCTCTTTGGCGCCGGGGCCGGAGAGGCCCACGGCGTTGAGCACGACGCCCGACCACGGCTTGACCACGATGCAGTCGGGCCAGAGGGCGAGCGGCTGGCTGTCCTCGTCGAGCGGCATGTTGCCGGGACGGCGCATCAGCGTGGTCGTCTTCGTCACGAAGGTCGAGCCGCCATACCGGAGCCCGAGCGGTTGGAGCAGCTCGTGAAACCAGTAGCCCTCGCCCGTGAACCCACGTGCGCCGGATGCGTTCAGAACGTGTCCCCACTCGACGCCACGAAGCCGCATGAAGACCGTGTCTTACGCGGTGTCGAACGGTCTGGCAAGGCTCAGAACGTGTTGCCCGGTTTCACGAGACTGTGGAAGTCCCGCAGGACGCAGGAGCAGCCATCGAGGCTCGGATGACGCGCCGCCACGCCGACACCGTCGCTCACTCTTGGAAGTAGAACGAGACCGTGCCCGGCTCGTTGGACTGCATCCGAACGAAGCCGTGGGCGATCAAGCTCTCCATGTCCTTGAGCAGCACCGAGAAGTGGCGATCGACCTTCGCGGTGAGCATGTGGATCGTCGGGCGCCGCGCGTCGACGAAGGCCTTGTGTTCGACGAGGTGGCGAGGGGCGAGGTTTTCCATGAACCGCCCGAGCCCTTTGAGTTTGTTCGGCAACGGGTAGTACCCGCGTCCGAACGTGTTGTCCGGGTGCGATTCGGTCGCCCACACGGGACCGAGGGCGTTGCCGTGCCGGTGGCCGGAACGACTGCTGCGGGAAGAGCGGGCCATGGCGTCCATGGTACGCGGCAAGCCAAGATGCAGGCAAGTCCAAGACAAAAGGCCGTGCTACCTTCATTTCGAGGAGCCATGCCGACCATGCAGATGCTCGTGTGCAGCCGAAGTCGCATCGAAACGATCGCCCCGCTGACCGTCCCGCACCTGCTCATCAGCATCCGCACGCCCGGCGATCCCAACGAGGTCAAGCTTCCGCTGAACGAGCTGACGCGCGGCGTGCTCCACCTGCAGTTTCACGATCTCGATCGTATCCCCGAGCAGCCCATCCCGCTCATCGGTGTCGCGCCGGACTCCTGGGTGGCGCAGCATGCGCCGACCGCGGAGACGCTGTTCAACGAGAAGATGGCGCGGCAGATTCTCGACTTCGTGCGCGCGCACGTCATGGCGGCCCTGGCCCTGCGCGCCCAGAACCTGCGGCACCTCGGGGTTCAGGCGATCCTCGTTCACTGCGACGCAGGCTGGTCGCGATCGCCCGCGGTGGCTGCAGCGCTCACCAAGACCGTCTTCGAGCAGGACGACAGCCACTGGTTTCGGACCAAGAGCCCGAACATGCTCGTCTACCGGACTCTCCTGAACGTCTTCCACGCGCAGGAGCCGGTCGTTCTGTCCACGCCGTCTACTTCCACACCCCGTCCCTGACCTGCTTGCCCGAGGAGGACGGGATGACGACGACGTGCTTGGGCGTGGTGGAGGTGTTCTCGGGCAGTGCCGGGATGCCCTTGGTCTTGCCGACCTGCTTGACGGTCTTGATCTTCTGCATGGCCTTGGTGCCCTTCAGCGCGGGGCTGTCGGAGTAGTAGTCGAACCAGGGGTAGCCGTGGCTGGTGTAGTCCGCGGCGGTGAGCGGCACGGTCGGCGGATCCTCATTCGTGATGGCGCGCCAGGTCATCGAGTCGGCCAGGTGGATGAAGCACCGCGTCTTGGAGTCGGTGGCCCACTGCGACAGCCCGTACGGATCCGCGAAGACCTGCTGCTTCATGCGGCCCCCCGCACCCAGGCCCATGCTGTTGATGTCCAAGGCCTCCAAGGCCAAGGTGGACTCAGCCGAGGCCATGGAAGCGGACAGCGCATGGTTCGTCGACCACGACGCCGTGGCGCGGAGGCCGTGGCTCCCCAACTTGGGGTGGTGCGAGGATCCCAGGCTCATCACCGACATGCTGCGAAGCACGTTGTGACGCGGGGGTTTCTTGGGGAAACGCTGTTCATACTCGGCGCGCTTCATGGGGATGGCTTCGATCTGCAGCCCCCCGAACTCCGCCTTGCCCGTCAGCTGCTCCTCGACCGTGAAGCCGCCGCCCAGCGGCATCGCCACGAACTGCCGGATGTGACCGTCGTCGACCACGTACCCGTCGAGCCACGGTTGAAGGGGCACGATGCAGTAGTCCTTCTCCTTCAGGTGCTTGGACCAGGGCTTGCCGGTCACCGCGCTCTGCTTTCCCGCGGCGATCTTGAGGGCGAAGGGGTAGCAGACGCCGCGCTCGGGATCGGTGTGGCCCGTGAAGCTCAGCCACATCGCCTCGCTCTGGTACATGGGGAGCATGACGCCGCCGCGCTTCTGCCACTTCTCGGGCAAACGCTTCTGGAAGTCCTCGACGTGGCGGACCGGAAACGCGCCGAGCGAGGGCGGCAGAGGGTAGGTCTTGTCGTCGTCGGGGATGCGCAGGGTGCGTTGAAAGCCGATGGTCACCCGGGCGCTCGGGTGGACGTCGGGAAAATGAAAGACGAGGTTGTTGCCGCTGAGTTCGAGCATGGGGTTGTCTCCGTTCACCAGTGGCCGTCGCGCACGTCGCGCACGATGCGTACGAGAGCGTGGTCCGGCATGGCTTCGAGTTTTTCGATCAGCTCCGCGAAGATCGCGGGCCGCTTGCAGATGATCTCTTGAAGGCGCTTCGAGACGCGGCCGTCCATCGCCAGCAGGACGTCACGGCTCTCGCCCAGCGCGTCGGCCAGGGCCACGATCGTGGCTTCGGAGGCGCGTTCGAGGCCGCGCTCGATCTTGCTGAGGTAGGCGGGGGCGATGCCGGCGTCGTTCGCGAGCTTGGTGAGCGACAGCTCCGGCTCACGACCCTCCCGAAGTCGCCGCAGGCGTTTTCCAAACTCGTCCTTCACGTCTGTAGGGAGTACTCACTACCTGACGCGAGCGCCGAGCGCAAGGCGTTTTTCGCGTCCTGGAAGTGAGCGACTCATGGCCTACTCTTGGATCGCGATGTCCCCCACGGTCGAGCACATCATCACAGCCCAGCGTGTCGTCCGGCAGGGCCAGAGCGGCGTCAACGTCTACGAGTACGTTCACGAGGACGGTGACATGGATGCGCTCTCCGAGCGCTGGTGGCCCGAGACGGATCCAGGTCGGCTCTGCCGGAAGTTCGAGAAGATCCCGAGCGGCGGCAACCCGGTCGTCAGCACGCTCGACGTCGTCTACAGCGAAGGCATCTCTCGGAGGGACGTGCTCTCGGTCATCGCGATCATCAAGTACGCCATGCCGACCGAGCCCAACGGGGCCCCCTACCAGCTCGGGCCGATCTGGGTGCGCTTCTGGACCGAGAAGTCGTCGGCCCCCATTCGAATCGAGCTGGCCGCGCTCGCGGCGCACATCTGCCTCAACGTGTTCGCCGACATCCTCGCCCCCACGCGCTGAGCCGCGCGCGGTAACCTCAGCGCGACACCGCCATGGTGGCGGCCAGCGGCGCCATCGCGGTGGCCGTCGTCATGAGCGTCGCGGCGATCTGCTGCCCCAGGGGCCACGTTGCGCGCTGCACGGCATCGGTGGCGGCGCCGATCGCGATGCCAGCGTCCTTCTGGACGCTGGCGAGCAGATCGGGTCGGGGTCCGCGGTGCAGGATCGCCGCGGCGGTCATCGCGACCATGTCGATGCGTTGAAGCACCTCGGCCTTGTCGACCTCCACCGCGCTCTCATGACTTGCAGGGTAGGCGAGGATGCGCGCCTTCGCATCGGCAAGCATGGCGATGGCCGCGTCAGCAGGATGGACGGACGGCAGCGGCGCGCCCACGAGGTGCATGGCCCTCAGCCTACCACATGCGGCCGCCGCCGCGTCGGTGTGTCCGCCACGTGACGACCAATTCGGACACGAGTCGCGTCCAAGTCGTGGTACTTTCGATCGCGCTCCACGCCCCGAGTGCTCCCGTCACACCAAGGAGAGGTGAGATGAAACGAATCTTCGCCCCGCATCTGAATCGACACGTGATCATCGGCGCCTGCAAGATCCCCGATCGGCACGCGCCGATGCTGAAGCTGAGAAACTACATGAAGCTCGGCGTGCTGCCGCCGGCTGCACCGTCCTGCGACTACAGCGGTCCGGCGATGTCGGTCATCACCAACATCGAAGGCAACGACAACTACGGGGACTGCGTCGAGGCGGAAGATGCGCATTTCGTCGCGCTCGTGACGGGCAACGCGGGGACGCTCTACGCGTACTCGGCCGCGCAGACCCTGGCGGCGTACTCCGCCATCACGAACTTCAACGCGAGCGTTCCGGCGACCGATCAGGGCACCGATCCGATCGTGGACCTGAACTACTACGTCCAGAACCCCTACGCGGACGGGACGAAGCTCGTCGGCTACCTCCAGGTCGACGCCACCAACCAGCAGGAGGTGATGTTCGCGATCAACGCCTTCGGCAACCTGAAGATCTGGCTGTGCCTGCCCGATCCCTACATCAACCCGCTGCCGAGCGGCAACGGCTTCGTGTGGGACGTCGCGTCCCCCGACTCCTCGAACGGGCACTGCATCGGCGCTTGCGGGTACAACTCGACCAACGTCGCGGTCGTCGGCGCGAACTCGCAGGGCATCCAGATCATGACCTGGGGGCTCATCGGTACGCTCACCTGGGCTGCCTTCGCCGCCCTGTGCGTGCCCTCGGCCGGCGGTGGCTGCGCGGTGCGCGTGACCCCGGACTGGCTGAACAAGAGCATCGGCAAGACCCCCAGCGGGTTCGCCTGGGACGATGTCCTCTCGGACTTCGTGACGATGGGCGGCACGCTGCCGACCCCTGCGCCGACGCCCACGCCGACGCCCTCCCCCACCCCGCCGGCTCCGACCTCGCCGCCCACGTGCGCTCAGGCGCAGGGAGCCATTGCGGCCGCCCTCGGGGCGCAGGCCCCCCTGGTCACCCAGGCGACGGCCATCAGCGTGGCCAACGCAGCCCTGGCGGCCCTGTGGCCCAGCCCCTAGCGTTTGCGGTGATGACGTGCGTGGCGTCCGCGCTGGTCGCGGCCGCCGCGTGCGTCCCGTCGCCCCCGGCCTCGCCGACGGCCTCCACGGTCTACGGCGAGCTGGTGGACGCGGGCTGTCTAGCCGCCACCGATTCGGGACTCGCCGCCGTCCAGGCGGAGCACGACACGGACGCGGCCCCGCCCTGGTTCGACTGCCTGTGGGATGGAGGGAGCGTGACGGCGTGCGATGTTCCGTGCACGACGTCCAACCCGAAGTAGCAGGAGTGGTAGAGGTCCAGTACCGTCTCGAATCATGCGGGAAGTCATCGTCATTCGGGGCCGCGACGCGGGCCGGCGCGGCACCGTGCTCGCTACGCGCGGCGGCATGTCGCAGGTGTCGTTGGCTGGCCGCATCGTCCGCGTGAGCGAGGCGGACGTCGTCCCGGCGGATGGCACGAGGCGTCGGTTCGGCAACCGGGTGCAGGTCGCGCCCGTCGTCGACCGCATCGAGCGTCAAGTCGCCGAGGAGGACTGGCGGTCGGCGGCTCAGTCCATTCGCGATCTCGCCCGGACGCTCGGCGTCGCCTTCACCGGAGGCAACGGCGCTCGTGTGAGCACCGAGTGGTTCAGCGGCCTCGATCGCGAGGACAAGGACCGGTTCCTCGACTTCGTTCGTGTGCTCCAGAACCTGTTCAGCATGGTCGAGCCGCTCGCGCTCCGGTCCTCCTACGGACGAAAGGACGACCGCTGGCCGGCGTGGATCGAGAGCCTACGTCGCGATCTGCCGTGGGTGCAGGATCTCATGCGCGACGAGAGCGATGCCTTTCGGCACGGCAAGTTCCTCGTCATCCCGCTCAAGGGTGTGCAGACGACGGACGAGGCCGTGAAGGCTCTCGACGAGGCCTCCGCGCACATTCAGGGCCACTTCCCCGAGGTGCTCTACGGCAAGGTGTACGTTCGCAGGGATCTGCATCCCAAGGGCACGTACGGCCCACAGCACTCGGGCGGTCCCGTTGCCGGAGCCTACCAGGCTCCCACGGACACCATCACCATCAGCATGTACGCCACCCCCGAGCGCAACAGCGTGATGAGTCTCATCCATGAATTCGGACACCGCTACCACACACGGTTCCTCAAGGGAGACCAGCGGGAGAAGTTCATCCAGCTCTCGACCGTGGGCGACGTGCACGAGGAGTTCTTCCCCTTGGCCGAGCGCGAGCGGTTCGCCGACGAGTGGATTGCCCGCAGCCGCGGCTTCCGAGACGATCCGTCTTTCGGAAGTGATGGTCCGGTTCAACTCTCGGAGCGCGCTGAGTTCTTCTTCAGGAACTTCCCGCGCGACGAGTTCAAGGCCAAGGTCTCGCCACTCAACCGTCGGTTCGACGATGGCGACGATGCTGTCGTACCGAAGCTCCGCCGGGAGCTGGCCCGGTCGCAGTTTGGCGGCAGGCTGCGCGTCATCGACGACGAGCCGAACCTTCACCCCATCCATGCGTCCGCATACGGCGAGACCTCCTGGGAAGAGAACTTCGCTGACAGCTTCCTGGCCTTCTGCATGCGCAAGCCTCTACCGGTGGCGTTGCAGCGGTTCATGGCTTCGCTTGGACGCTGACGCACATCGGTAAAAGCCTGTCTCGAAGGCGGACAGGGGCTCCGTGTTTGCATACGTGACGGGCGCTCAGTAGGAGGTGTTTGATGAACAAGTTTTGGCTTCAGTGCGAGGTGGACGGTGGAATGCTCCCGGATGAGCAAGCTGTCGCTGTTACGACTGCCGACGGCAAGAAGGTGTCGCTCTTCGCAGGCGACGAGAACGTCAAGAGCAGCGGCGGGACGAGCTACATTGCGGTCGAGCTGGTGGATCAGAACTCCACCTATGGTCTCGTCCGCCTGCCATCCATGCCGATGGAGGGATCAGCGGTGGTGAAGGTTTCAAACTCCCTCCTGTCGCCCGCGAGATGATTCTCTCGAACACAGAGATCCACAAGGCCATCGACGAAGGAGACTTCGTCATCGATCCGGAACCGCTCCCTTGCGTTGGGACGATCGACGATCCCGACTCTCCGTATGACACGTCGTCGCTCAGTCGCTCAACCTTCGCCTGGCGTCCGCCCTATCGATCGCGGACGAACAGCATGCGCTGTCGATCGACCTCAGGCACGGCGGCGCCGCAGCCCTGCTGACGAAAATCTACTCGAAGAACTTGCCCGCGCCTTCGATTTGACGATCGAAGACGGTGCGCGCCTCGCCGACGCACTGTACGAAATCCGCAACGGGATGGTGGGTCATCAGTTCTCGACGAAGGGATTGCGTCTCGCCCGTCATGCGAAGCTTGCAAAGCTGGACCGCGGGCTCGGCGAGATCAGGCTGACGCGCCCCGGATGGGATTGGATGCGTCGGTTCGAGACAGAAGACAAAGGGGCGACCCGTAGTGGGAGTCTTCGCCGCAAGAGCCGCCCTTCGCGCGGCGAGCGCAGCTCGCGTCGGAGTTCGCGGCGCACCCGCTAGCGCCATCTCGCGCCGCGTCGCACAGAGCGTGGTAGGTTCGAGCGGATGCGGGTTGCCCGGTATCCGCCCCGAGCCGCGCAGGAGCACGTGCGCGCGTGGCGTGAGGAGCAGCTGCGCGATCTGGCCTCGGGCGCGCGGACGACGGCCCTCGGTGTGCGTCCCTGCTACTGCAAGCGACGCTGGCCGTGCGATCTCTGCGGCGAGCCGTTCCCTTGCTGGAACGTCTGGCCGTTCCTTTGGGAGACCTTGCCCGCGGAGCTTCACCGCAAGAAGCTCTGCCGGCGGTGCTACAGCACCCGGCTCCTCGACGCCATCGAGGCCACGACCCGTTCGGGCATCGAGCTGGACCCGGAGCCGCGCTCCGAGCCCTCCGAGCCCATCGTTCATCACGCGCCGCGGCGGCTGCCGCCCATGCCACCCGTAGCTCGACCCGGTCCGCGTCTTCGCCACTACCGACGGAGATAGACGCGTCAGGCGTCAGGGGCTCGTGAAGCCGAGCGCCTTGCGGACCTGCTTCACGAGCTTCATGGCGCTGCGGTCGCCCGCGGCCGCACGTGCTTCCCCGGCGAGACGAGCTGCCTGGGCGGCGAGGTCCGTGGCCATGTTGTCGATGAGGAATGCGTCCTTCTTGTCGACGCCGCTGTACTGGACCACGTGCTTCACCAGCGCGTCCATGTCGCGGCTCAGTCGTTCGAGGCGTTGTTTGACGTTGATGTTCGCCATGGTTTCATCGGTACGTTACCACACAAACTGAGCAGCAGAGGGCGGGTTGAGGCCTTGCGGACCGCTACGCGAGCCGAACGATGCTGAGGCTCGTGGCGCTTGTGCTGATCAGATTGATCGACGATCCCGAGGCGTTCTGCACAGAGACGATGGTGTCGATCACCGTCGTCGGGAGGAGGAACGAGAGCGTGATGGGAGCAGCCTCACTGGCCGCCGACGCCGAGGAGATGACAAGGCCGCCCGGGACGTTGCTGAACGAGGAGCCGCCATTGGTCGACACTTGCGTCTGGGCATAGAACGATTCCGCGCCCGTCGAATCCGGCTGGACCGTGAAGCTGACGAGATACACGCCGATGGCGGCCAGCGTGAACTTGGTGAAGGTCCCGTCCTGTGTGATGCCACCGTGTCCGGCCACGGTGACGTTCTCGAATGGGAAGAACGCGGAGTTGCTGACGGTGGTCGAGGAGGATCCGTAGGCCGAGAAGTAGTCGATCGCAGGCCCCGATGCGCCCGAGGCCCCGGTCGCGCCCGTCGATCCCGCACCGGTCGCACCGGTCGCACCGGTCGCGCCCGTCGCACCTGTGGCCCCTGTCGCTCCGCTACCGCCCCCGCCGCCGCCCGAGCTGGGCACCTCGCGCGCGGTGATGCCTCCGCCGATCGCTGGGGTGTTGGTCAGGAAGTTGTCACCCGACGGCGCGACGCCCAGATAGAAGTCGTAGGCCGTGCCCGGAGTGAGCCCGCTGATCATGCCGGAGAGGCCGGTGCCGTCCGTCGAGTACGCCGTGTTGCAAGCGACCGCGCTGATGACGCCGAGCGGGGCCGTCGGTGGGGGGCTGAGGCCGCCGCCATGGACGTTGACGAAGATGAACAAGGTGCATGCCGTGCCGCCGGCAATCGTGGCCCCTCGATCGTAACCGCCGATGACCTCGACCTCGCCCGTGTTGTCCGGAGTCAACGTGCAGGTGGCGATGATGCCCGTCGAACCGTTGGTGACTGTGACACCCGCGGTGATCGGCTCGGCGGCCTCGTTGATGCTGGAGCTGGAGCCCGCGATGTTGAGCACACCGCCGCCTCCGTCCGACACCGTGAGGCCACCCGTCACATTGATGGTGTTCCACGGGCCGCCGGAGATGGCGGAGCCTGCGTTCTCGGCCTTGACGATGCCCGTCGGCACGTACGAGGAGCCGTTGTAAACGTAGAGCCCCGGGACGTCGGTGGCGTAGTAGATCTGCCCTGTCTGGGAGTTGGTTGGTGCCGAAGCCAGGGTTCCCGCGGTCGGAACGGCGTTCTGCACGGCGCTCGTGCGGGTCTCCATGACGATGCCGAGGAAGCCGTAGCTGGCGAAGTTTGGGAGCGCGGCCGTGTCGTCGTGGATGAAGACGATCTTGGCTGCAGCGCTGGTCGATGTGACGACGTTCGAGCCGAGCAGGGTCAGCCCCTCGTAGACGCGCCAGTTGAGCTGAGCGTCGCTCGCCGGATCGACGTCGATGAGGGCGGTGGGGTTGGCGGCCGAGGAGTCGAGGGTGACGTTGAACGAGGTCTCCAGGTAGAAGACGCCGCTCGCCGGCATCGCGATGGCCGGCACCGCGGCTCCCGCCAGGAGCGCGATGTGGACGTCGCGGCTGAGAAAGAGCGTGTCGACGTAGCCGCCCGGCGAATAATTGAAGGTGAAGGCGCTTGTGGTCACGCAAGCGCACTGCACGAGGAGGCCGTCGCTGATCGCCCGCGGCCTGTGCAGGACGGCGCCGTCGGGGACGACCAGGACGTCGCGCGGCGATCCGGCCGGGGTGAAGGCCGCGTTGTAGGAGACGATCGTCGCGGCGCCCTGGAAGTCGGTCGTGCCCGTGCTCACTGTGGCGGTCGCCAGCGAGCTGTCCACCGCGATGGTGATGAAGCCGTCGGCCGCTGCGACCGCCGTCTGGACCTCGCCCCAGGTCTCGACGGCGGGAGCCACGCTGGGGGTGCCGGGCCGGAAGATGACGAACGCCGCTGTGCCGGCCCCCGTCGCCCCCATGGAGCCCGTAGCTCCCGTAGCTCCCGTGGACCCGCCGCCGGGCCCCGTCGCCCCCGTCGCCCCCATGGAGCCCGTGGCCCCCGTGGACCCACTGCCGGGCCCCGTCGCCCCTGTGGCCCCCGTGGACCCGGCGCCCGGCCCTGTGGCGCCCATAGGGCCCGTGGCTCCCGTCGCGCCGGTCGTACCACTGCCTCCCCCACCCCCGCCGATCACCTGCGGCGCCCACCCACCGTCGCGGAAGGTCAGCTGGATGCTTCCGCCGTTGACCGCGATCGAGATGCTCTCTCCGAATCCGTTGAGGATCGTCTGGCCTTCGCTTGCGTTGATGACGATGGGGTTCGCCGCCGCGTCGTCGGTGATGTCCTGGATGAGGACCTGGTCGTTGTTGACGGCGTAAGGGTCGAGCGTGACGACCAGCGGGACTGCGTCCACCAGATAGGCGTCGACCGCATGGATGGTCGTGAAGCTCTCGCGGACGACTTCGGCTTGGTAGGGAGATCCCAGCGCCCGATTGCGACCCATTCAGAAACAGTATCACGGACAAGTGGAGCCTGTTCCGAAGAAACGGTCAGGCGCTTCCGCACGATTGACGCGCGCATTCGGTGTGTCGTAGAACGGATGGCATGCAAAAACGCATTCTCACGACCGTGGAAGCCAAGGGCCGGGCGATCGCGAAGTTCGAGCTGGCGGAGTTCAGTGTGGAGGTCACCGAGCGGGCGATGACCGCGTCGGAGACGCGCGCAGCCATCGTGGCCGCGGGCGCGCGCATTCTCAAGTGCGTGGACGGCCTGCGCACCCGGGGCATGCTCGTCGAGCCCGGGAGCCTGCAGGTTCCGGCCAGCACCCTCTCGCGGAGGAGGATCTACAGGGACAGCGGCGAGGAGGAGACGCGCGGCTACGAGGCCACGTACAAGCTCCGGTGGAAGACGCCGACGCTGGAGATGGTCAACGACATCTACAACCAGCTTCTGTCCATCGACGCCAAGGATCTGGACGTCGCCACGCCGCACTTCTCCATGCGCGATCCGGATGCGCTGAAGACGAGCGCACTGGAAGCCGCATGGGAAAAGGTCAAGGAGCGGTTCGCGCACGAGAGCAGCTTCTTCGTCGCGCCCCAGCTCGGTCAAGACGGCGCGCCGAGCGTGCTGTCATGGCAGGTTGGCTACCTGACGGGTTACGGTGAAACCACGCCGACGGAGCTTCTGGAGATCCATCCCGGGCACGCGGTCGTCACGGTCGCCTTGCAGGTGACGTTCGGATACCCGGAGAGTCCCTGAGGGGCTACTCGCACGGCGCGGGTGGAGCCGCCAAGAAGCTCGCCTGCGTGGGCCCCAGGAACTCGCACTGGCAGGCCCGGCAACGAAGCACGACGTAGGTCCCGGTCGGGGTGGTGCGGAAGTCGACCGCCTCGGGCCGGGTGAGCACGTGCACGCGCCGCTCGGCCGTGCCGAGCCGATCGAGCAGGCGCCCGACCAGCGCGGCCCCGAAGAAGGTTTGGCCCCGTTGCAGCGCATCACGCACCTCGTCCAGCTCGTCGCCTGACGGCGAGCCGGCAGAAGTAAAAGCAGTCCCCATCATCATCTCGTACCCCCGAGCAGCCGGTCCTGGTAGCACGGTCCGGCGCATCCGCGAAACCGTTTTCGTGTCTCGTCATCGCGTGCCAAGCTCTCCTCCGTGAGCGTGGCCGCTCGCGATGGCCCGCGATCGGAGAAAAAGGAAGATCCCCATGTTCAAGTTCACCATCGGTCAGCTCGTCAGCTGGAAGTACCAGCCCGGCTCGCAGGTCCGCGTCACCGCGCGCACCCTCTTCGAGAACGGCACCGCGACGGTGCGCAAGTACATCGTGTTCCTCGACAACATCCGGCCGCTGGAGGTGTTCGAGGAAGAGCTGACCGCGGTGTAGCTGCGCCTACCGCTGCGTGGCGGCGGTCTCGCGCGCGAGCCGAGCCAAGAACGCTCGCTGGTCGCGCCGGAGCATCCGATCGATCATGAGGCGGCCGCGGAGATGGTCGACCTCGTGCGCGACGCAGCGAGCGGCGAAGCCGCGAAACGTTTCCGTGTGCGCGGCTCCATCGAGATCCGTGTAGCCCAGGTGCACGGTACGTGGGGCCACGAGCGTGCAGGTGACGCGGCCGAAGGAAAGGCATGCCTCTTCGTCGAAGGTGTGACCGAACTGGCCGTGAACGATCGGGTTGATGAGGACGAGGTTTTCTTCACCCCGCGCCATGACGAAGAGTGCCGGGGCGATCTGCGATGGTGACGTCTCCACCTGCGTCGCGGCAAGCCCCAGCCCATCCTCCCGGCGCATCCACTCGATCAGCTCCCGGGCGAACGCCACCACGTCCGGCGTGCACGCTTCGACGCGCGCGGCCGGCGTTCTCAGGGCGGCCTCGTCCGCGGGAAAGGTCCGGACGCGCGTGATGCGTCCCGTTGCCGCCGTCGTCGTGCCAAGGCGTTCTTGATCCACTGTTCGACAGAGTGTAGAACAGAAGGATGGACGAGCACAAGCGCCACCGTGACAGCTGAGAGCGAGCCGCCGATCGATCCGGAAGCCGAGCGCGCCGAGGCGCGCACGGAGCTGGCTCGGATTGCGGCCGCGCTGCGCACGTACGTGGAGTGGCACAGGGATGCAGGGACGATCGGCTTTCCGCGGCAGCGGTGGACGCGACCCGTGGAGGAAACGCAGGTGACGACGACGATGGAAGCTGTGCCTGCGCCCATGCCGGCGGCCCCTCCGGCCGCCCCGCCCGCGCCTCCCCCCGCCCCCACGGAGTCCACGCCCGCGCCGCCGCCGCCTCCCCCTCCTGAGCCGCGCGCGCGTCTGACGCAGCTCAGTGCAGAGGTGGACGCATGCCGCAAGTGTGATCTCTGCCGCAAGCGCAAGCGGCCGGCCTTCGGGCGAGGTCAGGTCGGCGCCCAGGTGATGTTCGTGGGGGAAGCGCCTGGACAGGAGGATGACGAGCAGGGACGCCCGTTCGTCGGCCGTGCTGGCCAGCTGCTCGACCGGATGATCGGTGCGATGAAGCTGACCGAGGCCGATGTTTACATCGGCAACGTCATCAAGTGCCGGCCGCCGGGCAACCGGCGCCCCGAGCCGGCGGAGATCGAACAGTGCCTGCCTCACCTCCACGAGCAGATCGCGCTCGTCAAGCCGCCGGTCATCGTGGCGCTCGGGAACGTGGCGATCAGCGCACTGCTCGAAACTGACGACGGCGCTGACAAGCTGCGGGGTGGCTGGAGGCTCTACCGAGGGAGCACGCTCGTCCTGCCGACGTACCACCCATCACGCCTCTTGCGGACGGACGATGAGAAGCAGCCCGAGCTGCGCAGGCAGGTGTGGTCCGATCTGCAGCTCGTGATGAACGAGCTGGCCCGGCTGAAGACGAAGGCGTGAGCCGGGTTAGGTCTGCCCCACCGCGGCGGCCATCCCCTTCTGGGCCTCGCGCTCCGCGGCGATAACAGCATCACGCCGGTCCGCCTCGTCGGCGGCCTTGAGAAGCATCTGGGCGATCTCGCGCGCACGCTCCCGGTTGATGGACATGTGCAGCGCCTCGTCGCCGTGGCCCATGCCGCCACGCGAAACGATGTGCACATCGACGTAGTTCCAGTGGGCGAGCACGTCGAAGATGAGGGCGCCCGACTCCACCCGGCCGAAGTACTCCGTCTTGAACTCGCTGGTGTTCTTTTCGTTGGCCATAGGCCCACGTTACTCGACACCGCTCTTGCTTGGCAACAGCCGGAGGGCGGCGGAGTTTCGGGCGAGCTGCAAGATGCGCTCGCGTCGCTCGATCTCCGCCCCGTCGATGACTTGCACGTGGCAGTCGTCGACGTAGATGGCCAGCTGACTCATCGACAGCACCAGACGCCGGACGAAGATGCGCGCGGCGTGCTTGTTTTCGAAAGCGAAGAGGTAATGTCGCATGGCCGTTTCACACGGATGCGGCTAAGATGCCGCTCGTCGATGACTTCGATGGGCGAGATGTATCATCGCGCGACACGCGCCACGGTCCAGCAAGAGGCCGACCAGCTCCTGGAGCTGTGCGTTCAGGCGTGCGAGAGCGCGGGTCATCGTCGGCCGGAGGCAGAGCAGATCGCGCGCGACCACATCGGCTTCTATGCTGCATCCTACTGCGATGCCGAGACGCGCGAGCGCGTCTACCGTCTGTACCGGACCGAGAACCCGGTCGACCGTCATCGTCGGCAGCGCCAGCCTGTTTGCTCGACTTCTGTCGTACTTGGTTCCGAGTCAGAAGTGCCTTGACACGACTTGGGTCTTGGGTGGACTCTACGTGCATGGCTAGCAAGAAGCGTCGTTCCAGCCGTCGGTCGCGTGGCGGTTCGCTCAAGGGGCACTCCATCGGTCACGTGCCTCGCCGCTCCGGCACGTTCGTGTGGGTCACGGGAAGCGGCGACGTGCGCGAGATGACGCCGCCGCACCGCTCTTCGCGGCACGGCGACAAGAAGCGCGGCGGCAAGAAGAAGAAGGGCTCGCGGGCCTCGCGCAAGCGCTAGTCCAGGCCGCCCTTCGACAACGTCCTCGCCGCACGGTCCCTTCATGGGGATCGGGCGGCGGTGTGCGTTCTGGAATGCCGGTGCTCTGATCCGGGAGCGCGGAGGCAGATGTCCGCGATCGACGACCTCATCGACAAGTACATGAGAGTTCTGGCCATCGAGGGCGCCCGGCCCATCGTGGAGGTCAAGACCCGGATCGGTGCTCACTGGCTGGGGCGGGATCGGTGGACCAGCCGCATGCCGCACACGACGACGATGGAGCTGCAGCGCAGCCTGCTCGCCGTCCCGCGGACGCTGGAGCGCGTCATCGCGCACGAGATGGTGCACCACCGCGACATGCTGGCGCTGACGCCCCAGCAGATCGAGCTTCTCAAGCTCGGCATCAAGCCGGACGGCCACGGCCCGTCCTTTCGGCAGGGCGCGGCCCTCATCAACGCCATGATGGGCCCGGACTTCGTCACGGAGACGTCCGACCAGGACTACGAGGTGGCGCCTCCTGAGAAGGACCTGTACCTGCTCATCGTCCCTCTTCATGAGTTCGGTGGACGCCTCGGGTACGCCTGGGCCGCGCGCCTCTCTCCCGAGGCCACGTCCTTCATCGCGAAGAAGGTCCAGGAAGGCGCCAAGCTCGTGCGGACGCGGGATCTGCAGTGGACGGCGTCCCGTGCGAAGATCCGCCGCACGGGTGGCTACAGCATCCCGCGGTCCGGCACGCCGGAGGAAGCCGAGCTGCGCGCGCTCTTCGAGCGCGGCTAGTTCCCAGGTACGGCAGTGCGCGGAAGCGCCGCAGTTCGCGTCGCCGGTAGGTCTACAAGCACCGCTGCGCGTCGCCGCCGAGGTTCAGCTCCACCTCCAGGTGCATGATGCGCGCGGCGAGCTTGTCGCCCGCCTGCAGCAAGGTGACGTACTTGTCGAAGTCGTCGTCGACCTCGTCGACGATGAGTCCTTCGGGCTTTCCCCAACGCCGGATCCACTTGCGCGGATCGATGAGCACGACCGGAACGCGCCGCCAGCGGAGACGCCGCGCGGCCGCCAGCCGGTGGGTCCCGGTCCAGGCCTGGTAGCGGTTGGGCGCGATCTCCTCGACGAGGATCGGGCGCCCTTGCCACCCGAACGTCCGCAAACGCCAGATCAGCTCCCGCAGGTGATGCTTGCGGCGCTTCTTGACCCGGTGGAGCGGGGTGATGTTGCGCGGATCGACCTTGCGTCGCCGCCGGCCCTTCTTCATTGCGCCGTGGTATCCGGCAGCGGCACCATGGGCATGGCGCCGAGGGGGGCATCGGCCGAGCCCGTGTCGGGACCCGGTGGCAAGGGAGCGGCGGCCGGCCCGGACGCCAGCGCGGGCTGCGGGGCGCCGGGCGAGCCGTTGGCGATCGCCATGGCGCGCTGGAAGTCGGGCTGCAGTGCAGGCGGGTGGCCGTTCTGGGGCGCGAACTGCGGCGCGTACTCCTGTGGAGGAGCGGCGTATGCTTGTGGAGGAGGCGCGTACTGGGGGGCAGGCTGCGGCCCCAGCTGCGGTGCGGAGCCAGCGTGGGTGCGCCAGTCCGCGATCCTGTGCCGCTGCGGCCGCTGCGGAGAAGGAGCTTGCTGCGCCATGGGGGGCGCCGGAGGCGGGGGGGCGTACTGAGGCTGCGGCGGCGGCGCATACCCCGTCGTGGGCGGAGGGCTCATCTCCGCGGGAGCCTGAGGCGCCCAGGGTGCGGCCGCGGGCTGCGGAGCGTACGCCACCTGGGGCGGCGGCGGCGGCGGCTGCTGGGGCATCCGGGGTTGTGGCTGCGGCTGCGGAGCCTGCTGCTGCGGCAGCGCCTGAGGGGGCGCCTGCGCGGGCCTTGGGGCGCCCGGGGGCGCCGCGGCATGGAAGGCCGTGCCCTGACGCGCGCCCATCTGGGGCGGGGGTGCAGCCTGCGGCATCTGCGCGGGGGGCGGCGCGTAGCCCGGCTGCGCTCCGGGCTGGGGATAGCTGGCCTGGGGCTGCTGCGGGGGGTAGCCGGGTGCCTGCTGCGGCGGGAAGCCGGGCGGTGGGGCGTACCCGGGCGGAAACGCGCCCGGCGCGGGCGCGCCGTACGCGGGTGGTCCACCGAGCCCGGCCATCTGGGCGAGGCTCGGCCTGCCGCTCTGCAGGGCCGAGCCGTCGGCGATGCTCTGGTGAGCGAACGGATCGTTGCCGCACTCGTCGCACAGCCAGGCGCTGCGCGTCACCTGCATCCACCCGATGGCGCGCAGGATCTCGCCCAGCACCTTCTTGCTCTGGTTGTTGGCGCCGTAGACCCGCAGGAGCTTGCGGCAGTGGGGACACGCCGGGCAGTAGTCGTCACCGATGATGAGCGCGTGGCCAGGTCCACCGCGCTGCTGGACGTCGTAGCGGAAGGTCTGCCCCGAGGGGGTCGTGATCTCGTGCTTGGGCCGAGGGCGATGCGGTTTGTTCATCATTCCAGCCATCGGACTCGCTCCTAGCTCAGATTCTCGGCGTAGTTGCCGTCGATGTACATGGGACCTTCGTGCCCGAGCGGGGCATCGGCGAGCAGCCAGATGTCGCCGCCCAGATCGCGCCAGCGCTGGCAGAAGCTCATGTCCTCCCCGAAGGAATGCTCGTTGCGGACCATGGGGTTGTAGAGACAGTAGCCCGCCGTCTTGTCGAGCGCACGGTAGCGCAGTTCGGGGTGAGCCTTGGAGAGCTTGGCGAAGACGCTCTTGTGGATGAGCGCGAAGGCCAGGCCCGCCGCCTGGATCTTGCCGAAACCCTCCTCGTCGAGATCGAGTCGCCCGGGTACGTCGGGCTCCTCGCCCAGGTGCCGCACGGCGAAGTTGCGTCCCCGTCGGGTGGGATTCGGGAGCTTCTCGACCGCGGCGGCGGCGATCTTGCCGACGAGAAACTGGCGCAGCGGCGGCAGCGCCACGATGAACTCCGCACCGGTCTTGCGAGCCCGCGCGAGCATGCGCTGGACTGTCGGGTACGTCCAGCTGATGTCCGCGTCGATCCCGAGCAGGTAGTCGGCTCCCGACAGCTGCTGGAAGATGCGTCCGATCTCGTTTCGGGCGTGCGAGATGATGCTCACCCCCGGCAGGATGAACGGCGTCGCCTGGATGCCGTCGTTGTGGAGACCCACGAGGGTGGCGGTGAGTGCAGCCATGTAGGGCGAGCTGCATCCCGCGTAGGCCGGTGTACCGATCATCAGGGACAAAGAATCCCCTTCGTTTTCCATGACGCGCGAGCCTACCAAAGTGCGTCTCGGTTTGCACTAGGGTCGGTCATGGGTCCGTTGCGGCCCGTGGTCGAGGTATCTCTTGGCCAAATGGAGGCCCTTGGTGATAGACTCCATGCCATGCCGTTCGTCCCCATCGTCTTTCTCGCTGCGGTCGTCGGGTACATCTACTTCTCGTCGAGGAAGAGGCACGAGGAGGGGCCCCCGAGCGGCCCAGGACCGGCGTATGGCCCCGTGCCCATGCCCGGCCTGCCCCCGCACCACCACCATCGACACGAGGGCCTTCCCCAGGTCGCTCCGCCCGCCGTTCCGGCGTGGCTGGAGCCTGGCATGCCGCCCGAGTACGCCCAGGCCGTGTGGCGGGCCTACTACTTCGAGCGGGATCCCCGCAACCTGCATGCGTTCGGGGAGCGTCTGCATGAGATGCAGATGCACCGCGCTGCGGAGGCCCTGCATCGGCGCGGCGAGGCCATGGAGTACCACCACGCGCAAGGCGGCGCCCCGCACATGGGTCACGGCGTCGGGCAGTGGAGCACGCCCACGGCCGACTGCCAGGATGCCAAGCCGAACATGACGGTGTGCGCGTCCGTTGCCGCGGCGCTGGCGACCGAGAGCGACACGCTGAAGCTGAAGGGGCTCGCCGACCAGGTGCGCGCCATGGGCTTCCCCAAGGCGGCGCAGGCGCTGCTCATCAAAGCGAGCATGCTCGGCGCCTAAGGACGCGAGCGCGAAGAGAGAGGGCAGCCGCGGGAGGCCCCCCGAATGAGCACGAAGAGCAAGAGGCCGTTCGCGCGCATCGGTCCCGGCCTCTACATGGGCCGTCGACCCCCGCCGGACCACAAGATCGGCCTCGTCTTCGATGCGGTCGTGCTGACGGCCTACGAGTACCAGCCGAAGGCTGGCGACTACGGGCGCGCCCTGGTGCTCCATGTGCCGCTCGACGACATGACGGGCAAGCCTCCAACCGAGCACGAGAAGGCGCTCGCCAGCGAGGCGGGGCAGGCTGTGGCGGGCTGGGTGCGGCGCGGCAAGCGCGTGCTGGTGACCTGCCGGCAGGGTCGCAACCGGTCCGGTTGGGTGACGGGTGTGGCGCTTCTCGAACTGGGGGTGCCCGTCCAGAAGGCGATCGACACGATCCGCGCGGCGCGCGGCGACGACGCGCTCGAAAACCCCCACTTCGTCGACGTCCTCCGCCACTACAAGCCTTCGCGCACGGCGCGCCCCGCGCTCGCGGGAGTCGCAGGATGATGGGCTGGCGCTCCAGCAAGACGCCCTCCAAGACGTCTCGGCAGCTGCTCTGCCAGAACCCACAATGCCGCCGCCACGGCCATGTTCGGTCGTACGCAGGCGGGTCGGCCGTGCGCCCATGCGAGAGCTGTAGGCAGCCGCTCTGGGAGCCTTCCCTGGGGGCAGGCATCCGGTACCACGGCTGGATCGTGGTCAGCAAGAGGGACCCCCACGGTCGCTGGTGGGCAGCGGTGATCGATCCCCAGACCGGTCGCATCCAGGACATCACCCAGGCCACGGGTGCGATGGCCGCGATGGAGGTCGGGGCCAGCGCACGCAAGATCATCGACGTGATCAGGGAAGACAGGTGCGCATCGTGAAGCCGTCCCGACACAAGTCCAACGCGCGCCCGCGAGGCCGCCGCCGGTTCGGCAATGTCTGTGCGCGGACGATCCCCGACACCTTCCGGTTCGAGCACCGCGGTCACCTGCTCTCCGTCTACCAGATGTGCTCCGATCCCGAGGTGTGGCGGGCGGACATCTTCGACGAGGACGGGGTCTTCTGGTGGCTCGCGTACAGCGAGACGATGGAGCGCGCGCGCGATGCGGCGGCCGCGCAGGTGAACGAACACCTCCGCCGTCGCCGCTCGCCGAACGTCGCCTAGTGCGGGGCGCGTTTGCCTCAAAAACGGATCGGGCGCCGCAGAAATGTGGACGTGTGATGCTCGTTGACATCATCGCGCTCGATGCTATCAATGATGTCGTGAGCGCCCTCGTCGCCGTACGACTACAAGAACCCATTTTGCGGCGTATCGACCAGGTCATTTCGACCGTTCGGACCCGCTACGGCATCCGCACAACGAGGCAGCAGATCATCCACGAGGCTCTGGATCGCCATCTCGCCGAGCTGGAGGAGAACGCGAAGGTGAGGAAGTGAAACGTCGTCGCTACGGCAACATGCCAACCATAGCCAGGCTGGAGAACAGCCTGAAGATCATGGTGTACGCGCGCGATCCAACGCACGGTCCGCATATTCACGTCGCCTACGAAGGCAAAGAGAGTGCGGCTGTACGGATCAAGATCGACGACGGCAAGGTCATCCAGGCTCGCCCTGGCGCCATCAAGGCGCAGGATCTACGCGAGGCCGTAGAGTGGCTGAAGAACAACCGCGCTTTTGCTCGCGAGGAGTGGGACAAGCTGAATCCTCTCGTCCATGAGCGTGCGCCGGCTGCCGCCGCGAAGAAGCGGTCGAAGAAAAAGGCGCAAAAACGTACCCGGAGGTCACGATGAAGAACATCCCCAGCTTCCCCATCGTCGCGCAACTCACTCGGTTGAGCGCTCGAAAAATCCGTATCTGTTTCACAGACGGTGCGGTCATCGAGACGACGATTCCTGTTCCACGCGCACTGCGGATCCGCATCATCGATGGTGGCCTCGCGGTCAAATTCGGAGCTGGGCCGCTCTCCGAGGTTAGCGCATGGACGCTGCGCGAACGCGAAGGACGCGTGCTGGCCAAACCGGCTCGCTCGCCGAAGCTGTTTGCGGGGCAGGTCTACGCATACCCGTAGCCCCCGTAGCCAACAACCGGCATCGGCCGGGTAGCTCGTACCGCCTGGCCGCCAGCAGGAGCATGGCGTACCGACCGTTCAACGGCTTCGGCGTGTGCTCCTGTCGTCGACGTCGGCACGGTCCGCCTTCTTCTTCGAGGGCTCCGCGAGGTTGGGTCGGAATTCCTTGCTGAAGCCGCGCAGATATTTCTCCTCTTCCGCGCACCAGCGCTTGAGGATCGCCGCCGTCTCGCGGCGCACGCCGGGCGGTTCTGGAAAGTCCGTGTCGGGGCTGATCGCGACAGCCTTGAGGCCGGCGTGGATTACCCGGATCACCTCGCCTAGCCGCTCTTCCGAGATGTAGAGCGCTTCCTTAGCCATGCAACGCCTCCATCCTCAGACATGCGCTTTCTTCAACGTCGTCATCGCGGTTCTTCGTGGTGCCGACCGGAGACGGGAGAAGCCGTCGAGCGGCGAGTGCGAGAGGTCGGAACGACAACAGCTGACCCACGACAGCTCAGGGCTCAAGGCTGAAGGCTGACGAGTCTGAAGGGCTGACGGCTAATCCCCTGCGTGGGGGCAGTGTCAGTGTCGGGGTACCATCGCTTGCTAGGCGATGATAGCCGGGTTTGCGATGGGTTCGGTAGCGCCGAGGCGCCCCTTGCTCACCGCGAATGTCCGACGTCACCTCTCGTCTCTCGAACGATTCTCCTCCCGCCCCCGGGCGGCACCACGAAGTTCAGCGCTCGATCGTGACGGTGTTCTTGCCGTTGATCGTGTTGACGATGTCGTTCAGCTTGTCGAAGCGATCCTGAAGCGCCTCCTGCTTCTGATCGCGCGCGGCGGTCGGCAGATGGCACGTGAAGCTCTTGGTCACGGTGACGTACTTCTCGCCGTCGTGCTCCCGCTCGTGGTCGACCGTCGTACCCTGCGCGCGCACCGGCAGCTTCTTCAGCCAGTCCAGCTCTCCAGCCATCTCCCGCAGCTGCCGCACCGCCCACGCGAGCGGGTAGGACTTGCCCTCCCACTCGATGGTGAGCTTGGCGTTCGCCAGCGCGATCGCCGTCTGCACTTGCAGAAGCTCTGCCTGCGTGGCGGCCATCTTCTCCAGGCACGGGCCGAACTCGTAGGCCGGCTTCTGCTCGGCCAGGTGCGTCATGCACGACGAGGCGCGCGTTCGCTCCTCGCCCAGGCGTCCCTTGAGCTTGTTCATGCGCTTGATCGCCTGCGCGATGGTCATCTCGGTCATGATTGGAAGTTTTCTAGCTGACGTTATACTGGCTGTCAAACACTTTTCTGGATCCCGTCAGTCAGGCCAGACGGCATCCATTCGCGCACGTACTCGGCGCGAAGCGCTTCGTCCTCGCACTCCTTGGCGGCTTGGCGGCGTCGAAGATCATCAGGAACTTGTCGCCGTCGGTCTGCGTGTCGACGCTCACCATCACAAAGCCCGGGCCCCTGTAGACCCACTTCCTCACGGAAACCAGGGAGGGCTCTTCCGCCAGTGCAGATGGCCGTCCGCCATCCAGGACATCTCTGTGATCTCAATGGAGGCTGGATCGATGATAGCGATGCCGACGTCGTCGCGACCACTGTCGACGCCGATAGCTCCAGCAATCTTGGCCTTCTCAAGCGATCGATGGAGCGCTTCGCTCATCGACTCCCCACGGTGATGACGGAGCCTCATCAAGTGGCCGTGGAGTCTCACGGAAATGAGGGCGTCTCCATACAGACGGTCTGGACGTCGAGCGAAGAACACGGCTGGGAAGAAGTCTCCCACCGCAGCATCCGTTCTCGAATGCGCCAGCTCGCTCGGAACGCGGAAACCGGATCGTGCGATGGCTGTCGCAAGTCTCCTCGTGGTCGAGTGGTACGCGACGAGCCCCATCTCGGCTCATTCTAGCAGCATGGTGGAAAGAACCGGCGAAGCACGGATGGGACATGCCAATCGTGTGTGATGTGGACGAGAGTTGTCCAAGTCGAGTAGGATGGCACCCATGACCAAGCGCCAAAGTCGCCGCTCGTCGCGTGGTCGTTCCCGCCGCTCGTCACGTCCGACGCGGCGCTTCGGCAACGATCTTGGCGATCGGCTCCGCGCCCGCGCGATCGTGTCCTTGGCGGCCGCCAAGGTGAAGGACCCGAACACGTCCGACTGGTTGAGGACGGACAGGGAAGGCACCTGGGAGAAGGGGGCCGCAGAGTACCTGGAGAAGACGCGTGCGAAAGCGGAGGAACTCGGCCTCAGCGAGCAGCAGGTCAACTCCGAGATTGCGATCCGGCTCGCGTACGACGCGCTCACGGCCCAGATTGCCCACCAGAAGAAGAAGCGGGGGCGCAAGTAGGTCCCCATGGCCAGGGCACTGACGCGCGCGCAGCGGCAGCTCGTCGAGGAAGCGCGCGCGCGCACCGTCTGGCAGGCCGAGCGTCGGGAGACCCTCGAATCGCTCCTCCTTCTCACGGATACGCTCGCGCGCGCGATCGAGCGATTTCTCAGTGAGCCCAGCGAGAGCGTGGCGAGCGCTCTCTTCGGCGAGAACGTCGAGCTGGAGGAGATCGCCGGGATGAGCGCCATGCTCCACAAGGACGTGGTGGCGGCCTGGAGCCGCGCGACGTCTCCCGATGACGAAGTGCTGGCTTCGGTGAGGCTTTCGACCGAGGCCATCGCGCTGGGTGCAAGGACCCGTGTCGTTCGACGCAGCTGGCTGACGTACCTCGACAACGCCAAGGCCGCGCTGCAGGAGCTTCTCCGTCTGCCTGGATAGATGGTAGGCTGGTCGGAAGTAGCGGCATGGCCATCGGCATCGGAACGCAGCTCTTTCTGCTCGCGAACGGCCTGTCGGTCGTCGGCGCTCCCCACCCGCGCGAGCGTTTCCTGGGCTTCGCGCTGCTGGGTGGATTCGTGGGGCTGCTCACCGGGGTCCCGGCGGCGATGCTGCTCACGGCGGCTGCTTTCTCGGTGGAGGCGCGAGACCAGCACGAAAAGCGGCAGAGGGCGCAGCGGCAGTCGCAGGCCGACACCTACCCGCCTCCATGGCCACCGCTCGACTACGGGCGGTACCCGATGCGCAACGGTTGGTGAGCGGCGTGAGCGCGGTTCGGTTGCGGGTGATGTCGCCCGGCTACTCGGGGTTCTCGGCGCAGTACGTGGACGCGCTCCTGCGTCTGCGTCGTGTTTGTGCCGACCGCTCGATCCACTTTCAGTGGTCGGGCATCCAGCACCTGGCCGACATCGTCAGCGTGCGCAACGAGATCGCGCGCATCTTCATGGAGAGCGACTTCACGCATCTTCTCATGGTGGACGGCGACATCGGCTACGAGCCTGGCGACGTCATGAAGATGATCGATCGGGACGTCGACTTCGCAGCGGGGGCTCCGCCCGCGAGGACGCTGCGCATCGATCTGGCGCTTCGTGCCGCGGCGGCGGGCGAGCCGGCGCCCGAGAGCAAGGCGGGCCGGTACTTCGTCACGCCGCTGGCCGAGGATCAGGCGTCGGGCCGCATGAACCTCGACGCCCAGGGTTTCGCACGGATCGACAGCATCGGTGGAGCCTTCCTTCTCCTTCGACGGGCGGTGTTCGAGCGGCTCGCGCCGGCTCACCCCGAACTCCAGTACACATCGGTCGAGGGCCGCCCTGCCGTGAGCTACTTCGAGGGAGGCATCGTCGGCGGCCGCCGCCTCGGCGAAGACCGGATGTTCTGCCATCGGTGGCGCGGCGCAGGAGGGGACATCCATCTTCTCATCGACGCGTCGATGACGCACACGGGCCCATTCACGTTCAGCGGGAACTTCGCGCGCTTCGCCGGTCTTCAGTCGCCACCGTCGGTGTAGCTGCAGAGGAGCCAGGCGCCCGTCTTGGGCGTGATGCCGAGCGCCGTCGCGGCCTTGGCGAGGACAGCATCGGCCTTGACGCGGTCGAGAGCCGCCAGTTTCGCCGGCTGGACCTTTTCGGGATAGCCGCGGGCGGCGACGACGTGGTAGCTGGACGACACCGTGAGGATGTACATCGGGTTGTCCTCGGAGCAGTGCACGACGATGTCCACCTTGTGCTTTCTCTCGAACTGCTCGCGCTTCTCACCCCCATCGTTCCCATCGAACAGCTCCGAGCAGCGCTCCTCGTCGTCGGAGTACAGCTCGATCGCGAAACCGTAGACGAGGATGGCGTCGTTGGATGTGCCCATGTCTTTCCGCGTTCGTTCTACAGGTCGTCGAACACGTGTGCAATGGCCGCGGCTGCGTGATACGTTCCCGCACGATGGACACAAAGGACGTGCAGCCTCTCCCGAACGTGCCGCGCATCGACGTCGACGTTGTGGGCGAATCGAGCGAGCATTCGGCGAGTCGGTTCTTCAACGTGCGGCGGATGCAGCTCCGGCTTCGTTACCCGGATGGGAGTGAGAGCGCGTCGTTCCAGTACGACGTGGGCGCGCGCACGCTGATGGATGGCGTCATCATTCTCCCGACGTTCGTCCGAACGGGTACCCGGCACGTGTTCCTGCGCTCCGCGGTTCGACCGCCATGTGCGCTCCGTCCCATCCCACCGAAGCTCGACGGGGGGCTCTGGGAGCTGCCCGCGGGGTTCATGGAGCCCGGGGAGGATCCAGTGGAGGCCGTTCAGCGGGAGCTGATGGAGGAAGTTGGCTTCAAGGCGAGCCCTGAGCAGATCGCGCCGCTGGGGGAGTGGACCCTCGCGGCTCCGGCCATCATCGGCGAGAGGCATCTCTTCTACGTGGTCCACGTCGATCCGACCCAGCAGACGCGACCCAGCGAGGATGGCTCCGCGCTGGAGCGGCACGCTGCGATCGTGTCGTTGCCGGTGGCCGATGCGCTGGAGCACTGCCGCCGCGGGGCCATCCGGGACGCCAAGACAGAGCTGGGTCTACGTCGCCTCATCGAGCTGCCGCGAGGCTCTCACTTCCGCGGCGAACCATCCGAGCCGACGACCGATGCCCATACCAGCTAGCGGTTGGCGCACATCGACACAGTTGCAGCGCCACCCAAGGCCCGAGCGCATGCCTGTGACGACGGGCGCCGCGTAGTCCTCGCCCGCGAGGATGACCAACTCGAACGGTCCGCACTCGGACATCTCGCAGACGATCCGATTGGCCACCACCTGCCCCCACTGCGCGCGGTCCTTGGGGTGCAGCCGGTGCTCATATGGTGCGAGCTGCTCCTCCGGGTCGACCAAGCCGTACAAGGCGGACAAGATGCGCCACTCGTCGCAATCCTCCGCCCACCGTCGCGCGGCGCGGAACAGGTTGCCAGTGTAGAGGTCCTTGGCCGCCGTTGGGCGATCGAGCTTGGTCTTGCCGCAGCCGACCAGGCAGAGCGTGATGGGCACCAGCTTGTCGTTCACGTCGATGGTCTCTCTGTTTCAAGGCCAGCGGACTCGCGCGCAGGACACCATCGTCCCACGCGGGCCAGATCACCACACGTCTTCCGAGAAAAGCTGCCCCGCACGGATGACGGTGCCCGGCTTGATCTGCTTGAATAGCTCCGCGCTGACGAGCGCTTGACGTCGGTTGAGGAAGGTCCCGGCCTCGTCGAGAAACCCTTGCTCATCGTCGTCCACATGGTCCACGTTTGGGCACTGCCGGAGGATCTCGGAAAGGACGTGGTGGTGCCTGTTCGGAGCGGGGAGCGAGTACACGACTCCGCGGAACCGTATCGCGACGTGCGTCAGTCTCGTGCGTTCGTACGGCATTCAGCTCCCCTGGTCGGCTCCGCGCGCACGTAGACGTCGGAGCGAACGAAAGGTGTCCAGGTCGCCAACACGTCGCGGCGGTGGTACGCTCGACGCTTATGGCTTCCAGGCGACGCAGCACACCAGCCACCCGGATTGAAGCCGCCGCGGTCGCTGCCGGAGTCGTAGCGTCCCTCGGTGTGATCGCGCTCTCAGTGTTTCCTGCGCTCGGTTGGGCGATCGTCATCGGGACGCCACTACTAGCTGTGGTCTCGGCGGCGATGGCTGCGGCGCTTGCCGACAGAGGCACGGCACGCGCATCACTCGACGCGGCCGAATCCAACCACCACACTGTTTCCGACGAACCGTAACTTGGGGGAGACAACCGTGCAGGCACGGTTCAATCGTAGATGATCTCGTGCAAGCTTCCGCTGATGGCGACCGGTCCCTCGTGGATGAACGGTGCCTCCAGCAGAAGCTCGATCTTGCCGCCGATGTCCTTCCACCGCTGACAGAAGGCGCCGTCCTCGCCCAGGCTCTTGCCGTTGAGGACGTAGGGATCGAAGAACGCGTAGGCTTCGGTTCCCTCGGGTGACGTGTAGCGCAGACCCGGGTTGGCCTCGGCGAGGCGGTCGAAGACGCGCCGATGGAGCATGAGGAAGGCGCTGCCGACCGCACCGACCTCGATGAAGCCGTCGTCGAGTCGGCTCCGGCCGCGCGCACGATCGTCGTCGGTGAGCCGGACGGCATAGTCGCGCGCGAACCGTCCCGGGTTTCTCTTGCCCTCCTGGACGGCCTTGACGACGCGGTCGACGTTCAGCCGCCGATGCGGCGGAGCGCCTCCCACGAAATCGCTCTGCTTGCTGCGCTCGATGAGCCGCAGCACCGTCTCGGTCGTCCAGGCGATGTCGGCATCGATCATCAGGAGTAGCGTGGCCTGGCTGGCCCGGAAGGCGGCCACCAGCTCGTTGCGTGCGTAGCTGACGAGCGCGATGCCCGGCAGAAAAAAGACGGTCGACAGGATGCCCAACTCCCTGAGCTTGGCGCGCGTGTCGATGAGTGAGAGCACGTACTTGGGCGAGAGTCCCCCGTAGACCGGGGTGCCAAACATCAGGATGGGCTTGTCGTCGCTGGGTTCGTCGGCCACGATCGCCGTTGTACGTCCGGTCACACGTCAGCGTCAACGCCCTCCGCCGCGAGGCCGCGGGCGATGGCAATACGGATGCGCGCGAGCACACGCCGCTCACTGCCGTACCAGAAGAGGACCAGGTTGCCCTGACGCCCGAGTCCGTGCGCGCACCACACCGGCCTGCGTATCGACGCATGCGCACGCCAACGTGGTAGGGCGGCGACACGACGATTTGCCTGCATATCGAACGTTCCATGCTTCTCCGGTTCTTTCCACCTGGCGAGCGTTTCCGAGCACTTGCGTGCCACGGGCGAAAAGTTACGCTATCCGGTTGACGCCACCACGATCCGGGTTAGATTGATGGGTGAGGAGACCGACCATGAGCAAGCGCACCGAAGAGTTGCTGGGGGTGGATGGGAACGTGGCGGCGATGCCCCAGCCCAACGTTGCACTTGCCGCAACTGCGGCAAGGCTGCTCGCCTTGGCAAGATGTTTTGCACCGACAAGTGCGCAGCCTCTTACGTCGAAGAACTCGTCCGCGGCAACGAAGACCACTGGTGTCCTATCTGTGAAGATTGGCAGACCATCGACCGCGCAATGTCGGGCAAACTCGTTTGCGGCCACGTGGCAACCGAGATCGTCGAGGGTTGCATGTACCGAGACGTCGCGAAGAAGTACGAGATCGCAATCCT
>Ga0181516_10000579_pt1 | contig 32655 bp, 29 predicted proteins | sample PEATcosm2014_Bin_25_FD_121104 | JGI IMG/M metagenome (GOLD analysis project Ga0181516, IMG submission 121104) | Peatland microbial communities from MTU Mesocosm Facility, Houghton, MI, USA - PEATcosm2014_Bin01_10_metaG | ecosystem: Environmental > Terrestrial > Soil > Wetlands > Peat | place... | reverse complement strand
CCTTCCGCAGGTGGGGCGCCAATAAACTGCCGGGCAGCGGCGGCGCCCGGCTGAAGGTCGAGGAGACCCTGGCCCTGGGCGACCGGCGTTTCGTCTCCATCCTGAGGGTGGACGAAGAGCGCTTCCTCATCGCCCTCAGCCCCCAGGGGGTGAACCTCATGACCCGCCTGGACTCGGTGGAAGCCGGCGGCCCGGCCCAGTTCGACCAGGCCCTGGAACGCCAGGTGAACCTCACCACGCCCATGGCCGTGCGCGACATGGAGGCCATGCTGAAGCGGGAGCAGCCATGAAGCGGCTGCTGCTGTTCCTGCTCCTGGCCGGCTGCGCCGGCGCCGCCCTGCACGCCCAGGGCGCCGCCGGGGCCAGCCTGCCCAGCGTGACCATCGATTTCGGCAAGACCCCCCAGGGCCCCGCGCTCAGCTCCACCCTCCAGGCGGTGCTGCTGCTCACGGTGCTGACCCTGGCCCCGACCATCCTGCTCACCACCACCTGCTTCACCCGGATCATCATCGTGCTGGGCTTCGTGCGCCAGGGCATGGGCACCGCCCAGACCCCTTCCAACCAGGTGCTCATCAGCCTGGCCCTGGTGCTGTCGTTCTTCGTCATGGCCCCGGTGGGCCGGGAGATCAACACCACCGTGCTGCAGCCGCTGAACCGCAACGAGCTCACCGTGGACCAGGCCATGACCAAGGCCGCGGCGCCGCTCAAGGTGTTCATGCTCCAGCACACCCGCAAGCGGGACATCTCGCTGTTCCTCCAGATCGCCAAGGCCCCCGCCCCCCAGACCAAGGCCGATGTGCCCCTGGAGATCCTGATGCCGGCCTTCCTCATTTCCGAGCTCAAGACCTCCTTCGAGATCGGCTTCATGATCTTCCTGCCCTTCCTCATCGTGGACATGGTGGTGGCGTCCACCCTCCTGAGCATGGGCATGATGATGCTGCCGCCGGTGGTCATCTCGCTGCCCTTCAAGATCCTGCTGTTCGTCCTGGTGGACGGGTGGTATCTCATCGTCGGCTCCCTGGTGCGGGGCTACACCGGATGACGGCCCTGGCCGTGCTGCCTGAGGAGGTGTGCCAATGAACGAACTCATCATTGTCGGTCTGGCCCGGGAGGCGCTGAAGACCGCCCTGTACGTGGCCGCCCCCGCCCTGATCGTCTCCATGGTCGTGGGCCTGTCCGTATCGATCTTCCAGGTGGTCACCAGCCTCCAGGACCAGACCGTGGCCTTCGTGCCCAAGGTGATGGCGGTGATGCTGGTGGTGGTGGTGAGCTTCCCCTGGATGATGCGCACCATGATCGCCTTCACGGCGCACATGTTCACCGATTTCAACCTGGTCGTCACCCAGCTGAACTGATGGCGTCGCCCCTCGCCAACCCGGCCTTCTGGGCGTTCACCCAGGTCAAGGCGCTGATCTGGATGCTCACCCTGGTGCGCATGACCGGGCTCCTGGCGTCCATGCCCGGGTTCGGCCAGACCCGCGTGCCGCTGCTGATCCGGGTGGCCCTGGTGCTGCTGCTGTCCCTGGTGCTGGCGCCGGTGGTGCCGCCGCCCCAGGTGCTGCCCGACGGCATGTACCAGCTGGCCGGCATCATGGTGACGGAACTGGCGGCCGGGTTGCTGCTGGGCCTCAGCGTGGCCTGGATCATCGACATCGTGGCCTTCGCCGGCCAGCTCATGGACACCCAGATGGGCTACGCCTTCGTCCAGTTCCTGGACCCGGTGAGCGCCCATCCCGCCTCGGTCTCCGGCGCCCTGCTCACCCAGCTGACGATGCTCTTCATCCTGGTGTCCGGGTTGCACCACCAGATGATCCTGGCCCTGGTGGCCAGCTACCGGATCCTGCCCATCGGCCAGGCCCTGCCGCTCAAGCCCCTGCTGCTGGTGACCCACATGGGACTGATCCTGGTGCGGGGCTTCCAGCTGGCCTTCCCGGTCCTGCTCACGCTGTTCCTCATCGACGTGATGGCCGGCATCTCGGGCAAGTTCATGCCCCAGCTGCAGCTGATCCAGCTGACCTTCCCGGTGAAGATCGCCGTGGGACTCACCGTGCTCGGAGTGGTGCTGCGCGAGTTCCCGGCCTGGATCCGCCCGATCCTGGAGGACGCCCCCCGCACCGCCCTCCGGCTGCTGAGCTGAGACCATGGCCAACGACCCCTCGAAAACCGAGAAAGCCACCCCCAAACGCAGGCAGAAGGCCCGGACCGAGGGCAACATCCTGAAGGTGCAGGACCTGGACTCCTCGGTCGTGCTCTGGGGCAACCTGTTCCTGTTCCTGGCCCTGGGCAGCTCGACCATGGCCCTGCTGGCGCGCTCCACGGCCTATTTCCTGCGCAAGACCGGTGAGGTGGGCTACATCGACCCGGCCAACCTGCAGTCCCTGGCGGTGGACATCCTGTCGATCCTGGCCCGGCTGCTGCTGCCCTTCCTGGCCGCCAACTGGCTGCTCGCCCTGGGCAACCAGCTGTTCCAGCATGGCTTCCAGGTCACCTTCAAGCCGCTCCAGCCGAAGTTCTCCAAGCTCAACCCGGCCAACGGCTTCAAGCGCATCTTCTCGGCCCGGGCCATGGTCGACATCCTCAAGAGCCTGGCGAAGTTCGGGGCCATCGCCTGGATGGCCTACTCGGTGATCATGCCCCGGATGCCGGTGATCCTCTCCACCATGTACCTCTCCATGAACCAGGCCATGGCCTACATGCAGGAGACCCTGTTCATCCTCTACCGGAACATCATGCTGGTCATGCTGGTCCTGGCCGGCGCCGACTTCATGTACCAGCGGCACGTATTCGAGCAGAGCCAGAAGATGACCAAGCAGGAGGTCAAGGACGAGGCCAAGGACTCGGACGGGAACCCGGAGATCAAGGGCCGCCAGAAGTCCATCCTCGTGGCCAGCGCCATGCGCCGGATCCTGACCCAGGTGCCCAAGGCTTCGGTGGTCATCACCAACCCCACCCACTTCGCGGTGGCGCTGCGCTATGATCCGGGCGCGGCCGCGCCCGTCCTGGTGGCCAAGGGGGTCGACCACCTGGCCCTGAAGATCCGGGAGCGGGCCACCCTTTCCGGCGTGGTCATCGTGGAGAACCCGCCCCTGGCCCGGGCCATCTACCACAATGTCGAACTGGACCGCCCCATCCCGGCCGACCTGTACCAGGCGGTCGCCCAGGTCCTGGCGTACGTCTACCACCTGAAGGGCGCCGCTTAGGCGCTGAGAATAGTGGGTTCCCTTGGGTCCAAACCCCGTGCCCGCGCGTCAGAAATACCCGCGGCATTCGCACCAAACTTGCTCCGCGCGCTCCGCGCTCCAGCCTTCTCAGCAGGCGGCCGGGGGATAGGCCGCTGAAGGCGGAGCGGGTTGGGAAAAAAGAAGTTGGCAAAACGGGCGGACAGGCCGAAACATACGGTAGGTGACATTGCCTTGAACCCGCCGATCATCCCAGCCCATCTGCCCTCGCAACGCCTCCTGCTGGTGGACGACGATCCCCTGCTCCTGGAAACGCTGCAGGAGCTGCTGGAGAACGAGGGGTTCGCGGTGACCTGCGCGGCTTCGGGCGAGGCGGCGGAGGCGCTGCTCCGGGGCGGGGCGCCGCGCTTCGAGCTGGTGCTCACGGACCTGGTCATGCCCGGCAGGTCGGGCATGGACGTGCTGCATACGGCCCTGGAAATGAATCCCAGCTGCACGGTGCTGGTGCTCAGCGGCTACGGCAGTGTCAAGGAAGCGTCGGAGGCCATGGACCAGGGCGCCTATGGCATGGTGAACAAGCCGCTGCAGATGGAGGCCTTCCGCCAGACCCTCCGGCGCATCGTGGAACGGATCCATCTCATCGCGGAACGGGATGCCCTGAAGGAACGGGTCCGGGACCTGGAACACCGGCTGGAAGCCATGACCACCATCCAGGGCCGCATGGAGATGCTGGCCCAGGTCATGACGCCCCCGGCTCCCGCCGGACGGGGCGATCTGCGGGAACTCCAGGAACTCGCCACCCTCCACAGCCAGGGCAAGCTCTCGGACGGGGAATTCGAGGCCGCCAAGAAATCGCTGCTGTCCCGGTGGCTCACATGAAGTCCCTGCCCTTCCTGGGCCTGGCCCTGGCGGCGGCCCTGGCCGGCCCGGCGCTCCGTGGTCCGGCACTCCGGGCGGGCCTGGCGGTCCCCTCGGCCCCGCCGGCCAGGCCGGCCCGGGCCGCGGCCCCGGCGGAAAAACCCGCCCAGGCGGCCCCGGCGGCCAAGCCGGACCCGGCGGCCCCCGCGGACCAGCCCCCGCTGGCGGTGCCCGCGGGCCGGACCACCGACGCCCAGACCGCGGCCCTGGCCCGCAGCGCCATGGCCTCCACCGATCCCGGGTACCAGGCCCAGGTGCTCAAGAGCCTCCAGGATCACCATTTCAAGTCGTCCCTCGCCCCGGAGCGGGAACTGGCCCTGTCCGTGCAGGGGATGCTGGAGGACCGCCTGGGCTTTCCGGCCCGGTCCGCCGTCACCTACCACAAGCTGGAGCAGAGCTGGCCCCAGTCGCCCTACCTGGCCGAGGGCCAGGTGGTGATGGCCGGAGCCGCCCTGGAACGCAAGCGCTACCTGGAGGCCGAGCAGCGCCTGCACCGGGCCCTGGGCGCCGACATCCCCGCCGAGGCCCAGCGCCGGGCCCAGGAGCTGCTGCTCTGGTGCCTGGCCGAGCAGGGCCGGGCCGCCGAGGGCGGCGCCATCGTGCAGGGCCTCAAGCCCCTGGGCACGGCCAGGCCCAGCGAGAAGGGCCTGGTGGGCATCATGGAGGCCCAGTGCGCGGCCCAGCAGAAGGCGGACGCCGAGGCCACCCTCAAGGACTACCGCCAGCTGTTCCCCGACGGGCCCCGGATCCTGCGCATGGAACTGGACTGGGCCAAGCTCCAGGGCGCCACCGGCGACGCGGTGGGCGCGGCCCAGGGATTCCACAAACTGATCCTGGCCGCGCCGGCGGCGCCCGAGGCCGACGAAGCCCGGCTGGCCCTGGCCACCCTGCTCACCGACGGCAAGCTCCAGCCCCGCGAGGCCGCGGGCCTGCCCTCGCCCAAGAGCCTCCTGGCCCAGCTGCAGCAGGCCACCCTGAAGGACGAGCCGGGCCGGCAGGTCATCCTGGTCAAGCTGCGCATCGCGCTCCAGGAACACCGCTGGCAGGACGCCATCGACCTGGCCGGCCAGTACGCTGCCCGCCGCCCCTCCGCCCCCGAGGCCCTCCTGGTCGGCCAGCTGCGCGTCCAGGCCCTGCGCGACTGGACCCAGAACCAGCTGGACCAGCACCAGGTGGCCCCGCTGCTGCCCTACCTGGACGCGGAAGGCATCCGCTGCCTCACGCCTGCCCTGCGCCTGGGCCTGGCCACGCGGCTCGCCCAGGGGGGGCTGCCCGAAGCCGCCCGGGCCATCGTGCGCCTGGCCCCTCCGGCGGAGCAGCCCGCCCTGCTCAAGGCGGCCCTGGATGGGACCGTCTCCGCGGCCAATCCCACGGGGGCCCTGGGCCTGCTGCCGGGCAAAGGGGAGACGCCCCAGGAGAGCCTGATGCGGGCCCAGGCCAGCCTGACCCTCCATGACTGGGCCGGCGCCCGGGCGGCCCTGGCCAGGGCCAGCGCCGGGCCGGAGCGGATCCAGGCGGTCCTGGCCTACCTGGACCGTCCTCCCGGAGCCAAGGAGGACCCGGCCGCCCGGCGCCGGGAAGTGGAGGCCTGGCTGGCCCGCGCCCCGGAAAAGGGGGCCGACCGGGAGCCCCTGGCCATCCTCGCCGCGGACCTGCGGGTCGGGGGCGGGGACTGGCGCGGCGCCCTGGCCCTGTACCCGTCCGCCCCCAGGCCCGCCAACCGTGGCTGGGTGGCGCTCATGCGCGCCACCTGCCAGGCCCGCCTGGGCCAGCCGGGCCCCGCCCTGGCCACCCTCAAGCAGGCCGGAGACGATCCCGCCTTCAAGACCGAACGCCAGGCCCTGCAAGCCCGCCTCGGCGGGCCGTGAGGGCGCTACTCCCCGTCCAGCCAGCCGGGATCCTCCAGCTCGATCAGCTGCCCTGCCTCCAGCCGGGCCCGCTGCTCCGGGGTCAGCCGGAGCTCCGCCCAGCGCGGGTCGATCCGGCCGTTGAAGAAATGCACCGAGGCCTCGCCCGCCTCGAAGGCTTCCCGGGTGGCCCACACGTGCACCCACCCGGCCTGGTTGACGCGGACCTGGACGATCATGGCCACCCTCCTCGCTCACTTCCGATAGTATGCCTGGATGCCCTTGACCACCGCCTGGGCGTACCGTTCCCGGAAGGCGGGATCGGTCAGGTTGTCGGCGTCGTCGCGGTTGGTGAGGTTCAGCACCTCCATCAGCACCTTGGTGGCGGCGGTGCTGTAGCGGATCACCGCGGGGATGAAGCTCTGGCCGCCGCGCAGGACCACGTTGCGGATGGGCCGGTTTTCGTGGGTGGGGATGCCCGACGCCTGGAGCGCGTTCAGCAGGCTCTCGCCGAACAGCCGGCTGCGGGCCTCGCCCTGGAGCCGCTCCAGGGCGGTGAAACGCACCCGGGAGCCGGCGGCCGATTCGCGCACCCGCACGGTGCGGGAGGGCGGCAGGCTGAAGGCGGAGGGCACGCCCACGGCCCCGGGCACGTAGACCATGGTGCCCCGGGCCGAGGGGTGCAGGCTGTCGGCGTGGAAGCTGATGAAGAGGGTCTTCTTCGGGTCGCCGGCGTGATCGAACTCGGCGAACAGGGCGTTGGCCAGCACCCAGCGCAGGTGCACGCTCACGGCGATGGGGCTTTCGCCGTCGTTGGCGAAGGTCGGGGTGGTGAGGATATCGGCCTGGTCCGAGGGGGCGCTGATCCGGTCCCGGATGTTGAACCCGAGCCCGGGGTAGCGGATGGTGCAGGAGACCATGGCGTCGGTGTCCTGCTCCAGGAGCCTGCGCACCCGCATGGTGATGTCGTAGACGTAGTCCGATTCCCACACGCCGTTGGCCATGGCGCCCTTGTCGATGCCGCCGTGGCCGGCGTCCAGGACGATGCGCACGCCCCTGAGCCGCACGCCCACCGAGACCCGGGGAATGCGCCGCACCTCCGCGCGCACCTCCCGCTCCTCGGCCAGGGCCACCGTGCCCTCCGGCTGGAACGGGCTGGCCAGGGCCTCCAGCGGGATCTTCACCAGCTGGCCGGGCTGGATCCCCCGGACGTCCTCGATCCCGCTCCGGCGGGCGATCTCCAGGGCCAGGTCGTTCACGCCCTGGGGATCCACCTGGTCGGTGTAGCGCATCACCACGCTGGAGTACAGGGCCTCCCCTTTCCGCAGGTGGTAGCCGGCGTACGGCCCCTGCCCGTCGCGGTCGTAGGCGAGCATGGAGCGGAACGCCGCCACCCGCGCCTCGTCGTCCAGCGCGTCCTCCGGCTGGACCCGGTCCACCTTGTCCGCGGACTTGCCGCCCAGGTCGGCGGACAGGAGATCCCGGGGGATGAGCCAGCGGTCCCCGCGCTGCAGCTTCTCGCGGCCGCCCGGATTGGCCTCCAGCAGCTGGTCGTAGTGCTGGCCGTGGCCCATGAACAGCGACGCCATGAGCCAGACCGACTCCAGTTCCGGCCAGCGCACCCGGTGCTGCACCTGCCTGGCGTCCCACAGGTCGCCGGGGAACAGGGCGCCCAGGGCCCAGCGCTTGCCGGCCGGGGTGAGCTCCTGGTAGACCACCCAGGGGGTCTCCGGCCCCGGGTGGGCCAGGAGCGCCGGCGGCAGGCCGCCGGCTTCCACCTGCACCCCCTGCTTGAACACCAGGCGGATCCGGGCGATCCCGCCGCCCGGCACCGGCGCCCGGACCTCCGTGGCCGGGACCTTCACCGGCACCGGGGCCTGGAACGGCACCGGGGGGGGCAGGCCCGCTGCGGCCGCCGGGGCCAGGACCAGGACCCAGGCGGAGTTCACCCCTGCCATGGCAGGTCGTCGGACCCGGCCAGGGCGCCCGCCAGGCCTTCCAGCCCCTGGCGCAGCCAGGCCCGCATGCTCTCCTGGAGCGCATCCGGATCCTGGGTGCGCAGGGTGAGGAAGGCCTCGAAGCGCCGCTCCAGGTGGGCCATGCCCTCCTCCAGCAGGAACAGCCGGTCCGCCACCCGTCCCTGGTTGTCCTTGGACTGGGTGGGCGGCAGCTTGAGCGTGCTGATCTCCAGCCCCGCGGCGCCCAGGGTGAAGGTCCACTCCATGTCCCCGGACAGCAGCCGGACCTTGGCCTTGGCCGGGCGCATGCCCCGGGACAGGGCCTCGAAGGCCTCCCGGCTTTCGGCCGGATTGCCCTTGCGCAGGCTCAGCTCCTTGACGTCGCCCCGCTCGGTGACCAGCTGCACCGCGTCGTCCACGAAGCAGGCCGACTGGTCCGCCTCGAGCCCGCTGGTGCCGCCGTCGGCGAGCCCCCGCATCCACAGCCAGAGCAGGAATTCCTCGCCGAGGAAGCGCCCCTGTTCCACCAGTTCCATCGGCTTCATGCGGTCTCCAGAGTCAGGTCGAAGGGATCCAGGGCCATGAGGGACTCCACCGGCACCGAGGGCAGCAGGCGTCCCGCCAGGAGCAGCGGGGCCAGGGGCTGCAGCTCGCAGCCGAAGGACTTGATGAACAGGCCGATGAGCGCGGACTGGGTCTTGCTGGAGGAGGCGGTGGTCCAGAGCATGCCGCCCTTGAGGTCCCAGGCCACCTCGGAGATCCGGGGGGTGGGCAGCACCTTGAGCAGCAGCTCGGCCTTGACCTCGTCGGCCAGGGAGATGCGGGCCTCCTTGCCCACGAAGGCGAGGTCCTTCTCCTTCTGCAGGTGCTGCAGCCGGAGCTCCACCTGGGCCTTGAGCAGGGCCGTGGGCACCTTGCGGGTGTCCAGGCGCAGCCCGAAGATGGCGAACCGCTCCTGGCTCACCCAGTCCCCGTCGGGAGGGGTGATCAGCAGGTTGCGCCAGTCGCACCAGCCCATGCGTTCCTCCTCGAGCCCGTCCTCGAAGGGCCGGAACGCGTCCTGGCGGAGCCCTTCCAGGAGATCGGCCTCGGTGGGAACCGGGCCCAGCACCAGGAAGCGCCGCAGCGAAAGGGTGCCTTGCAGAAGACTCATGGATTTCTCCCTAGGATGCGTCCGAGCCGGGCCAGCAGGTCCGGCTGGGCCGGGGCTGTCGCCGGCACCGCCGGCTGCACCACCCGGACCGGCTCGTCGTGCAGCGGCAGCGGAAAGGCCGAGTCGCCCAGTTCCAGCAGCAGCGCGGTGATGTTGTCCCGGCCCCCGGCGGCCAGAGCCTCCTCCAGCATCCGCTCCAGGGTCGGCTCGGCGGGCAGGCCCAGGGCCAGGATCCCCTCGATGCGCGCATCGGACAGCTCCCCGTGCAGCCCGTCGGTGCACAGCAGCAGGCGGTCGCCCCGGCGCAGGGTGGCCTTGCCCAGGATCACGTTCACCTCGGGTCCGCCCAGGGCCTGGGTGATCACGCTGCGCTGCGGGTGGACCCGGGCCTGCTCGGGGGTGATGCTGCCCTGGTTGATCAGCTCCCGCACCAGGGTCTGGTCCTCGGTGAGCTGGACCAGGCGGCCGCCGCGGAACAGGTAGGCCCGGCTGTCGCCCACCTGGGCGAGGTAGGCGTGGCCGTTCCAGATGACCGCGGCGGTGAGGGTGGAGCCCATCCCGCGGGAGGCCCGCTCGGCGTCCGCGTAGCGCGCCACGGCGCTGGAGGCGGCCTCGGCGGCGTGCTTCAGGGCCCGCAGCAGGTCGGCCTCCACCGCCTTGGCCGCGGGGTGGCGCCCCCAGTGGCCGAACAGGTTCACCGCCAGCGACGCGAGCCCTTCCCGGGAGGCGATCTCGCCCGAGGCGGCGCCGCCCATGCCGTCGGCCACCGCCGCGAGGATGCCGGTCTGGCGGATGGGGGAGTGCGGGCGCAGCCCGTTCACCAGCGGCTCCTCGCCGTCCAGGGCACTCACCAGGTAGGCGTCCTCGTTGTTCTTGCGGACCCGGCCAAGGTGGGTGACGGCGTGATAATCGATGAGCATGGGAGGAAGGGTTCCTGCGGCGGACGGGAGGGGTGGCCGGAATCGGTACCGGATGGGGGGAAAATCCATGGTACCAGCATCCGCGGTCCAGCGCGGCGCCCGGATACACTGGGACTGCTTGTGGCATCTCTTGCCTTGTCAAGCAGATCCCCACGGGGGAACAACGGGAGCAGAAATGATTGAGCTTCGATCATGAATACCCAGCCAAGACCTGCCGCCGCGTTGCACGGCAAGGAAACCGTGCAGGTGGCCCACGTCTCCGGCCCGCCCCTGACCCCGTTCCAGACCGGCATCGCGGTGCTGGCCCTGGTGCTTCTGCTCTGGGTTGCCTATAGAATCGGAGTGGTGATCCTGCGCCTGGTGGCCGGACTGTTTTTTTTGGGTCTCCTGCTCTACGGCGTCTGGTACCTTTTCATCAAGTAGCGTTCATCCCCACCCTCCAGGAGCAAGCATGGCTGCCATTTCCTGTCCCAACTGCGGCGCGGACCTCACCGCCCCCCAGAGCGTGCGCATCGCCGAGTATCATTTCGGCCGACTGGAGCAGGCCGACCAGACCCCCATGGAAGGCCCCGGGTTCGTCTACCACTTCGAGCAGCCGGACACCTACACCATCCTCTGCAACACCTGCAAGCGCCTGGTACGTACCCTGCCGATCCCAGCCAAATAGACCCTGAGGACACCGGGCCAACCATGCGCATGGGGTGCCGACCCCGCCCCCGCGTGGATCCCCAGGCCCCGCCGAAGGCGGGGTGATGGCCTGCGGCCATCAGATTCCTGCGGCCCCGCCGGAATCCCCGGGGGTCCACGCTCGCCGGCGGCATGAACCGCAGTACCTGCGCCTGGTCCCCCGGCGCGACACTGCCGGCGAAGACGTGCCCAGCACGTTTCCGCCGGCAGCCTGACCGGGAGCCGCTAGTCCCTCAGCACGTGGGGCGTGATGAAGAGCAGCAGTTCGTCATTGTTGTCGGAGTCGATCTTGTTCCGGAACAGGAAGCCGATGAGCGGCAGGTGGGACAGGAACGGGACTCCGGTGGTGGAGTGGCTGTTGGTGTTCTGGTAGACGCCGCCCATGATGGCGGTCCCGCCGTCCTTCACCAGCACCTGGGTCTCGATCATCCGGGTGGTGATGGTGGGGGTGCCGGAAACTTCCTGGGAGAAGTTGGCGTCGTCCTTCTCCAGATGGATGTCCATGAGGATGGTCCCGTTGTTGGTGATCTGCGGGGTCACTTCCAGGGACAGGTTGGCGTCGGCGAAGGACACGGTGATGGCCCCCGAATTGTTCCCGGCCTGGGTGGTGGGATAGGGGATCTTCTGGCCGGAAAGGACCTTGGCCTTCTTGTTGTTCTGCGTCACCACCTTGGGCGAGGAGACGATCTTCACCACGCCCTCGGATTCCAGGGCCTGGAGGATCACGTTGACGCTCATGCGGTTGCTCAGGAAGGACAGCCAGAACTGCCCGGCGGGGCTGGGGATGTCGGTGACGCCCACCACCCCGGGGGAGAACGAGCCCACCAGGGAGTTGCCGCCCGCCGAAGGCTGGTTGTTGATGCTGTTCCAGGACGGGCCGTTGGTGGAGCCCCAGGTGGCGGCCGTGGAGCCGCCGGTGGTGATGGCGGCGCTGCCGGTGTTGCTGGTGGGCCACTGGACCCCGAACGCCTTCTGCCAGTTCTTGGTGGCTTCCACCACCCGGGCCTCGATCTGCACCTGCTGGATCTGCACGTCCAGCTGGGCGATCAGGTCGTCCACCAGGGGCAGGTTCCGGGGCAGGTCGGTGATGATGAGGGTGTTGGTGCGCTCGTCGATGATGATGTTGCCGCGCTTGGTGAGCATCTTGTCCAGGATGGCCTTGGCCTCGCTGGCCTTGGCGAAGGACAGCGGCCGGGTGATGCTCTGGGTGTCGCCGGACAGCGCCTTGGCGTCGTCCAGGCGCTTGCGGTCCTCTTCCTCCTTCTGCAGCTTCTCCACCTTGGCCACGCGGATGATGCCGTTGCTCACTTCCTTGCCTAGCCCGGCATGCTTCAGGATCACGTCCAGCACCTGGTCCCAGGGGGTGTCGGTGAACTTGAAGGTGTAGATGCCCTGGACGTCGGAGTCCACGATGAGGTTCAGGTGCGCGGTGTCGGCGATGATGCGCAGGAAGCTGGTGAGGTCGGTGCCCACCACGTCGATGGTCATGCGGGCGCCGGTGTAGTGCGGGCCCGAATCCCCGAGGGTGCGGCCGGCGCGGCGGTCGTCCCGGCGGTTGGGCAGCGTCACCAGGGGCGCGTCCTGGGCCAGGGCGGCGGTGGCCGGCGCCAGGGACTTGACCGTCAGCGCCGGCAGGTTCCGGGACGAGGCGGTGGCGGCCGGCAGGTGGACCAGGGGGGTCACGGCCACCGGGGCGGACGGCAGCTCGGCCGTGGCCGGAACCGGCACGGCCACGGCCGGCTGGGCCTGCGGGCTGGCCGCGGGAACGGCAGCCGGGGTGGCGGGGGCCACGGCCGGCAGGGCCGACGCGGGCTGGGGCACCGGCGCGGCGGGCAGGGCCGTCACACTGGCCGCGGGCTGCGGCACCGGCAGGACGGCCGCGGCCGGTTCCGGAACGGCGGGCAAGGCGGCGACGGGAGGCAGCGGAGCCGGGGCCTGGACTTCAACGGCCTGGGGCGCGGCCGGCAGCGGCGGCGCGGCGGCTGCGGCGGGCGCGAGCGCCTGCATGGGATCGGCCGCGGCCACGGCGACCGCCGGAGCGGGGCTGTCGGCGGGCTGGGCCGGGACGGCGGCGGCCACGGCCGGAACCGGTTCGGCCGGCAGCACCCGGGCCTGGACCGCGCCCTGCCCGGAGGTCAGGTGGATGCTGACGCCGGTGGCGTCGACGCTCACCTCCGCCTGGGTGCCGGACTTGACCTCAAGCACCACCCGGGTCAGCTGCGGCTGGGTGGAGAACTGCCCCACCCGCCAGCGGAGGACCCTGGGGCTGGTGAGGCCCTTGAGCTCCTTCCTGGACAGGGCCACGCCACGGTTCACGCCCGGGAGGTCCACCACCACCCGGGCCGGGTTGGCGAACACCTGCACATGGGGCGTCCCCTGGAAGCCGGGAATGGCGAGCCTAAGCACATCCCCCTCGTCGGGGGTCGAGCGGAACACGCCGCCCTTCAGGATCGACTCTGGGCTGGAAGCAACCGCATCGAGAGCCGCCGAGTGGAGAGATCCGGACAGGACCCCAGCCATAACGACGCTCCCCGCCACCAGCAAGGAACTCAGGCGAGCACTCATCGTTTAGCCTCCTCGCGCTTGTAGATTTTGTTGATCGTCCGAAAGATCCGGGTATTGGTTCCGCTGGCATCCCACTGGTGGAAGGTGACGGACTTGTCATCGATGGCGACCAGCTCGCCGTCGCGGAACTTGAAGCCGATGGGCAGCATGCGCACGTTGCCCCGGGCGTCCGAGATCACGGCGAAGGTCTTGCCGCCGGACACCACCCGGCCCTTGACCGCGATGTCATCCACCAGGTCGCCCTTGCTGGTCTGCTCGGCATCGGTGGGGGTCGCGAACGGATCCCGCACCAGGGTGGGATGGTAGGGGGTGGCGATGATGGCCAGCAGGGCCTCTTCGGCGTTGGGGTCGCCGAGCGCCGACTGCTCGGGCGTGGCCACCGAGGGCTGCCCCTGGGCGGCGGGCTTCCCCGCCGGGGGCTGCGGCTGCGGCTGGGCACCCAGTTGAAGGCCGAGCGCCAGGGCTGCGAACATGGGAATGGTGCGTGCCATGGGGGCTCAGTCTCCTTGATCTTTTTTGGCCGGGGCTCCCGCGGGCTTGGCAGCCTGGGGACCCGCCGCGGGTGCGGGCTTGGCCGGGTTGTAGACGAAGGCGCTGATCTTGCAGGAGACGGCTACGGGATACAGGGGGTTGGTGCTGTCCCGCTTCATCTGCAGGTCGGTGACGTTGATGATTTTCTCGTAGCCGGACACCAGCGAGGCGAACTGGCCGAGCGTGTGGTAGCCCGCCCGGAACGCGAACTGCACCGGGTATTCGGTGTAGTAGTCCTTCACCACCGCCGGCAGCAGGGAGAAGGAGAGCTGTTCGATGCCCGCGGTGTCGGCCAGTTTCTTGACCCGGAACGGCAGTTCGCCCCGGTCGGTGTCGGTGGGCATGATCCGCACGATCATCTCGATCAGCCGCTCCTGCTGATCCACCTGGGCCTTGAGCTTCTCGGAGATGTCCTTGAGCTCGTAGCCCCGGTTCACCGCCGTGGTCAGGGTCGCGTTGCCGGACTTCAGCGCCGCCAAGTCATCCCGCTTCCCGCCCAGGAAGAAATAGATGAGCACCAGGATCAGGAGCCCGGCCATGCCACCGATGAGAATCTGTTTTTGAAATTGCGAGTTCATGGCCGGCCTCAGGCGGAATTCTTCAGATCACAGGATATGGTGAATTCGATGGTCCGCCCCTTCTTGTTCGCCGCCGGGTAGTTCACGTTCTGGAACCACTTGACCTGGTCGATGAGCCGGCTGCGGAACTGGTTGACGGCCTCGAAGCTCGAGCTTTCCCCCTTGATGCTGATGGTCATGCCCTTCTGGTCGACCTCCTGGAACCAGACGTCGTCCGGAAGGCAGTTGGCCAGCTCCTCCAGCAGATGCACCGGGAGATGCTGGGCGGTCTTGAGGCCGAGCATGACGTCCTTCTTCTTCTGCAGGGAGTCCTTCTGCGAGCGGAAGGTCTTCTCCAGCGTGATGTACTTCTCCAGGTCCTTCTTCTTGGCCTCCAGCGTGACCTTGGTCCGGGTCTCCTGCTCCACCTGGCCGTTGAGCCAGACGTAGTAGACCGCGCCCAGGCACGGCAGGAGCACGCCAAGCAGCACGCCGGCGATGGGGAAGCTGGACCGGCCGGACTCGGCTTCGGCATAGACCTGGACCGGCTCGCCCTTTTCCTGCTTCTTCCCGCTCGCCTGGGCGAGGGTGTCTCCCAGAAGATTGATCTTGATCATCGGTCCCCCACTTGGCGCAAGGCCAATCCAACCGCCACGGCGGCGGTGCAGCCGATGTCGCGCACCACTGCGGGATCCACGCTCCGCTCATCCAGCTCCACCGCCTGGAACGGATCCAGCCGGTCCACCGGAACCCGCAGCCGCTCCCCGAGGATCTCGGAAAGGTGGACCACCTTGGCGCTGCCGCCGGAGAGGAGCACCCGGTCCAGCCGGTCCACCTTGAAGCTGGACCTGAAGAAATCGATGGTCCGCCCCAGCTCGTCGGCGAAGCTGTCGGAGATGGCGGACAGGGACGGCTCCACCTCTTCGGGGCTGCGGCCTTCGGCGGCCACGCCCTCCTTGAGCTGCTCCGCCGCCTCCCGGGAAACGCCCCAGTCTTCCATGAGCTTGTCGGTGAAGCGGTGGCCGCCCCAGGCGATGTCGCGCCAGAAAAGCGACTTGCGGCCCACCAGCATGGTCAGGTTGGTGAACTGGGCGCCGATGTTGACCAGCGCCACCACCTCGTCCCGGGCCCCCTCGCCGGCGCCGATCTCGTAGAGGTTCTGGATGGCGAACACGTCCACGTCCACCAGCACCGGCTTGGCGCCGGCCATGGCCACGCAGCTGAGGTAGGCCTCGATCTTGTCCTTGCGGCAGGCCACCAGGACCACGTCCATGTTGCCGTCGGCGGGGCGCTCTTCCAGCACCGCGAAATCCAGGGCGTAGGCGTCCAGTCCCTGGCCCGCGGGGAAGAAGCTTTCCGCCTCCCAGCGCACCGATTCCGCCAGTTCGGCCGGACTCATGAGGGGAAATGTCACTTTCTTGACCATCACCTGCTGGCCGGCCACGGAGATGGCGACATCCCGGGCTTTTATCTTCTGCTCGGCGAGCACCTGGCGGATCGCCGTGGCCACGGCGTTGCTGTCCATGATGTCGCCCTCGACGATGGCGTCGAAGGGCAGAACAGCCATGCCAAGCTTCTGCAGTCGATAGCGTTGGCTGCCGCCTTTGCCGGTTATCTGCAGCTCGCAGATCTTCACCGAGCTCGAGCCGATATCCAGACCAATTAGCTGCTTTTTTTTATTGCCGAAAAGACCCACAGGGAGCCTCACATATGAAGGAAGGGCGATTCAGTCTAACCGTTCGTTTTTTCAGGTCAACCGATACTTGGTCGCAACTCGTTATGTTCGGGGTCAAAGGCCACGAGAACAACAGTAATGTTATCTTCTCCTCCATTTTCCATGGCCTTGGTCAAAAGATTTTGTGCCGCGGCTTCCACATCGGGAGCCTGGCGCACGATTTCCCAGAGTTCATCGTCTTGAATCATTCCTGACAGTCCATCCGAGCAAAGCAAGATACGGTCCAATTCCTTGACCTGGAGTTCCTGCACCGCCACATCCAGGTCGCCGCCGTTGCCCAGGGCCTGGGTGATGACGTTGCGGAACGGGTGGCGGCGGGCCTCCTCGGAGGTCAGGGTGCCGTTGGCCACCTGCTCCGCCACCCAGGAATGGTCCCGGGTCACCTGGCGGATGCCGGACCCGTCCAGCAGGTAGGCCCGGCTGTCGCCCACGTGCACCAGGGTCACCCGGGCGCCCTGCACCAGGCAGGCCACCACCGTGGAGCCCATGGACTCCCGCTCGGGGTGCTCCCGGATGTCGGCCAGGATCCCCTGGTCCGCCAGGAGCAGGGCCCCCTTGAGCCGGTTGCCGTCGTAGCTGAGGTCCATGTCGTATTCCACCGGCCAGGTGCGGTCCCGCTCGGCGGTGTGGGCGATGAACTGGCCGATGCGCTCCACCACGATCCGGCTCGCCACCTCGCCGGCGGCATGGCCGCCCAGGCCATCGGCCACCACGAACAGACCCAGGTCCGGCTCCACCAGGAAGTTGTCCTCGTTGTGTTGGCGAACGCAGCCAACTTCGGTGCGGCCGACCGTCAGAACACGCATGCTCAACCCCTTTTGAGGAACCGGTTCACGGCCAGCTTCGCCTCGGCCACCAGCGTGGCCCACTGTTCGCCCAGCCCCACGGGTTTTTCGCCGCTCTTCTGCTTGCCCTTCGCGTCCGGTGCCGCCACCGGCGAGAAGATGGGGTGGTTGGGCGCCAGGTTGTGCACGATGTTCCAGAGCCGGCTGGCCCGGGCGTGCATCCCCAGGGACTGGAAGGTCTGCGCCAGCAGGATGGTGGAGTCCACATCCTTGGGGTTGAGCCGGAGCGCCGTTTCCAGGGCCCGGACCAGCGCCCGCTTGTCGCCCTGGGTCTCGTCCAGCAGCTTGCCCAGCAGGGCATGGAACTCGGCCCGTTCAGGGTCCAGGCGGATGGCGTACTGGATCAGGCCCAGGGCCTTTTCCGGGGCCTTGGCGTCCGCGGCCGCCTTGGCGTCCTTGAACCACTCCTCCACCGACCGGTTGCCGCCCGCGTTCCGCTCGCCCTGATGATCCAGCTGGATCTGCGCCGGAGGCTTGGCCTGGGCCGGCGGCGGCGGGGTCGGCGGGGCCTCCCGGTGCGGCGCGTCCTTCACCAGGTTGTAGGCTTCGGCCAGCATCCGGAAGCGCACTTCCGCCTCGGCCTTGGCGGCCCCGGTGAAACGGTCCGGGTGCCATTTCTTTGCCATACCGTGGTACGCAGCCTTAATCTCATCTGCCGAAGCGCCAGCCGAAATTTCCAAGACTTCGTAAGGGTTCATGGTCGATCCGTGGCGTACCAGAGATGATTCGGTTATCGACAATCGTGCTCGCTAGTTGAGATATTAACCTAGATCCACTCCGTAAAGGGGCCCAGCCGTTCCCGCGCGCCATCTTATTCTTCCATGGCATCCCCGCCGGATGGTTTGATGGCACACTCAACACATCTGAGGAGCGGGGCATGGCATCGTGTCCATTGACAGGATGGCGGGAAGGCTTGGCGGCGGGCGATCTGTCCGCCGAGTTCCTGGCCCTGGGGGCCCTGGACCGCATGGACCGGCTGGAAGGGGCCCTCAACGCCACCGTGTATCGCGACCGGGACCTGACCCTGGCGGCGGCCCGGGCCGCGGACCTGCGCCTGGCCCGGGGCGAGCGCGGGCCCATGCTCGGCATCCCCATCGTGCTCAAGGACAACCTGAACTGGCTGGGCGCCCCGTGCGGCAACGGCTCCCGGATCCTGGAGGGCTACCGGGCCCCGTACAACGCCACGGTGGTGCAGCGGCTGCTGGACGCGGGAGCGGTGCCGGTGGCCAAGGCCAACATGGACGAGTTCGCCCTGGGCTCCAGCGGCGAGTTCAGCGCCCACGGCCCGACCCGGAATCCCTGGGACCTCGCCAAGGTCCCCGGCGGCAGTTCCTCCGGCTCGGTGGTGGCGGTGGCGGCCGGCTACGTGCCGTTCGCCCTGGGCTCGGACACCGGCGGCTCGGTCCGGCTGCCGGGAAGTTTCTGCAATGTCACCGCGCTGCGGCCCACCTACGGGGTCCTGAGCCGCTACGGGGTGACCGCCATGGCCTCCTCCCTGGACCAGGTCGGCCCGGTGGCGGAATGCGCCCTGGACCTGGCCGCAGGGTTCGCGGTCATGGCCGGGGCCGACCCCCTGGACGCCACCAGCGTCGACCTGCCCGGCGCCGGGCGCCTGGGCCGGCTGCGTCCGGCGGAACTCAAGGGCCTGCGCATCGGCCTGCCCCGGGAATACTTCGCCGAAGGCCTCGCCCAGGGCGTGCGCACCGCCCTGGAAGCGGCCCTGGCGGCGCTGGCGGCCCAGGGCGCGGAGCTGGTGGAGGTGGCCCTGCCCCACACCCCCTATGCCATCGACACCTACTACCTGATCAACACCTCCGAAGTGTCCAGCAACCTCGCCCGGTACGACGGGGTGCGCTACGGCGCCCGCAAGCCGGCCGGCACCCTGCCGGAGATGATCGCCCGCACCCGCAACGCGGGCTTCGGGCCCGAAGCCAAGCGCCGCATCCTGCTGGGCGCCTTCTGCCTGTCCAAGGGCTACTACGACGCCTTCTACCTCAAGGCCCTGAAGACCCGCACCCTCATCTCCCGGGACTTCCGGGCGGCCTTCGAGCAGGTGGACCTCCTGGCCACCCCCGTGTGCGCCACCACCGCCTTCCCCCTGGGGGACAAGACCGCCGACCCCCTGGCCATGTATCTCACCGACCTGTTCACGGTCACCCCGGCCCTGGCCGCGCTGCCCGCGCTGTCGGTGCCCTGCGGGTTCGCCGGGGGCATGCCGGTGGGACTCCAGCTCATCGGCCCTTCCGGCGCGGACGTCCGCCTGCTGGAAGCGGCCCACGCCTTCCAGCAGTTCACCACCCATCACCTGCAGCACCCGCCCATCACCCAGGAGACCACCCATGGCTTTTGATGTTGTCATGCCCCAGATGGGGGAATCGATCACCGAGGCCACCATCCTCAAGTGGCACCGCCAGGTGGGGGAACCCATCGGCAAGGACGAAACCCTGTACGAGATCTCCACCGACAAGGTGGACGCGGAGATTCCCGCGCCCTTGGCCGGCATCCTGGTGGAGATCCTGGTGGAGGCCAACGCCACCGTGCCGGTGGGCACCGTGGTGGGCCGCATCGGCGCCGCCGGCGAGTCCGCGGGGGCCCCCGCGGCCGTTGCGGCGGCCCCCGCGGCCGCGGCCCCGGCCCAGGCCGCGCCGCCCGCCGAGGACAGCCTGGAGGAGCGGCTCCGGACCCGGTCCAGCCCCCTGGTGCGGCGCATGGCGGAAGAGCAGGGCGTGGACCTGCGCACGGTCAAGGGCAGCGGCCTCATGGGCCGGGTGACCAAGGAGGACATGGAGGCCCACCTGGCCAACCGTCCCGGTCCGGCCGCGGCCGCGCCGCCTCCGCCGCCCCAGGCCCAGGCCCCGGCCCGGCCCGCGGCCGCCGCCGCCCCTGCCTACGGCGCGGGCGAACGGGTGAAGGTGGAGCCCATGACCCGCATGCGCAAGCTGATCAGCGACAACATGGTCGCCTCCAAGCACACCAGCGCCCATGTCTACACGGTGTTCGAACTGGACATGTCCAGCGTGTCCCGGCTCCGGGCCCGCCACCGCAAGGCCTTCGAGGAGGCCTACGGCACCAGGCTGAGCTTCATGCCCTTCGTCCTCACGGCCGTGGCCAAGGCCCTGCGCGCCTTCCCCACCATCAACGCCTCGGTGGACGGGGACAGCATCGTCTACAAGCTGGACATCAACCTGGGCGTCGCGGTGGCCCTGGACTGGGGCCTGATCGTCCCGGTCATCAAGCAGGCCGACCAGCTGAACCTGGCCGGACTGGCCCGGGCGCTCAACGACCTGGCCGCCAGGGCCCGCTCCAAGCAGCTGAAGCCCGACGAGATCCAGGGCGGGACCTTCACCGTCACCAACCCCGGCTCGTTCGGCGAGACCTTCGGCCTGCCGGTCATCAACCAGCCCCAGGTGGCCATCATGGGCATGGGCGCGGTCAAGAAGCGCGCCGTGGTCATCACCGACGCCGACGGCCAGGACGCCATCGCCATCCGCGAGACCATGTTCAGCGCCCTGAGCTTCGACCACCGCCTGGTGGACGGCGCCACCGCCGACCTGTTCATGGCGGCGGTGAAGAAGGAGCTGGAGACCTCCAGCTTCGGCCTGGAATAGGCACCAGCTGGCGGGATCAGCCAGCGAACCTGATCCGTACGCCAAGGCGCCCACCATGAAGTGGGCGCCCGGTCGGATCAGCTTGATCAGTCTGCTACTTGACCCACTTCTTGCCTTCTTCGTTCAGGTTGGCCTTGGTGCCGGGCAGGCCGGCGTGGCAGGTGGTGCAGGCGTAGGTGGTGGAGGGATTCTTGGCCTTGGCGTCCTTCATGATGGCCGGGGTGGCCATGGCCAGGGGAGCCGCGGACAGGATCAGGGCGGCGGCGAGGATGGTGGTGAGCTTCATGGGATACCTCCAGGGTTGCTGAACTCAAATTGTACAAGAAGAATAAGGACCGCGGCATCGATTATTATTAACTAATCGTTCATTCCATCGATGATCACCGGATCACTCTGTTCCTGGATATGCGGCATGCCGGAAAAATCGATGAAATGCCCGGAGCGCCGCGCCTTGGTCTCCAGGTAGAAGCGGTTGTGGGCGTTGGGCGGCAGCAGGTGCGGCAGCCGGCTGGTCACCCGCACCCCGTACTGCTCCAGCTGGCTGATCTTTTCCGGGTTGTTGGTCATCAGCTGGATGGAGCCGATGCCCAGGCTCAGCAGCATGTGCGCCGCCACCGCGTAGTCCCGCTCGTCGTCGCGGAAGCCCAGGGCCAGGTTGGCCTCCACGGTGTCCAGCCCCCGGTCCTGCAGTTCGTAGGCGCGGATCTTGTTGGCCAGGCCGATGCCGCGGCCCTCCTGGCGCAGGTACAGCACCACCCCCCGCTCCAGCTCGCCGATGCGCTTCAGGGCGGTCTCCAGCTGGTCCCGGCAATCGCAGCGCAGGGAGCCGATCACGTCGCCGGTGAGGCATTCCGAATGCATGCGGGTGGGCACGTCCTCGCCCCCGATCACGTCGCCGTGGACGATGGCGATGTGGTCCTTCTGGTCCCGGTTGTTCCAGAAGGCGACGATGCGGAAATCCCCGAACCGGCTGGGGAGCTTGGCCACCGCCACGATCCGGACGCACACCTGGTCGGGCCCGAAGCCGTGGCATTCGTGATCCCGGTCCCGCGCCACCAGATCGTTCAGCTTGTCGTCCAGGGTGCTCATGACGGTTCCTCCAGCAGGGCCCGCGCCAGCCGCGAGCCCGCAAGCCACGCGGCCTGGACCCCGCCCCCCGGGGCGAACAGGTCCCCGGCCAGGCCCAGGGTCTGGCCCCGGGGAAAGGTGAAGCGCGGTGGCCGGGCCAGTTCGCTGGCCCGGTCCAGCCGGGCGTAGCGCCACCGGTGCGGGTAGGTCCAGAGCGGGCGCAGGGCCCATGGGCCCAGGACGGCTCCGGCGGCCTCCAGCAGCTCCGGGGACCACTCCACCATGGGCTGCTCCAGCCGCGCCCGGGACCACCGGGGCCGGGCCTGGCAGACCAGGGTGAGGAAGCGCGGGTCGCGCCGCTTGGCCGAGTCGTGGGCGATCAGCTGCAGGGCCTCCGAGTCCGGGAACTGCAGGTCCCAGGGCGGCGCGGGGGTGTCCGCCGGGTAGCCGGAGATCACCGTGAGCGAAGGCACGCTGGCGAACAGTCCCAGCAGGCCCAGGGCCCCGTCCCGCTCGGCCCCCTCGGGCAGCGTGCCCAGCAGCTGGACGCTCTCCTCCAGGGCGAGGGCGAGCACCAGGTCCCGGCCCCGGAACACCTGGCCGTCCGCGGCGGTGACCTCGAACCCGTCCTCCAGGGGCCGCATCCGGATCACCGTGGTCTGCTGCCGGATATCCAGGCCCAGGGCCAGGTGCTTGGGGAAGGCGCTCATGCCCTCGGCGAACGCCAGGCAGCGGGTGGCTGCGCCCAGGGCCTCGGGCTGGCAGGGCGCGCCGGCCCCCTCCACCCGCCGGGGCCAGCCCTCCAGCACCGTCACCCCCCGCACCTGGTCCAGGGCCTCCAGGAACTCGGGCTGGCGGCCGTGGAAGAACATGGGTCCCACGTCCACCGGCTGCCCCTCGAAGCGCCGGGTGGCGCAGCGCCCGCCCACCCCGCGGGCCCGCTCCAGGACCACCACCTCGCGCCCCGCCTGGTGCAGCCGGCGGGCACATTCCAGCCCGGCCACGCCCGCACCGACCACGATCGCGCTTCCGGCCATCCCGCGCCCTCCACCTGCAAGCATGGCCAGTTATGAAGTTTCAAAGCAAGACCTATGGCATGGCCCGGAACAGCGCCAGCACCGCCAGCTCCCCGCACCCGGCCCGGCGCAGGGCCTGGGCGCAGCGCAGGAGGGTGGTGCCGGTGGTCCACACGTCGTCCACCACCAGCACCGCCGCCCCGCCCAGCCGCCGGCCCCCGCGCACGGCCACGGCCGCGGCCGGGAGGCGCCGCCGCTGCCCTTCGCTGGCGCCGGCCTGGGCCTGGGCGGACCAGGTCTTGCGCAGCAGGGGACGGTACGGCTTGCCCAGCGAGCGCGCGAACATGGCCGCGGCCTCCTCCGCCAGGTCGAGCCCGCGGCTCCAGCGCCGGAGCCAGGAGGTGGGCGCGCAGCAGACCAGGTCGACGCCCCGGGCGAAAGCCGGCAGGGGCATCCGGCCGGCCCGGTCCAGCAGCGCGGCCTTCCAGCCCAGTTCCCCGTGCTTGATGGCCGGCACCAGCAGGCCGCCCAGGGCCGGCCGGCCCCCGTGGTAGTTCCAGAGCGCGTCCCCGCGGCTCCAGGCCACCGGTTCCGGGCAGGGTCCGCCGTGGGCCAGGGCGCAGCGCGGGCAGCGCTCCTCCGGCAGCGGCACCAGCCCCGACCAGCAGCGCCCGCACAGCCCGGCCTGGGCCTCCCGGTCCAGGGGCCCCAGGCAGCCCCGGCAGCGAGCCGGCCAGCTCACCGCCCGGACCCCGCGCGGTTGCCCAGCACCATGCGCAGGCCGAGGCCCGCCAGCACCGCGCAGCCCAGCGCCCCGGCCAGGAAGGCCGCGGCGCTCGCTCCCGGCCAGAACAGCCCGGCCCCGGGCAGCAGGCCCGGCGCTCCGTCCCGGATCCAGGCCGCCAGGGGCTGCAGCAGCCAGAGCGACCAGCCCAGGCCGGCCAGGCCCAGGGCGGACAGGGCGAACCCCAGCAGGTCCACCCGCACCGGGCCGAAGCGGGTCCCCCGCTCCACCTGGAGCCGGCTGTGCCGGCGGCCGTAGAGGAAGTAGATCCCCAGGCCGGCCACCAGCCAGAGCAGCAGGCGGATCCAGGTGTCCACGTCCAGGCCGGACATCACCCAGATGCAGGAGGCCGCGCCGGCGCAGCCCACCAGCCAGGGCAGCGGGACCTTGAACGGCCGGGCCACTCCGGGGCTGGTGCGGCGCAGGATGGGCACGCCGATGCACACCAGCATGAAGGCCAGCAGGGTGCCGATGGAGACCAGCTTGCCCACCAGGCTGATGGGCATGAGCCCGCCGCAGAGGGCGACGAACCCGCCGGTGAGGGCCGTGGCCGTGTGCGGGGTCCGGTGCCGCCGGTGCAGCCGCCCGAACCAGGGCAGCAGCCCGTCCTTGGCCATGGAGAAGAAGATCCGGGTCTGGCCGAGCATCAGCACCAGGATCACCGAGGTGAGCCCGGCCAGGGCCCCGAGCTTGATCATGAAGGTGAAGGCGCGGCGGGCCAGCGGCGTCCAGTGGCGCAGCTCGACGATGCGGTCGATGCCCAGGGCGATGGGATCGGACACGCCCAGGTCCTTGTACGAGACCACCCCGGTGAGGGTGAGGGCCACCAGGACGTAGAGCAGGGTGCACACCAGCAGCGAGGCCAGGATGCTGATGGGCATGTCCCGCCTGGGGTTGCGGGCTTCCTGGGCGGTGGTGCTCACGGCGTCGAAGCCGATGAAGGCGAAGAACACCACCCCCGCCCCGGTGAGCACCCCGCCCCGCATCCAGCCGTAGTGGTGCACCTGCCGGCCCGCCTCCAGCAGCGCGGTCCGGGCCGGGACCAGGCTGGCGAACCCGGTGGCGGAGGGGTTCGCGTGCAGGTTGGCTCCGGAGATCACGCCGATCCCCAGCAGGATGAACAGCACCACGATGGTCACCTTGATCACCACGATCACGGTGTTCACGGTGGCGCTCTGGCTGATGCCCCGGTACAGCACCGCGGCCACGGCCAGGGCCACCAGCGACGCGGGCAGGTTCCAGTGGCCGGGCACCGCCTGGCCGCCGGCCAGGACCACCGTCTCCCAGGGCCCCTTGGTCAGGCGCAGCAGGGTGTCGGGAAGCTGGAGCCCCAGGGTCTTGTGCAGCAGCGAGAACAGGTATCCGGACCAGCCGTTGGCCACCGTCACCGCGCCGAAGGCGTACTCCAGCACCAGGTCCCAGCCGATGATCCAGGCGATGAACTCGCCCATGGTGGCGTAGGAATAGGCGTAGGCCGAGCCCGCCACCGGGATCATGGCCGCCATCTCCGCGTAGCACAGGCCCGCCAGGGCGCAGAGGATCCCGCCCAGGACGAAGCTGTAGACGATGGCCGGCCCGGCGTAGCTGGCGGCGGCCTCCCCGGTGAGGGTGAAGATCCCCGCGCCGACGATGGCGCCGATGCCCAGCATGGTGAGGGTGAAGGGCCCCAGGGAACGTTTCAGCCCGCTCCCGTCGGCCCCCCCTTCACCGCTGAGCGCGGCGTGGTCGGCATCGGCGACCAGCCGGGCGAGGTCCTTTTTCAGGAAGAGTTGGGTCATGCCGGCTCCGGGGCTGAGGACTGAGGAAGGCGCGGCCACACCCTCCCCCCCGGGGGTCCGTGGACCCCGGTCCAGGCGATGTTCCGGCGCATGACTTCCTTGGATGCCCGGTTGCCCCCAGCCATGACACGCGGCTGCCATGAAAGGAGGAGCGGCCTGCTCGCTGGACCGCCCCGTCTGGACAAACCATGGGCCGGGCTTGCCACGGCACTCGGAACGACGACTTAGGGCTGCTTCTTCCGATCTGACCCGGTTCATCGCGCCCCGATGCATGGGGCCCGGCTTGGCTCCATCCTAGCGCGAAACGCCCCGCCGCCGCCAGTTCTACCGGGACGCCCGGGTTCCAGCCTGGCGCTGTAGCCCAAAATCGGACTGCCGGATTGGGTGCCAAGGGCTGCCGACCCCATCCCCGCGCGGATCCCCGGGCCCCGCCGCAGGCGGGGCCGCAAGAATCCCCAGGGGATCCACGCTCGCCGTCAGCAGGACCATGCGTCAGCACTGGTAAAATTCAGCGCAAAAAAAATACTTCGACGGGCCCCGGTCCCCGCGGGGATCCCGGTTCCCCGGCCGGCCGGCATCTTCGGCACTTCAATTAATCCTTTAATTTTCAAGCCCTTTGGCCGGGAGCGAAAAAATCACCTGGGTTCCCCTTGACGCCCCTACATCTTGGGGTGATCCTTTCACTCCAGCACAACCCATAGGTATCGTTCGGTCCCAGGCTGGTTCAACCGAGGTTCGCCCGGTGGGGTGGAGGCTCGCATTCCAATTTTTGAGGAAGCCATGAAAATCCCTCGTTTCTTTACCAAGTCCGGCAGCGACCCCCTCTCCGGCATCCCCTTCGTCGCCCGCACCAGCCGCATCACCAAGCTGGACGGCACGGTGGTGTTCGAAGCGAAGGACGTGATGGTGCCGGAAAGCTGGTCCCAGGTGGCGGTGGACATCCTGGCCCAGAAGTATTTCCGGCGCAAGGGCATCGACGCGGCCAACGGCGGCGAGCGGGACGCCCGGCAGGTGTTCCACCGGCTGGCGGGCTGCTGGCGCCACTGGGGCGAACAGCACGGCTACTTCAGCAGCCCCGCGGACGCCCTGGCCTTCTACGACGAACTGGTCTACATGCTGGCCAACCAGATGTGCGCCCCCAACAGCCCCCAGTGGTTCAACACCGGGCTGCACTGGGCCTACGGCATCTCCGGACCGGCCCAGGGGCACAGCTATGTGGACCCCGCCACCGGCGAGCTGCGGCACTCCACCTCGGCCTACGAGCGGCCCCAGCCCCATGCCTGCTTCATCCAGAGCGTGGAGGACGACCTGGTGAATCCGGGCGGGATCATGGACCTGTGGACCCGCGAGGCGCGCATCTTCAAGTACGGCAGCGGCACCGGCACCAACTTCTCCAAGGTCCGGGGCGCCGAGGAGGCCCTCTCCGGCGGCGGCCGCTCCTCCGGGCTCATGTCCTTCCTGGCGGTGGGGGACCGGGCCGCGGGGGCGATCAAGTCCGGCGGCACCACCCGCCGCGCCGCCAAGATGGTGTGCCTGGACCTGGACCACCCCGACATCGAGGCGTTCATCGACTGGAAGGTGACCGAGGAGCGCAAGGTGGCCATGCTGGCCGCCGGCAGCCTGGTGCTGAACAAGCACTGGAACGCCCTGTGCGAGGCGGTGGAGGGCTCCACCACCCGGGACGCCGACCCCAAGAGCAACGAGAAGCTGCGCAAGGCCCTGGCCAAGGCCAAGGCCGCCGGAGTGGCCTCGGCCTTCCTGGCCCAGGCCATGAGCCGCCTGTCCCAGGGGGACTTCGCCCGGGACCTCAAGCAGTACGACACCACCTGGGACGGGGACGGCTACGTCACCGTGGGCGGCATGAACTCCAACAACTCCATCCGCGTGCCGGACTCGTTCATGCGCGCCCTGGACCGGGACGGCGACTGGTACCTGGAGCGCCGCACCGACGGCAAGCTGCACAAGACGGTCAAGGCCCGGGATCTCTGGGGCCGGATCAACCGCGCGGCCTGGGCCTGCGCCGACCCCGGGATCCAGTTCGACACCACCATCAACGACTGGCATACCTGCCCGGCGGATGGGCCGATCAATGCGAGCAACCCGTGCGTCACCGGGGACACCCTGGTCGCCACCGCCGACGGGCCGCGCCGGATCGACGCGCTGCTGGCGTCCCCCTTCCAGGCGGTGGGCGCGGACGGCGCCCTGCACCCGGTGGCGCCGGCCTTCCCCACCGGCACCAAGCCGGTCTACCGCCTGCGGACCCGCGCGGGCTACGAACTGAAGCTCACCGGCGACCACCGGGTCTTCACCACCAACCGTGGCGACGTCCAGGCCTGCGAGCTGACCCGGGACGACCGGGTGGCCCTGGGCCGGGTGCCGTTCGGCAGCCGCAGCCTGGATGCCGGCATGGCCGAGTTCCTGGGCCTGATGGTGGGGGACGGCTGTTTCATGGGCGACCAGCAGGTGGCCCTGGTGACCCTCGCCCCCGAAGAGGAGGCGGTCGCCGTCCGCGTTCACGGCGCGGTCCAGGCCTTCAAGGCCCGGAACGCCGGCGACGGGCGCAGCGCCCGGACCACCACGATCACCCGGCCCCAGGGCACGGTCCGGTTCGGGACCAGTTCCGCCTGCGTGCGGGAAGAGCTGAAGACCTACGCCCTCCTGGACCAGGGCAGCGCCGGCAAGGCCTTCACCGACGCCATCCACCAGCTGGACCAGCCCTCCCTCGCGGCCGTCCTCCGGGGACTCTTCACCGCCGACGGCACGGTGGCCAACTGCGGCGAGAAGAGTCATTACGTTTCCCTGGACAGCAGTTCGCTCAAGCTGGTCCAGCAGGTCCAGCAGCTCCTCCTGGCCTTCGGCATCAAGGCCAGGATCTACCGGAACCGGCGCGCCCTGGACCACACCTCGGCCCTGCTGCCTGATGGCCTGGGCGGGTTCAAGGACTACCCGGTGGTGCAGATGCACAGCCTGCGCATCAGCCGGCGCGGACGCCTGGCCTTCGGGGAGGCCATCGGCTTCATCCCCGGCAGCCCCAAGGTGGCGGCGCTGGAGGCGGTGAACCGCGAAGTGGGCACCTACGCCGAGCCCATGGACGACGCGGTGGAAAGCCTGGAGCTGGAAGGGCTCGAAGCGGTCTACGACCTGACCGAGCCCGACACCCACCATTTCGTCGCCAACGGCCTGGTGGTCCACAACTGCTCGGAATACATGTTCCTGGACGACACCGCCTGCAACCTGGCCTCGCTCAACCTGTGCGCCTTCCTCACCGACGACGGCGGCTTCGACCTGGCCGGCTACCGCCACGGCATCCGGCTCTGGACCATGGTGCTGGAGATCTCGGTGCTCATGGCGCAGTTCCCCTCGGAGCGCATCGCCCAGCTGTCCTACGACTTCAGGACCCTGGGCCTGGGCTACGCCAACCTGGGCGCCATGCTCATGCGCCTGGGCATCCCCTACGACAGCGAGGCGGGCACCCAGTGGTGCGCCGCGCTCACCGCCATCCTCACCGGCGACGCCTACGCCGCCAGCGCGGAGATGGCCGGGGAGCTGGGCCCCTTCCCCGGCTATCCCAGGAACCGCGAGGCCATGCTGCGGGTGGTGCGCAACCACCGCCGGGCCGCCTACGGCGCGCCCGGGACCGAGTACGAGGAGCTTTCCATCGTGCCCCAGGGCCTGCGCGGCACCGGCCTGCCCAAGTCCATCCTCGATGCCGCCCGGGAAAGCTGGGACCGGGCCCTGGAGCTGGGCGAGCAGCACGGCTTCCGCAACGCCCAGGTGTCGGTGCTGGCGCCCACCGGCACCATCGGCCTGCTCATGGACTGCGACACCACCGGGGTGGAGCCGGACTTCGCCCTGGTCAAGTTCAAGAAGCTGGCCGGGGGCGGCTACTTCAAGCTGGTGAACCGGGCCATTCCCGAGGCCCTCATGCGCCTGGGCTACGTCCCGGCCCAGATCAAGGACATCGAGCGCTACGTGGTGGGCTGGCTGGAGATCACCGACCAGACCCCGGGCATCCCCCGCTCCCGCTTCCTGGCCAAGGGCTGGACCGAGGCGGAGCTGGAGGCCCTGGAGCAGAAGCTGCCCACCGCCTTCGACCCGTCCTACGTGGCGCCGGTGGAGCGGCTCAAGCTGGAGTTCGGGGAGGAGGCCACCGCGGTGTTCCTGGACGCCCTGGCCGGCTCCATGACCATGGAAGGCGCCCCCCACCTCACCGAGGAGCACCTGCCCATCTTCGACTGCGCCAACCGCTGCGGCCGCAAGGGCCAGCGCTTCATCGCCCCCATGGGCCACATCCGCATGATGGGCGCGGCCCAGCCGTTCCTCAGCGGGGCCATCAGCAAGACCATCAACCTCCCGGCCGAGGCCACGGTACAGGAGGTCGGCGAGATCTACCACGCCTCCTGGCAGTACATGATCAAGGCGGTCGCCCTGTACCGGGACGGCAGCAAGATGAGCCAGGCCATGGCCACCAACCTGGACCTGCTGGAGGGCATCGACACCCTGCTGGACGACGAGGCGCCCAAGGCCGCCAAGGTGGAGGCGGTGGTCCAGGCCATGGCGCGCACCTACAAGAAGAAGCTGCCCAACCGGCGCGGCGGCTACACCCAGTCGGCCACCATCGGCGGCACCAAGCTCTACCTGCGCACCGGGGAGTACGAGGACGGCACTCTCGGCGAGATCTTCCTGGACATCCACCGGGAGGGCGCCGGCTTCCGGGCCGTGCTCAACTGCTTCGCCATCGCGGTCTCCATGGGGCTGCAGCGCGGGGTGCCCCTGGAGGAGTTCTGCGAGGCCTTCCTGTTCACCCGGTTCGAGCCCAACGGCATGGTCCAGGGCAGCGACACGGTGAAGTTCTCCACCAGCCTCATCGACTTCGTGTTCCGGGAGCTGGCCATCAGCTACCTGGGCCGCTACGAGCTGGCCCAGGTGGAGCCGGAGCAGCTCATGCGGCTCACCGGCGGCAACAAGCCCGAAAGCCAGGGCCAGTCCCTGGCGCCCCTGGCCACCGGCGGCATGACCCCCCTGTTCTCCGAAGCCGAGACCTCGGCCCTGTCCCCCAGCCCCGCCCTGGCCGCCCCCGGGGTCGGCCACGGCCACGGGAGCCAGGCCGCCCACCCCGCCAGCGCGTCCCAGACCGCCTTCACCACCGCCCGGCAGAAGGGCTACACCGGCGACCCCTGCCCCGAGTGCGGCCACCTGACCATGGTGCGCAACGGCGCCTGCCTGAAGTGCCAGACCTGCGGCGCGACGACGGGGTGCAGCTAGGACGGTTGCCGGATCGTTCGGGTCCCGGACTTCCGGCCGGTTCGTTGCCACCAAGAGGCGCGCAGGCGCGCGCCTCTTGGTGGCAAGGTAGCTGACGGGCTCGTGGGGAACGTGTCCCACTCCCGAGGGGGGCGGATTGGGCCGTTCATGGCTTCCGATTGAAGAATTTCGGATGTTGGATTCTGCAAGTAACGAATAATATGTTGCTGTCCTCGATCCTCGATGCTCGGGGATTTTTGTTTGGGAGCGTTCATGGGCGGCAGCTGGTTCCGGAACCTTCCGGTCAAGCACAAGATCCTGGTGGTGGTGGGGTTCTTTTCGGTGGTGCTGGTGACCATGCTGGCGCTGGCGATCCGGGATGTGCGGGCCGGGCAGGCCCGCACGGAGGCCATGTACCAGGAGAACCTGCTGCCTACCGCCGAGCTGACGGCGGTGCGGACGTCCCTGCTCCGGGCCCTGGTCCTGGCCAACAACCACCTGCGCGCGCCCAACCCCGAGGCCGCGGCCAAGGTCGAGGCGGACATGGACAAGATGGACGCGAACTTCGACCAGGCCTGGGAGCTCTATCAGAAGTCCTTCACCTCGGAGGTCGCCCGCCGGGTGGGGCCGCAGTACCTGGCCCTGGCCCTGGAGCAGCGGCGGATCCGGCGGGAGGTGCTGCTGCCCCTGTCCAGGAAGGGCGACCTGGCCGGGGCCCGGCAGGTCCTGGCGGACCAGATCGACGCCACGGACCGGCAACTGGGACCGCTGGGCGCCCAGCTGGTGGGCGACAACGCCAGGCAGGCCGCCGAAACCCTCGCCGCCGGCCAGGCGCAGTTCCGGCGCGGCATGGCCGGGGGCATCGGCTTCTCCATCGTCGGCATCGTGGTGGGCTCGCTGCTGGGCCTGGCCCTGGTGCGCGGCGTGCACGACCCCCTGGCGGCCTTCGGCGGGGTGCTGGAGGCGGTGACCCGGGGCGACCTCACGGTCACCGCCGAGCTGGACCGCCGGGACGAGTTCGGCGACCTGGGCCGCACCCTGAACACCATGGTGGCGGACCTGAGGCGGGTCCTGCAGGGGGTGCGGGCCAGCGTGGAAGGGGTCGCCAGCGGCGCCACCCAGCTGTCCGCCTCGGCGGACCAGATGGCCGCCACCTCCGCCGGCATCACCCGGACCTCCGACCGCATGCGCGCCGGCAGCGAGCACATGGCCGCGGCGGTGACCGAGCTTTCGGCCTCCATCGACCAGGTGAACCAGGGCGCCCAGGCTTCCCTGGAGCGCCTGGACCAGGCCCTGGACGTCACCGGCCGGGGCCAGGCGGCGGGCCGGAGCACCCGCGCGGCCATGGGCGAGATCAAGGGCACCGCGGGCCGGATCTCCCAGGCGGTGAACGTCATCGAGGAGATCGCCAACCAGACCGGACTGCTGTCCCTGAACGCCGCCATCGAGGCGGCCAAGGCCGGGGAGCACGGCAAGGGCTTCTCGGTGGTGGCGGACGAGGTGCGCAAGCTGGCCGAGCGCAGCGCCCATTCCGCCCAGGAGGTGGCCCAGCTCATCACCGCGGCCCGGGTGGCCGTGACCCAGGGGGAGAGCACCGTGGGCACCACGGTGGAGACCCTGGAGGCCATCCGGGCCGGCCTGGACCAGTTCGCCGACCAGACCCGGCGGGTGGCGGCGGCCACCGTGGAGCAGGCCCGGGCCGGGGCGGACGTGGCCCGGCAGGTGGAGGCGGGTTCCGAGGAGGCCGGCACCGTGGCCTCGGCCATGACCCAGATGGCCATGGCCAACCGGGAGGTGGCCCGCACCGCCCTGGACCTCACCCGCCTCAGCGAAGGCCTCCAGGGCCAGGTGGCGCGGTTCGCCCTCTAACTCGAATAGGTATAAAGTCTTATTCACCCATTCGAGCCCGAGGAACCATGCTGTCCAGCTTCCCGGATATCCATGACCTGCTGGAAAACGCCAGGCGCCGCTTCGGTGCGCAGACTGCCCTGATCGACGCGGCCACCGGCCGGAGCTGGACCTACCACCAGGCGCTGCAGGCGGCGGACCGGATCGCCGGGCGGTTCGCGGCCCTGGGCGTCGGCCCCGGGGATCGCCTCCTGCTGCGCTGCGCCACCTGCCTGCCGGCGGTGCTCTGCAGCTGGGCCGCCTGGCGGCTGGGCGCCGTCCTGGTGCCGGTGGATCCCGGCTGGCCCCCGTACCTCCTGGACCCCATCCTGGCGCAGGTGGCTCCGCGCCTGGCGCTGCACGGCGAGGGCGCGG
>Ga0181516_10000577_pt1 | contig 32680 bp, 34 predicted proteins | sample PEATcosm2014_Bin_25_FD_121104 | JGI IMG/M metagenome (GOLD analysis project Ga0181516, IMG submission 121104) | Peatland microbial communities from MTU Mesocosm Facility, Houghton, MI, USA - PEATcosm2014_Bin01_10_metaG | ecosystem: Environmental > Terrestrial > Soil > Wetlands > Peat | place... | reverse complement strand
GTCACCATGCTCATCAAGGGCGAGAACGCCTACGGTTTTTGCAAGGCCGAGCGCGGCGTGCATCGCCTCGTGCGCATCTCGCCGTTCGATTCCAACAAACGCCGTCACACGAGTTTTGCGAGCGTGGACACGATTGCGGAGATCGAGGAGAGCGACGGCGAAATCGTCATTCCGCCGAATGAATTTCGCGTGGACACGTTCCGTTCCGGCGGCAAAGGCGGCCAGAACGTGAACAAGGTTGAGACCGCCGTGCGCATCACGCACATCCCGACCGGCCTCGTCGTCGCGTCGCAGGCGCAGCGTTCGCAGCATCAAAACCGCGCGACCGCGATGAACCTGCTGCTTTCGCGGATTTTCGCGCAGCGCGTGGACGCCGAAAAAGCCGACATGGAAAAATTTTACGGCGAGAAAGGCAGCGTCTCTTGGGGCAACCAGATTCGCAGCTACGTTTTCCAGCCGTATCGCATGGTGAAAGATTTGCGCACTGGCGTGGAAACGAGCAATGTTCAATCCGTGATGGACGGCGACCTGGACATGTTCGTAAACGGCTGGCTGCGCGCCGGCTGCCCGACAAAACGAATGCAGGGTGTGAAAGATGAAGAGGAATAATGCAGACAAAATTTACAGAATGGACCGAATTGAGATTTTGAATTCTGATAATTTTGTCAATTTTGTCTAAAGATTTTTGTGGCCAACATTTTAGATACAATCGTCGAGCAAAAGAAACGCGAAGTCGCGAAATTGCCCGCGCGAATTATCGCAGTTGGTGATTTGCGCGACGCGATGCTGGAGCGCGGCGAACGGCGCGATTTTATTTCTGCGCTGAAAAATCCGCATGGCGACATCGCATTGATTGCCGAAGTAAAGAAAGCTTCGCCGTCCGCCGGAATCATTTGCAAGGATTTTGATCCGGTAAAAATTGCGAAAGAATATGAAGCCGCAGGCGCAAGCTGTCTTTCCGTTTTGACGGACGAAAAGTTTTTCCAAGGCTCGCTCGATTATCTCCGCCAAATCCGCGCCGCCGTAAAAATTCCGTTGTTGCGAAAAGATTTCATCATTGATGAACGCCAGATCCTCGAAGCCATCGAATGGGGCGCGGACGCCATCCTGCTCATCGTCGCGATTTTGAGCGACGAACAATTGCAAAAATTCCATTCACTCGCATTCGAAGCCGGACTCGCTGTTCTCGTCGAAGTCCATGACGAGCAAGAATTGGAACGCGCGCTAAAAATTTCACCGCAACTGATTGGCGTGAACAATCGCGATTTAAAAACTTTCAAAGTGGATTTGGCGACGACGGAAAATCTGGCAAAGAAAATTCCTGCTGGAATAATTCTCGTCGCTGAAAGCGGAATTCATTCGCGCGCAGACGTGGAGCGTTTGAAAAAATGCAGAGCGAAAGCAATCTTGGTCGGCGAATCGCTGATGAAGAACGGCGATATCAAAACCAAAGTTCGCGAGTTGATCGGTTAATTTGTAGGAGACGAGGTGACGAGTCTCATTTTTATTCCCCCCGATTAGTTAGAGACTCGCCACCTCGTCTCCTACTTTTTATTTTTCGCCAGTTGTTTCGCCAGCCGGATCGCCGCGATCATGCTCGACGGATTGGCGATTCCTTTTCCGGCGATGTCGTAAGCCGTGCCATGGTCGGGCGAGGTGCGGATGAACGGCAGGCCGAGCGTCCAGTTCACGCCGGTGTCAAACGCGACGGCCTTCAGCGGCGCGAGTCCTTGATCATGATACATCGCGACGACCGCGTCGAAATCCCCTTGCAAGGCATAGTGAAAAACCGTGTCGCCGCTCAACGGGCCGACGACATCGAATCCATTTTTTTGCGCGGCGAGAATTGCCGGCGAAATGATTTTTATTTCTTCGTCGCCGAATTCCCCGCCTTCGCCCGCGTGCGGATTCAAACCGGCGACGGCGATTTTTGCCCGCGACAAACCGAGGTCGCGGCAGGCTTGCGCGGCGAGTTCGATGGCGAGCGTAATTTTTTCCGCCGTCAATTTTTCAGGAACGGACTTGATGGAAATGTGAACCGTGGCGAGCGCGACGCGAAGCCAGCGGCCGCGTTCGTCCGTGCCAAGCAGCATCATCGCTGTCCGTTTGGCACCGGCGAGTTCGGAGAGAAATTCTGTCTGGCCGATGAATCTGTGTCCGGCGCGGATGATGGCTTCCTTGTTCACCGGCGCGGTGACAAGTGCGTCGAGTTTGCCACGCAGGCAGCGTTCCGCGCCGTCGCGCAAGCTTGCAACCGCGGCATTTGCAGCGAGTGATGAACCGGCGGGCAGATTTTCCGGCAACAGTTCGACCAACGGACTGGCAATGAAAAATTTTCCACTGTCGTCGGAAATTTTTTTTAGCGGAAGATCAAGCGAAAGCTGTTCGTTCAAGTGCGAAAGAATTTTTCCATCGCCGATGAGCAGATATTTTACGTCGTCGCGGCCGGCTTCGGCGGCGACGGCCTTGAGCGCGACTTCGGGGCCGATGCCGGTGACATCGCCGAGTGAGATGCCGATCCAGCCAGTCATGGGAGTTGAGAGTTTTTGGTTGTGAGTTGAGAAAAACGTCCCCAACGCACGGCTGAATTTTCAGAAATAGCGGTAGAACGTTTTTTTCTTCAACGAATCAATCCACTGTTTTTCGAGCCGCGCCTGTTCCTGGATGCGAAGGTTCTTCTCGATGTCGTCGCGGATTTCGCCGAGCGGCCTGACGTGCGCGGGACGAATCTGCTCGACTAGCATGATGTAGTCCGATTCGGGCGTCTCAATCACGTCGCTGACCTGCCCGGGCTTGAGCGTGAAGGCGACATCGGCGAGTTCCTTGCGGAGTACTGAACGCTCGACCCAGCCCCAGTCGCCGCCTTGATGCTGCTGCGAGCCTTGCGAATAAACGGAGGCCATTTCCTGGAACGTCGCGCCTTCCTTGATTTTGGTCTCGATGTCGTGCGCGAGGCTCAATGTGTTCGTGTCGTCGCTGGAATTTTTGTTCAGGACGATCATGCGCAGCTTGATTTCGTCCTCGACCTTGAAATCGTCCTGATGCGTGAGGTAATAATTTTCGACTTTATAGGGCGAGATGATGATCGCCTGCGAGATGTTTTTATTTCTCAACTGCGCGACGATGAATTGATCGCGTACGTCCTTGCGGAACTGCTCGAACGTCATGCCCTGTGCCTGCAGCGTCTTCGTCAACGTCGCGCGGTCGCCGAAATGTTCACGGATGCGATCCTGCACCAGGGCGTCCACGACGCTGTCGGGCAGCTTGTAACCCTCCGTGTCGAAGTCGTGCAGGATCAACTGGCGTTCCACCAGTTGTTCCAGCCCGTCGTTGAGCATCTCGGTGAGTTTTTGCTGGAACACGTCCGGCTGCCCGGCGTGTTGGCGGCGCAATGCCTCGACCGCAGGCTGGGTGAAATCATAAAGCTGTCCGCGCGTGATGGCCGTGTCGTTCACAATGGCCACGATGCCATCTACCAAATCCGCGCGCAGTGGCAGGCTGGTGCAGAACGCCAGCGCGAAAACCGGAATCAATCGGAATAATTTCATCGGACTGGCGCGAATGGTAACAACAACCCTTGACGGGTCAAGCGCCGCAAATCCGTCAATGCGGATTGCCCCGGTTGAAGAGGTACATCACCGCCGCCAAAACCACCGACACGGCCAGCCCCGCGATGACCGACCATTTCAAAATGAATTTCTGTTTGCGGCGATACGCCGCGCCGCCCTGGCCGGGCAGCAGGTAAAATCGCTCGGTCTCTTTGTTGCGCTTGGGACGGAACAGGCTCATCTAATTGAGCGACTCTAGCACACGTGCCGACGCCGCTCAAGCCGCGCGCTTGCGGTCGGGCGATTTTTCGCTACCGTCCCGTCCGTGCATCTCGAAGACCATCTTGGCGACATCATCCGCAAAGCCCGCGCGATGAGCAATGTTTCAGCCGCAACCGCCGCGACCGCAGCCGGAATTTCAGAATCTGAACTTTCCGCGCTTGAAGAAAACGGCCAATGCGCCCAAAAAATAAATTTTCAAGCGCTCGGAAAAATCCTCGGCCTCAATCCGCAAAAACTGGAAGCCATTGCCAATGGCTGGCTGCCGTCGCCGAAGGATTTGTCCATGTGGCACGAGATCCGCGTGTTCACGACGGCGGGCGATGGATTCGCGGTGAATTGTTATCTCGCCTGGGACGAAGTCACGCGCGACGCGGCACTCTTTGACACCGGCCTCGACGCAAAGCCGATCCTCGATTGCATCGCCGACGAACAACTTCAACTCAAACACATTTTCATCACGCACTCGCATTACGATCACGTCGAGGCGCTGCCGAAAATCCGCGAGGCGTGGCCGAAAGCACGGCTGCATTCCGGCTCGAAAAATGCGCCCGTGGACCAGCGGAACAAGACGGCGGAAATCGTCCATCTCGGCGGATTGCGCGTGACGCACCGCGAAACGCCGGGCCACGCGGAGGACGGCGTGACTTACATGGTTGGCAACTGGCAGGAAGACGCGCCGCTCATCGCCATCGTCGGCGACACGATTTTCGCCGGCTCGATGGGCAACGGCAACGGCGCGTGGGATTTGGCGAAGCAAAAGGTGCGCGAACAGATTTTATCGCTGCCGGCGGAAACCTTGATTTGCCCCGGCCACGGCCCGTTGACGACGGTGGCGGAGGAAAAACAAAACAATCCGTTCTTTTGATTTGCGCTGGCTGAATAAAGCCGAAAAGTCGTTTATTTACAGGTATTTTTAGCAGTCCAGATTTCTATTGCGCGTTTGGCCGCAAAGATTTAACTTGGAATTAACGAATATGTCGAACGCTGGAAAAGAATCATCGTCGGCGAACGATTTGCTGAAGAACTCATCGCTCTACCGCGAGTTTCAGGCGGAACGCGAGGAGATTCTCCGGCACAAGTGGATTGAGTCGGAAAAGGCCGGGCGCGACATCGGCTTCGAGCAGGCGCTGACGGATTGGATCATCAAGCACCGCTCAAGCTGGCGCAAGAACCGCCAGGCCGCCGCCACAAACTGAACTAATAAAATTTGTTCCTTTAACGCAGCCCTGCGAGGCAGCGAAGGAAAATATGAATGCCAAACGCGCAACGCGAATCGGCTCCGCCCGGCGGAGTGGTTCGCGATTTTTTTATGCCTGAATCCACCGTCATCCTCGATGCCGCCGCGATCCAGCGCGCGCTCACGCGCATCGCGCACGAGATCGCCGAGCGGAATGAAAACTCCGCCGAAGTCGTGCTTGTCGGCATTCCTGAAGGCGGCGTGCCGCTCGCGCAACGGCTCAGAAAAATTCTTTCTGACATTTGGAAAATTTCCGTGCCGACCGGCAGCCTTGATGTTTCGATGCACCGTGACGATCTGGACCAGCGCGCCGCGCCAAAAATTCATCCGACGGAAATTCCCTTCGACGTGACCGGCAAAACCGTCGTGCTGGTGGACGACGTTTTGTTCAGCGGACGCACGATTCGCGCGGCGCTGGACGCGCTGAATGATTTTGGCCGCCCGAAAAAAATCCAACTGGCGGTTCTGGTTGACCGTGGCCATCGCGATTTGCCCATCAAGGCGGATTTTGTCGGAAAAAATGTGCCGACGGCGGCGAATGAAAAGGTTCAAGTTCGTCTTGGCGAAAAGGACGAAGTGATTTTGGAACGAAAATGAGTTGGAACAAAAAACATCTGCTCGACATCGAGTCGCTCACGGCGGAAGAAATCACCACCGTGCTGGACACGGCCAAGGCGTTTAAGGCCGTCGGAGAGCGAGCGATCAAAAAAGTTCCGGCGTTACGCGGCAAGACGGTCGTTAATCTTTTCATCGAGCCGTCCACGCGCACGCGCATCAGTTTTGAACTGGCGGCGCAACGGCTGACTGCCGACATCGTGAATTTCTCCGCCGACGCGTCTTCGTTCAAAAAAGGCGAGACGCTCAAGGACACGGCGAAAAATCTCGAGGCGCTCAACGCTGATTTCATCATCATCCGCCACAGCGCATCGGGAGCGCCGCATTTTCTGTCACGCGTCGTCAATGCCAGCGTCATCAACGCCGGCGACGGCGCGCACGAGCATCCGACGCAGGCGCTGCTGGACGCGTTCACCATCCGCGAACGCAAGGGAAAAATCGCCGGGCTGAACGTGACGATTCTCGGCGACATCCTTTACAGCCGCGTCGCGCGCTCAAACATCTGGGCGCTGACGAAACTTGGCGCGAAGGTAACGTTGTGCGGACCATCAACGCTCGTGCCAAAAACGTTTGAGCAAATGGGCTGTCGCGTGACGCACAATGTTGACGAGGCGATTCGCGACGCGGACATCATCCACTTGCTGCGCATCCAGCATGAACGCCAGCGCAAGACGATGTTTCCGAGCATCGGCGAATACACGACGCTCTTCGGTTTGAACAAGGCGCGGTTCGCCAAAACAAAACCAGACGCGCTCATCATGCATCCCGGCCCGATCAATCGCGGCGTGGAAATCGACAGTGAAATCGCCGACTGCGACCGCTCGCTGATTCTGGAGCAGGTGACCAACGGCCTCGCCGTGCGCATGGCGGTTTTATTTTTGCTGAACGGCGGCAAAGGCCCGCAGGAAATTTTGTAAATTTCGCTTGCGGAAAATTTACGCTGCCGCCGGATTGATTCCCGTTTCAACCGGTGCATTTTTTTTGTGCCGTTTACGCGAGAGCCATTGCTGGAACGATTCGAGGTAGAGATAAACCACCGGCGTGATGTAAAGCGTGAGGCATTGCGACACGAGCAGGCCTCCAACGACGGTGAGGCCGAGCGCGCGACGGGATTCGCCGCCGGCACCAAGTCCGAGTGCGATGGGCAGCGTGGCCATGAGCGCGGACATTGTGGTCATCATGATCGGACGGAAGCGCAGCAGGCAGCCTTCGTAAATCGCATCGCGCGGGTTTTTGCCGCCCTCACGTTGCGCGACGATGGCGAAGTCAATCACCAGGATGGCATTTTTCTTCACGATGCCGACGAGCATGATGAGGCCGACGAATCCATAAATGTTCAAGTCGAGATGAAAAATCATCAGTGTCAGCAGCGCACCGAATCCCGCCGACGGCAGGCCGGACAAAATCGTCAGCGGATGGATGAAACTTTCGTAGAGAATTCCCAGAATGATATAAATGACAAAAATCGAAGCGATGAGCAATAAACCAAGTCCTTTCACTGATGATTGGAAGACAGCCGCCGAGCCTTGATAGTTTCCGCTGATGGTTGCAGGCATATGCAAATCAGTTGTAATTTTATTAACTTGATCTTCGGCGGTGCCAAGCGAAACGCCGGGCGCGAGGTTGAAGGAAATGGTGACAGACGGCAACTGGCCAACGTGCGAAATGCTCGTCGGCCCGACGCTGCGCGTCAGTCTGGCGACGGTGCTCAACGGAATCAATTTGGGCATACCATTTGTGCCGACAAATGAACTGGTGATGTAAAGTCGTGCGAGCGCGTCGGGATCGAGTTGAAATTGCGGTTCTACCTCGAAGACGACCCAGTATTCGGCCACGTCGGCGTAAATCGTGGATGACTGCCGCTCGCCGAAGGCGTCATAGAGGCCGTTTTCGATTTGCTGCGGCGTGACACCGAGCGCGGCGGCCTTGTCGCGGTCAATCTCCACATTGACCTGCGGACTGGCGATTTGCAAATCGCTCGTCACGTCCTGAAAGCCGGGTTGCTGCGACATCTTGTTCATCAAAATCGGCGCCCAATGGAAGAGTTCGTTCACGTCGGTGTCCTGCAGGCTGTATTGATAAAGCGCCTTGGTCAATTGGCCGCCGACGCGGATGAGCGGCGGGTTTTGTAGAAAGACATTGATGCCGGTCACCTGCGCCAGTTTCGGACGCAATTCCTGGATGATCTGGTCCGCGCTCAATTTCCTTTCCGAAAGCGGCTTCAAGCGCATGAACATACGGCCGTTGTTCAATGTCGAGGACGAACCGCTCGCACCGATGGCGGACACGAAGCCGTCCACATTCGAATCAGCGGCGATGACTTTCATCGCCGCAAGCTGGTGTTGCTTCATTGAGTCAAACGAAATGTCCTGCGCCGCCTCGGTGATGACAAAAATCTGGCCGGTGTCCGCGTCGGGGAAAAATCCCTTGGGAATCACCACGAACAAAAACATTGTCGCAATAAAAATTGCCAGCGACACCAGCATCGTGATGCCGCTATGCCGCAATACCACCTGCAGCGTGCGGCCGTAGCCATCGCGCATCCCGTTAAAAAACCGCTCGAAGGCGTTGTAAATCTTTCCGTGCCTTTTTTCGCGCTCCGAATGCACAAACCGGCTGCACATCATCGGCGTCAGCGTCAGCGAAACAAACCCCGACATGAGCACGGCGACGACAATCGTCACGGCAAATTCATGCAGCAGCCGTCCAAGCAACCCGCTCATGAACAAAACCGGAATGAACACGGCTGAAAGCGAAAGCGTCATGGAAATAATTGTGAAGCCGATTTCCTTCGAGCCTTTCAGCGCGGCTTCCATCGGCGGCATGCCGTTTTCCATGTGGCGCACGATGTTTTCGAGCATGACAATGGCGTCGTCCACGACAAAGCCGACGCACAGCGTGAGCGCCATGAGCGAAAGATTGTCGAGGCTGTAACCGAGCAGCGCCATCGCGGCAAACGTGCCGATGATGGACATCGGCAGAGCCATGCTCGGGATGATCGTCGCCGAAAGATTTCGCAGGAAAATGAAAATGACCATGACGACGAGGCACACGGCGGTAAACAGCGTGCGTTCAACGTCTCTTACCGATTCACGGATGGATTGCGAACGGTCAAAAACGACATCCAGATGCACCGCCGCCGGAATTTCCTCGCGGAATTCCGGCAGCAGTTTTTTTATGGCGTCCACGACGGCGACAGTGTTCGCACCCGGCTGGCGTTGGATGGCCAGCACGACGGCGCGCGTGCTGTCATACCACGCGGCAAGCTTGTCGTTTTGCACACTGTCGAGCACGTTGCCCAATTGCTCCAGACGCACGGGGTTGCCGTTGCGATAGGCGACAATCATCGGACGAAAAGCCGCCGCGTCGTTGAGCTGGCCATTCGCCTGAATGGTGAACGCCTGATGTTTTCCATAAAGCGTTCCGAGCGGCTGGTTCACGTTGCCTGCTTCAACGGCCTGCTCGACTTGATCAATGCCCAGCCCGTAAGCCGCGAGTTTGTCCGGGTCGACCTGGATGCGGACGGCATATTGCTGCGAGCCGAACACGCCGACCTGTGCGACGCCGTCGACCATTGAGATGCGCTGCGCCATCAAATTTTCCGCGTAATTGTCCACGTCCGAAAGCGGGAGCGTCGGCGATGACATTGCGAGAAAAAGAATCGGCGAATCGGCCGGGTTGACTTTGTTGTAAGTCGGCGGGGTCGGCAGGTTCGGCGGCAATTGTTTTGCGGCTTTTGCGATCGCCGCCTGCACATCCGCCGCCGCCGAGTCTATATTGCGGTCGAGGGAAAATTGAATGGTGATTTGCACGACGCCCTGCGCGCTGACTGACGACATGGAATCCACGCCCGCGATGGTGGAAAATTGTTTTTCCAGCGGCGTGGCTACCGCCGAAGCCATGGTCTGGGGACTCGCGCCGGGAAGGTTCGCCGAAACCTGGATCGTCGGATAATCCACGCTCGGCAAATCGCTCACCGGCAGCTCGCGAAAACCGATGAGCCCGAACAATAAAATGCCCGACATGACCAGGGTGGTCATCACCGGACGGCGGATGAATAATTCTGGAACGCTCATGGCGCGTTGGTCGGCGTGGATTCGCTTGAACTCTTGACGCTCACTTTCGCCTTCGGCGTCAGGCGTAATTGCCCGTCGGTCACGACCGTCTCGCCCGCCTTCAATCCGCTTTTCACGACCGTTTCATTTCCAAAGGCGATACCGATGTTCACCGGACGCTCTTCAACCGTTTGATCCGCTTTCACGACGTAAACGAACTGGCCGTTTTGTCCCGTTTCCACCGCTTGCGACGGCACGACGACCGCGTTCGTCAATTCCGAAAGCGTCAGCGTGACATTCACAAATTGTCCCGGCCAGAGCGCGTCGTCATCGTTCGGAAATGTCGCCTTGAGTAAAATCGTCCCCGTCGTCTCATCCACGGCGTTGTCCACAAAAGTCAGATCGCCCTGCGGCGGCATCACGGTCATGTTTTCAAAAGTCACCGAGGCTTTCAGCGTTTTTTCACGCATCTGTTTTTGGATTTCCGGCAGAAATTGCTCCGGCACGGCGAACTCGACGTAAATCGGATGAATCCGGTTAATCGTCAGCAAAATATCGTCCGGTGCCTTGACGACATTACCTTCGTGAATTTGCAGACTACCCGTCACGCCGTCAAACGGCGCGCGGATTTCGCAGAAGCTCAAATTCAATGCATCCGATTGGACCGTCGCCACGAGCGTGTCCCTGGCAGATTTGCTGGTGTCGAATTCATCCTGCGAAACCAGTTTCTGGTCGAACAATTTCTGTTCGCGATCGAATTGGATTTCCGCGTTTGTCAATTGCGCCTGGTCGCGCGCCAGCACCGCCTGCATCGGACGCGGGTCAATTGTGAAAAGCAATGCGTTCGATTTCACCTCCGAGCCTTCCTTGAAATGCACCTGACTGATGAAGCCGCCGATTTGCGAATGGATCGTCACCGTTGAAACCGGCGTCACATGGCCGACCGGCGGCGGGTCGATCTGCACCGGCACATTGGTCTCGACGGCCCTGGCGACCAGCACCGGTGCGCCGGCCGCTTCCTTTTTTGTGTTGCGCGAACATCCGCCGGCCAGAATCGCCGCGACCAGCGTTAGTGCCAAAATTGAAGTTGGATTTTTCATGCGGTTTTCAGTTGATGAAATTGATTTTGATGCGGCTCCGATCCGCCGGTTGAAATGCCACGGCGAATTTTTTCAGGAACTTCGCGCGGTCACGCTGGAATTTCGGGTCGAAAACCGATCTGCCCATGACCAATTCCGTCAATTGCGGAAACGCCACGGGAAACATCGTCAGAGACCTCATGGTCAGCATCACATGGCGCGGGTCGAATTCGGAGGACAACTGGCCGCGCGCCTGCCTGCGGCGGATGCGTTCCAGCCCGCGCGCCACCGCCGCGAGCCGCTCCTTTTTATCGATCACCTTTTTCCCAGCGCCTTGCAACGCCTCCCATTCAAGCATGCGAACCCAGTCGGCATCCTTGCACGCGGCCTCGAACCAAAACGGCAGGACTTCCGTCGGTTCGCCGGACGAAGCCTCGGCCCATGCCTGCCGCTCGGAAATTTTCCGGCGCAGCACCGCGCGGAACAATCCTTCCTTGTCGCCAAAATAATGGTAGAGCATCCGCTTGTTGATCGCCGCGTGCCGCGCGATCATGTCCACGCGCGCCCCGGCAAAACCATTCGCCGCGAATTCCTTGAGCGCGGCGGACAAAATGCGTTCGCGCGTGCGCCCGGGATTCCGCGCCGCGGCTGCACCGTTCAATTTTGCGGGTCTGGCCATCGGCTATCAAGTAACTATATGGTTACTTGGAAAGCAAGCCCGATTTTTTGTTCAAAAAAACGAGGGTGATCACGCTGACAATGGCAAATCAAGCAGCCAACGGGGGTTTTTCCTTGCACCAGGGCATGTTCTGCTCGTAGGTGTGTGCGATGCGCAAAATCGTTTCCTCGCCGAACGGCCTGCCAAGAAGTTGCAGGCCTATTGGCAGCTTGGGCGATTTGGTGAATCCGCATGGAATACTGATGCCGCAGATACCCGCAAGGTTGCATGAAATCGTAAAAATATCGCTCAAATACATCTGCAACGGGTCGTCCGACTTTTCACCAATTTTGAACGCCGCCGTGGGCGAAGTCGGCGTCACGATCGCGTCCACCTTTTCAAAGGCCTTCAGAAAATCGTTGCGGATGAGCGTACGGACTTTTTGCGCGCGCAAATAATACGCGTCATAATAGCCGCTGCTCAAAACGTAAGTGCCCAGAATAATCCTGCGCTTCACTTCGTCGCCAAAACCCGCGCCGCGCGTCTTGCTGTAAAGTTCAGCAGTATCCTTTCCGTCAACGCGCAGGCCGTAACGAATGCCGTCGAACCGCGCAAGGTTCGCCGACGCTTCGGCGGTCGCGATGATGTAATAGGTGGCGACGGCGTACTCCGTGTGCGGCAGGGAAATTTCCACAACCTCCGCGCCGAGCTCCTCAAATTTTTCCACGGCGGCGTCCACGGCGGCTTTCACTTCCGCGTCCAAACCGCCAATCATGTATTCCTTTGGCAGACCAAGTTTCAATCCTTTGATTTTTCCGCCGAGCGCCGCAGCGTAATTTGGAACCGGCTGCGGCACGCTCGTCGAATCGCGCGGATCAACGCCGCTCAAAACTCCGAGCAGTGTCGCCGAATCGCGCACGTCTTTTGTGAACGGCCCGATCTGGTCGAGCGAGCTGGCGAACGCGACGAGACCGTAACGTGACACGCGGCCGTAAGTCGGTTTCAGGCCGACGCAGCCGCACAACGCAGCGGGCTGGCGAATCGAGCCGCCGGTGTCCGTTCCCAAACTGGCGATGCATTCGTCCGCCGCGACAGCCGCCGCCGAGCCGCCGGACGAGCCGCCGGGAATCCGTGAAATGTCCCACGGATTTTTTGTGACGCCGAACGCGGAATTTTCCGTCGAGCTTCCCATCGCAAATTCGTCCATGTTCAACCGGCCAAAAATAATCGCGCCCGCCGCCCTCAACTTTTCAATCACCGTCGCGTCGTAGGGCGAGATGAATTTGCCGAGGATTTTCGAGCCGCAGTTAAGCGGCTGGTTTTTGACGGCGAGAACGTCCTTGATGGCGATTGGAATTCCGAGCAAAGGTTTTTCTGCGTGCGTCGCGCCGGAAGAAATTTCTTTATCGACGATTTCAGCCTGCGCGAGCGCGTCGGCGGAATCGTGGCTGATGAAGGCGTGGATTTTTCCGTCCACGCGCGCAATCTGGTCGAGGCAAGATTGCACGGCTTCGCGCGCGGAGATTTCGCGTTTGGACAGTTTTGCGGCCAGTCCGGAAATGGTGAGTTGGTTCAGCATCACTCGACGATTTTTGGGACGATGAAAAGACCGTTGGCCTGCTTGGGCGCGTTATGCATGGCTTCGTCGTGCGGAAGCGACGGACGGATTTCATCGGCGCGCGTGACGTTGACCATCGGGACGGCGTGTGCGGTCGGCTCGACGTTTGTCACGTCGAGTTCGTTCAGCTTTCCGATGTGGTCGAGGATGTGGCCGAGTTGCGCGGCGAGTTTTTTTTCTTCGTCGGGCGAAAGGGAGATGCGCGCCAGATGCGCGACGTATTTGATGTCAATTTCAGCGGCAGCCATGCGCCCATTGAAAACCGAAAATTGCCCGGCGGCAATTTCTATTCCTCATCAAACTTGCGTTTGACGAGCGCCTCAATCTCGGCGATGGCCAGTTGGGCGTCCGTGCCGCTCGCATGGACGGTCAGTTTGCTGCCGGGGCCGGCGGCGAGCATCATCAGTCCCATGATGCTTTTGCCGTTGATTTTTTCGCCGTCCTTTTCCACGAAGATATCGCACGCGAACCGGTTGGCTGCCTTGACGAACATGGCGGCGGGCCGGGCATGGATGCCCAGCTTGTTCGAAATCGTCAGTTCCTTTGAAAAGACGTTGCCGTCTGTTTTTTTTGCACTCATCGGTTTGCTCATGTTACGATAAATGATGCGGGATGAATTGCCACTGATTTTTTACGGCAGCGGCTGGTGGGCCGGGCTCATGTGGGCGATGAGACGCTCGTTCAATTCCTGCGCGGCGTTATGGCCGGACATTTTCAACTTCGTCTGATACGCGGCGACTTCGATCAGCCGCGCCAGATCCCGTCCCAGCCGCACGGGAATCGTGATGTGCGGAATGTCCACGCCCAAAATCTTTTCAAACGCCTGTTCCAGGCCGAGCCGGTCCACGTCTTCCACGTCATCCCACGCCTTGAGCGCGACGATGAGGTCGATTTTTTTCTCCTGCCGGACGCTTTTGATGCCGAACATCGCGGCGACGTTGATGATGCCGATGCCGCGGATCTCCATGTGGTTGCGCGTCAGCTCGGAACTGGTGCCCAGCACGTCGCGCCCGTCAACGAGAGTCACGCGCGTCACGTCGTCGGAGACGAGGCTGTAGCCGCGTTCGATGAGCGCGAGGACGGCCTCGCTTTTGCCGATGCCGCTTTCACCGCGGATCAAGACGCCCACGCCGAGGATGTCCACCGTGCTGCCGATTTCCGTGCCGCGTGGCGCGAACATCATCTCCAGTTCCAGCGTCGCATTGTTGATGAATTTCATCGTGACCATCGGCGTTTGAAAAACCGGCACGTTCGCCTTTTCCGCGGCGGCAAGAAATTCCTTGTCCGGCTTCAATCCACGGCTGAAAACGACGCACGGAATTTTGTAGGCGAACAGGTAGGCGTAGCGCGACTCGCGCTGCTTGGCGGAAAGCGACCGCAGGTAAAAATATTCCGCGTGGCCGAACACCTGCATCCGCTTATAGGCGAAATACTGCGTGAACCCGCTCAATGCCAGTCCGGGGCGGTTGACCGTCGGCTCGCGGATGATGCGCTTCAAATTTCCGCCCCCGGCGAGCCGCATTTCCAGCGCCTCGCCGTGCTCCTTGAAAAAATGTTCGACCGTGATGGATGGCTGTGCCATAAAAATTACAGGTTAAATTCCGGCCCCAGATAAATTTCCCGCGCCTTCGGGTCGTTCGCCAGAAACTCCGAACTGCCCTCGACCAGCACCTGACCTTTATGGATGATGTAGCCGCGGTCAATCAATTTCAAGGTCTCGCGCACGTTGTGGTCGGTGATCAAAATGCCCAGCCCGCGCTCCTTCAGCCGCCGGACGATTTTCTGGACTTCGTAGACCGCAATCGGGTCAATGCCGCTGAACGGCTCGTCGAGCAACAGAAGTTTCGGGCTCGTCACTAGCGCGCGGGTGATTTCCAGCCGCCGTTTCTCGCCGCCGCTCAATTGATACGCCTTGCTCTTGGCGATCGGCGTCAAATCCAGTTCATCAAGCAGATATTTCAACCGCACCGCGCGCTCGTCGCCAGACATTTTGCACGTTTCCAAAATCGCCAGAATATTTTCCTCGACGGAAAGTTTGCGGAAAACCGACGGCTCCTGCGTGAGATAACCGATGCCCAGCCGCGCGCGTTTGTGCATCGGCAGCGCCGTGATTTTGCGGCCTTGAAAGACCACCGTGCCTTCGTCCGGCTTCACGACGCCGACGACCATGTTGAACATCGTCGTCTTGCCCGCGCCGTTCGGGCCGAGCAACCCGACAATCTCGCCCGCGTTCACGCTCACCGAGACGCCGTTGACCACAAGCCGCCCGCCGTATTCCTTCGCCAGCTTTTCCGTGGCCAGCAGCAAGCCGTTTGATGATGAGTCGATCGTTGCCATGAAATCAGGGACGTGATGGAATAATCATTTGATCAATGTTCTGAATTGTTCCCGGTGGAAAATTTGTTTTTGCCGGCGGCGAATTTGTTCCCGCCGTCGCTCCGTCCAGATTCTGCCGGAAAACCATCTTCTGGTTCGTCGCCGTCAAATGATTGCCCGCGCGATCCCACACGATCGGTTCGCCCGTGAGCCAGCCCTGGGCATTTTCCACTTTCGCATCGCCGGTGAGCGTGACCGTCTCGTTCGTCACCGTGCCCTGCACATTATAATCGTAGACCGCCTTGTCGCTTGTCACATGATTGGTCTGGCCTTTGTCGTCCGTGAAGTCAATCACGACGTTCGTCTCGGCGACGATGTGGTTCACGCGCCCGCCGTCCGGCGGCAAATCCGCCACGAGCCGCGCAGAAGTGAGTTTCATCTGCGGGTCATCCACGCGCACATGTCCGCTATAAACCGCCCGATGACCCGTCATGTCAAAATCCGCGCTGTCGGAATCAATCCGCGTCGGCCCGCGCGGCATCGGCAGCACGGAGTTTGTGTTCGTCTGCGCGCGCAGCGTCGAAACGCCGGTGGCGACGGTCAAAATGATGAGGTAAAAAAACTTCACGGCTAAATTTATTTTTCAAGCGAAGGCGCGCCTTCAATCACAGTCCGCACATGATTCGAGATGGTGAGGAATGAATCGTTTTGCCGCCACAAAAAACCTTCGCCCGTGACGCGGAATTTTCCGTCGCCCGTCCGCAATTGCAGCGGGCCGGGCGAACTTGCCGTGCTATGCGATGTGTCATAAGCGCAATCCGGCGCTTCCACCACATATTCCAGCCTGCCGTCTTCTTTGAACATTTCGAGCTTAAGCTTTTTTATCAGGAGCAGCCCGCCCGACAACGGCTGCGCCTCCGCGCCCGACAACCGCGATTTCATCTGCCGCTGGTGCGGCGTTTCAAAATACTCGACCGAGGAGAAATCGCTCGCGTGCCGGATGCCGTTTTGCTGCGCGCGAACCGCAACGGCGAAAAACCCTAACGCCATGAAAGCAGACAAAAATAAAATAGCGCTGTTCAATCTGGCTTTCATTCCGAGTAATGCACCGTGAACGGCTCCCAGATTCCCTGCGCCTTCAAAATCATCTCGACGACCTCGCGCACCGCGCCGCGACCGCCCGCCGCGCGCGTCACAAAATCCGCCGCCGCCTTCGCCTCGGCCACGCCGTCCGCGACCGCGACCGAAAACCCCGCGCGTTTCAGCGGCCCCAGGTCCACGATGTCGTCGCCTACGAAACACACTTCGTCCCAGCCGATTTTTTCCTGCGCCAGAAGTCTTTCAATCGCGCCGGTCTTGCCCAGTCGGTCGCCCTGCTCGACGAGAAAATGGATTTTCAATTCTTCCGCGCGCAGTTTCGTCGCCGGCGAAGGCCGCGCCGAAACCCAGCCGATCTTCAAGCCCGCGCGCCGCGCCAGCACGAGGCCGAGCCCGTCGCGGATGTTGAAGCGTTTGAACTCGCGCTCGCCGCCGATGAAGATCGAGCCATCGGTCAGGACGCCGTCCACGTCGCAAAGAAAAAGTTTTACGCGCGCCAGTTTCTTTTTCAGCGGGGATGAGATCGGCTTTGGCATTTCAGCGCGCGTTAAAGATTTTGAGCAGACTTTTCAGCAACGCGGACATTTCCGCGAGCGGAATCATGTTCGGCCCGTCGCTCAAGGCCTTGTCCGGCTGCGGATGCGTTTCCAGAAAAATCCCGTTCGCGCCGGACGCCAGCGCCGCGCGCGCGAGCACGGGCGCAAATTCCCGCTGCCCGCTCGATTTGTCGCCGCCGCCGCCGGGTAGCTGAACGGAATGCGTCGCGTCGAAAATCACCGGGAAGCCAAAACTTTTCATGATCGGGATCGAGCGCATGTCGGCGACGAGATTGTTGTAGCCGAATGTCGTGCCGCGTTCGGTGAGCAGGATTTTTTTTGCGCCCGCGCGACGTGCTTTTTCGGCGACGCGCCCCATTTCCTGCGGCGAAAGGAACTGGCCCTTTTTCAGATTCACAATTTTGCCGGTGGCGACGGCGGCTTCGATCAAATCCGTCTGGCGGCAGAGGAACGCGGGGATTTGCAAGATGTCCGCGACTTCGCCTGCAGCGGCGGCCTGCGCCTCGGTGTGAACGTCCGTTAACACCGGCACTCCAAATTCCGCCCTGACTTTGGCGAGGATTTTCAACCCGTTTTCCAGGCCGACTCCGCGGAAGGATTTTGCGGACGTGCGGTTGGCCTTGTCGAAGCTGGCCTTGAAGACGTAGAAAATCCCAAGCTGCCGGCAGGTCTTGACGAGCGACGCGGCGACTTGGCGGCATAATTTTTCATTTTCAATCACGCACGGCCCGGCGATCAAAAACAACTGGCGCGGCGAATTGAGGTTTTTCCAGATGGCGGCGGCGTTGAGCACGCGGAATTTTTAGCAGCGAAGCGGAAAAAAGTAAATGACATCAAATTCCCTCAACGCCAGCTTCTGCCCGGTTCCATCCAGACATTGGAGTCACTACCATCATGCTGAACGCGGGCGACTTTAATTTCGACAGCCAAAGTTTGTTGGGATAATTTCTTCACGATGAACATCAGTCCCCAATCGCCGATGAGCGCCGTGCTGGAAAAATTCCCCGGCGCGCAACGGGCGTTGTTCCGACGGTATCACATCGGCGGATGCAGCAGTTGCGGGTTCAGCCCGGACGAAACGCTGGCGGAGGTCTGTGCGCGCAACGGCAATCTGGACGTGGCCGAGGTGCTGGCGCATATCCTGTCCAGCCACGATCAGGATGCGAAAATTTTAATCTCGCCCAAGGAACTCGCCGGACTTTTGCAACGCGACCAATCGGTGAAGCTGGTGGACGTGCGTTCGCGCGAGGAGTTCGAGGCGGTGAAGATCGCCGGTTCGGTTCTGCTGTCGCAGGACGTGATGCGCGAGCTCATGGCCAGCGGCTCAAACACAAATCCGATCGTCGTGATTGATCACGCGGGCAAGAACGGTCTCGACGCGGCGGCGTATTTCATGGGCCACGGTTTGCAGAACGTGCGCTGTCTGCGCGGCGGCATTGACGCGTGGGCGCAGGAAGTAGAGCCGAAGATACGGAGATATAAATTGGGTTGAAGATTTGCCACAGAGGCGCAGAGGCACAGAGGTAAAATAAAACCTCTGCGTCTCGGTGGCTCTGTGGCAAAAAATCAAACATTAAACTTAAACAGCAGCACGTCGCCGTCTTTCACGACGTATTCCTTGCCTTCCATCCGGTAGAGACCTTTTTCGCGCGCGGCGGCGACGGAACCCAGTTTCACCAGATCGTCGTAAGCCACGGTCTCGGCCTTGATGAAGCCGCGTTCGAAATCGGAGTGGATCACGCCGGCGGCTTTGGGCGCGGTGTCGCCGGCGTGAATCGTCCAGGCGCGGACTTCTTTTTCGCCGGCGGTGAAATACGTCCGCAGCCCGAGCAGATGATACGTCGCGCGAATCAGCGTGCCGACGCCGGATTCCGCAACGCCAAGCTCCTTCAGAAATTCTTTCGCTTCCGCGTCCGACAAATCAATCAGATCACTCTCGATTTGCGCGCTGATGACAACGGCTTCGCAGGCGAAATGATGCTGGGTGTAGTCGCGGACTTTGAGGACGAACGGATTTTTGTCCGCCGTCGCCAGATCAGATTCCTTGACGTTGCACGCAAAAATCGTCGGCTTGTCGGTCATCAGCCAGAACAGGCGCGAGATGGCTTTGTCTTCCGGCGTAAGTTCAAGCGTCAGCGCGGGCTTGCCGGCGTTCAAATGCGGCTCGATTTTTTTCAGTACATTTTCCTGCACGAGCGCTTCCTTGTCGCCGCGCTTGGCATCCTTGGTAACACTGGCGAGACGTTTTTGCACGGCTTCCAGATCGGCGAGCACCAATTCGGTCGTGATGGTCTCGATGTCGCGGATGGGATCAATGTTGCCCGCGACGTGATGGATGTCCGCGTCCTCAAAACAGCGGACGACCTGGACGATGGCGTCCACTTCGCGGATGTGGGTCAAAAATTTATTGCCCAAACCTTCGCCCGCCGCCGCGCCTTTCACCAATCCGGCGATGTCGACGAACTCCACCGCCGCCGGAATTATTACTGAAGTTTTCGCGATGGCTTTCAACACTTCGAGCCTTGCGTCCGGCACGATGACGATGCCGAAGTTGGGGTCAATGGTGCAGAACGGATAGTTCGCCGCCTCGGCCTTGCGCGAGCGCGTGAGGGCATTGAACAAAGTTGATTTGCCCACGTTGGGCAGTCCGACGATTCCGGCTTTTAGCATAAATTTTTTATTTCAACCGCAGAGAGCGCAACAGTTCTTCAAATTTTGTGTTTCGCCAGCTGCCACACGATGTGCGCGCCGTCAAAAAGCCCGACGGCGATCAGGCAGATGCCGGAAATGTGTTGAAGGCGCAGCAGGGTCTTTTCGCTGAAACGCCCGCGGCCGCGCGAGACGCCGAAGCTCCACGCGCAAAACCACGCGTTCGTACCGAGCGCGACGCCGCCGACACACGCGGCCTTGGCGGTGAACGCGTTGACGACCCAGTCGTGCGCCATGAAATTCGCGGCAAGCACGATCCAGAAGAGCAGCACGCCGAGATTGCCCATCACGCGCACGAAGCCGGTGGCAAAAGCCGAGTGCGGATGCAATTTTTTGCCGAGGCTCGCCTCGATTTTTTCGGAGGCGGCGTCGAGTTTCAACGGCACGTTCACGGTCTGGGCCGTTAAAAATTTTACGCCGAGAAAAAAAAGGAAGACGAAGCTGAAAAGTTCCATCGAAGCCTTCACAACGCGGATGTCGAAGAACGACGAAAATCCGGTGAAGGCGATCGCGCAGTAGATCGTTTCCATCGCGGACGCGCCGAGGCCGATGAGCGCCGCCCACTTGAAACCGCGCCGCGCGCCCTCGTTGAGGATGGTGAGGTTGATCGGCCCGACGGGAATCGAGGAGAAAACCAGCGCGGTGACAAAACCGGCTAGCGCGGCGGAAAAAATTGGCGGCAGGTCGGGCATGGTCAATTCGCGCCGTCCGGCTCGTCGTCTTCCTCTTCGATTTCACGCCGCCACGCGCGGGAAAGGCTCGGACGAACGAAGCCGTAAACCAGATACGCGGTGAAAAACGCGGGTAAAACATAATAAAGAATCTTTTCGCGCAGAATCAGAATGCAGCCTACGAAAAGCGCACCGGTGATCACCTTCAAGAAAGTCGTGGACGAGCGCAGGCCGAGCGATTTGAAACTCGGATATTTCACCTCGCTCACCATCATCGCCGACAAAAACACGAGGACGGCGACGATCAGATAATTCCAGTGGCCGAGGCTTTTTTCCTTTTCGTTGAAATGGATGATGAGCAGCGTGAGCGACGCGACCAAACCGGCGGCGGACGGAATTGGGAATCCTAGAAAATCCTTGTTCGCGCTGCTGCCGGGCATCGCGGCGAGGCAGTTGAACCGCGCGAGCCGGAATGCGCCGCACAACAAATAGATCGAGGCGATGAACCAGCTCACCTGGTTCAATTGGGGATAATCAATGAAGGCGTCCCGCAGCACGACGCGCTGGACGAGAAACGCGGGCGCGACGCCGAAGGAAATCAAGTCGGCGAGCGAATCAAATTCGCGCCCGAACGGACTCTCGACGCCGCCCATGCGCGCGACGCGGCCGTCGAACAAATCGAAAATGCACGCGAGCAGAATGAACGCGAGCGCCAGTTTGATCTGGCTGAAATACTCGAAGCTGTTCGGGTCGGCCTCGACGATTTTTGTGAGCGCGACGAAGCCGCAGAACAGGTTTCCCGCCGTCAGCAGGTTCGGCAGGAAATAAATCTTCAACTTCGGATTCGGATCGTCTGGTGGCGGTTTTTGTAGAATCGGTTCGTTCATTTTAATCAAAAGAAGCAATCACGGTTTCGCCGCCGATGACTTTGTCGCCCAGCTGCACTTTGATTCTGGCGCGCTTCGGCAGATAAACGTCCACGCGCGACCCGAATTGGATGAGGCTGATCCGCTCGCCGCGCTGTACGGCGTCGTTTTGTTGAATCCACGGGACGATGCGGCGCGCAATCAAACCGGCGATCAAACGCACTCCGACTTTTTCGCCGCGCGGCTCGACGGAATCAATTCCAATCAAAACATTTTCGTTAAACTGCGCGCAGTCGGTCCTCATCGCGTTGAGATATTCGCCGGGCGTGTGTTTGAAATAGGAAATTTTTCCGGTGACCGGCGCGTTCTGGACGTGGATGTCGAACACGGAAAGAAAAATGGAGATGCGCCGGCATTCGCCGCCGATGAAATCGGGTTCGGTCGTCGTGTCAATTACGTCCACCTTGCCGTGTCCGGGCGCGATGACGAGGTTTGCGCCGGTCGGCGTCATCGGGTCGGGATCGCGGAAGAAATAAAATGTGAACAGTGTGAAGATGATCCACAACCCGAACAGTGCGCTGGAAATTGTCAGCACGAACGCGGCGATGTGTTCGCCCAGCCACGCGACGCCCAGCAGCACGAGCACCGCCGCGAGCGCAAGGCCGGTGAGTTTGATCCCGGCGAGCGACGCCTTTCCAGAGTGTTTCACAAGGGCATGATAAAAATTTTGCGCGCCACTTGCAATTCGGCATTTTGGGTGCAACTTGAGAGCCGCAGCAAAACCGATGCGACGATTGAAACTGAAAACAAAACACAATTATGTCATTACACACTCCTGACCTGACGAAATTCCCGCCGCGCAGCCCGCGTGTGCGGCTCGGCGGCTATGTGATTCTGCCGCGCATGCTCGACAAAGGCCGCGCGATGCTGGCCGGAAAAAACGGCGAGTATCACTACGCCTGCCCGCTCGACCAGCGGTTCCTGAAATTTGCCGGGATTGACCCTGAAGCATTGAAAAAGCAATTGGACAAGGGTGACGGCGAAATCCTCGAATGGATCGAGAAAAATGCGGAGCACAAACACTCGACCGTGGAAATCGCCGCGTGGTCGGCATGGGTCGAACAGCGCGTTCCGATGGACGTGGAAACGCGCACGTATTTCAACGAACAGGTTTCCAAGGTTGGGCCGAAGCGCGAAGACATCGGAAATTTCTTTGACTGGCTCGATCTGGACGATTTCGTGACCTTCGGCGGCAAGGCGTAATCTCTTAATCTCGAAAACACAAAGGCGCGAAGAAAAATCTTCGGGCCATTTTAACCTGTTGTGAAAATCAAACTGTTGCGGCAGCGGCGGCTTCCGTTTTCCACGCTTCGATTTTTTCGATGCGCTGGCGGCGTTTTGTGCCGTGCAGTTCAAATTCCACCTCGTCGCCGGGTTTGTGGTTGAGCAGCGCCGCGCCGACGGGCGAAAGGTAGCTGATGATGCCCTTGTCCGGGTCGGAATCCCACGCGCCGAGGATCGTGAACGACTCGGACTGGTTCGTCTCGAGGTTCGTGGCTTGGACAATCGTGCCGATGTTGACGGCGTCCGTGTTCGCATTTGAAAAATCCGCGCCGCGCGAGCGCGAAAGCTGCGTCTCCAGCTCATCCTTGCGGCGCATGAGGATTTTCTGCATTTCCTTGGCGGCCTTGTATTCGTGGTTTTCGCGCAAGTCGCCGTAGCTGCGCGCGATGGCGATTTCCTTCGAGTTGGCCGGAATTGTCTTCTGGACGAGCTCGCCGTATTCGGCGCGGCGGCGTTCGAGGCTTTCCCACGAAACAAGAATCGTGCTGTCCTGCTTGGTCTGCTCGCCGGTGATGAGCGATTGAACGGCGGGATGCGCCTTGACGAGCCGCGCGAGGAGCGAGCGCTTGTCCATGTCGTCGAACACGGGCGAGAGTTGCAGCGCGCGGGTCAAATCCTTGACAACCTCGATGTCGGCGCTCGAGGTGAGTTCGCCGATCAATTCCTGGTCTTCCAGAATAAAATCGCGCAGGCGGTTCGAGCGTTTTTCGTTGAACTGGTCGCGCTCCATCGCGGTGAGCATCGCACGGAAAACTTCCGGGCTGAGGATGTCCACGAAATCCTCGGTGCGGTCGCGCGCGAACCACAAAAGCAGTTCGCTGCTGGCCGTATGCTGGTTGATGAGCCGCGCGAGCGTTTCCTTGAGCACGTCCAGCTTGCCCTGCGCGACGAGCAGGCTGGCGAATTCCTTGGCGAGTTTCGCGGAAACCAGGTTCATCGAGCCGCGCAAAATTTCCTGCCAGCGTTCGGGGTTCGCCTGCCGGAACGATTCGAGCGCGCGATGATGTTTCGCAGCGGGGATTAATTCCATGATCTGGCCGAACTTGACGTTGTCCTGCGACCAGATCTGCCCGTCGGTGACCTCGCCCGCGACAGGTTGAAGTCCGGTGGCGTGGCGCAATTCGTCGCGCGCGAAAATCGCCTCGAGCGCGACCGCCGGCTGCGTGCGCTGGTGCGACGCGATGTCCGCGTTCAGCGCGGAAATGATTTCGCCCGCCGCCGCCGCCTTGTCTTTCAAGTCCGAAACGACCTTGAGAACTTCCGCGACGACCGCGACGCGAGCCTTCAATCCCTTCGCCGTGCGAAAATCCGCGAGCGACCGGTCCTGCAATGTTGTTTCTTGCGCCTGAAAAACGACCGGCTCCGTCTTTTTCAGCGGCACGATGAAATGTCCGTCCTTTTTCATCTCGCGCTTGGCCGTTTCCCACCATTTTTTCCAGTCGTCGCGGATGACATCGGGCGTGAGCGCGGCTTGAATTTGATCCGACGTCGCTTTTCCGCCAAAACTGTTCAGCACGAGCTTTATCAAATCCAAATGATGCGCGGCCATCTGGCGGACGGCTTCGAGGTCTGCGGCTTTGCGCGCAAGAATGTGATCTTTGGGAATCGGCTTGAGCAGGTCGGCGGCAAAGGACAAATCCATCGTGTGGCCCGCCTTGCCGGGAAAATCAATCGTGAAGCGCGCGAACACCGTGTCCACCGTCTTGATTTTTCCGAAGCCCCAGCTGCGGTGCGAGCAGCAGCCGCCCTCGACAAGTTGCGTGAGCGGTTCGACGTGGCGGCCTTCAATTTTTCCGGCGGCGGCTAATTTTTCAAATTCGTGTTTCATAAAAAAATCGTATTTCTAGCGTCACGGGCTCACTATGCTCATTAAATGCGATGAACGGACAAAATCCAAGACAAATTGCAGCGCGCATTTTGGGACAGCGCCGCGCGAACGGCCTCTTCGTTGAAGACCTGCTCGAAATCGCGCTGGCCGACGCGCAGCTTTCATCGGCTGATCGCGGGCTGTGCCAGGAAATTGTTTATGGCATTGTCCGCTGGCAATCCCCGCTCGACTGGCTCATCGCGCGAAAAACCAATGGGCGCGAACAAAAGCCCGCGTTGCAAAATCTGTTGCGGCTCGGCCTCTACCAGATTTTCTGGCTCGACCGGATACCCGACCACGCCGCCGTCAACGAAACCGTCGAACTCGCCAAACAAAGCGGCTTCGGCCCGCAGGCCGGTTTTGTGAACGCCGTTCTGCGCGACTATTTGCGCGAAGCCGACGAAACAAAAAAACTTTTGGCCGGATTGAAAGTTTCCGATCCGGCGATTGGATTTTCTCATCCGCAATGGCTTGTTGAAAAATGGCAAAAAAGATTTGGCGAAGAGCGCACGCGGCAATTGCTCGAATGGAACAACACGCCACCGAAAACTTTTGCGCGTGTGAACTCCTTGAAAACCGACGCTGGCAAACTCATCCAAAAATGGCGCGAGGAAAATGTCGAATACGATTTCGTCCGGCGCGAACAGCTCGAAGAGAATCTTGTTTTTGAACTCAAATCGCATCCGCCGCTGGCTTCGCTGCCAAGTTTTCAGCAGGGCTGGTTTTACATCCAAGACCCCAGCACGCTGCTTGCCGCGTGCGAACTCGGCGCGCAACCCAGCGAAACGGTTCTGGATTTGTGCGCCGCGCCCGGCGGAAAGACGACTTTTATCGCGCAATTGATGAACAACGAAGGCAAAATCGTCGCCTGCGACATTTCCGAAGAGCGGCTCAAATTGATCCGCGAAAATTGCCAGCGCCTCGGCGTGACTTGCGTGGAAACAATTTCAAATTCACAATTCGCAATTCGCAATTCGCAATTTGACCGCGTTTTGGCGGACGCTCCGTGCTCCAACACCGGCGTCATGCGCCGGCGCGTGGATTTGCGCTGGCGGATTTCGCCGGAAGAAATTTTGCGATTGCAACAAGCTCAACTCGACCTGCTCAAACTCGCCGCGACCAAATTAAAACTCGGCGGCGTCTTGATTTACAGCACTTGCAGCCTTGAGCCGGAGGAAAATTCCGAGGTTGTGAAGGAATTTTTGCGTGAACACAATAATTTCAAATCGGAAAGCGAACGCGAATTGCTGCCGTTTACTGATAACATAGACGGCGCTTACGTTGCGCGACTGAAACAATCAACCTGATATTTGAATATGGAACTCGACCTCGAAAAGGAATACGCCGACCGCGCCTACCAGATTCTTGCCAGTCTCGTCACGCCGCGACCTGTTGCGCTCGTGACGACCATCAACGCCGACGGCCGGGTGAACGCCGCGCCGTTCAGCTTCTTCAATCTGCTCGGCGCGAATCCGCCCATCTGCGCGTTTGCGCCCGGCGACCGCGACAACGGCACGCCAAAAGACACGGCGTTGAATGTTCGTGCCACGCACGAATTTGTCGTGAATCTTGTGGATGAAGAAATTGCAGAGGCCATGAACCAGTGCGCCGCGTCGTTGCCGTTCGGCGAAAACGAACTCGTCCGCGCCGGATTGACCTCCGCGCCGTCGTCAATCGTGAAACCGCCGCGCATCGCGGAAGCGCCCTCAAGTTTGGAATGCGTTGAATGGGGAACTTTACAAATCGGCAAAAACCGCGTGGTGATCGGTTTGATCAAGCGACTCCATTTGCGCGATGAACTGTTCGACGCGGAGAAGAAACGGGTGCGGACGGAAAAATTGTTCACCATCGGACGCATGGCGTCTCCGCATTGGTATTGCAAAACCCGCGACCGGTTTGAAATGAAGCGGCCGGATTGAACCGGATTACATCCCCATGATCTGGTAGCCGCAATCCACGTAAAGTACCTGCCCGGTGATGGCCGCTGCGCCGTCGCTCGCCAGAAAGGCTCCCGTCGCGCCGAGTTCGTCCGGGGTGACATTCCGTTTCAGCGGCGAGCGTTCCTCGTAATGCTTAAGCATGTCGCTGAACCCGGCGATGCCGCGCGCGGCGAGCGTGTTGACCGGGCCGGCGCTGATACAGTTCACGCGGATTTTTTTCGGGCCGAGATCATAGGCGAGATAGCGCGTGCTGGCTTCGAGCGAGGCCTTGGCCACGCCCATGACATTGTAGTGCGGCACGACTTTTTCCGCGCCGTAATAGCTCATGCCAATGATGCTGCCGCCGTCGCTCATCATCGGCGCGGCGGCGCGCGCCAGCGCGACGAGCGAATACGCGCTCACGTCGTGCGCCACGCGAAACGCCTCGCGGCTCGTGTTTACGAACAACCCTTCCAACGCGTCTTTCGGCGCGTAGGCGACAGAGTGCAGGAGCAGATTTAATTTCCCAAATTTTTCACCGACGGTCTTGAAGACGTTTGCGATCTCGTCGTCCTTCGTCACGTCGCACGGCAGGATCAACGTGTCCGCACCAAACGTTCCGGCGAGTTCGGCGACATTTTCCTTCACGCGGTCGCCCTGAAAAGTGAACGCGAGTTTTGCGCCCTCGCGAGCCCACGCCTGCGCGATGGCCCAGGCGATCGAGCGTTTGTTGGCGACGCCGAAGACAATCCCGGTTTTTCCGTCGAGCATTGGCATAAATTCGTTAATCGTTGGATGGTTGAACCGCGCGAATGTTTAATCGTTTTGTCCGGTCGCGCAAAGGAAATTCGCCGCCCTGAATCTCATCCAATCTTGATTGTTCCCGCCGACGAGCGATTGCGATTACGACGAAAATGGAAGCCGGCCTCGACTCGCGGGCACGGATAAATTAAACTCTGCGAATGGATGCACACATTGCCGACGGGCTGATTTTTTATCTGGAACTGGTGGTTTTGTTGACGTTTCATGAATTCGCCCACGCATGGATGGCATGGAAACTCGGTGATGACACGGCACGATTGCTGGGCCGCTTGTCATTAAATCCAATCGTCCACATTGATCCGATCGGCACGGTGCTGCTGCCGCTATTCATGATTTTTGGTCCGTCAAGTGTGACGCGATTCACAATTGGCTACGCAAAACCGGTTCCGTTCAATCCGGCCAACCTCGGCAACCGCTGGCGCGATGAAATGCTCATCGCCATGGCCGGCCCGGCGATGAACATCATTCTGGCCGTCGCGCTCGTGACGTTTGCGCGCGTCGCCGTGATGCTCGGTTCGGAGGCAGCGACGGAATTATTTTTACAGATGGCCGGATTGAGTTTGCTGCTCTGCTTTTTCAACCTCATTCCGATTCCGCCGCTGGACGGCTCGCACGTCATGCGGAATTTGACCGGAATGAGTTATGAAAGCTACATGAATCTTTGCCGCTTCGGTTTCATCGGAATCATCATCGTGCTGCAAATTCCAGGCGTGCGCGAAATTCTCGGCGTCGTCACTTACGGCACTCTCGACGGGCTAATGTTCTGCTTCGGTTTTCCGTCGCAGTAAAATTATTTTTTGAAATAAAGTTCTTCGGCGTTCCACGTCGCGCGGTAATAGCTCAACGGCGTGGCGCGCACGTTGCCGATGTCCGCACGCGCGGCGGCGTAATAAATCGGCGTGACGGTGAAAATCATCGGCACCTGTTCGCCGAGAATTTCCTGAACTTCATCGAAATCTTTTTTCCGTTCGGCGTAATCCAGCGTCTGTATCTGCGCGTCCATCAATTGGTCAATCCGCGCCTCCCAGTCGGTCGAGGGCGATTTCTGGCGTGGAAACCATTCGTGCGTGAAGCCGTCGGACTTGACGATGTTCATGCTGCCCACCGGGTCGGAACTGCCGCCGCCAAAACCCATCATGATGCAATCATAATCATGCGTGTCGTCAATTTTCCCGACCAAGGTGTTGAATTCCACCGGCTGGAAAATGACGTTGAAGCCGAGCTTCTGCAAATCGGACACGATGAGCATCGCGCTTTTTTCGCGCGCGCCATTGCCGACGTTGGTGTTCAGCACAAATTCAATCTTATTTCCATCGGCATCCGTCAGAAAATCGTCGCCATTCCGCTTTTCGATTCCGATTTCCTTTAACAACGCGATCGCCTTGTCCGGATCGTGCGGATACTGCGGCGTGTTCGGGTTGAACCATTTTTTATTGCCCGGCGTCACATAGCCGTAGTTGGGGATCGCGCGTCCGGAATAGACCGATTTGATGATGGCCTCGCGGTCAATCGCATAGGAAACGGCTTGGCGGAATTTCACATTGCGAAACCACTTCAGTTTCTTCGGGTCCACCAGCGGCTGGCCGGTCTGGTGGTTCAGGTTGGTGTTTTCGTTGAACCAAAAAAATGCCGTTTCCAGGCCGATGCCCGGTTCGAGCAGATTAAATCTCCCTTTCGCCGCCTCGGTTTTGAAATGGTCGTATTCATACGGATAAATAAAGTCGTCCATGTCGGCCTCGCCGCTCAAAAAACGCAGCGACATCGCGTTCATGTCCGGCACGACGGTATAGATGATGTTGTCAAAATACGGCAACCGCTGGCCGTCGCTGTCCACCTCGCAAAAATAAGGGTTGCGCGCCAGTAAAATGGATTGCGCCGCCTTGTATTCCTTGATGACAAACGGCCCGCTGCAGACGATGTCTTCCGGCTTCCAATTGATGCCGTAAGCCGATGTGAACGTGCCGTCCGCGACTGATTTGGCGAGAACATGCCTCGGCAAAATCGGCACGCCCGCACCAAATCCTTCCAAGAATGGTGCGTATATTTCCGGCGTCACCACTTGAACCGTCAAGTCGTCCACCTTCGTCACCGTGAATTTTTTGCCGCCGATGATGAAACCGTCACGCGTGACATTGTCGATGTTCGTGTTGTAAATCACGTCGTTCCAGGTGAACACCACGTCGTCCGCCGTCAACGGTTCACCGTCGCTCCAGCGCAAATTTTTCCGCAACTTGAACGTCCACGTTTTGCCGTCCGCCGCATTCGTCCACGATTCCGCCAGACCCGGTCCGATTTGTTGCGATGATTCGTCCAATCCCAGCAATCCGGCAAAAAGATGGCGGTAAATCTCCTCGGACGACGCTTCATTGCCGGTGATGGGATTAAACGTTTTCGGATCGCCATACAAAGCCACGACCAGCCGCCCGCCGGGAATGCCCGGATTGCAATCCGCCACGAGCGGTGGTTCGGGCAACGGACAACTGGCGGCGGATTTTTCCGGCGCAGCCGTTTTTTTTCCACAGCCGGAGAAACAAAAAATTGCCGCCGCGAAAAGCGCCAAAGCTCGAACAAAAATTTTCATGCGCCGCACGTTAGCATTTTCTCTCCAGCGCCGAAAGCGTCCTTTTCACTCGCAAGCACGGATGATTTTTGCCACGTTTCAAAAAGTCATTGAGATGTTGCGATTTATTTTCAAACGGCTGCTGCACATGATTCCGCTGTTGATCGGCGTTTCGCTGCTCACGTTCCTGCTCATGTCGCTCGCACCCGGCGATTATTTCACCGCGCTCCAGCAAAATCCCCAAATCTCGCCGGAGACAATCGCCAAGCTCAAGGCGCAATTCCATCTCGACCGTCCGTGGTATGTCCAATACTTCTACTGGCTCAAAAGTATTTTGCACGGCGATTTCGGCTACTCGATGGCCTACAAAATCCCCGCCACGTCGCTCATCTTCGCGCGGCTGTGGAACACATTTCTACTTTCATTTTTCGCGATGATTATCGCGTGGGGCGTCGCCATCCCACTCGGCATCTGGGCCGCCGTCAAAAAAGATTCGTGGGTTGACCGTTTTTGCTCGCTGGTTGCGTTCGTCGGTTTGTCCATTTCCGACATTTTGCTCTCGCTGCTCGCGCTGTGGTTCGCGGCATCAACCGGCTGGTTTCCCATCGGCGGCGCGCAAAGTCCGGTTCACGATTTGATGACGCCGATGCAGCAATTTTGGGATTTCGCGCACCATCTTATTTTACCTGCAATCGTTTTGGCGGCTTCCGATTTGGCTGGCATCATGCGCCAAATGCGCTCCAATCTGCTCGACACATTGCGCGCCGAATATGTCACGGCCGCCCGCGCCAAAGGACTCGCCGAAGGCTGGGTGATTTACAAACACGCGCTCCGCAACGCCATCAATCCGCTGCTGACCATTTTCGGCTACTCGCTCGCCGGACTTTTGAGCGGCGCGTTCATCGTCGAAAACATCATGGCCTGGCCCGGCCTCGGCCGCCTGACGATGGAGGCGTTTTTTGCGAAAGATTCCTACCTCGTCGTGGACTGCGTCGTCATGGCCACGGCGCTACTCGTCATTGGAAACTTTATCGCCGACATTTTGCTCGCGTGGAGCGATCCGAGAATTCGTCTCAAATAAAATGAAAACCGCCGCGCCAAATTCATTTACCGATGCGAAAGCCACCTTTTCGCCGTGGCAACTTTTCTGGCAGCGGCTGAAGCGGCGCAAAATCGCCATAGCCGGCGGAATCATTTTGATTTTTCTTTACACCCTTTCGCTCTTTGCCGGATTTATCGCGCCTTTAAGCTACGACGATTTGGACACAAACAATTCTTTTCACCCACCGCTTTGGCCAAAATTGTCCGGCCTTCATCTCGTCGTGCCGCGTTCCGAATCAGCGTCCGGTGATTTCGTTTATCGCGAAGATTCAGCCGACACCAAGCCGCTTCATTTTTTCATTCGCAGCGACCAATATAAATTGTTCGGGTTCATTCCTGCTTCAATTCATTTGTTCGGCACCGGCGATAAAAATTATCCGGTTTTCCTTTTCGGCGCGGATCAGTTCGGACGCGACATTTTTTCGCGCGTGCTTTACGGCTCGCAAATCTCACTTTCCATCGGCGTCATCGGCATTCTGCTGTCGTTCACGTTCGGCATGATCATCGGCGGCATTTCGGGATATTTCGCCGGCGCGACCGACACCGTCATCATGCGCTTTTGCGAACTCATCATGTCCATTCCCGCGCTGTATTTAATCATTTCGCTGCGCGCAACGTTTCCGCCCGACATGACTTCGTCGGAAATTTATGCGATGATTGTCATCATCTTGAGCTTCATCGGCTGGGCGGGCATGGCGCGCGTGATTCGCGGAATGACCCTCTCGCTGCGCGAACAACAATTTATCCTCGCCGCTCGCGCGCTCGGTCAGTCGAATTTCAAGATCATCTTGCGCCACATTTTGCCGAACACATTTTCCTACGTCATCGTCGCCGCGACGTTGAGCGTGCCATATTACATTTTAGGCGAAGTCGTCTTGAGCTTTCTCGGTGTCGGTATTCAGGAGCCGCAGGCGAGTTGGGGAAATATGCTCTCCGCTGCGGAAGACGTTCAGTATCTGCAAAATTATCCGTGGCTGCTCGCACCGAGCGCGGCGATTTTCATCACCGTTCTGGCTTTCAACTTTCTCGGCGATGGTTTAAGAGACGCGGCGGACACGAAGTCGTTATGAATTTGCTCGAAATCAAAAATCTGAAAATGGACTTCGGCAAGTACGCCGAAGCGCTCCGAACAATTGACGACGTGTCGTTCACCATCGGCGCGGGCGAAACGGTTTGTCTCGTCGGCGAAAGCGGCTGCGGCAAAACGGTGACCGCGCTGTCCATCGCCCGGCTCGTGCCGACACCGCCCGCGAATTACGTCGGCGGAGAAATTTTACTGAACGGCCAGGACACTTTGAAAATGTCGGCGCGCGAATTGCAGCAAATCCGCGGCGGCGTGGTCAGCTACGTTTTTCAAGATCCCGGCGCGTCGCTGAATCCCGTTTTCCGCATTGGCAATCAGATCAAGGAATCGCTCAAGCTGCACAAGCCGGAAAAAGCGAACGACGCCGAAGTCATCCGCCTGTTGAAACTCGTCGGTATTCCCGCGCCGGAATCGCGCATCAAGAATTATCCGTTCGAAATGTCCGGCGGGATGCAGCAGCGCGTGATGATCGCGATGGCGCTGGCGAGCGAACCCAAATTGCTCGTGGCCGACGAGCCGACCACCGCGCTCGACGTGACGATCCAGGCGCAGATTTTGGATTTGTTGAGCGAGCTCAAGCAGCGGCTCGGCATGGCGATTTTGCTCATCACGCACAACCTCGGCATCGTCGGCGACATGGCCGACCGCGTGGCGGTGATGTATGCCGGGCAGAT
>Ga0181516_10000576_pt1 | contig 32754 bp, 26 predicted proteins | sample PEATcosm2014_Bin_25_FD_121104 | JGI IMG/M metagenome (GOLD analysis project Ga0181516, IMG submission 121104) | Peatland microbial communities from MTU Mesocosm Facility, Houghton, MI, USA - PEATcosm2014_Bin01_10_metaG | ecosystem: Environmental > Terrestrial > Soil > Wetlands > Peat | place... | reverse complement strand
GAAAAGCGCGAAGGCCACGCTCAACAGCAACGTGTGGAGTTCGCCACATTTGGCGAGAAACGTGGGGAAGATGCTGTCGAACGTGGCCATGATGAATGAAGGGATTGAAGGTTATGGGGTGGGAAACGCGGTCGGTGTATCAAGCAACTGGAACTTCGCCGTGTAGTTGCTGACAGATTCTTCAAATTCAGCGTTCTGCTGTTCGGTCAACGCCTGAATCTGTTTCTGCTGGTCATTCCGATTTTGGATGTCCTGCACCATTGCGGATGACGCGGCCTGATTCACCTCGTCATCCGTGCTGGCAAGATCGCCATTCAGACTCGTAAGAACGCCGTGCAATTTTTGAACCTCGGCATCCGTGGTTGCATTTTGGAGTTGCTCGGTCGTCTGCGCGATTTCGTCCTTGATGGTCGTGCGCCGCTGCGCCGCATTATCCGCCACGGTGACAAAGTTGTTAGCCGTGTCGTTGATTGCCGCAAACGGTTTGAACAAGTCGGCGGGTCGCTGAATGGTCTGGCCGCGCGGCGTTTGGAAATTCACGCCAACGGTGGCATAGATGCCATTGTCGTTGTAGGTCAGCGCATAATTACCGTCGGCACCGGCCACGAGGTTTTCGAGGTTCACCTCCGGTTCGAGGCTCTGCAAATCCGAGTCAAGGTTGGGAACCATCGAAAGCACCACTTGGGATGGATTGCCGAACAGTGATTCGTAGTTCTTGAACTCGCTCAACTGGTTGTCGAGCGTCTCGATTTGCGACACCTGGTTCTCAACCATGTCAACGTATTCGGCGATGTTCTCGGTCTCATCCAGAATTTGCTGCACGTTCGAGATGGGGTCATAGACGATCCATTGCGCGCGGGCGGAGAACGCCAGCGGCAACGCGACTGCGATTATTGCGATTAACTTTTTCATGTTTGTTGTCCTTTCTTGGTTGTTGTTTTTTGGGGAAATAATTGGGTGCAGGCTTCGCCTGCTGGTGGCCGTAACGCAGTTACTCTTCGATGCGAAGCGATTGGGTGGTGGGTTTGAAAATCACGCCGTCAATGACTTGCTCCGGCAGATGCACTTCGTAAAGCCGGACACGGCCTTCGTTGCCAGCTTGGGACTGCTGCATGGAGACGTAGAGCCAATACTGTTGCTTGACCGCATCGCTGCGGCCTTTGTCGTAGCCGGTCTGATAGGACTCGTCGTTCTGTTTGCTGTTGGCGTAGTGGAGTCCTTCGCCAAGCAGAGCGCCGCCCGCCGCGCCGCCGACGATGGCGACGGGATTGTTGTGAGTCAGTTCACCGCCGAGAGCCGCGCCGCCCGCGCCCAAGCCCACGTCAGTGGCAGTTCGGGTCACGGCGGCGCAGCCGGTGAACAGACACACGGCACAGGCAAGCGGAATGAATTGGATGAATAATTTTTTCATAAGTGTTTTGATTTTGGTTTAGTCGGATGAATTGGCGTGGGCGATGATGCCCTCGACGATGTTTGCGCTTTTGCGGAGTTCGCGGGCGCGCTTGTCGAAATGTTCGCCGCTGGATGAACTGCAATAGAGCATTTCGGGCGACGCGACGTTGTGAACCGTGCCGCAAAGATTTCTGCCGGAGTCCGTGTGGAAATAAGTGAATGGCGAATACTTCTGTCCCGATTGATGATCGGGCAGCGGATAATTCATTATCGCGTGCTTGGTCACTTCGGGCAGCGCGATGTCCTGCGCCATGTCCTCCAAGTCGGCGCGGTCGTTCTGACGCATGATGAAAAACTGGCGCGAGTTGCCGAACACGGCGGAGCGGATGCGCGACTGTTTGAAGCGCGCATACTGCTGGACGATGGAAATGTTCCAACAGTTGAACTTGCGAAGCTGCGCGTAACTTTCCTGAACTATTTCCTGTCCTCCAGGAATATCCAAGAAGCGGGCGACTTCCTCATACACGTTGCGTTTCCGCAAGGCGCGCGGGAGCGTGATGATGTGCTTGCGCGCATGATTGGTGATGAGGAAGCCCGCCGCCGCCTTCAACTCCTTGGCCGATTCGGGAATGTAACCAAGTTCAAAATGGGCGATTTTTCCGGTGAGCGACAAGTTGCTCGTGCCGTCGAACAGGCAGCCGTAATTTCCATCCCGACACCACGGCAGGATGAGCGTGGCGATTTCAATAATCTGGTCGCGCTCCGAGCCAACGGGGTCAAGCATCATCAACTCCTGCAACATCCGGTGCGTCGGAAATTCCTCCGGCGTGAAATAGGCGAAAGCGAGGTTGCGGACTTCACGGCTGGTCTTGGGGTCTTTCAGGAATTTCAGAGCCGTGCCTTCATCGAATTGGGCGACATAATTTTGTCCCCATTCATTGAAGCGTCGTTCTGTGTTGGACTGAATGAGTCCTGACCCCGCCTGGTCTCGGAAGTCCGCAAAAGTTTCGAGGCTCGTCGCGCCCGGCGGCATTTTCTCGGCGCGGAATTTCTGCAACGCCAGCGCGTGCCGCGCGATGTTAAGCAATTGGTCGTGCCGTTTTTTCTGCCAATCCTGAAACGAATCCTCGTAGAGCAAATTCAGATACTTGGCGATTTGCGCCTGCCGGAGCATCTGTTTGTCCTCCTGACTTGAAGTGCCGATCATCCGCGCAACCAGCGCGGTCGCGGCGGAAAGATGGTCGGGCGTCAACGGCAAACCTTTCGTGTCCAAATAATTTATGGTCAGGTCGCCGTCGGGATGGATGATGATGGGGCGGGCGTTGGGTTCAACCGTCTGCGTGTAGATGCCGTAACTTAATCCCTCCTCGATGATGACGGTGTAGGCGAAATACCCTTCGGTCTGTGAAAGCAAATCACAAACGGTCACGGATTTGCCCGCGCCCGACATTCCCAACAACACGGCGTGTTGCGGCGATTGATTGTCCTTCGAGCCGGAGAAAGTTTCGACGCCGATCAAATTATTGTTCGGGCCGTCGTAGATGGCCTCGGCGGTTTTCAAATGGCCGGTGAACGTGCTGGCGACGGGCAGCATATCGGCGAGATAACGGTGTTCGGAATATAATTTGCGATGTTCGTAGCGACCCCAGGTCCAGCCCGGCCACGTCTGGAAGAAAAGGTTTTTTGATGTGCTGGGCAGATTGCTCTCAAAATACTGCGCCGAGTTCATCGAATTGATGGCGTTCTTGATGGCGCTGGCCTTCGCGTTCAAACCGTCCTTTGACTTGTCCCAAACGCGAATGACAAAAAGGGCTTTGAACGGTATGGTCTGCCCCTGCATGAGTGCGTGAATCTTCTTTTGCTTTTTCTCCATGACGGTAAGCAGCGAGATTTTTTTCTCGCTGGCGTAGTCGCCAGCAACGCGGTCGTGTTCCTTTTCCTCCTTATTGATTTCCTGCGTGATGGGCAGCGGGTCAACATTGACGGTGATGGAGTAGTCGAGCAGCCGAAGATTGGTGAGTCGTTGGATGATTCCTGGATACGTCGAGCGCGGCCAGCGCGTGAGTGCGATGACGGAATGATAATGGCCGTCCATATAAAAACCGAAGTCGCTCTGGCCGTTGCCCTCCGAGTGCCAGCAATTTTCCTGAATGGACAGGTCGGGTTGAAAATCACCCGCCGGATCAAAGTCAAACCGTTCGGCAAATGAAGGATTGAGAAAAGTTTTGTAATGCTTGAAATGGTCGAGGTCGGTCATCGGCAGCACGCGCGTTCCGGCGCTGGCAAAAATTTCTTTCAGCAAATGATGAACGTGGGTGAACTCGACTTCCAACTGGTCTAACAGCGTCAGATAATACTCGCGCAAGGCGGCGTTGCTGGTGAGCGTCTTGGGAACATTGTCCAGCGAGCGCGACACATACAGGATCACGCGCTGCCGCCGGAGTTTTCGCTCAAGCATCGCCTGCCAGTAGCGGGCAAACCGCTCGTTGCGGGAACGCTTCGTCCAGATGTTTTCAAACCGTTCCGTCTCCTGCTGATACCGGAGCAATTCGGTTTTGTAATCCGAGTCAGAAAAATATTGAACCTGCAACCGCTGATTCTCGTGTAACGAAGCCAGCAAAAGGCAAAGCTGCTCCTGAAATTCATTCAAGTCGGCGATGGGACTGTTGGTGAGGTCGGGCGCTTCAAAGACAAACCCCTTTGAAACATAACCGCCGCGCCGGAGATGATTAAACAAAATCAAATCGCGGACAAAAAAACCGTTGGGTGGGCGTTCAAACATAAATCAGATGCGTTGGGATTTGCCCTGCTTGGCGTCGTCCATCACTTGCTGGATGCGAACCAAGTCATTCACGAGTTGTTCCACCGTGCGGGCGCGGTTCATTTCGTTGATGGCGATGTAGGCTTCACAGAGGTGAGCCATCGCCCGCTCCATGTGCGCGCGGGCGATGCTGCCGAAGCCCTGAATATGTAGTCCGCCGCGCAAAGCAGACTCGGCGGTTTTAAGCTGGCCGAGCAACTCCTGCCGTCTGGCTTCTGTTGCGTTGAATTCACCGGCGTTCATATTGGTGTGAAATGATATTTTCCAGCCTTTCCCTATCCAGAATGAGGTCTTCGCGCAAAAGGACGTATATTTCGGAAACCCACGCCTCCTCCAGAATCAGCGCGCCAAGATGTTTTTCGGCGTGAACGCGCCCCACGCGCCCGCTGACCAGCGGGCCAAGCAGAAGTTCCAGCCGCCAGCCTTTGAGAACGATGGTTGCCGGTGGATAAACCAAAATGATTTGGTCGGGCGGCAGATTTTTCTGGCCGCTGCTATTCGGATTTTCTTGCAGGACAAAGTGCGTCAGGTGGCGAATCGGAAAGCACCATATCCGATGCGCGTCAATGAACTCGGTGTAATCCGGCAGGGTCGGAATGAGTTCGACGCAGCCGCCGAACTCGCGCTTGTGTTTGGTGTGATGTGTTTTTTCAGATTTCATAAAAGTGGATGGGTGCAGGAACGATGAGCTTCGGGACTGAAACCGCGTCCGGTCATCAGGTATTCAAAACAGTCGCGGTCGTAGCCGGGCGGCTTGCCCTGCCGCAACGCGAAGATGTAGGCAAGACAAACCGACACCGGCACAAGCGCGGCGACGAATGACATGGTGAGAGACACGTTCAGCACGACGAGCAGGACAAAAAAGACAATGATGCCCGCGCCGATGCCGCCGATGAGCCACCAAAAAAGTCCGCCCTCCAAACCCCACGTCCGGCCTTTGGAGTCGGACGCGGCGTTGGTGTCGGTGAAGCGAAGTTCGTTTTTGGCGCTCATGGGCGTATCGGGCGGAGTTGGTTTGGTGGGTTAAAAATTGCCGACGCCTACCGCGCTGTTCGCATCGAGGCCGAAGATTTTGTAGAAGGCATAAACCACGGCGGGCGCGGCGGCGATGATCGCGCCGCCGATGATGGACATCTTGCCCTGGTCAACATCACCACGCCGGATGGCGAAGCCGCCGTAAATGACGGATGAGATGCCGAGGACGAAGCCGAACATCATGATTACGGCGAGACTGTTGCTGATGCCGGTTCTCAAATCGGTAGAACTAAACGTCGTGCTTTGCGCGAAAGCGGAGACGGTGTTGAGGGCGAACAGGGCGGCAACGGTGAGGAGCGGACGCAGCCGCCAGCGGAGTTTCGGAGCGAGGATTATTTTCATGGCGTTTTTATTTTTTGTTTCATTCAGCGGTTCATCCGCCGAGTCGTGCGCCAGAATCACATTTTTCAAAGAGCGGTTTGCGTAACCCGTTACACGGAATGCAAAAAACCTTTTGGCAGGATTACGGCCATGAATACAACCGCCTTTGACCAGAAAAAAATCGAACGCCTCCAACAGCTTGACCAAGTTTTGCGCGTGGAAATTCGCGGCCAGTCCCAAGTGCTGCCGCGCATCATCTCCACCGTGAAGCGCGGCGAACTCAACCTCACCAAGCCCGGTCGTCCGCGCGGAAGTTTCCTGCTGCTCGGACCAACTGGCGTCGGTAAGACGGAAACGGTTGTGGTGTTGACCCGCCAAATCTTTGGCGCGGAAAAATTATTCCGTTTTGATATGTCGGAATTTCAAACGCAGGAATCGCTTGGACTTTTGCTCGGCGCGCGGCTCGGTGAAACCGGCTACTTGGGCGCGATGCGCGAACGTGCGGCCGAAGGATCAATACTGTTTGACGAAGCGGAGAAGGCGCACCCGCGAGTGCTGGATATATTATTGCAACTGCTCGATGCGGCGCGCATAACGGTGGCAACGGGTCAGACGCTGGATTTCAGCGGCTTCTATATTTGGATGACTTCAAACATCGGCTCGGCGGAGCTAATGGGTTTGCAACATTCCAACGACGCGACACTTGAACGCCACGTTCTTTCACGCGCACAACAAGCCCTGCGTCCTGAAATTTTTGCGCGCATAAACGAAAAACTCGTGTTCAACCGTTTGAGCTACGAGCATCAGTTGGAGATCGCGGAAAAGTTTTTGTCGCGCGAAGTCGAGTTCCTCGCCTCGCGCGGTTACAAGCTCGAACTGGAAAAGTCCGTCCTGCCGTTTCTCGTGCGGAAAGGTTTTCATCCGAAGCTTGGTGCGCGGCCAATGCGGGACGCGACGGAAAAATTGCTTGGCGATGCGCTCACCGAATGTCTGCTGGCCGGCCAAATCGTCGGCGGCTCGCTCTGTGTGAGCGAGCCGCGCGATTGCCTTGTCATTCGCTGAACAAGCGGCGCGTTGCGGCGCGTTGCCGCCGCGCGGTCAATCGCGCCGCCTTCGCCGCCTTGCGCTCGCGCAATTTTTCCATGTGGATTTTCGCCGCCTTGCTTCGCTTCATCCAGCAAAGCACGTCATAGATTCTGGCCGTGTCTGCTGTGCGGCGGCGATATTCGCGTATGGTGATAAGGTCGCCCTTCTCAAACGCGGCGACGAGTTTGCGCGCGTTGCGTCCGTAGCCATAATTCTCAATGGTCACACGTCGGATGGTTTTGGTTAGAGTTGTCATAACGCGAAGTCAATTTGTTGCGGTTGGTTTATCGCGCCGGTTTCCTGCGCCAGCAAACGGAGCATTTCATCTTGTGTGCGCGGCATTGCGCGTGCGCCACAATCAGCCAGTTCTTTCAATCGCGCGGCGTGTCCATTTTCCGACTTCGGATTAAATCGGTTGCCGATAAATTCCGCGTAGGTGCAATCCGCCGCGAAAATCCCGCCTTCGCCGTAAAGCACGCGAGCCGATTGCCGCCATTCTTCAATCGTCGGGTCGGAAGCGGCGAAGATAATCTTTTCACCAAGCCGGAACACTTTTCCCCGATAAGCGACTTCACGGCCTTCATACGAATACGGCACTGACTCTGCGCCGCGATACTCCTCGGCTGGAATTAACTGGTAGCCCTTCACTTCAGCATGAAGCCATTTAGAATATTCTGCGCCGCCGTTTGTGAACAAACGGCCTTCGTGGGTGAACACGAAGACTTTTGGAAATGAGCTGGCAGAAAAGGCATTGGCTATATCGCCTCGCGGCACGCGCCACAAGCCCATTGAGAATCGCCGCCAGTTGGTAACGATGCGCGGCGGTTGTGTCTTGAATGATTTCATAAATTTGTGGATTGGGTTCAAAACAGTTCGGGGTTTTTACGAGCTTCTTCGTCCGCGAACTGTTTCCAGCGCAGATAAGATTGTTCGCCGACGTTCCGATGTTGGATGAGCAGGTTTTTGATCGCCGGAATTGCCTCGGCAATGGCAACAATGAAACAAACGACTTCATCGCCGTCATACATTTCAAAGCAGTCGTCAATCTTGCGCTCGTAGCCGTCGTTCCAAACGTGCGCGCCGCGCAACATCCGCAGAAAAACTATCGCTCGTTCGCGGGCGGTTTTGGCTTTCGCGCCGGGTGATTTATTTTCAATGGCGGCGGGCGAGATGGGGAAAAACTCAAAGCGCTTGCCGTTGGGCGCGACAAGATTTGCGCGCTCGTCAAAAGCCCAGATGGAATTTTTTGTATTCATAATTTTGATTTGGAAATGGTCAATGTAATTTTAGAAAAGCGGGCGTCCCCGCGTCGCGGCGGGAACGCCCTTTGTTCACTACTCGGCCAAGACGATTGGCTGATTATTTGCCACTCGCTCGGCGAGATTCCAAAGCTCGCGGTTCAAGCGGATGTTCTGGTCGAGGCCGGAAATGGCGCGGGTGCGTGGGAAACGGCGTCCGTCTTCGCGCTTCCGCAGCCAGTCGCGTTGACCGCCGCGCAATAGATGTTCCTGAACGCGGTTGAAGACGTGCCACAAGTCATTGCCCTCGTCTGCATCACGGCGGCAGTCCAAAAGCCGATGCGGATTGATGGGGGCATTTTTCACGTCCTCAAACCGCAGCCGCAACGCAGCTTCGGCAAAGGTCACAATTTCAGATTCGTTAAGTTGCCGCTGTTTGAAGGCGTCAACGCGCGCGGTAATGGCTGGCACTCGGTCGAGCAATTTGAAACTCGCGTCAATCACTTCGTCGGGCGTGAAACCGCTATGCCGGATGCTGACGCGCTCGAAAGTTGCGTCGGCGATAATCATTCCATTGCCGCAAACGAACCGGAACAAACCGGCGTGCAACTGATACGCACTGGAACGGTCGTGCGAATTGATTAGAACCAACTCCGGCGAGTATTCACCGGCGACAGGCTGCACGTCGCTTCGTTGAAAGCGGAGCAAGTGCTTTTGAAACCCGCGCCGGTTGTCCAGCCTCACGATTTGTTCGGATGCCAGAACGGGAGACCAGCCGGATTCCCGCAAGCGCGAGACGATTTGAGCTGTGGGAACGAACGCATAACGCTGGCTCACGTCCGGCAGCGGCGAAGCTGCAAACACGGACGGCGCAAGCGCGCGGATTTGGTCGTCGGCCAATTCAGGACGACGCACGGATGATGTTGATGTAGTGAACATACTATTTACCTTTCATTTCATTGTTATTTGTTTTCTTGGTCGCGCAGCGACAGGTGTGCGCGATGAAAACATAGAGGCGAGGGCTTGGAGTTGGCGGAAACGTCAAGATGTTCTCTGTGGTGACAAGCGCTTTTTCATAATTTTTATTCACAAGGTTTCAAATGAGTCAGATGCCCAAAGCCGGGCAGGTTTTGCGAACGCAAAACCTTAAGAGCAACGCACAGCGGCAGGCGGCGCTGTCAAGGCAGACCGCAGCGGTAGCGAGGAACGCCTTGACAGCACTAGCCGCCTGACCGCTGTTGATTGCGCGTTTAGCTCGCATGGGTTTTGACGGGTTGCAACTGCAACACCCACGATCCGTGCAGAAGTTGGTTGCGAGCATGAAGCTCACCGTTGTAGGGCGTTTTGTTCCGCAGCATCGCGCACAGGATTTTCAACCAGCGCACACCCAGGCAACGCAAGGCGCACGCGTGGCTTTGTCCCTTGCGCCGGTGCGCGCGGTAATAAATTTGCGCCCAGTCGCAGTAACGGCGACTGAGATCAACCCACAGATGCACGGTGGCGCGCAGGAAGCGATTGCATTGTCGGCGCAGATAAACGGCGGACACCTGGCCGGACTGGTAACTGACCGGCGTCATGCCTGCGTAAGATTGCAACCGGTTCGGATCATCAATGAGCGAAGCATCCATCGAGAGTTCGGCCAGCAGGCGCGGCGCGATTTTGGCACCCGCACCGGGCAGGGTTTCAAACAAGGCGTGGTCGGGATGTTGCTGAAAACATTCGGTGATCAGGACGCGATGTTTTTGGATTTGTTTTTCGAGGGTGCGCAACAAGGTGGCGAGTGCCACGGCCAGCACACTTTTGGCCTCGCTGATGGCGTCCGGCACGCGCAACTCCATCGCCTTGGCGAAAGCCGTCAGCCGCTTCTGGCTTTTTTCCGGCTGCCAGAGCCGGTTGGCGTGCAGAAAGTTTTCCCACTTGCGTTTGCCCGCTTTGACCAATGTTTGCGGGGTGGGAAAAGTGATGACAAAAGCCCAGGCGGGCGGGATGGTCCAGTCGTCAAACGCGGCGAGCGCGGTGGGATAGTATTCATAAAGCGCCTGCTGGAGCTGGTTCACCAAGGCCGTGCGCTGTTCGATGAGCAACACTTCATCGCGGCACAACAAACGTAACTTTTTGATGTGAGGATCGGTTGCGGCCACGGGTTTCCAGTCCTGCCCTTCCATGCGTAAGGCGGTGGCCAAAGCCAGACAGTCAATGTCATCGGTTTTGTTGCCGGTGGGCTGCCGCCGTTGGCGATAGGATTTAGAACTGCGCGGATGAATGTTAAAAACCAAACAGCCCGATGCCAGAAGCTGTTCAATGGCCATCGTGTTTCCGCCTTCGACCGCGACGGCGACTTTGGGAAACGCCGCCAGTTGTTCCCGGCAACGTTGCCAGCCCTCGGCGGAATGGTCGAAGCGCAAGCGTGCGACCACTTTGGCGTTGCCATCCAGCACCAATATGTCGTGATGATCCTTCGCCCAATCAAAACCGGCGAAGTGTGTGATTTGCTGCCATGTGTTCATAATGCTTGATTCCTTTGTTATGTTTATGGCGGCCTGCTTGGTTGCCCGGTCCATCGTCAACCTAATACAGCGGCCCTCTTGGGGCGTAGTTCTCTCAGACGTTTGAACACGAGCCGACGACGCCACCGGTTCACTTGACATGACCCTCGCAGGGTTGGAGGAACGAGACCGTGTTGGCGTCGCGGCAAACTGGCTGCCGGCCGGATGCTCGCCCGAAATCGAGCGCGTGGCGAGCGGAGCGGCCAAGTTATTCACAGCCTCCCTGCGTCCGGCCTTAAGGGCCGCCTCCGCTCGGCTGTGAATAGCTTGGTGAACGGTATTAGGAGGAACGGAAGCCACGACCCGTAGTATCCTTGACGTTTCCGCCAACTCCATATAATTGCCCGCCTGCTTATCGCGCTGCGGACGCGCCGGGCGTCCCCGCTGCATAAGCCACAATGGGAATTATTTGATGGAGAAGTTACCCGACGATTGAAGAATTTATTTTGAACTGGCTTCGGTCAGCAATTGGCGAGCGGAAGAAGTGAAGTGCAGACGGAGATGTGGTTGCGAACATTGAGATTGGACGAACAAAAGTCACGGACGACAGCCTTCTTTTTTTCCAGCGTGCCTTCCGCGTTCAAATCGTCCTGCTTTTTTCCGCAGAGATTCAAACCCTCGACGAAAAATTTGCCCGCCGTGCCGCCGCCAAATCATTGAAAACCCGTTCACACAATGCCAAAGGTTGACAAAACAACATTGGATTTGGAAAATCAGTTGGAACTGTTCAGTCCCAACCGCACACGTTATGAACACACTGACACAATACGGAACAATGGCCGAGAAACACTGGCGCGAACACCGTCCCCAAATGGTGCGCGAACTGGAGGCCAGCGGCCAACTTCAAACGATGCTGCTCGAAGCGGAACTCAAGACCAAAGAAGAAATGGCCACGCTGCGAACGCAACTGATGAAGCAGGGCAAAACGGCGGAACAGGCGCACCGGCAGGCTTGGGAGATCGTGCGCGAGCGTTACATCCTGCTGCCGGAAGAAACGGTGAGCCGATAGTCCCCAATCAAAACAGCTATCGAATTTCCGACGACGACCACCTCGGCGCGGGTGGCCCCAAGCAGAAGTTCCTGCAAAACGTCAGAGCCATCCAAACGCTTCGCAAGCTGGAGGCCGAGGCGCGACCCGCCAGCCCGGACGACAAGGCGCTGCTGGTCAAGTATGTCGGTTGGGGTGCAATGTCCCAGGTATTCGACGACAAGAATCGGGAATGGGCGAAAGAACGTGAGACGCTTCGCGGCGAAATCCACAAGGAAGAATTTGAAGACGCCCGCAAGACGACCCTCAATGCACATTACACATCACCCGTCATCATCCGCGCCATGTATCAGGCGGCGCAACGGTTTGGTTTTTCCGGCGGTAGCGTGGTTGAACCGGCCTGTGGAATCGGCCATTTCATCGGCCTCATGCCGGAGGAAATGCTCCGCCGCTCGACCGTCACCGGCGTCGAAATTGATCCGTTGACGGCGCGCATAGCCAAGGCGTTGTATCCCGACGCCGACATCCGCGAGCAGCCGTTTGAAAAATCCAAGCTGCCCGATGAATCGTTCGACCTCGCCATCTCCAATGTTCCTTTCGGCGATTATCCCGTCCATGACCCGCGTTGGAATAAATACAAATTTCCCATCCACGATTATTTTTTTCCCGCCGCGCTCGACAAGGTGCGACCGGACGGACTGCTCATGTTCATCACCTCACGTCACACGATGGACAAGCTCGATTCGACCATGCGCGAGGGACGAATCTTGCGGCAAGGAAACAAGAATGCCGTCGTGCAAATTTATCGCTACGTCACTGAAGGCTCGTTCGATGCCTATATGTGGCAGACGTTGGAGACGAAGGCGAAGTTCATTTCCCAAGTGATGAGCGGCGACATGACGATCCGCCGCATTGAAGACCTCGACTCGACGGCTTTGACTTACGCCGAAGTCAAAGCCATTGCGTCCGGCAATCCGCTCGTGATTGAAAAGGCGCAGGTTGACGCCGAATTGATGAAGCTGACGCGGCTGCGTTCCGCTCATGCCGAGGAACAATTCCGCATTCGCACCAGCCTTCGTCATTTGCAGGAAGACGCGCAGCGATTCACCGAGAAGCGGGCGAATTTGCAACAAGACCTGGCCGCGCGGCAGGACACTTCCGGCGACAAGTTCCGCATCGAACTGGACGGGCAGACGCTCGACAATCGCGGCGTCGCCGGTGAACTGCTTTTGCGGCGGGCGGGTAAAATCAAAAATAATTTCGGAGCCAGCGCGCGTGTCGGCAAATTCGCCGGTTTTGATTTGTCGCTGCACGCCTCGTTCAACGGCGGCGTTGAATTGATTTTGCACGGCAAGAACAGTTACAGCGCCCGCGTCACGGACACGGCACTCGGCACAGTCCGCTCGCTCGAATCCATCGTGCAGGGATTCGAGGAACGCGCGGCAGGACTCGAACGCGACATCCGCGATTCGCAAAAGCGGGCGAAGGAATTTGAAAGCAAAGTCAACGCGCCCTTCGAGCATGACAAGCGTTATCACCAGCTTGCCGGGCGTCAGGCCGAAATTGAGGAGAAACTTGATCTCACCAAGAACCAAGCACCGAGCCAGATTGAAAACGCCGCCGATGATGAGACCGAGGAAAAGGTTGCGCCGCGACAGACCCAAAAGAAGTCAAAGCAGCCCGCAAAAAAAGCGGCTGCGATTCGCGTATGAAAGTTCCCGCCTCCAATTCTACGCCCGTTACCCATGCGGTTGTCAGTCTATCAAAATGGTTGAGTGAGATTGGCGTGACCCAATGCACTGCATGGCGCTGGCGGAAAAAAGGCTGGCTCAAAACCATCAACATATCCGGCAGGCAATATCTCACCCAAAAATCCATTGACGAATTTCAACACCGCGCTGCGGCAGGCGAATTTTCTCAAGTCCATAAAGTTCCCAATAAGAAAAGCAACTCTTAAAAAAGTGTTTTGGGAAGTCCTTCCACGAAGCTAAAAAATGAAATTTCAAGAGCAAATGCCTTTTAATTCTGTGCTAGATTTTGTGCTAGTTTCAGCCTCCGAATCATTGACCCAATAACGCCAAGCAAAAGTCGTCGAAAACCAATAAAACATCAATAAATACAATCTAAATCACGAATGAGAAGCAACATTGAGAAACAAAGAAAAAATGGGCAAAACAAATTTTTAAGTCCTGTGCGTCTGCCATTTCGCCACACCGGCTACCTTGATTCTATTGAGTTTTTTGAGTGTGCATCACTCTCAACTTGACATTGCGACACTAATTGCGACACTTGCATGGCATGAAAGCAAGTGCTACCGCAAGCAAACCGTCCATCGTTGTCCGTCGCAATTCTCATTCGCGCTACCAGTATAAGAAGGTTCTCAACGGGCGCAAGCAGCCGATTCGCGGGCTGTGGGAGCGCAACGGAACCTTCGTCGCGCGCATCGCAATGGAGACCGATGGCGGTGACAAGGAAAACCGCTGGGTGCCGCTGGCAGGCGCCGAGACCGTCGCGCAGGCGCAGGAGCAATTGAAAACGCTTCACGTGGACCGGACGCGCAATGATCTGCCGGTTCTCAAGCGCACGCCAAAGTTTGCCGATTATGCGGCGCAATACCTGGCCTATTTTGACACCGTCACAGACGCAAAGCGTCCCTCGACGATTCAAAAAGAGCGGGGAGCTATCAAACTCTGGACGGCGCACATTGGCGGGTTGCGATTGGATAAAATCCGCCGCATTCACATAAACTCTTTCATTGAAAAGCGGCAGGCCGGAAAAATATCCGGGCGCACGGTCAATCTCGACATCATCATTTTGCGCAATGTCCTGAAAAGGGCGATTGACGATCAATGGATAAAAACTTTGCCGACGGAAAATCTGCGCCCGCTGAAATGGACGCCACGCAAGCGCAATTTGATCACACAAACCGAGATTGACAAAATTTGCGAGGCGGCGTTGGAAGTTTCCAAGAACGGTCGTGAGTTTTCGGATTATGTCCTGCTGATGGCTTACAGCGGTGCGAGACGCAATGAGGCGTTGCGGCTCAAATGGGCTGACATGGACTGGCAGGGCGGGCAATTGACCATCGGGGCTGATGGATTGAACAAGGGCCGGGAAATTCGCGTGGTGGACTTGAACCAAAAACTGAAAGAGCATTTGCAGGAGATGTCCAAACGGCGCGCGCCTGATTCGGAATTTCTGTTTCCTTCCCCGCAGCGCGGCGAAAAGGACGCGCACGCCAAAACATTCATGGAAAGTTTGCGGCTGGCCAGGGAAAAATCCGACCTAGCAAATTTCAACTTCCACGATTGCCGTCATTTTTTCATCAGCTATTGCGTGATGAGCGGGATTGATTACATGACGATTGCGCGCTGGGTCGGTCACAAGGACGGCGGCGTGCTGATTGGCAAGGTCTATGGCCATTTGAACAATGAACACGCAAAAGTGCAGGCGGCGCGGCTTCAATTCAGCCCGGTGCTGATGTCCAATTGCGGTTAATTGGTATTTTATTAAACACCTTTTGTGGTGTTTTAGTTTACTTTTAAGTCTTTATGCACCATATATGGTGTGTTATGAAAATAACCAAACAGGCGACAGATGAGACTGTTCTGGCCGAATTAGGCGGGAGGCTGACCCGGATTCGCTTGGAGCGGAATCTTACACAACTTCAATTGGCTAAAGAGGCTGGCGTCTCGAAAAACACAGTGCAGCGCTTGGAAGCGGGCGCGGTGGCAACGCAGTTGTCCGGCTTCATCCGTGTGTGCCGTGTGCTTGATGTCATCGAGCGTTTCGATCTGCTCATCCCGGAGCCAGTGCCCAGTCCGGTCGCGCAATTGAAAATGGCTGGCCGGAAACGGCAGCGTGCTTCCACCACCAAGCCCGCCAAATCTTCAGCCAAAAAATGGCAATGGGGAACTGAACGATGACACTGGCCGAAGTTCAACTTTGGGGACGAACCATTGGCGCTGTCTCGCTGGAGGACGGAGGCCAGTTCGCCGCGTTTGAATATGACCCGGCGTTCGCACAGAGCGGGATTGAAGTTTCGCCCATCACGATGCCATTAAGTGACCGGGTGTATGTCTTTTCGGATTTGCCGCCAAGAACTTTTCATGGCTTGCCCGGTCTGCTGGCCGATTCACTGCCCGACCGATTCGGCAATGCCTTGATTGATGCGTGGCTGGCGACGCAAGGCCGGACTCCCGACAGTTTTAATGCGGTGGAACGGCTTTGTTACATCGGCGCACGCGGCATGGGCGCGCTGGAGTTTGCGCCATCCATTGGTCCAAAACCGCAGCAGGCGAAGAAAATTGAGATTGATGCGTTGGTTAAATTGGCGTCGGAAGTTTTGACCCATCGCAAGAATCTGAAAACCACTTTTGCCAGCGCGAGCAGAAAAAATGCCTTGAATGACATCCTGCGTGTCGGCACTTCCGCCGGCGGCGCGCGAGCGAAGGCGGTCATCGCCTGGAATCGCGAAACCAACGAAGTGCGTTCCGGGCAGATAGTGGCAGGCAAAGGATTTGATTACTGGCTGTTGAAATTTGACGGCGTCACCGGCAACAAGGACAAGGAACTCGAAGACCCGAAAGGCTACGGTGCAATTGAATACGCATATTATTTAATGGCGAAGGCAGCGGGCATCACGATGAGCGAATGCCGATTGCTCGAAGAAAACGGACGGCGACATTTCATGACCCGACGTTTTGACCGGCTCGACGGCGGGGAAAAGTTGCATATGCAATCGCTGTGCGCGCTGGCGCATTTTGATTTTAACAACGCGGGCGCGTATGCCTACGAACAGGCATTGCTGGTCATCCGCCAGTTGAATCTGCCGATGGAATCGGTGGAGGAACAGTTCCGACGAATGGCGTTTTACATCATCGCCCGCAATCAGGACGATCACGTCAAAAATATCGCCTTCCTGATGGACAAGACCGGTCACTGGTCGCTCGTGCCCGCTTTCGATGTGACTTACAGTTACAACCCGACCGGCGACTGGACTGCCCGGCATCAAATGACAATGAACGGCAAACGTGATGGATTTACGCTGGCCGACTTTCGTGCCTGCGCCAAGAGTGCGCTGATGAAACGCGGTCGTGCCGAAGCCATCGTCGAGGAAGTCCGTGCCGCCGTGTCGAAATGGCCAGATTATGCGGAGCAGGCGCAAGTGATGAACACTTGGCGCAAGCAGATTCAACAAAATCTCCGGCTGGATTTGTCGCGCGCCTAAAAATTGCGTTGGCAGGCTGGTTATCACCCATGTTCTTAAACAACCGCGCAGATTCCAAGCGCGCTTTCTTAAACGCATTTTTTGGCGGAGCGAGCAACAGTCAACAGCACTGGAGGAAAATGCCAAATATACCAATGGCGTTCCTCTGATGATTGTGGTTTTTATCCGTAGAACGGCCAAGCTTTTTGCGTTGGCCGTCCGAGAGATTCCTGCTCAAAAGGGATTCGTCCGGCTTGCATATGAAGCGGGCGAAAATCGCGGCCAGATTTTTCACGGAGAACGCGAAGAATTTCAAATCCAGCTTCATCGCTGTCGCCAAAGTGCCAGCAATCCAAATTTAGCGGCAAACATCGCAGCAATGCCACGGTCGCACTGCCGGGATAACTGGTGCAAACGAGAAGTTCACCGCTATGAAGTTTGACCAGTTCGTGGAAGGTCGTTTCATTTTCAATCGTCAGGCAACGCCGGGACGCCGTCTCGATTATTTCTGCGCGTTCAATGTCTGCTTGAGATAAACGAAATGATCCGTGCAAAAGACTCAAATCTAGCCATGCACCATCCAAGCAAAGTTTTAACGGCCCGTGAACGAGGGCAGAGCGTGGGTTCGGAAGAATTCCAACCACGTCAAGAGTGCGAATGGCATTGCCAGTAATGTCTTCGAGCAAACGTCCCAGCTTGCCACGCAACTGGCCGGAAAATTCGCCATCACGCTCAAGAGATGCAAGTTGTTCGAGTTGTTTGGAGTTGTTACAGAGGACACAGCTTGCAAAGCGCACGAGGGATTCACCTTCCCAAGCCAGTAATTTCGGCAGTAGCGCAAGCAGTTCTGTGTTAGCCGTGGTGGGGTCACGATCAAACGGAGCGATAGAGCCGCCAGCCAACGCAGTCTGCCTCATCCGTTCGCACCAATTTTTCCAATTTTCCTGCCAGCGGGACGGCACACCGGCAGAAACCGCCGTTCCGAATTGGTCAGCCAATGCCGCGCGAAGTTGAGTTGGTGACGGACGGCCAAGTCGTGCGTATAGAGCGGTTTCGTTGGCCGGTGAAAAGCGGATTTGATGAATGTGGGAACGGTCGCGCTTGTGCACAGGAACACGCGTGAGAATTCCGGCGGCTTCGGCTTCAGCAAGTTGTTGTTCAGCCACGGCGCGTTTTTCTCCTTCACTGCACCCAGCCTCTGCCAAAAGCTCTGCCAGCGACAACAGCACATCGCGGTTCGCTTCTCCGGTGCGTCCCGCCTGACTCCGTTCATATCGGCGGGCGAACACTTCGAGGACTGGCGATGGCGTTTTCATCGGTGCTAACCCATCAACCGCCGGGCATCATCAGAGTCTCGCGCCAGACTCACCGGGATGTTGCTGATTTCGGTGCGTTTGCCGAGGCGACGTTCTTCCTTCGACACGACGACGAGCCAGTCGCAATGGTCGAACGCATAAGGAATGTTGCCCGTGCTCATCGAGAACACGCCTTGCAAATCAAATGCCTTGAGTGCGGTGATGCAGTCCTTGATGCGTTCACCACTCAACTTCGAGAAGGCTTCATCAATCGGCACGAGTCCAAGGGACGGTTCGGGTTTGCGGGAGCTGTATCGGCGATAAGCGCGCAAATAGCTCGCGAGAATGGCTATGAAATAGGGCGACTGATTTTCGCCGCCGCTGAATTTGCCGGAATTCCGATCCACGCTAGTTTTGCGTCCGTCGGCCTCCACCACTTCCATGTCGTATTCATAGTAATGCCGGTAATCAAGCAAGCGCGCGGCATCACTGCCGCCTGGCTGTTCCGTGAGCGTTTTCAGGAAATGCGTGATTGCATCACGAAAGCGTGGTTCAGCGGAGGTGAAAAATAAATCGTCCTCGCGCGCGACGGCGCTGGCTTCGAGCAGTTCGTGATAAAGCTGATAATCGGGGTTGCGCCGGTAACGAAGTTCGTAGGTGTTTATGCCAATGGGACGTTTCTTCAGAGACGTGTTGAGCAGGGAAATGAGATTTACGACTTCGTGCAGCGCATTGTGCAGCTTTTCCAAAATCTGCGTTCGGAAGAGACGTTCCCAATTTTTCCGCTCCTGCTCGGCCTTTTTCGTGTATTCGGGAATTTCACTTTGCTCCAGCTTGGCGAATTGTTTCTCGTAGGCTTCATTATTTTCGGACTCGGCAGACAATTCGTCGAACTTTGTGTAAGCCGCAGCCAGTTCGCGGCGTTTAGCTTTCAACTCCTCCCATGCGGCAGCGGCGGCAGTGACATGATCATGGAACTGTTCATTGAAGCGGTTGGCGGCGATTTCCTTTGCGGGAAAAGATTCAAGCATTTCCGAACGCAATGTTTCCACACGTTTTAACCACGGCGAAACGTCGTTCTCGTTTCGATTCAGATCGAATTTCTCGGCAAGCTTTTTTACCTCATCGCGTCGTTGTTTGATTTGTTTGTCAAGCTCGCGAAACAGGAATCGCTTTTCACTGGAGTCGAGAGAGCGTTGCTCACCTTCCAATTTTTTGAGTTCTTCCTCTAACTGGCTTTGCTCCGTTGCCAGTTCGTCAAATTTCGCCCGGTTAATTTTGTTGAGCTTGACGATATTTTCTTTGAGTTCGTCTTGCGCGACCGGCAACTGCCGAACGCTCGCCAGTTCGTCGCTCAAACTTGGCGCTTGCTCAAAATGTTCACGCCAGCCATCGCCAACGGATTTGACCGCGCGCTCGACGGGCGTGAGCTTGCGCTCCTCGACTTCAAGTTCGCCGGCCTGCTTTTGTTTCCAAGCCAATTGTTGTTCCAACCCTTTCTCACCGACGAATGGATCACCATTGTAAAATCGCGGACGCTCGACAAACGCGCCGCGCGCCATGAAACCGTCGGGCAAAATTCCATTCTGATCTGGCGACAACGCTCGCAGTTCCGCCAAAGATTCCACACAGAGTAAATCGCCGAACAAATGGCTGATTATGGCATCGGCGACGGGATGTTTGGTCTTCAATTTTTCCGCCAGTGAACCGGAGCGAATCGGCTTCTTGAGTTTGAGCGCCTTCGTCGGATTGATAAGCGATTCACGCCCGGCCTCGTTTCCTAGTTCGCTCGCTTTCAGTCCGTGGTAAATTTTCTCCGCCTGCTCGTAATGTTCTGGGGCAACTACAATCGCAAACTTGCGCCCAAAGGCGACTTCAATGGCCGGACGCCAGTGTTCGTCGGCCACTTCACACAATGCGCGGAGATGTCGCGCGGGCAAATCCGCGCTGCGAGAGAGCAGACTGTTATTGAGCGCATCCAGCAATCGGGTAGGAAACGGCAGCTTGCCAATCGTTAACGCCCCAATTTCGTCTCGAAGCTGGCCAAGCTGACGGCGAATTTCCACGAGCTTGTCCAATTGTTGCTTTGCTGCCCGGCTGACTTCGGCAGCAACTCGTTGCGCAGTTTCGCCAAGTATTCGCAAGGTTTCGCCTGCCTTCACGATGTCACTTTTTTCGACGGCGTGGATGGCTTTTTCAAACGCACTGACAGGTGCGCTGGTAATGTCCAGTGGCAACGCACGGATTTCCTTGAGCCACGCGCGCGCGTTGCGAATTCGATTGGCACGAGCCTGTTCCAGAGTCGTCCCGATTTGATTGAGCTGGCTGATTTGGTGGACAAGTTTTTCATTACGCGACTTCAATTCACTGTAAAGCCTGCCGTCGGGAGTTTCATTGATGGTGGCGTTCAGGCTCTTGATCCGCTGGTTGAGATTGGGAATGGCTTCGGCGAGTTGCTTCAACCGTTCTTCTTCGGTCGCACATTCCTCTTTGAGCTTCGCGAGTTTTGCCTCGTCCAATTGAAGCTGCTCGGCGGCGTGTTCGTGACGCAGTTGTAATTCAAGGTAGCGCGCCAGCACGCGGTCGCGGCGATGATCGGTCAGCCGTTGAAATGTATCTCGGATGGCTTTTAATTTTTCAAACTGATTGTTGAGATCGTTCAAATCATTTTCGTATGCCAAGAATGTCCGATAGCTCGCAGTCACGTCGCCCACGTCGAGTTTGTCGGCAGGCAGAATGAACTGGCGTGCAAAATCATTGAAACTTTTAAGGAATGTGAATGACATTGCCGTGGGCAGCAACGCGCGCAGGACATTCCGTTCAAAATTAAGATGCACCGGCTGCGCCATATCGCGCAGATAGGCTTCGATGCCCTCCGGGTAAATCCGGCCTTCTCGACTTTCCACGAGCGCCTTGAAAGCCGTGTAATCAAGCGGAAAACGCTCATTCTTTTGGTTCGCTTCGGTCAGAAAATCATTTCGGGCAAACGAAACGGGAATGAAAAAAGGCGTAATTTTGGGATGTGCCTCCGCAGTGCTGACAAACTCGACGCGAATGCCCCACGTTTCGACTCTCTTGCCTTTCGGCCAGGTAAATTCCAAGGCGACATAAGTGATGACATTCTGGCGCATATATTGCGTCACACCATTTTCTTCCTCTTTAGTATCGCCAAGACAATATCCCTTGAGCGAACGATCGGAACGGTCGCCGGTAGCGGACTGATTGAAACGAATCAAGCGTTGGTCGCCGACAAGCACGAACTGAATCAAGTCCATGAGAATGGATTTGCCCGAACCAGTGACCCCCGCAAGCAGCAGATTGCCTTCGACCGAAATGGAATCCTTGTAGCCATACCAGTTCAGAGCGTGGATGCGAGTCAGTCGGATGGTTTGGTTCATTCGTCTTTATCAGCATCACCGTCGATTTCAATTTCTTCGACTGCCACTTCTTTGGTGGACGCCAGATAACGTTCGGCATTTTTGTTCCATTCCTCGATGTTTTGAAATGGAATTACACGTTTTAATGTCGGCAGAATTTCAATCTCCGAACGCTCCAGCGCCACATCGGGTGTGAAACGAACGAGATTCTTGCGTTGCGCTTGCGACAAAATTTCACGCAGCCGCGTCGGGCTGGGAAGATGTTTGCGCAACGGCTCGAATTTTGAGGCGAGCGAGTCGTTGAGTTGCTCTGCGTTGATGCGGACGGGCGGGGTTTCGCCACGGTCGCGCACAGCGGTGTCGAACTCATACCACAATGTGAGCAGCACCAACGTCGCATCGAGTTTAAGCCGCAACAGGAACTGTGAAGTTTGCGGCACCGCCTGCACCATCCGGTCTTGATGTTCCCAATGCAGCTTCAGGTCAAGCAACGTGGCGAGTTCGTCAACATGGTCGCGGTTCTGATAAGCCCAATGATAAAGATCGGTCTGCGACAGTTCGAGTCCGAGAATTGAACCGTTTGCCAGCAATCGTCGCAAAGCCTCGCCGAGCCGTTCGCGGTCGTGGACAGAAAGCCGGGCAAGCAGCCCGTTGGAATTTGTTGACACGCTCTCGTTGCTCATTTTTTCAACAAGGTAAAGCGTTCAATCCGATATTGCAGCTTGGCGTCGAAGTGGCCCTCGTCGGATTCGGTCTCGTGCCGGGGCACACGGATTTCAAAATCGGCATCCGCTGAACGCGCATGAAGCAGACAGGCGATGAGATTGGCAATGTCCTCGTCGTTGTGAACGTGGTCGCGAAGCAATTCGGATGAATCAATCTTCGCACCTTTTTTTCCCGGCAACGCCGCGACAAAAAAGTTGGCCCGGCTTACGGTCAATGAATCACGGATGGTGTTTCCAAGCTGCGCCAAAGCACGGTCTTGTTGGCGTGGATCGGAATCTTCCATCGGCGCAATCTCACCCGCCGCACGGCGTAATCGCGGCGTGTAAAGCGATTCCATACCGCCGATGATTCGTGTGTCGTGCAACAGCAATGCGGGAAACTCGACATCCAATTCATTCAACTCACTGACGCGCCGTCCGGCAAAATGCCGATTCAGTGTCTCGAAAAACTCCTGCACGCGGGCGCGATTCTCACTCGTAGTTTCCTGAAGATAACGGAAGCGCGCTTGCGAGCGGCGCGCAAATTCAGCAGTGCGCCGATCAATCGCGTCGGCCAGCGGCTCGACCAAGTCGAGCAGTTCCGCCAGTTCATTCAGCCGCAATCGCACACGGGCCATTGCGGTTTCGGGTGAAAGTGACGGGTCGCGGTCACGTCGCATCACCTCGGTCTGCATTTTCGTCAGCAAATCAGCATCGGATTCCAACGCATCCGTTGCCCGTCGCGCCTCGGCCAATCTCGATGGCAGACGCGCATGAACCAATTGTGCATAACACGTTCGCCCGATACGCGCGGCGAATTGGTCGAATAGCACCGCGAGATTTTCTTTTAATGTCGAAGCGGCGAGTTGCTGCTTCGTGTGCCGTTCGATGGATTTTTGCATCCCGCGTAGTTCGGCAAGCCCGTCCTGAAGACTTGATATGCAACTTTCCACCTGTGCCCAAGGCTGATCTGCAAGCGCATCGTGGTTGGCCAGCGTATAGCAGACACTGACCAGTTTGTCTGAAAAAACGGCTGCTTCGGGGAAGGCCATTTTTCTCAACGCTTGCAGCAGGAGAATCCCGTTGGAGTCGAAGAAAATCAGCTTGCGCCAGTCGGCTCGTTCTTCCTCATTAAGCCAGCCAGCGTTGCGAAGCGTTTCCAAAACCAGTCGGGCGCGTTCACGCGTCGTGGCCACTTGCATCACAGGGTCATCTGTCACGATTTCCAGTTCGCCATATTGCTCCACCACTTGCTCGACGACTGACAGTGCCTCCTCGCGTTCCAAACCCTGATTGCGCCGGGTGGCTTCACGCTCCAGCGCATCAAGCGTGTCCACATAGAGACGCGCCAGCGGCCCTGCCAGCACCCGGAAAAAATCCGGGCGAACTTCGCGAAAAAGATTGGCAGCAAGTGCGGACATTTCTTCAAAGTCTATCGTGCCGGGTCAGACAAAGCCTGTCCAACCCATACAGACTGACAAATAATTTCATTCAGGAAGATCATGACGATTTTGCTGAAAAAGAACAATGCCCACATTGCTGATGAATTCTGAAACCAGAAATGCACACTCCGAGCGTGTTTCCTAAAAGCGCATCCGTTTTGGCGGAGCGAGCGCAGTCAACGGTGGAGACGCGGGATGGAGCGTTCGACCTTGACGGCGCGAGCGAGCCATATAATTGAAGCGCGAGGCACGCTCCGGTTTCACAACTGCGAATACCTTGGGAAATTGTCAAAGAAGTATTTCCATCCTGAAGGGGTGGCGGAGGCTTTTCTTCGCGGCACAATTTGATACTCTTTCCGCATGGCAACGGCTCGCCATCCGAAAGCGACCTTCTTCGTCCAGCGACATTTGTTCTCTGGCCTGACCAGCTTTGCAGAATTGGAACAGAAGATTGCCGCGCTGCCAGAGGAAAAAGCGCGGGGCGATGCGTTTGAAGTTTTCGCCGAAGCCTATCTCGCCACGCAACGGAAATACGACGCCGCGCAAGTCTGGCCGCACGATTCTGTCCCGCTCGACATCCTCAAAAATATCGGCCTCACGCAACAAGACCGGGGCGTGGATGGTGTGCTGCAAACTTTGCTCGGCCAGTTCAACGCGTATCAAATCAAGTTCCGCACCGGACGCCCGTCGCTGACGTGGCGCGAACTCTCCACGTTCTTTGGTTCGACCGACAGTCCGCGCATCCATAACCGTGTGGTGTTCACTAACTGCGATGAATTTCCTGACGACCTAAAAGATCGCCGAGGGTTCTTCTGTATTCGTGGCTCGGACTTGGATCGTTTGGAAACCGCCGACTTCCGCGCGATTGAAGCATGGTTGGCCGACTCCGTTTTCATCGCGCCGAAAAAATCACCAGATAAAGACCACAAACATCAGGCCGAAGCGCTGGATGCCATACTTCCCGCGTTGCAAACACACGACCGCGTTTCCGCAATCATGGCTTGCGGCACGGGCAAAACACTCGTTGCACTTTGGGTCACAGAACGATTGGAAGCCAAGCGAGTTTTGGTTTTACTGCCGTCTCTCGCGTTGTTGCGTCAGACGTTGCACGAATGGGTGCGTGAAACTAATCTCCCACCTTGGCCTTGGCTCTGCGTCTGTTCCGACCCGACCGTAAAGGAAGGTATTGACGCGCTCACCACGCAACAATCCGACCTCGACTTTGAAGTCAAAACGGATGCTGCCAGCGTGCGCAGTTTTCTGGATGCGCCTTTTGCTGGCGTAAAAATTGTCTTCTCGACATATCAATCCGCGCACAGGATTGGCGAAGCAATGCAGCCGGGCGAGGCGTTTGACTTTGCGGTGTTCGATGAAGCGCACAAAACCGCTGGACGCGAAGGCCGCAACTTTGCCTTTGCACTCGACGACAAAAATCTATCCATCCGCAAACGCCTGTTCCTCACCGCCACGCCACGCCATTACAATCCACTCGCCAAAAACAAAGATGGCGGCGCGCAACTTGTTTTCTCAATGGACAAGCCGCAGATTTACGGCCCGATTGTTTATCGTTTGCCATTCAGCGAGGCGGCGAAGCGAGGAATCATTTCTGATTACAAAGTTATCATTTCAGAAGTTACTTCTGAAATGGTGAATGACGAATTGCTCCGGCGCGGAATTGTCTTGGTTAAAGGCGAAGAAATCAAAGCGCGTCAGGTTGCCAATCAAATCGCCCTAAAATCTGCCATTGAGAAATACAACGTCTCGAAAGTTTTCACGTTTCACTCAAGAGTGGATGCCGCAAAATCTTTTACCTCTGACGGAGCGGCAGGCATCTCCAATCACTTGCAGGGATTCCATTGCGAGCATATCGAAGGTGCGATGCCTACCGCTTATCGTGAGCGCGTCATGCGTGTGTTCAAGTCTGCGCCGCACGCGATTCTTTCAAATGCCAGATGTTTGACTGAAGGAGTTGACGTGCCAGCGGTTGACATGGTGGCTTTTCTCGCGCCGCGCCGGAGCATGGTTGACATCGTTCAAGCCACTGGTCGCGCCATGCGCCGTTCGCCCGGCAAGAAATTCGGTTATGTGCTTGTGCCGCTTTATGTGGAAAAGACGCGCGGCGAAACGGTTGAGCAAGCCGTTCTGCGGAGTAACTTCGACGAAATTTGGAAAGTCCTTCAAGCGTTGAAAGAGCAGGATGATTTGCTGTCGCAAATCATAGACGATATGCGAATCGAACGCGGACGGACGGGCGGCTTTGATGAAAGCCGTTTTCGTGAACGCGTGGAAATGATTGGCCCGGAAATTTCGTTGGAAAGTTTGCGGCAATCCATCACCGCTGCTTGTCTTGACGCGATTGGTGAAGGGTGGTTCGAGCGTTACGGACAACTTCTGGCTTACCAGCAGAAGCATGGGAAACGTGATATGCCCGCACGCTGGCCGGAAAATCAAAAGCTGGCAACGTGGGTCGTGAACCAGCGTGTGCTTCAAAAGGATGGCGTGTTAGAGGAGGAAAAAATCGCGCTTCTCAATCGCATTGGATTCAAATGGTCGCCGCACGAAAGCAAATGGCGGACACAGTATTTGGCTCTGCTGGATTTCCGAAAACAATTTGGTCACTGTCGCGTGCCGCAAAATTGGGAGGGAAGTAATTCGCTTGCTCATTGGGTAAAAACGCAACGGAATGATTATGGCAAAGGAGAACTTTCGGGCGAACGCATCGCAGCATTGGAGAAAATCGGATTCGAGTGGGTGGTCGTCATAGGAACTTGGGACGAACGGTTCGCGGAGTTGTGTGCTTACAAGGAGCGTTTTGGGAATACGCTTGTGCAAGTGAAATGGCCGGAGAATCCGCTTCTTGGCAGATGGGTGTCCAGCCAGCGATACATTTACAACCGTGGCAAACTGAAAAAAGAATACATAGACCGGCTAAACTCAATCGGCTTTGCTTGGAAAGCACCTACAATTTTACAGTCAGGGATTCCTCTGGCAAAAAGAATTGAAGCATTGCTCGCCCACAAAGCCGAACATGGACATCTTGCAGTAGCGCGAAGAAGTGAAAAATATCCGGGCTTGGCGCAGTGGATGACGGAGCAGAGAAAACAGTTCAAAGATGGAACAATTTCAGAAGAATTAAAAAGACAGTTGGACGAAATGGATTTTCCATGGAAGCCAGCATCGCTAGACACCGACAAGCTGTGGTTTGAAATTTTTGCTCGTTACAAAGAATACGCGGCGGCAAACGGTGTTCTAGCGGTGGCGGTGGTTGATGACGAGACGTGCAAGCTCAACCGTTGGGTAATATGGCAACGGCGGGCTAAAAAGCTCGGCAAGTTAAGCGACACCCGAATTCGCGCATTGGATGACATCGGATTCATTTGGCAGATCAACAAACGTAAATCTGTCCTCGAACTAAAACCAGTCCAAGCCAAAATTAAGGAATCATTTCGGCCTTGGGATGAAATGCTTTCCGAACTGGTGGAATTTTTCAAACTGCATGGACATTGCAACGTGCCGATTGATTGGCGGGCAAACCCCGAACTAGCGCGCTGGGTTGCTCACCAACGCATTGCCAAACGACAGAATCGTCTGACACCTGATCAATTTCGGCGGATGGATGAAATCAGTTTCGCTTGGAGCGTGCATGACGGCGATTGGGATTCCATGTTTGCAAAACTCGCGGAACATCTTCGCCCGATGCACAACGGCAAACCGCGTGATGCTGTAATGAGCACGGAACTCCGGCGATGGACGCTCACACAGCGGCAATTTAAAAAACGTGGCGAACTCGACCCGGAGCGCGGACACAAACTTAACAGCATTGGTTTTGAGTGGTCGCCTCATTCAAACCAGTGGCAAGAAATGTTTGTCACACTCCGTCAATTTCATACCGACCACGGGCATTGTCGTGTTCCGACGAAATGGTCAAAGAATCCAAAACTGGCAAGCTGGGTTGCAGTTCAAAGAGCGCGCAAGGCGACGGGAAAACTTTCCGCCGAACGCATTGCCGCACTTGATGCGCTCGGATTTTCATGGCGCGTTAGCTGGTCTGGCGGGCGACCTTCGGGACAAGCGTGGGAAGAAATGTTTGCAATGCTCAAACAATTTCGTTTGGAAAATGGTCATGCAAATGTTCCGCAAAAATTTGTCACAAATAGAAAACTTGGTTGGTGGGTGACAACTCAACGCCGAGATCGTCGAAAGGGAAAACTAGACTCGACACAGATTGCGCGGCTCGATGAACTTGGTTTTGACTGGTCTCCGCAACATGGTGGAGTTTCATCCGATGACGAGGGGTGGAGAAAAATGCTCGAATCTCTTCGCTCATTCAAAAATGAGCATGGTCATTGCCGAGTTCCGGGGCAATGGTCAGGCAATCCCAAACTTGCCAACTGGGTTGCCACGCAACGGCGATTCAAGAAGCATGGAGAACTAAAAGCTGAACGCATCGCTGCTTTGGATGCAATTGGCTTTGAATGGATTCTTGAGCGACGAGGCACGCTGCCATTGCTCAATCAACGCGGCAATATGCTGACGGTGGCACAAGCGTGGGATGCAATGTTCGTCGCTCTGCAACAATACAGAGAAGCATACGGAAATTGCCTTGTGCCTCAACGCTTCAAAGAAAACCCCAGACTCGCCGATTGGGTTTCAGAACAAAGGATGGCCTACAACAGGGGGCAGCTTGATACAGATCGCACACGCAGACTCGACGAGTTGGGCTTTGATTGGGATCCAAATAACACTCATTGGGAGAAATACTATCGGCAGTTGGTGGAATTCAAAAAGCAGTATGGCCACACAAACGTGCCTCAACGTTCAGGCAAATACCGTGAACTCGGAACATGGGTAAGAAACCAAAGAGCTGCGAAACGGTATAAACGCCCGATTATGGCAGACCGCGCCAAGCGGCTAGATGAAATTGGATTTGTCTGGGTAATCATTGAGCCAATGGCTTGGGAGAAAATGTTTGCGGCGCTCGTTGAGTTCAAAAAAATTCACGGTCACTGCAACGTCCCGCAAAAAACACACGGGCATACATCACTCGAACAAAAGCGACTTGGGAAATGGGTTAATAGCCAGCGCACTCATTACTATCGCCGCAAGATGAAGCCAGACCGCCAGCGTCAGCTTGAATCAATCGGCTTTGTTTGGAATCTGCGTCCGAACCTTGCGGCTGCGAGATAAAATTTCCGCCACCCCTTCAGGGTGGATTATTCTGCTGGAGTTACCCCCAATTAGACTGAAATCTTTCATTGCACTACCATCAGGACGATTTCGCTTACAAACCGAAGAACAGCAATGGAGCAGCGTGTCAGCATAATTACTCTGGGCGTGTCGGACCTTGACCGCAGCCGAAAGTTTTACGAACGTCTCGGATGGTGGTCATCCATACCGGACACGAAAGACATTGTATTTTTCCAAGCAGGCGGCATAGCCATCGCCCTGTTCCCGCGAGCAAACCTTGTGAAGGATGCCCGGATTTCTGCCGATGGCCAAGGCTTCGGCGGAGTGTCGCTCGCATATAATGCCCGGAGCCATGAGGAGGTTGACTCCGTCCTCGCTGAAGCGAAAGCGGCGGGCGCAAATTTATCAAAGCCTGCCCAAAACGCATTTTGGGGCGGGTATTCAGGATATTTTTCCGATCCCGATGGTTTTCTGTGGGAGATTGCATGGAACCCATCATTTCCCATAGCCGAGGACGGCAGCATCCGTGTTTCTGGCTAACCGCAAGAAACAAAGTTGACGCTTTTGGCTCGGACAAAATCGCAACAGATGGCGCGTCACATTTTGAACCGGGGACGTTTTGAGCCGGAACGGATTTTCGCCAGCGTGATGCCTTTGACGGTCAACATGGCCTCGGCGACAGCCCGCATCTGTTCGTCCACCACTTTCGGCGGGAGAATTTGCGCAAAGCGGCCTTTCATCTGGTCAATTCCATCCGGCACATCGGATTCACCAAAGCCGAAGAATTTTCCATTGCCGCTGCGGATGATGGGCAGAAATTTCTGTTTCTGCACGTCGCGTGCTTCGCCCATAAGAACGATCACCTCCTGCCGGTCGAATGCTTCGGACGGCGGTTCGGTCATGTCGAGTTTTTCACCCGGCTTCGCGCATTTCATCCAGGCTTCCAACGCCATGACAGCGGCGGTGGCCGCGTGCGCGATGCACATGAGGCGCGCGGTCGTGGCGAAATCGTCCTTTGCGTGTTCGTCGGCGAGATTATCCGGGATAAACATAAATGAGCCGTTCGCGCCGATCAGGAAAAGTGTCGGCGGCATCCCTCCCATGTTGCGCATGGAAAAATTTGCGTAATGCTCGGCATTGACGAGCAGGTCATCCAGCGATTCAGGTTTCGGTTTTGGCTGCACACGGAAAGTTTGAATTGAGAAAGGACTGGACGCAAACTGAATTGGACATTTAGCTGACCATGATGCGAACTGCCGGTGGACGCGGACAATTCGCGGGCAGGGACTGAACGTAATTTTGGATTGTCCGAGAACGTGGAAAGTCCATGTTTATTTCATGCCCGTGCCCTGTCTGCGTCCGTGAACGGTTCGTGGACACAGATTGTCCTCGGACTGTGCACGTTTGTTGCGCGACTTGTTGCGTGAGTGTTGCGTTGGACATTGCGTGGATGTTTCATTCCTGTTGCGCGGACTGTTGCGTCAACTGCTTCGCGATTTGCTTCGCGGACTTCACCGGCAATTGCCCGGACATTTACCAACCGTTGCGCCAGCCATTGCCCGGACATTCATCGTTGTTGCGTGAGATGTTTCCCGCCACTGCCAGGACACTGCGTGACTGCTGCCTGGATGCTTCGCCGGACGCTGCGCGTGTGCTGCGTGAATTGCTGCGCGGACGCTGCGCGACTTGCTAACCGTCTGCTTCGTGTCTGCCAAGCGGACTGCTTCCCGATTTGCTAACACTCATGCTAACTTGGCTGCTTCGTGACGTGTTTCGCCAAATGCCGACCGTGTTGCTAACTGAAATGCTAACCTTGATTTCATTAAGGGGATGGTGTCTATCCAAAATGTTCCGGTTTTCAATTTCAGAAAACCGCCCTCATTCACGTTCGATTGAACGTGTCAAATTGGGTGATGATTGGCGCAGTGAACGTCCGTTTCTGAAATCGGAGCGGACGCAACGGCTGTGGAGTCGCGGGATTTTGGAAACGGACGTTGACTGCGCTGCCGTATAGGTTCAACTGCGAGGCGATTTGTCTGGCCGGTTTCCTCCGCTGTCAGCAGGAAAGCCGGACAGTCAAAGCGCCGGACATTAAATGCCTTTTGATTTTTTGTAGCCCTGTTCCAACTGCTGCTCCCGAAACCGTCTGATCTTTTCGTGCTGACTTTTGGCGATGGCGGTCAACGGGAGAATTTCCGGCCAGTTGATTTGATGCTTGCTGGCGATTTTTTTGGCGCGCTTGTCAGTCGTCAATTTCAGCACTTGATTTGCCGCACCCAGCCAGTGTCTTGCCGGAATCTCGCCGTGTTCGACCTGTTGCAGGAATTCATCCAGAAATGCACGGACGCAGGGCAGCAGAATTTTCAGGTGTGGCACGTCATGACGCTTTTCCTGTGGCACACTAGCAACCAATTCCAGTTTGCAGGCCAGCAGGGAGATGGGGTCGAGGACACGGATGATTTTTCCATTCCATTCAGCCTGAATTGCCAATGCGTCCACCGAACCCGAAACACCGGGAATTCGTCGGACAATTTCAATGTTGGATTTCAAACCGCCGATTTGGACGGGAATGACTCCTGCAAGCGCGGTCATTTGCACCTTGGGCGGATAACCCGGCGTCAGTTCCAATTGCCGGGCAATGCGCTGGACATCGGCAGAACCGCCTTTGAAATCAATGTCCTCGCTGGTGAACGGCTGTAATGATTTAAGTTGCGGCTCAACGGCAAGATAGCGTTCGGCCCAATAATTGACCGCCTGACCGCCGATGAGCAGATAAGGCTGTCCCGCCGCGTCGCGTATTTTGAAGACTTCCGAAAATTGCTGGAGGGAGACGGCTGGAACGGAGCCGGAACGCAACGCCGCCGCCAACTGCTGACGGAAGCCAAGCGCGTTTGGCGCTTTCAGACGAAGCACGAACGGGCAGGCCGGATGTGACGTGGGACGGAGCGGAATCAGCGAAGGCCGGTCACGGCATCTCCGGCCTGCTGGTTCGGGTGGAATAATTTCTGAATGCTTTGCCCGTCGAAAGGTTTGCGGAGCATGATGGAAAACGATAGCCTTTGGATGATTGCCGTGGGCATTTGATTTCCCAAACGATGAGGATGCAAACAAAAATCGGGTTTTTTCTGACCGTGACGAGTTTTGTCATCGGTTTCAGCGTGTTGAACGTGCGCGCTTTTTCGTTGCTAGGCCCATTTGAACCGTGGATGACAATGACCAACGGTTTTTATCCGTCGGACGAAGACGAGATTGGCGGCCCAATGTGCATCAGCAACGAATATCGCTGGAACGTGCCGGTGGTGACTTACGGGTTTGATAAATCTTTTCTGGATTATTTTGGAAGCAATGGCGTGGCCGCCGTTGAAAGCGCCATCAGCGTTTTGAATAATCTGCCGCCAGTTTCGCAAAATGATCCAAGCAATTACCCAACGGATGCCACATATTACAATTACACGGCGCAGAGTCAGGGGTTGATTGACCTGAAATCAGAAACCTTGTTTCTGCTGGTGGAACATCTTGGCCTTGATGCTCCAAGTGTGGGAGTTTTCAGTTTGAAAGATTTTTGGTTCACCAACGGAGTCATCATTGGCGATGTGCTTCGGCGAAATTTCGACCCATTCACCGATTTGCCGTCAGATTATATTGCGGACACGCTCTTGACGTATCAACTTTCATACTCCGTCTTCGGTCAAGAAACCAATGCTTGGCCTAATATATTTCCTGTTGATCCGCTGGATTCAAACCCTTCGACCGTGGCCAATGCAGTGCCGGAAGCAGGAGCGTTTTTCAGTGGCCTAGCTCGTGATGATGTCGGCGGACTGTGCTATTTGTTCTCAACCAATAACGTCAATTATGAAACATTACTACCAGACGTGCAGGGCGTGAACACAAACTCATTTGTCAACGGCGCATGGCGTCCTGGCGTTGACAAAATTACGTTTGTGCCGCAGCCGGTTGATTCGTCGTCCGGTGTTTTTCTGCCGATGACAAACCAGTTTACGGATACTTACATTACAAATGGAAATGTGATGCAACAGCAGCTTGAGCGGGTGACAGTTCAGCCTGATTTTATTTTCTGCGCCACAAATCTAGGGGTCAATTCAGACTGGTTTT
>Ga0181516_10000575_pt1 | contig 32778 bp, 30 predicted proteins | sample PEATcosm2014_Bin_25_FD_121104 | JGI IMG/M metagenome (GOLD analysis project Ga0181516, IMG submission 121104) | Peatland microbial communities from MTU Mesocosm Facility, Houghton, MI, USA - PEATcosm2014_Bin01_10_metaG | ecosystem: Environmental > Terrestrial > Soil > Wetlands > Peat | place... | reverse complement strand
TCAAAGATGCCCTCAAACAGGGATTGACCTAGGGTCCCGAGGTCTCCTCTCCTCTGACCAAGCGCATGGCACTGCCCCCCGGCTCGGGGGGGCCCGGGCTTGCTGCCAGGGTAGGGGCCGGGGGTGAGCTGTGGGTGGGGTGGCTGACCGACGGCGGGTGGGCCGCGGAGGTCTGGGACGCGGAACGGGGCCGAAGGTTCGGGCGCGAGCTTCAGGCCTCGGCCGGCCCGTGGAATTCGCTGACTCTCACCGGAACCAGGGCGCCGGCGGTCCTTCTTGCCGGAGCCCAGGATAGGACGAACCAGGCCTGGACCGGGGCCGACTGGACTGCTACCGAACCCGATGAGACCGTGCTGTCGACGCCGTGGGGCCGGTTCCGCACCGAGACCGCGCCCGTGCGGGTGTTCCGCGCCCAAGAGACGGGCTGGCAGGACCTGGAACTCCCCCGGGACGACCAGGCCGACCTCATCGTACTGGGGTCAAGCGACGACGGGCTTGCGGCCTTCTTGGCCTCGTCGTCGAGCGCGCACCGGGCGTTCTACCTGTGGAAGCCCGGCCTCGGATGGCTGGCCGAGCCCCCGCCCCCGGCGTCGGGCCCGCCGTGGCAGGACCTGTGGACCGTGTCGGCCGGCGCGGGAACACTGTATCACCTCGAAGGCGACGACCACCAGCTTCTGCTGAGGCAGTTCGACGGCTCCGAGTGGCGTCCGGCCCTCGACCTGTCGGTGCTGGCTCCCCAAGGGGCCAGGGCCGCGGTGCTGCTTCCCCCGTCCGCATGGTCGAAAACGGGGTCGCTCGTGGTGGCCACCGACAGAGTCAGCGTCTACGACCTGCCCTGAGGCAGAAGCAGCCGCTGGAAGCCTGCGGGGTCGACCTCATCGGGCCTGTGGGTGACATACACCAGGGTGTGACCGGGCTGGGCCGCCCACTCGGCGACCAGGTCGAGGAAGCGCGCCTGGGCCAGGGTATCGAGGCCCTGGCACGGCTCGTCGAGCAGCAGAAGTTCGGGCCCGGTCACCAGCACTCGTCCCAGCAGCAAGAGCCTTTGGGTGCCCCAGCTCAGCTCGTCCCAGGGGCGCTGCACCGCCTCGGACAGGCCCCACGCCTCGGCAAGCTGGCGGCACGCGTGGACCTCGTCCCAGGAGGGCTCTGACCACAGGCCGACGGTGCCGGCAAACCCCGAGGCCAGCACCTCGAGGCCCGTGACCCCGAAGAGGTTGCGGAACCCCAGATGCGCCGCGTACGAGACCAGCGGGGCGCGCTTTCGCACCTGGGCCAGGGTGAGGTCGGGGCCCCGGCGCAGGCCGAAGAGCCTCACATCGTTGCCGAATACCTGGGGGTGGTCGCCCGAGATCAGAGACAGAAGGGTGCTCTTCCCTGACCCGTTGGGGCCGGTCACCAGCCACCTCTCGCCCCGGCGCACCGTCCAGTTGAAGGCCGTGAGCACGGGTACACCGGGGTATCCCGCCGTCACCTGGCGGAACTCCAGCACGGGTTCGCCGGGCGCGGCGGGGGGCGCAAAGGCCCGGGCGAGGGGCTCGGCCCGGGGTGCACCGGCAACTCCAGGTCCGAGATTCCAGAACTCCCAGTTTCCCGGGGGCCTGTCGTCGGGCCTGCGGGTGAGGAAGACGAGGTCTCGCCCATGGTCCCGGGCCTCGGCCAGCAGCGACCGGAGCAGCGCGACCCCGGCGGTGTCGAGGCCTTCAAACGGCTCGTCGAGAATCAGGAAGGGAAGCCCCAGCACCCAGGCCCGGGCCAGGCAGGCCCGGCGCAGCTCGCCCGTCGACAGGTGCTTCACGCCCCGCCCGCCCTTGCCGTCCAGCCCGAACCGCGCCAGAACGGCGTGGTCACCCACGAAGTCGGCGACAAGGGTCCCCGGGTCGGGGCTCTCGCTCACGTCGCTAAGGTCGATGTGGCGCTCCCATTCCAGGAGCAGCCGCTGGCGCTCAAAGCCAATCCACGCCTCTTCGGCGCGGGCGAAGGCGGGATGGCGTTCCAGGCGGCCGGCCACCGCGTCGAGGCGCCCTACCCAAAGCGCGGCCAGGGCCGATTTGCCGCTGCCGTTGGGGCCGGCCACCACCCAGCTCGTCCCCTCGTCCCACTCCCAATTCAGGCCCGAAAGGACCCGGTGCCGCCAGTCGCCGGCGGCGCAGTTCTCCATAATGATCCAAGGCATGGCCCAGTATAACAAAACCGTGCGGTTGAATGTTCGGGTCAAAAACCGTATCATGGCGGCCTATGATCACCGCTACCAATATCTCGCTGGCCTACGGCAAGCGCTTCCTGTTCAAGGAAGTGAACCTCAAATTCACCCCGGGCAACTGCTACGGACTCATCGGGGCGAACGGCGCCGGAAAGTCCACCTTCCTCAAGATCCTGTCGGGGGAGATCGAGCCCGATACTGGAACGGTGACGGTGCCGCCCAAGGCGCGGATGGCGGTGCTCAAGCAGGACCACCACACCTACAACGAGGTGACCGTGCTCAACACGGTCATCCAGGGCTACGAGAAGCTGTGGACCATCATGCAGGAGCGCGAGGCCCTCTACGCCAAGGAAAACCTCAACGACGCCGAGGGCATGCGCGTGGCCGAACTCGAGGGCGAGTTCGCCGAGCTGGGCGGCTGGGAGTCCGAGGCCGAGGCCTCGTCCCTCCTCGACGGTCTGGGCATCGGCGAGAACTTCCACGAGAAACTGATGAAGGACCTCGACGGCGGCGAGAAGGTCCGCGTTCTGCTGGCCCAAGCGCTGTTCGGCAACCCCGACGTGCTCCTCTTGGACGAACCCACCAACCACCTCGACCTCGAGTCCATCCAGTGGCTCCAGGACTTCTTGGGCAACTTCCACAACACGGTGGTCGTGGTGAGCCACGACAGGCACTTCCTCAACCAGGTGTGCACCCACATCGCCGACGTGGACTACGGCGCCATCAACCTGTACGTGGGCAACTACGACTTCTGGTACCAGATGAGCCAGATGCTCACCCGGCAGAAAAAGGACGAGAAGAAGCGCGCCGAGGACAAGGCCGCCGAGCTCAAGGCCTTTATCATGCGCTTCGCCAGCAACGCCTCGAAGGCGCGCCAGGCCACCAGCCGTCAGAAGCTTCTCGAGAAGCTCGACCTCGACAACCTCAAGCCCTCGAGCCGGAAGTTCCCCTACATCGGCTTCAAGGCCGACCGCGAGTGCGGCAAGGTCATCGTCACCGTCAAGGGCCTGACCAAGACCATCGAGGGCGTGAAGGTGCTCGACAACCTCGACCTCACCATTGAAGCCGGCCAGAAGGTCGCGCTGCTGGGTGACAGTCAGAAAAAGACAGTGCTGTTCGAGATCCTGGGCGGCGCCATGAAGCCCGACGCCGGGACTATCGAGTGGGGACAGACCATCACCACCAGCTACTTCCCCAACGACAACACCCGCTTCTTCCAGAGCGAGCTCAACCTTGTCGAATGGCTGGCCCAGTACAGCAAGGACCAGGACGAGACCTACCTGCGGGGGTTCCTCGGCCGCATGCTGTTCTCGGGCGACGAGGCGCTGAAGCCCGTGAACGTGCTTTCCGGCGGCGAGAAGGTGCGGTGCATGATGAGCAAGATGATGATGGTGGGCGCCAACGTCCTGCTCCTCGACGAGCCCACCAACCACCTCGATCTGGAGTCCATCACCACGCTCAACACCGCCATGACCGAGTTCTCGGAGGTGATCGTGTTCACAAGCCACGACCACGAGCTCAACAGCACCGTGGCCAACCGCGTCATCGAGTTCACCCCCGCCGGGGTGATCGACCGCAACATGGGCTTCGAGGACTACCTGGCCAGCGCCGACGTCCGCAAGCTGAGGGACGAGCACTACCACGGCCACGTACGAATGCTCCTCGACTAGCATCCCGCCGGTTTGGCTTCATGTCGCGGCGGACTGCGCTCCTCGGCGTACAAAAGTAAGCCTGCGGTGCTCGCCTTGCTCGATCTTGCCAAACCGACGGGCTGCGTCGTCGAGACTGTTACAGGCTTCGCTTCGCTCGCCTCGCGGCGACGCCGACTGGCGTAGGCTTACGCATGGAGTTCTGCAACGCGAGAGCGCCCGGCCTGGGGAAAGACCTTAGGCAGACCGGTTGCCCTGCGGATCATCGACATGACTCTCCTGGCCACCGGAACGCTGAATTTGGCGTGGAACTCATAAATCCGTTCCATATCCTCAAGAGATTCCTCGGACCAGACAACAGTCATTTGTGAGGGCGCGGAAGTGGGTTGGCGGTGCCCAAGCTCTTCAGCCAGGCCGAGACTTCCGTGTGGGAGTACACATGGCCCTCATCGATGCCCGTGAGGGCCTCAAGGGTCGTCTGGTGTTTCTCTTCCTCCGTAGGAACGGGAGGTGAAGGGATCTCGATACCAGTCGAGGTGGTCATACCTTCATGATTCACCATGCCAGGCCCCGGGGCAAGAAAGGCCGCTTGCGGCCTTCAAGAGAAGTCTGACCCGAAGCCTGCTCATCCGCGCCAGGACCAAGCGCAACTGGCGGAGAGCAAGAAAAAGATCCTCCGTTGCCCAGAAAGACACTAGACTAGGAGGCCGTCACGGCCGTAATCAGTCTTATAAGTACAACCCCCAGGAGGAATTAGGGCACTAAAACACTCAGGTTTTCCGCGTCGGCGCCGGCCAGGCCGGCGGTTCAAATGTTCCAAGGAGCTGTCAATTTCACAGCAAGGAGAAAAATGAATGAAGAAGCTATTGGCCATCGTTCTGCTTTTTGTTTCGGCGGGTCTTTTTGCCGACAACCCCGGCAAGGAATTTGTTGGCAAGTGGGTCGGAGTCAGTTCCCCCGGCAGTACTATCACGATAGAAGTCGGCAAGGCCGGGTATATCTGGACTGACAGCAACACAGGAAAACCCATGGCAGCGTACATCTCAGACGGCGTCCTGATCGTTTCATATGTGGCGGGAATGAGCGTAATCCAACTGCCTGTAGCCATCTCGGCAGATGGTCTGCTCACTGTTATAGGTTCACAATACAAAAAGAGCACCGACTGAGACTTCGATGACCGCGCTGTCCACCCGCAGATGGACAGCGCGGGTGGCCTACACCAGGCCAAGCGAGGCGCCGGGACCCCGGGCAACAGTTCCGGCAGCCCTCAGGGGCAAGCCGAAGCGTTCAAGAATATCCTATCAGATAGCTTTCAATTCGATATAAATCCCCCCAGGGGGGGTACACATTGCAGATTATGCGAACCGAGGTTAGAGGGGTGAAGTCGGGAGAAATGGGGGCTGGGACTCGCGCGCTAGATAGGAATCTGTCAGCATGGGCACCCTCTTCAATCTCCACCAAGAACGAGAAGCCGGATAAGCATAGGTCGTTCCTATCCTACGCAGAGACCCAAAGACGAGTAGAAAGGCTGGTTCAGTCTTCTAGGATCGGCGTTGCCTAACCGGGAATTTCGAACACGCCCTCGAGCACGTGCCGGGGGGCGTAGGCGAAGCGGCTGATGTCTTCGCGGTGGGTTACGCCGGACAGGACGAGGACGGTTTCGATCTCGGTTTCGATGCCGGCGATCATGTCGGTGTCCATGCGGTCGCCGATGATGGCGGTGACCTCGCGGGTGGCGCCCAGGGTCTTGAGGGCGTTGCGCATCATGAGCGGGTTGGGTTTGCCCACAAAGTACGCCTTCTGGCCGGTGGACAGCTCGATGGGCGCGATGAGCGAACCCGTGGCCGGCACCAGGCCGGTTTCCGAAGGGCCCGTCATGTCGGGGTTGGTGCCGATCAGCCGCGCGCCCCCGAGGACGAGCTTGACGGCCTTTTCGAGGATTTCGAGGTTGTACGCCCGGGACTCGCCCACGACCACGTAGTCGGGGTTCACGTTGTTCATGGTATAGCCGGCGTCGTAGAGGGCGTTGATGAGGCCGGGCTCGCCGATAGCGAACGCCGACCCACCGGGGCGTTGGCTGGCCAGGAACGCCGCCGTGGCCAGGGCGCTGGTGTAGAAGTGTTCTGGTCCCACCGAAATGCCCAGCCGAGCCAGCTTCTGCGACAGCTCCACGGGCGAACGCTCGCTCGAGTTGGTCAGGAAAAGGAACTTCTTTTCGCGCTCCTGCAGCCACGCGACGAGTTCGGCGGCGCCCCGGAGCAGGCGATTGCCGTGGTAGATCACCCCGTCCATATCGATGATGAAGGCGCCCTTGGCGCGGATCTTCTGAAGGTCTTTTTCCATGGCTCATCCTCCCCCGGGAAGTACCGCGAGTCAAGGTGAGGCAAGAGCGCTGCAGATCTCCTATAATGAGGAAATGGAAACTCTGCTGCTGGCCATCTTGGCGGTTTTGGTCGTGATCGTCGTGGAACTGGGTCTCTTGCTTCGCAAGATCGACCCACGGCTGAGGACGATGCCCGAGCCCGCGTGGGAACGGGACAAGAAAGAAGGGGCTACCATCCATGTGAACGTGGGGACGATCTCGGCCACACCGGGAACGACCGCAACCGTGACGCCGGCCGAGCCCGAACACGAGTCGGTGCCGCCTGCCGAGCCCGTGGACCAGGCGTCTGCGGCGGAGGCCCTCGCTCCGCCTCCCCCTCCGCCGCCCCGGCCCACGATGGCGTCCCGGCGCTCGGACCTTTCGACCAGCGGCCCCGGGGTCATCAAGTGCCCGAAGTGCAGCGCAGAGAACTCAAGCTTCCGCACCGAGTGTTTCAAGTGCGAAGCCCCGCTGTGAGGTCTTAGGCTTCCACGAGATTGAGCAGTTCCTTGCGCGGGTCGGCTGCGGCGACCTTGACCGTGAACTCTTCGCCCAAGGCCTTGTCCTTGGGCAGCTTCATCACGACGCGGTAGCCCAGTTCGGTGATCAGCACCTGGGCCAAGCGGTCGGGCTCGCGGAACCAGCCCAGGAACACCACGGGCCAGAGCTTGCCCTTGTTGCGGGCCAGGTGCTCGGTGACCCAATAGCGGTCGGCAGTCCTTTCCATCTTCGCGGCCTGGGCGTTGAGCGGGTCGAGCTCGGCGGCAAGGCTGGCGAGGTCGTCGGCGGTGTACGGCGGGGTCTCTTCGGCGGCGGCGGCCTTGAGCTGGCGGTGGACGACGAGGTCGCCGTAGCGGCGGATGGGGCTGGTGGCCTGGAGGTAGGCCGCCAGGCCCAGGCCCGCGTGGGGTCCGCTCTCCACCGACAGGCCCGAGCGCGTCATCGAGACAATCTTGGCAAACTCGCGCACCGGCCCCTCGGGCAAGTGGCCGACCTCGATGGGATCGCCGGCTTTCTGCACGCGGTACAGCACGGGCACCGCGCGCTCGTTGGCAAACCGGGCGGCGGCCTCGCCAGCCAGCACCATGAACTCGGCCACCCAATCGCGGGCCGCCTCGGCGGTGTAGACGCTGATCTTGACCGTGTCGGCGGCTAGGTCGACCTTCACTTCGGTTTCAGGAAGACTAATCATCACGGCGCCTTGGGTGCGCCTCCAGGCTTCCCGCAGGGCAGCGGTTTCGGCAAGCGCGGTCACGAGCGGATCACCCGAGGCGAGGAGTTCCTCGGCCTGGTGGTAGCTCAGCCGCCGGGTCACACGGATGGTCGAGGGCACCACTGTGAACTCGGCCAGCGCCCCGTCGGCGGCAAGCAGGCAGCCGAAGCTGAGCGCCGGGGTGTCGGCGCCGGGGTTGAGGCTGAACGGCCCCTCGGCCAGCGACGGAGGGAACATGGTGAACCGCCCCGTGGGCAGGTACACGGTGGTGCCTCGGCGTCGGGCCTCGAGGTCGAGGGGCGAGCCCGGGGCAATCCAGCGCCCCGGGTCGGCGATGTGCACCCAGTAACGGCGGCGCCCGTCGTCGAGAGTCTCGACGGACACGGCGTCGTCGACCTCGGTGGTGGTGTCGTCGTCGATAGTCACAGTTTGGAGCGCTGTCAGGTCGACGCAGTGTGCCGGGTCGTGGCGGGTGACCACCTTGGCGGCCGCCGAAAGCTCCTCGTCGAAGGCGGCGGTGAGCCCGGCGCGGTGCACATCGAGGTTCTCATGGCGGTGCCAGACCCCCGCGTCGACAAGCAGCTGAAAGGCGCCGGCCTCGGTTTGAGGGCGCGCGAGCAGCTTGAGGAGCTCAAGACCCGCGTTCTTGTCAGGCGCCTCGTCCCCCCACAGGGCGTACTTCTTGACGGCCTCAAGGCGTTTGAGCTCCTCGGCGCCCAAGACGGCGGCCGGGTCGGCGAACCGGGCCTGGAGGCGCGCCAGCATCTCGGTCTGGAGCTTTTCCTTGTTCGCCAGGGCGGCCTGCTGCTTGCGCAGCTCGTCCACCTGGGCCTGGGGCCGGGGTTCGTACTTGCCGCCCTTCTCCTTGAAGTAGAGCCTGTCTTCGCGCAGGGCCGAGAACAGCGCGTACGCCCTCTCGCCGGTCAGCGAGTCCCACAGGCACTCGGCCAGGGCTTCGAGTTCAAGACCCTGGGGCGAGCCGGCGTACAGCTCCCACACCGTGGCCAGATCGACCTCGGAGCGCGCCGAAGCGGCCCTGTCGCGCCAGCCAGCCAAAGCCGAAGCGGCCACGGGGGCTCGGTCGGCGAGGCGGTAGTCGTTGGATCGGAACTCCAGGTCCCGGGGAGAGACTGTGAGCGTGTTGCCGAAGGTGTCGGCCACCTGGAGGCTTGCCTTGCCTTCCAGAGCTTCGACCACGGCTAGACGGGGAGTTCCCTTGACGGGGAACTCGACAACGGTGCCTTTGTCCATGCGGCGGGGTCAGGCCCGGACCGACAGGACCGCGTAGCCCGAAGAAAGGTCTTCCTTTTGAATGAGCACGTCGTTGCGCCCGTCGGGAACCTTGAGCTTGAGGCTTGTGAAGTTCCAGATCGACTTGACGCCCGCGTCGATGACCTGGTTGCACAGGTCTTGGGCCACGTGGGGCGGCAGGGTGAGGATGGCGACGGTCACGCTCTGGGCCTTGATGAACGCCAGCAAGTCGGCGCCGTCGAGGACCTTGATGCCGTGGAACTTCTTGCCCACTTTGGCCGGGTCGTTGTCGAAGGCAGCGATGATGTTGAGTCCGTTCTTGCGGAACTCGGTGTGGCCCAGCAGCGCCGTCCCCAGGTGGCCGGCACCAAGAACAACGGCGTTGTGCGTCTGGTCCCAGCGGAGGAAATGCTCAAGGGCGGCGATCAGGTCTTTGACCACGTAGCCGACCCGGGGCTTGCCCACGATGCCCGTGACGGCCAGGTCCTTGCGGACCTGGATGGGCTCAAGCTCCAGCTCCTCGGCGATGGTGGTCCCTGAAATCACGAGGATAGAGTCCTGCTCGGCCTGGCGGACAACCTGGAGGTACGCGGGCAGGCGGCGGATGGTGGGAAGGCTGGCGGCCTTGCGGTCGATGGCACGAGTGGCTCGGTTGGTTTTCATAATTCATTCCCCATTTATAGATTTAAAGCGTACGGGCGATTTTGGCAAGCAGTTTCATCGCCACATCGGCCTTGTTGGCAAGGGCGATGCGCTCCACGGCGCCTGCGGCGTCGATGAGCAGCAGCGCGTTTGTCTCCGATTCGAAGCCCTCGCCCGGGCGCGAGGTGTCGTTGGCGGCAATCAGGTCGGCGCCGGCCTTGGCCAGCCGGGCCCGGGCATCGGCCTCGAGGGCCCCGTCGTCGAGCCCCGCCTGGGCGCGGAAGGCCACAACAAACGTGCCCGGGCTCCATTCCTTGATCCTGTCGAGGATCTTCGGGGTCGCGACAAACTCGACAACCAGGCGGCCCGAGGATGTGGGCATCTTGACGGCGCTGGGTTCGGCGGGAGTCCAATCGCCCACGGCGGCAGCGGCGACGAACACGTCGGGCTTGGACTCGGCCAACAAGGAGCGGCACGCGTCAAACATGGCGCCTGCGGTCTCGGCCCTCACCAGCGCGACGCCGGCGGGAACCGGCACCGACAGCTTGCCCGCGACGACGGTGACCCGGGCACCTGCGCGCTGGGCCGCGGCGGCGACGGCCAGCCCCATTCGTCCTGTGGAGTTGTTTGTGATGACCCGGATAGGGTCGAGGTACTCGACGGTGCGCCCGGCGGTGATGACAACGTGTTTGCCGCGCAGCGCCGCCAGTTCGGGACTCAAGGCGGCCAGTACGGCTTCGTACACCTGCTGCTCGGTAGCGATCTTGGCCTTGCCTTCCTCGAGCCGCGGCAACAGGACACGGACCCCGGCCTTTTCAAGCTTGGCCAGGTTCTCGACGACAAAGGGATGGTCGTACATGGAGCGGTGCATGGCGGGCACGAGCACCACGGGGACGCCCTCGCCGAAGGCCGTGGTGAAAAAGGTGGTCACGGGGCTGTCGTCGATGCCGTGGGCCATCTTGCCCACGGTGTTCGCGGTGGCAGGGGCAATCAGCAGGAGGTCGGCCCTCACGGGCACGTTGCCCACCAAGTCCACGTGCTCGATCTGCCCCGTCAGTTCGGTGATGGGCCGGTAGCCGGTGGCCCACTCAAGGAGGTTGGGGTGGATGAGCTCGGTGGCCGCCCGGGTCATGACGGGCCTGACGGCGGCGCCGTGGCGCATCAGCAGCCGCGCCAGTTCGGGGGCGCGGACCGCCGCCACCGAGCCGGTAACGCCCAGCACGATGGTCTTGCCCGCCAATTCGCTGCCGAGGGTTCCGACGATGTCGGCCGAAGGGTGCTCGTTCATCGCAATATCTCCTTCAAGTCGGCCAAGAAGGCCTCGAGGACGGGGACGGTGACGTGGGGCATGACGACCACGCGGAAAAAGCCTTCCCACTGGCTCAGCGCCCAGCCCCGGCGGCGCAGAGTGGCGACCACCTCGCCGGTGTCCCGGCCCGGGGTCCTCACCCCGACCACGTTAAGCGGCGCTGGGTCAAACACAGGCTCGGCACCCGGAACGGAATGGAGCGCGGCCGTCAGGAACTCCGTCGTGCGCATGGCCGTCTTGATCACCTCGGCGTAGCCCTCGCGGCCCAGGTGGTTCTGCACGGCCCACACGGCCGCCACCGAGGCGCCCGAGCGGGTGCCTACAAGGGTGTTCTGCCGCAGCCGCCCTCCGGAAAGATACCCCACTTCCACGGCGGAAATCCGGGCCAGCTCCTCGTCCTTCCACAGCACCAGGCCCGAAGGCACGGGACCGCGGCCCATCTTGTGAGGGTCGGCTGACAGCGACAACAGACCGTCGGGCCAGCCGAAGGGATGCTGGGGGAACCCGGCCTCGGCCAGGAAGGGCAGCACGTAGCCGCCGAAGGATGCGTCGAGGTGTAAGTAGACCTTCCGGCGGCGCGCCAGCTCGGCCAAGGCGAACACGTTGTCGACGGCGCCCAGGGCGGTCGATCCCGCGACACCCACCAGCGCGCAGGTGCGTTCGCTGAGCGCGGCCTCGGCGGTCAGGGGGTCGAGACGCCCGTCGGCGCCCACGGGAGCCTTCACGAGGGTGAGGCCCATGAGCGAGGCGGCCTTGTCGAAGCTGTAGTGCGCCGAAGCGGGGATGACGACCTCGGTCTTTCCGGGGCCGGCCAGGATCTTGGCGGTCCACAGGGCCATGACGTTGGCCTCGGTGCCGCCGCTGACCACTCGCCCCGAGGCTTCGGGACGGCCCCACCAGCGCGCAAACGTGGCGATGGCCTCGCGCTCCAGCGCCGCCAGCGCGGGCACCAGGCCCTCGTCGCCTATGTTGGCCTCGAGGACGCGTTCGAAGGCCTGGGCGGCCACAGGGTGGGGCACCGAGCACATCGACCCGAGCACCCTTCCCGAAGAGAAGGTCCAGTCCGTGGCCAGGCGGGCGTCGAGGTCGGCCAGGACGTCGGAGCCTAACCCCGGGGCCCCTGCCTCAGTGGTAGCTTTCGGCATCGGAGGGGTACTTCGATCCCCTGACGTCGGCGGCCCAGGTCGCCAGTGCCCCGCGCACGACCTCGCCGACGTTGGGGTAGGCGGTGGGGACGAACTTGGCCTTGCGGCCCTCGGAGAGGCCCAGCAGGTCGTGGAAGACAAGCACCTGGCCCGAGGTGTCGGGGCCGCCGCCAATGCCGATGGTGGGAACGCCGCACGAGGCGGTCACGCTGAGGCCCAGGGCGCGGGGGATGCATTCGAGCACGATGCTGAAGCACCCGGCCTGGGCAAGGGCTCTGGCGTCGGCGTCGATGCGCCCGGCCTCTTCGGCGTCCTTGCCCTTCACCTTGAAGTCCGCGGCCGTCTGGGGCAACAGGCCCAGGTGCCCCATGACGGGGATGCCCGCGCCCAGAATGGCTGCGGCGATCCCCGGGGGGTTTCCTTCGAACTTCACAGCGTCGGCGCCGGCGGCCATGAGCAGCTTCGAGGATTCCACAGCGTCGTCGGTGTCGTCGTAGCTGTGCAGGGGCAGGTCGGCGACGATCGGCACCGTCTTGCGGCCCCTGGCCGCCATGCGGGTGTGGTAGACCATCTGGTCGAGGGTCACCCCCGAGGTCGAGTCGCGGCCCTGCTCGGCGTTGCCCAGGCTGTCGCCGACAAGGATAAGGTCGGCGCCCGAGGCCTCGACCAGCCGGGCCTGCCAGACGTCGTAGGCCGTGACGACGACAAGCTTGCGGCCTGCCTTCCAGGCGGCAAGGAACGAATTCAAACGGGTGGAAAGGATCATGTCAGACCTCCTCGGCGAGGGCGGTGAGCCGCCCGGCCATGAACCGGAGCGCCTCAGCCAGCCCGGCATGGTTGTCCCAGGCGTCGGCGATCCCGCGCAGTTCGTCCTGGGGCCGGCCCTTGAGGGCCCGGGCTTCCTCGACCATGAGGGGCAGAGCCCTCAGAATGTTATCAACGATGGTGAGGTGCGACTTGCGGGCTGTGCGGCTCAGGGGGTTGAGGTCGACGGTGATCACCGTCTTGCCCAGCTTCACCAGCGCTTCGGTGCGGTCACCGTCTTCGAGGGGGACGAAAACAGTGTCGGCGATCAGGATGCCATGCGGGCTCACGATGCGCCGGGCGTGCTGCAGTTCGTCGATGGTCGCGCTCGCGTCGGCGCCCACCCCCAGCACCGTCTTGGCGCCGGCCTTGCGGAGGGCGGCTTCAACGGCTTCTTCGCGGCCGGGGGTTCGGTAAAACAGGTTCACTTCAAGCAGCGCGCCCGTCACGTCCGAAAGTTCTACCAGGGCTTCGGGGACGAGGGCAGCGGCGTTTCCATTGACAGACAGGACAGGGTGGCGGCTCACCAGAAGGCGGGCCGCAGCGGCTCGGGCGGCTTCCCGTCCAAAAGGGGCAGTTGCCTCCCCCAGAAAATAATCGAGAGACTCGCCGCGCCCGTGGGCGATGAGCCCCGATTCGGTGACTACCTTGGTGTGGAGCCCCTCGACGATCTTCTCGCGGCTGAGCAGCGACAGGTAGCGCGGGTGGCTGGGCGGAATGTCGATCACCGTTTTGTGGCTAGCGGACAAGGGTCCTCCCTCCCTGGCGGTCGAGGCCCGATGCGAAAACACGGGCGGCCGGAGCCAGGCGTTGAAACAGATCCAGCACGGTTTCCAAAGTAGGACTTTCGGTAAGAGTGAACAAGCCGTCGCCGAACATCAGCATGGGCGCGGTGACGCCGTGTTCATCAAGTTCGTCCTGCAAGCCCCGCAGGCGGGTGTTCACCAGCCCGGCTTGGCGCCCGAAGGCGCGGCTGAGACCCAGAAACTGGGGAACTCCGGGGTCGTCGAGGAGGCGCTGGCGCAGGCTCTCGCCCTCGCGGCTGATGGCGCTGCTGACCGCCGGGTCGCCCAACATCGACGGAGTGGCCAGGGGACCGAACACCAGAAACACGGCGCGAAGCGTGTCAGAAAACTCGAGGTTCACGACAGCGCCCGTCCCCGGGGCACCTGGCCGCGTGCGCACCTCGAACCCGCCGAAGGTTTCACCCAAAACGGTACCCAGGCCTGTACCCGCCTCAAGTTCGGCCCGGTGCGCCAAGGCCGCGGCCTCGAGCCTGGTCAGCGGTGAACCGGCGTGGTCGTTGAGGGCCAGGACGAGGGATAGCGCCCCCGCCCCGGACGTGCCGAACCCGCACCCCAGGGGGAGCGAGGTCTCGTGGTGCACCGCCCAGGCCTCGGGGCGCCCCGTCCGTTCCCGGAACAGCCGGAGGACCGCCCGCGACACCGGCGCTCCCGCGAGGGGCTGCCCGTTCATCAGCACGCTGTCCTGAGATGCGGGGCTCAACGACGTGACGGTGCCCTCGGCGAGGCTGAAGCCCGCCCCGGTAGACCCGTGCCGAAGAGGATCGGCGTGGGGGTGAATAGAAAAAAACCCAGTCACATGGCCGGGGGAAAAGGCGCGGGCGGCGTGCATGCCCGGCCATCCTAGCCCAAAAACTCCCCTTTGAGAAGTCGAGACGAATGCCGACAATCAGGGCAGGAGCCCGTCATGAAACGAACCGTCACCGTCTTGATCCTGCTGACCTGCGCCCTGGCGTGGGTCGCCGCCCAGGACGCCACCACGCTGCAGGTGGCCCCCTCCGACCAGATCAAGTACCCCGACGCCTCGCAGGTGCTCAACAAGACCGCACCAGCACCCGCCCCGGCCGCGACGCCTGCAGCGGTTCCGGCCCCGGCCCCCGCGCCCGCTCCGGACGCCACGGCAGCGTCGGACACCGCAGCGGCGCCCGCCGATTCGACTCCGCCGGTTGCGTCGGCCCCCTCGCCTGCCGCTCCGGCCGCGCCTGTGGCCACGGGTCTTCCCACCTCACGACCCCTTGTCGCTTCGGCTCCCCTCCCCGCCGAACCCGCGTCGATGCCCGCTGCGGCCCCAGCGCCCCCGGCCTCCGACCACGGCTGGTTCCTCAAATGGACCATCACAGGCGACGAGAACAGCGCCCTGGGCTGGGTCCAGGCCCTGGGGCTTGGGGCGTCGCTGCACCCGCTGTCGGCAGGAACGTGGGAAGTGTGGGCAGGCCCGCTGGACCCGACGGCTCTGGGCGCCGCGCTCAAGGGCCAGGGCGGCGTGGCGACTCTGGTCCGGCGCTAGCGCGGACAAGTTTCATAAACTCGCGGTCGAAGGTCCGCACGAACTCGTCCCACTCGCGCTTTCCGTACTGGGCTGTGCTCTCGGGCTTGAGCCCGACGGCGTTGAGGCCCGCCATGAAGTTGCGCACCGAAAGCCGCTCGCGGATGTTTTCGCGGGTATACAGTGCGCCGCGGTCGTTGATGACGGCGACGCCGGCCTCGACAAGCTCGGCGGCTAACGGAATGTCGCGGGTCAGCGCCAGGTCACCGGGTACGGCGCGGGCAATCAGAGCCCGGTCGGCGGCGCCCTCGGTCTTCTCCACAAGCACGGCCTCCACGGGCACGCCGTCGTCGAAGGGGATGGGCCGGTTGGCGTAGCACACCACAGGCACACCCTCGCGCCGGCCGGCCCGCGCCGCCGCGTCGCGCACAGGCCTGGGGCAGCTGTCTCCGTCGATGTGCAGGGTCATGGCGGCATTGTGCTCCAACGGGCGCGACTGGGCAAGCCGGAGCCCGCCCAATCTTGACCCCCCGCGCCCCCTCCCCCTATAATTGCGCGACTTTTACCGATCCCGAACCCTGAGGAGACCTCCATGGCTATTTCCGCCCTGCAGAAAGCCCGGTACGCCTACAATCCCAAACTTCCCCCCGCCCTGCGCGGCGACGTGAACCAGATCACCGTCAGCCTGGGCGCCGCGACCACCTCGGTGGCCAACCAAAAGGAACTGAGCCAGTTGTTCCCGAACACCTACGGCGCGCCCATCGCGTCGGTGGTGTCCGGGAAGAACCCCGGAGCCGGAAAGAAGCTCACGCTCGCGGTTGTCCTTTCGGGCGGCCAGGCTCCCGGCGGGCACAACGTCATCGCCGGCCTTTACGACGGCCTCAAGAAGGGCAACAAGGCAAGCCGCCTGCTCGGTGCCAAGGGAGGCCCCAAGGGCCTGATCGACGGCAACTTCACCGAGATCACCGACGCCTTCATGGACGAGTACCGGAACACCGGCGGCTTCGACATGATAGGCTCCGGGCGCGACAAGATCGAGAAGGCCGAGGACCTTGAGAAGGTCGTGGCCGTGGTCAAGAAGAACGCCATCGACGGCGTGGTCATCATCGGCGGCGACGACAGCAACACCAACGCCGCCGTCCTGGCCGAGTACTTCAAGGCCAACAAGGTGCCCGCCAACGTGGTGGGGTGCCCCAAGACCATCGACGGCGACCTCAAAAACGAGCACATTGAGACAAGCTTCGGCTTCGACACCGCCGCCAAGACTTACAGCGAGCTCATCGGCAACATCGGCCGCGACGCCAACTCGGCCAAGAAGTACTGGCACTTCATCAAGCTCATGGGGCGCTCGGCCAGCCACATCACCCTCGAGTGCGGCCTTCAGACCCAGCCCAACCTCACCCTCATCGGCGAGGAGGTGGCGGCGCAGAAGTCCACCCTCGACCAGATCATCGAGCAGGTGGCAGGAGTAGTCGCCAAGCGCGCCGAGAAGGGTATGAACTTCGGCGTGGTGCTCATCCCCGAGGGGCTGATCGAGTTCATCCCCGAGGTCGGCGCCCTCATCGGCGAGCTGTCCGACGTGCTGGCCCACGACCACGAGGGCGACAAGGCCTTCGAGAAGCTCGTCGGCCTCGAGGCCCAGATCGGCTGGCTGGCGAAGCACCTGAAGGCCGGCAACGCCGCCGTGCTCAAGAGCCTTCCCGACGACATCCAGCGCCAGCTGTTCCTCGACCGCGACAGCCACGGCAACGTGCAGGTGTCGCTCATCGAGACCGAAAAGCTCGTCATCGAGATGGTCAAGCGCAAGCTCAAGGCCTGGGCCGCCGCCGGCAAGTACCAGGGCAAGTTCGCCGCCCTCAGCCACTTCTTCGGGTACGAGGGCCGCTGCGCCTTCCCGTCGAACTTCGACGCCGACTACTGCTACAGCCTGGGCTTCAACGCCTTCGTGCTGTTCAACGCCGGGCTGACCGGCTACCTGTCAAGCGTCAAGAACACCCACAAGGCCGCCGACCAGTGGACCGCCGGCGGGGTGCCGATCACCATGATGATGAACCTCGAGCAGCGCCACGGCAAGCCCAAGCCGGTGATCAAGAAGGCCCTGGTCGAGCTCGACGGCAAGCCGTTCAAGGAACTGGTCAAGCACCGGGATACCTGGGCCGTCGAGACCGCCTACCTGTTCCCCGGCGCCATCCAGTACTACGGTCCCGCCGAAGTCTGCGACCTTCCGACCAAGACCCTGATGCTCGAGAAGAGCTGAACCGCTTACCGAACGAAAGGAACCCGGCCCCTGGCCGGGTTTCTTTTTCTTTCGTAATTTCTGCGACCGGAGACACCGAATGGCCAACTGCGAATTCAACGAACGCTGCGCGTTCTTCAACGGCAAACTTCCCGTGATGCCGCCCCATGTCGACGAGCTGAAACAGAATTACTGCCTGTCGAATAACCTGCGCTGCGCGCTCTACCTGGTAACCAACGCCCTAGGCTCCGGCAAGACGCCCCCCGACCTGTACCCCGATCAGCGCGACCGGGCCTACGAAATCATCGCGAAGGGTTGAAGACACTAGGAAAAGCTACCCTGCGGGTCTAAGATTATCCGTATGAACAAAGTAGCTCTCATCCGTTGCGAGTCTTACGAGATCGAGGCCGTGCGCAAAGCAGTTCGGCGCGGGCTTGGCCTTTTGGGAGGGGCCTCGGCGTTCGCCAAGGCCGGCGAATCCATCGTCCTCAAGCTGAACTGGCTGGCCGCAGCGGCCCCCGAGGATGCGGTCACGACTCACCCGGCGGTGTTCCGCGCTGTGGCCGAAGCGTTGAAAGAGACGGGGGCCCTTCTGAGCTACGGCGACTCGCCTGCCTTTCAGGCCCCGGCGCTGGCGGCCAAGAAGACGGGCTGTCAGGCGGTGGGCGACGAGCTGGGCCTCGAGCTCGCCGACTTTGTGACCCCCGTCGACGTGTTCTTTGAGGGCGGCAGGCAAAACAAGAAATTCACGGTGGCCAAGGCCGTGGCCGAGTGCGACGGGCTGGTCTCCCTCCCCAAACTCAAGACGCACGGCCTCATGAAGTTCACGGGGTGCATCAAGAACCAGTTCGGGTGCGTTCCCGGCGCGCTCAAGGGCGAATTCCACGTGAAGATGCCCGGCGCCAACGACTTCGCGCACATGCTTGTCGACCTCAACCATTGGGTGTCACCGCGACTGTACGTCATGGACGGCATCATTGCCATGGAGGGGAACGGGCCCCGGGGTGGGACGCCCAGGGCGATGAACCTGCTGGCCTTCTCGGCCGACCCGGTGGCCCTCGACGCCACGATCTGCCGGCTGCTCGAAGTCGACCCATCCCTGGTCCCCACCACCGTCTTCGCGATGGAAGCCGGTTGCGGCACCCACAAGGCCGACGAGATCGAGCTTGTCGGCGACGGCTTCGACACCTTCCACACCCCCGACTTCGACATCAAGCGAGGTCCGCTGCCGGCGTTCAAGGCAAGCGGAGTCTTCAAGGTGCTCAACAACGCCCTCGTCCCCCGGCCCTTCATCCACGCCGAAAGGTGCACCCGGTGCGGCACCTGCGTGCGCGTATGCCCCGTCCAGCCCAAGGCCGTCGACTGGCACGACGGGATCAAGACCGCACCCCCGTCGTACCGCTACGACAGGTGCATCCGGTGCTACTGCTGCCAGGAACTGTGCCCCGAGAAGGCCGTCGACCTCAGGGTGCCCTTCCTTCGCCGCCTGTTCAGCGGAAAAGCGGCACAAACAGCGCGATAAGCTCGACGCCGATCATGATCACCACAAGGAATTCCAGCAGAACCATGGTGCTGTCGGTCTTTTCGTTCTTGGTGAGGGTGTAGATGCTCTGGAGGATCTCGAGGCGCTTCTCGACGTTTCGCTTCCAGCCCTGGGTGTTGAAAAGCCCGCAGAGGTGGTCGTAGAGCTGTTCCAGGTAGTAGTCGCCGATGATGCGCGAGGAGTTTTCGAGGTTCTCGAGGATGAACAGGGCGTCGAGTCGGAGCGGCTGGAGGTTGCCCAGCTTCTGCGACAGGGAGCGCCGCTCGAACAGGCCCGTGCGGGCGGCCTTTCGCCGGTGGCCGTGCTTGGTGGGCCGGCGAAGGTCGCGTTCGGCGTCGTCGAGAAGTCTGTCGAGCAGCTTGTCGAGGGCCCGCAATTCCAGCAGCTGATAGTTGGCGTGCTCGATGATCAGCAGAAGGTCCTCGTAGTCGTGCTTGGGGGCGATGAGGAAGGCCCTGTCCATGTCGAACAGCGCCACATCCTCGTCCGTGAACGAGAACGGGTGGCGCATGGTGGTCTCGATCTGCCCCGCGTGGAGGGCAACCCGCGGATTTTCACCCAAGAGGAACCGGGCCAAGTAGTCACTGTTCTTGTCGAGGAAGGCCTGGGGGTCGGGGACGGGATCGAGGAGGCAGAACACGTGGTAGTCCTCGCGGTTGCCCGTGTCGAACACGTACTGGTCCTGGTTCACGTGCCGCTGAAGACCCTTCATCAGCCGTTCAAAGTGCCTCGCCGCCAGAACGTCGAGGGTGGCGTTGCCGGCCCTGTCGACCAGCTCGACCGAACGCAGGGTGTGCAGCTTCGACAGCTCCACATCGGCCTCGGCGCGGCACTCGATGGTGACCACACCCTCGGCGTAGACCTTGGCCCGGAACCTCACCCGGTGGAGCACGGGGTCGGACTGTCCCTCGGCCTCCCTGTCCTCGAGGTCGAAGATGACAGGCGTGGGCAAAAGGAGGGATTCGGGGGTATCGAGCCGGCGGTCGACGGCAAGGGTCGGTCCGCCCGGCCGCCCGTGGGCGCCGGGGTCAAGGGCGCCAAGGTCCACAGACCGGCCCACGTCGTACAGGTACAGAAAAACAGTCTCAAAACGCATGGGAGCCCCCCGACCCAGCATAGTCTGCGGGGCCAGAGGGCACAACACCCGGTGTCAGCGCTTATCCCACCTCTGACCCATCTTGTCCATGAAGGAAATCACCTTCTTCTTCTGGTCGGGAGTGAGCGAGTCGGTGAACGCCGCCAGCTTGGGCAGCAGCGTGTCGAGGGCCGCGTCGAAGTCCTTCTGGAAGGCGGCCTCACGGTCGTGGATGAGGGCGCGAACCTGGTCGGTGTCGAGGGTGGGCGCCGAGAGCAGTGCCTCCATTTGAGCGCGGATGGGATCCTGGGCCTCGGCGTGCTTCTGCATCAGGTCCTTGGCTGCGGCGGCGAGGTCTTGGAGCTTGGCGTTCTGGGCGTCGTTGAGGCTCAGTTCAGCCTTGATGTGTCTTGCGGCCATGTCGATCATTTGGCCGGGCTTGGGGGGATGGGGCTGGCAGCTTGTCAAGAAAGCTGCTAGGGCGACGAGGGAAACCAGGACGAGGGAAAATCTTTTCACGGTGCACCTCCTGTGCTGAGTTCAAGGTACGCTCTCCGGCGCGCCTCGTCCTTTCGGGCCGGTAAGGAAGGGTAACAAAAGGTAACAGGAGGGTGGCCGAGGGCGCGGTCGGGGTTACAATGGCCCCATGGACGACTTTCGGGTGCTGATCATCGACGACGACGACAAACTCGTGGCCCTGCTGCGCGACTACTTTGCCCGGTTCCGCCTCGGCGTGGTGGGAGCCCGCGACGGCGAGGAGGGTCTGAGGGTGCTCGACGAGGAGAAGCCCAGCCTCGTCGTCCTCGACGTGATGCTCCCCGGGCTCGACGGCTTCGGGGTCTGCCGCGAAATCCGGCGCCGGAGCACAGTCCCCGTCATCATGCTCTCGGCCCGGGGCGACGCGGTGGACCGCATCGTGGGGCTGGAACTGGGCGCCGACGACTACCTCCCCAAACCGTTTGAGCCGCGCGAACTGGTCACACGCATCCAGGCGGTGCTTCGCCGCGTGGGGCCCCGTCCGGGGGTGGGCACCCTCGCCTTCGACGGCCTGACGGTGAGGCCCGATGAAAGGGAGGCCTTTTTGGACGGCGTCGCCCTTGGCCTCAGCGGCATGGAGTTCGACCTTCTGCTGTTGCTGGCCCGGCACCCGGGCAAGAAGTTCACCCGGGACGAGATCCAGTCGCACCTGCAGGGCATCGAGGCCGGCGCCTACGGCCGCTCGATCGACGTGCTGGTCAGCCGCCTCAGGGCCAAACTCGGCGACGACCCCAAGACGCCGAAGTACCTGAAGTCGGTCCGAGGCCTGGGGTACGTGTTCCTGGGAGCGCCGGAATGAGGCTGCCCCGCTCTGTTTTCTTGAAACTGTTCGCGGTGTACGGGGCGACCTTCTTCGTCATCGCCGCCGGGCTGAGCTTCATCCTATTCGGCCCGCCGGATCCCCGGGTCGCGGTGTTCCAGAACAACCTCAGGCACTACGCCGAAATGCTGGCCGCCGAGATCGGCGACCCTCCCGACTTCGTCAAGGCCCGGCAGCTCGAGACCGAGTTCGGGCTCGAAATCGTAATCGTGGGGCCCGGCCTCAGGTGGTCGACCAACCCCGAACTCCTGGACAGGCTCGCGGCCCGGCTTGAGAGGGTGAACCCAAGGCCGAGCCCCAGCCCTGGCAGCCTGCTTTGGGGCAACGGGATGATCCGGGCGCAGGAGGGGGCGGTCAGCTACGGCTTTGCCCCGGCCCGAACTCTACGCCAGCGGTCGTGGATTGCCGTTGCTCTGATGCTGGTTTTTTTGGCGGCGGTGCTGACCCTGAGCTGGTGGACGGTGAGCCGTCTGCTGAGGCCGCTGAGGGACATGCGCCGGGTCTTCGGAGCCTTCGGCGACCACGGCTGGACAGGGCGGGTCGCCGTGAGGGGTCGGGACGAGCTGGCCGACCTGGGCAACTCCCTGAACACCATGGCCGACCGCGTCGAGGGCTACGTGGGCTCCATGCACAGGCTGCTGGCCGGGGTAAGCCATGAACTGCGCTCGCCGCTGACCCGGATGAAAGTGGCGCTGGAGTTCATTGACAACGAAACTATCCGGGCCAGCCTCAACGAGGAGATCGGCTACCTCGACCGCATGGCGGGTCTGCTGCTGGAGCGCGAGCGTCTTCGGGCCCGGCCCGAGGACCTGGTGCGCAGCACGGTCTCGCTTCCCTCGTGGCTGGAGGCGCTGACCGCTCCTTACCGGGCTGCGGGTCTGGCGGTCATACTGGGCGGCCCGGATGCAAGTGCCGAGATCGACGCCGACCGCATGGCCATGGCCATCCGCAACTTGCTGGAAAACGCCCTCCGTCACGCCGCCGGCAGCCCCGTGTCGCTCACTTGGACCACCGGTGACCGAACGGTGCTCGTGTGCGACGACCAGGGACCGGGCATAGACCCCGAGGTGCTCGTCCACCTGGGCGAGCCGTTCTTCCTGGCCGACCGCTCGCGCACGGGCAACCGGACGAGGGGCGGGTTCGGGTTGGGTTTGAGCCTTGTGTTCTCGATTGTCGAGGCCCACGGGGGGCGGGTGAGGGTGGAGAACGCGTCGCCCCACGGGTTGCGGGTGAGTCTGGAATTCTAGCTCAAAACAGCCCGCGGACCCTTCCGTTGGCTGGGTCGATGTCGATCTTGCGGTAGGCGGCGTCGCTCACGCTCCCGGGCATCAGCTTCACCTCGCCGGCCAGGGGGACGACAAACCCCGCGCCTCGGAAGACAAGCACGTCGCGCACGGGCAGGGTGAACCCCGTCGGCCGGCCCTTAAGCTCAGGGTCATGGCTGAGGCTCAGATGGGTCTTGACCATGCAGGTGCCCAAGGGCGCCAGCGCCGGGTCGGCTTGGATTTCAGCAAGGCTCGCCTCGGCCTCGGAGGACCAGGAAACCCCGCCGGCGCCGTAGACCTGGGTGGCGATGGTCTCGACCCTTTGCCGGTGCGGCATTTCCAGATCGTACAGGTACCGGAAACCGCTGGGCTGGGCGCAGGCCTCGACCACGGCGTCGGCCAAGTCGAGCGCGCCGTCTCCCCCGTACTGCCAGTGGCGGCTGACGGCGAACCGGGCCCCTGCGGCCTCGACGGCGCGCCGGACCACCGAAACCTCGTCGTCGGTGTCGGCGTGGAAGTGGTTGAGGCAGACCACGGGGGCCACCCCTGACAAGCGGACTATGGCCAGATGCGCCGCCAGGTTGGGCAGCCCGGCTTCGAGGTCGCCGTTGCCGTGCATCTTGAGCGCGCGCACCGTGGCGACGATGACCGAACAGTGGGGAGTCAGGCCGCCCAGGCGGCACTTGAGGTTCCAGAACTTCTCGAACCCGATGTCGGAGGCGAACCCGCTCTCGGTGATGTGGTAGTCGCTCAGCGACAGGCCCACGCGGTCGGCCAGCACGCTCGACTGCCCGATGGCGATGTTGGCGAACGGGCCGGCGTGGACCAGCACGGGCTGGCCCTCGAGGGTCTGCATCAGGTTGGGCAGCAGCGCACGGCTCATGAGCGCGGTCATCGCCCCGGCCACCTCGAGGTCTTCCGTGGTCACAGGGTTGCCGCGTTTATCGTGGGCCACCACGATTCGTCCCATGCGGGCCCTCAGGTCGGCCCAGCCGGACGCCACCGCCAGGATGGCCATGACCTCGCTGCTCACGGTGATCTGAAAGTGGCTTTCCATCATCAGGCCGTCCATCTTGGTCCCCAGCCCGATCACGATGCGGCGCAGCGCCTGGGCGCAAAAGTCGATGGCCCAGCCCCAGCCCACCCGGCGCGGGTCAATGTCGAGGCGCTTGAGCCCCTTGGTGGCCAAAAACGCGTCGCTGGAGTTGAACTCGTGCTGGAGCCGGCTGGTCACCGCCACCATGGCCAGGTTGTGGGCGTTGGTCACCGCGTCGAAGTCGCCGGTGAGCCCCAGGCTGAAGTCGCTCAGGGGAAGGACCTGGCTCAGGCCCCCGCCGGCCGCCGAGCCCTTGACGTTGAACGTGGGCCCGCCCGACGGCTGCCGGATGGCCCCGCTCACCCTGTGGCCCTGGCGCCCCAGGCCCTGGATAAGGCCGATGGTGGTCGTGCTCTTGCCTTCTCCCGCCGGGGTCGGCGTGATGGCCGTGACGTTGACGTACTTGCCCTGGGGCAGGCCGGCCCGGCGTTGCAGCACCGGTGCGAACTCGACCTTGGCGGCGTGGCGGCCGTAGGGTATCCACTCGCTGTCGAGCAGGCCCAGCCGCGCCGCGACCTGACCCATAGGGGCCAGACCCGCCTCGGCCGCCTCGGCGATCTGCCAGTTGGCCATGGTGGTCGGGTCGAGCCGCGGAGCCACCTCAGGCCACCGTAAAGCGGAACAGACGCTTCTTCCCGGCCTTGACCAGGAACGCTCCGTCCTTGAGCTGCGCCAGGTCGGCCTTGGCGTCGGGCGACTCGACCTTGACGTCGTTGACCGAGGCCCCGCCCTGGACCACCAGCTGCCGGGCCTCGCGCTTGGACGGGGCCAGCCCCGCCTCGGCGATCAGGTCCACCCACGTGACCCCGGCGGCGATGCGGTCCCGGCCCAGCTCGGCGTGGGGTATGGACGAGAGGTCGGCCCCCGCCCCGGCAAAAGCGCCCTGGGCCGCCGCCTTGGCCTTGTCGGCCTCGGCCGTGCCGTGGACCAGGGCGGTGACGTCCCAGGCCAGCTGGGCCTTGGCGTCGTTGATCCGCGAGTCGCGGTGGGCGCACAGGGCGTCGATCTCGTCCACGGGCCTGAACGTGAAGATCTTGAAGAACTTGGCCACGTCGTCGTCGTGGACGTTGCGCCAGTACTGGTAGAACTCGAACACCGGGGTGCGCTGGGGGTCAAGGAAGACCGCACCCTTCTCGGTCTTGCCCATCTTCTTGCCGTCGGCCGTGGTGAGCAGGGGGAAGGTCGCCACGAACACCTCCTGCCCCGTCATCCTGCGGGTCAGGTCGATGCCCGAGACCATGTTGCCCCATTGGTCGTCGCCCCCGACTTGGAGGCGCACCCCGTGGAGCTGGTTGAGTTTCATGAAGTCGTAGCTTTGCAGGATGATGTAGTTGAACTCGATGAACGACAGGCCCGTTTCCCAGCGCATCTTGTAGGTTTCGAAGGCAAGCATGCGGTTCACCGAGAAGTGGACACCCACGTCGCGAAGCATCTCGATGTAGTTGAGCTTCAGCAGCCAGTCGGAGTTGTCGACCATGCGCGCCTTGCCCGGCCCGAAGTCGAGGAACTGGCCCAACTGCTTGCGGAAGCACGCCGAGTTGTGGGCGATGGTTTCGTCGTCCAGGAGCTTGCGCATCTCGCTCTTGCCCGTGGGGTCGCCGATGCGGCAGGTGCCGCCGCCCACCAGGGGAATCGGCCGGTGGCCCGAGTGCTGGAGGTGCGCCATGGCCATGACGGGGACCATGTGGCCGATGGTGAGGCTGGAGCCCGTGGGGTCAAAACCGCAATACAGGCTGACCGGCCCCTCGGACATGAGTTTGGCCAAACCGGCCTCGTCGGAGCACTGCTTGAACAGGCCCCGTTCCTTCAAAATGGTCAGCGCGTCGGACATGAAAGGCTCCTGGAAATTCGGTACCCCAGTGTAACGGGCGGGAGTCCCCTGGGCAAGGGAGAACGCTTTCGGGGATCCTCATGATTCTTTGATTTTGATTTAACGCCCCAACGGTTGATCACGCGTGCCGTTCCCGAGTCTGTTTGATAACCTTGGGGGCGCAGGCACAGTATGAATTCACCTTGGTCTCACCAGATGGCCCTTCGTTTCTTTGCGGCCGCTTCAGTTTTCGGGCTGCTGGCGTCGTGCCAGCCCTCCGCACCGGTGCCGCCCGGCCCGGCAGCGCGTCCTGCGGCTCCGACGCTACCGGCAGAGCCGCGCGCGGCGTTTCCGCGCCCCGACGTTATTCAAAAGGGAACCGTCACCTACTGCGAGGGCCGGGTTACCCTTCAGACCTCCGGGGAGGTGACGCCCCTCGATGCCGGCGACGTCGTGACCGAAGAAGACGTGGTCAAGACGGGACCGGCCTCGGTCTGCGAGATTCAGTTCTCGCAGTTTGGCGTCATCCATCTGGGCGAGAATACGACAGTGTCGCTCGCCACGGTGCGCTTGGGCGCGGGCCGGAAGGTGGTGGATGTCGACTTGACCGACGGCAAGGTCGTGGCCAAGGTCTCCAAGCTCGTGGGGTACGACCGCTTCCAAATTTCGACGCAACTTGTCCAATGCGGGGTGCGCGGCACCAAATTCTCGGTGGAGGCCGCCCCGGGCCAGCAAACGGCCGTCGCCGTGGAGGACGGCACGGTGGCGCTGATTCCGGCCACGTTTCAGCAGCAGAAGCTGGAAGACGCCGCACCGGACCCGCAGAGCGTCCAGGCGGCGGGGACCAAGCTCAGAGACCTCTCGACCAGCGTGTCTGCGGGCCACGAAACCGTGGTGACGGCGCAGTCGATGGCCGCGCCGGCCCAGTCGGCGCAGGCGGTGGCGGCAGCGCTGGAAACCACCACACCGTCGGCCGATGCGCTGACCCAGGCTCTGACCACCTACCGTCGGCAAGAAGCAGCCCAGGCTCCCGCCGTCCACGCGCTGAGCGAGGAGTCCGAGAAGACCTTTCAAAAGACCTCGAAATTGACGATCGAGGACGCCGTTTCGGCCACGCCTGCCGCCGCCTCGCCCAAGGCCGCGCCCCAGGTGGCGAAGGCGCTGCACCTCGTTTCACCTTCGGAGCGCGAGGCCATCGACATCAACAAGCACGAGTCGATCGAGATGAAGTGGGTTCCGATCGACGGCGCCGTGCAGTACCTCGTGAAGCTGTACCGCGGCACAGGGCCTTCGAAGACTCAAGTCCGCGCCTGGGTGACGCCTGGGTCCTCGGTAACCCTGGACCGCTTCGACGACTTGGGAACCGGCGACTACGTGTGGGCCGTGGTGCCCAGCAGCGACACTCCCGCCCTTCAGGCACAGGGCGACAAGCCCGTAGAGGGACAGTTCTCGATTGTGAAGCCCGAAACCCTGCCCGCCCCCGTGGTCAATCTGCCCTCGGCGCCTGGTCCTGCGCAATGATACGACACAAAGCGGTGTTGCCGCGATTCCTGGTGGCCTGCCAGCTGTTCCTGCTTGGAGGGCTGCTGGCGGCACAGTCCCTCGCGCCGCAACCCTTCCCGTTCGGCTGGAAGCCGGTCGAGGGCGCCGGAGGATACCTGGTTGAAGTGAAGGATTCCCAGGGGAATCTCACAAGTTCTCAGCAACTGAAGCCCAGCGAGACCTCGCTCAGCCTGCAACTGCTTCCGGGCACGTACCAGATCCGGCTGACCACGCTCAACAGGTTCCTCAAGCCCGAGTCTTCCACCGCGTGGCTCCCCATCCACGTCGAGGCGCCCACGGCTCCTGAAATTCTTTCAGTCGAGTCGGCCAGCACCGAGACCGGTACGGGCACCAAGCTTCGGGTTGACGTCAACACTCTCGCCCCCGATGCTACCGCTGCGCTGACTTCGCCGGCCGGTCAAGCTGTGCCGCTGGGTTCGCCCCGGTGGGTCGCCGGCAAGGCCGAGTTTGACGTTCCGCCGTTAGCAGCCACAGGGAGGTATTCCTTGATTCTAACCAATCCTCCCGGCAAGGCCGCCACGGCTGACGGTGTTTTGACCGTCCACTACCCTCAGGCCCAAGTCGACGGCTACCAGCCCAGGCATGTCCGCCTCGACACGGCCGATCAGATCGTCACCTTGGCAGGAAGACACTATTCCAAAGAAGTGACGGTCGTTCTGCAATCAAGCGCCGCGCCAACCCGCGAAATCGGGCTTACCCTCTTCGCCAAAGACGATTCCATCCTCTCGGCGGTCGTTCCCAGGACGGCGCCTCCCGGGACGTACCGCCTCGTTGTCTCCAACGGCCCCGGGGAGGAACCCGTGACCGCTGGGGACTTCGTCATTGATCCCCTGATCGCCCCGCCGGTTCCGCCGCCGGTCCGGCCGGCCATCCCCGGACGCGTCACCTCCGCCGTCCGCAGCCTCGACTCCGATCTTGCCAACGAAAGACGGGACCTGGTCAGACTGAGGCGCGATGTTTCCATCGGAATGGTGGCCGGGACCGTGGGTGTGCTTTCTGCGGTGGACGTGGCGGCCTGCCTCGTAATCGGCAACGGCTTTGGCGGATCCAGCCACCCCGACCCAAAGCTGGGGAACGTCGCCTTAGCCGCAGGAATCACCGGCGTGGTCTTTGGCTTCCTGAGTGGTCTTTTTGAGACTGCCGCTATGGCTTCCGCCTCCCACGATATGGCCCTGCTTGCGGCCGATAGGGTCGCCCAGGACGTTGGCGCCCTGAACTCGGCGGTCCAGGTGCACCCCCCCGTGCCGTCCCCCTAGTCCGCAGGCCCCCAGTGCGCCCCGCTCAACCCCTGCGCTGGTCGTACACCGTCCCTTGACGCAAAACCTTGCTCTGGACTTCGATGCCGAAGGCCTTTTCGAAGGCGAGCAGCCTCTGGGCCTCCAACTCGTCGGCCAGCGCGAGGCTGAGGCCTTTCTGCCCAGCCCGCCCCGTGCGCCCGCAGCGGTGCTGGTAGTCGAGGGCCGCCTCGGGCACGTCGAAGTGAATTACGTGGGTCACTCCCTCGATGTGCAGGCCCCGGGCGGCTAGATCGCTGGCCACCAGGACCGCTACGCTCCCCTTGGCGAACCCCTCTAGGGCTCGCTGGCGGTCGGACTTGAACAGAGCCCCGTGCAGGCTCTCGGCGCTCACCCCGTGGTGTCGAAGCTTGTCCGCCACCATTTCGATCTGCTCGGGCCGGTTGAGGAAGACTAGGGTGCGTTGAGGCTGTAGGGCGTGGAGGAGCTTTCGCAGGAGGTCGGCCTTGTCGCGGCGCTCGGAAGCAAACCACCAGTGGGCAATCTCAGGCGGAATCGGGACCTCGGCGTCGAGCCTCAGCACCACAGGGTCCTTGAGGAACTCCCGGGCCGCCGCCTCGACAGACGGGGGGACGCTGGCCGAGAACAGCGTCGTCTGCCGCGACTTGAGCGTCGTCTTGAGGATGGCCCGAAGCGTCGGCAGGGTGGCCGCGTCGAAGAGCCTGTCGCCCTCGTCAAGGACCACCGAGGTCAGGTAGTGGCCCGTGATCTTCTTCTTCTCAAGGAGCTCGAGGACTCGGCCGGGGGTCCCCACCACCAAGTGCGGTTTGTCCTTCAACAATTCCACTTGGCGGGCCAAATTCACGCCGCCCATCAGCACCAGGGAACGCACGGCGGTCCCTTGGGCAAGCTTGTCGATCTCGCGCCGGATCTGCACAGCCAGTTCCTGGGTGGGCACCAGGATCAGGGCCTGAAGATCCCGGCGTTGAGTGTCCACAGCTGCAAACAGGGGAAGCAGGTAGGCCAGGGTCTTTCCCGTGCCCGTGCCCGACTGGACGATCAGATCGCGGCCCGAAGTGAAAGGTTCCCAGACCGCCTTCTGCACCTCCGTCGGGGCAGCGAAGCCAAGGTTGATCAGAGGCTGGTACCAGGGAAGGGAAAAGGGAGATTCGGGGGTCGGCATGCCCGTCAGTATACCCGAATCTGGGTAGCCGTGGGCCGTCGCAGCACACCCCAGCCCAGCGTCCATTGTTGACTTCATCACTTGACTTAAATATGGCGATCGCTTATATCCTACTTCATGAAGGTGAACGACGCCGTTTCCGACCTTTTGAGACAGAGCCAAGACCTCGACCTTCCGTCCTTTTTGACGTGGGCCCTGGCGACCTTCGGCCCCCAGGGCGGCACCCCCACCCTGGCATTTGCGTCCAGCCTGGGCCTCGAGGATCAGCTCCTGCTTTCTTGCCTCGACCAGGCCTTGGCCGCCGAACCGTTTCCCGCTGGCCGAGTCCACGCCTTCACCCTCGACACCGGTAGGCTCAACCCCGAAACCTACGACCTGATGCAGGTCAACCGCGACCGCTACAGGCTCCGAGTGGCCGCGTACTGGCCCGAGGCCGCAGCCGTCGAGGTCCTCGTGGCCGGCGGCGGCCCCAACCTCTTCTACGACAGTGTCGAGAACCGCAAGGCCTGCTGCGCCGTCCGCAAAGTCGCACCCTTGAACCGCGCCCTCGCCGGCAGGGCCGCCTGGATCACCGGCCTGCGCCGCGCCCAGTCCGTTACCCGCACCGACCTGGCCCGAGTAGAGTGGGACGAGGCTCACGGTCTCGTCAAGCTCAACCCCCTGATCGACTGGACCCTCGACGAGGTGAAGGCGGCCCTCGACGAGCGGCACGTTCCCGTCAACGCCCTCCATGCCCAAGGGTACCCCAGCCTCGGCTGTGCACCGTGCACCCGGGCCGTCCAACCCGGCGAGGACGAACGCGCTGGCCGCTGGTGGTGGGAAGCCGCCGACAAGAAGGAATGCGGCCTCCACGCCGACCCCACGGCCCCCGCGCCCAAGAAGACGTTCACCTTCGGGGGGCTGAAATGAGGACAACCCCAGGACCTCACACAGAGGCACTGAGAGCACAGAGGGACGTGGCCGGGACCGTTGCCGTAAGTGGTGGAACACTGGCCACAAGGGGCGTTTCGGCTGTTCAGCCTAACCTACCAAGAGGATCTCGCGCAGAGGCGCAGAGCCCGCAGAGGAAGAGAAGAGGGACTCACACAGTGGCACAGAGAGCACAGAGGGAGGAACACGGGTCTCACGCGGAGGCGCGGGGGACACCGAGAGGAGTAGCGGGGACCGTTGCGGCGAGTGGCGGAGCGCGGGAAATGGGAGGCGCTTCGGCTGTTCAGCCTAACCCGCCCATCCAAGCCGGGGGGGGTTCGGCTGTTCAGCCTAACCTGCCCCTACCCGGTCCTCACCTCCGTTCTCCTTGGTCCCTCCGTTGCGGCGCCAGCCGCCCGTGGTTCAAAAACGCGTTGCGGCCCATTTCGGCAGTCCAGCCTAACCCAACAAGAGAATCTCGCGCAGAGGCGCAGAGCTCGCAGAGGAAGAAAAGAGGAGCTCACACAGAGGCACAGCGGAAGAAAGTCAGGTCTCACGCGGAGGCGCGGGGAGCACTGAGAGGAGAGCCGGGGACAGTTGCCGCTATTGGCGCGACGACCAGAGAGCGGGTTGTTTCGGCTGTTCAGCCTAACCTGCCCCTACCCCGACCTAACCTACCCCAATCCAGTTCTCACCTCCGTTCTCCTTCGTTCCTCCGTTGCGGCGCCAGCCGCCCGTGGTTCGAAAACGGGTTGCAGCTGAACCCGCTCACACTTCAACCCAACCTGCCCCTGTTGTGGTCTTACCTCCGCTCTTCTCCGTTCCTCCGTTGCGGCGCCAGCCGCCCGTGGTTCAAAAGCGAGTTGCAGCTGAACCCGCTCACACTCCAGCCCAACCCGCCCCTACCCAGTCCTCCCCTCCGCTCTCCTTCGTTCCTCCGTTGCGGCGCCAGCCGCCCGTGGTTCAAAAGCGAGTTACAGCTGAACCCGCTCACATTTCAACCTAACCCGCCCACCCCCCGCCCCCTCCCCCGGGCCAGGGATTGCAGTGGAGACCCCGCAGGCCAACGGCCGAGGAGTCGCAACGGAAAGCCCGGTTGGCGAAGCCAAGGCCCCCATCTTCCCCTTACGGAGGCACAGTAATGGACCATCTCGACGCGCTGGAAAGCCAAAGCGTCTTCATCCTTCGCGAGGCGTACCGCAAGTTCAAGAACCTCGCCATGCTGTGGTCGATCGGCAAGGACAGCACGGTGCTCCTGTGGCTGGCGCGCAAGGCGTTTTTCGGCCACGTGCCTCTGCCCCTGGTGCACATCGACACGCACTACAAGATTAAGAGCATGATCGAGTACCGCGACCGGCTGGCCAAGGAATGGAAGCTGAACATGGTCTACGGCGAGAACGCCGCGGCGCTGCGCGACAAGCTGACCTTCCCCGACGGTGCAGTGGACCGCCTCACCTGCTGCGCGAGCCTCAAGAGCGAGGCGCTCAAGCACACTCTGGCCGGGGACTGGCCGCGCTACCGCCTCAACCACGAGACCCTGCAGTACGAGCCCGACCCCAACAAATCGCCCTACACAGGTGTCATCGTGGGCGCCCGGGCCGACGAGGAAGGCAGCCGGTCCAAGGAGCGCTACTTCAGCCCCCGGGACAAGCACAACGACTGGAACGTCGACGACCAGCCCCCGGAGCTGTGGAACCAGTTCAAGACCGACTTCGCTCCCGGCACCCACCTGCGCATCCACCCGCTGCTCGACTGGACCGAGCTCAACATCTGGGAGTACATCCACCGCGAGTCCATCCCGGTCACCCCGCTGTACTTCAACCAGGGCGACGGCAAGCGCTACCGCAGCCTGGGGTGCTACCCGTGCACGACCAAGGTCGAAAGCGACGCGCGCAACATCCCCGAGATCATCGAGGAGCTCAAGACCGGCAAGTTCGCCCATATCGCCGAACGGGCCGGCCGTGCCCAGGACCAGGCGGGCGGGGGTCTGGAAGCGCTGCGCCGCGGCGGCTACATGTGAAATCCTCGAATCTCGGGCTTCTGGCTTCGTCTCGGTCGCGTGCGGTGCTCGCCGTACCGTCTGTACGGCTGTGCTCCGTGCGCTCCCTCAACCTAGCCAGAAGCCCGATCTCCTTCGGATTTGGCTGCGATCCCCTGGCACCGTCTACCGGCGCTTCCACCGGGCTTTCTGTTGCGACTCCTCGGCCTGCGGCCTGCGGGGTCTCCACTTCAATCCCTGGCCCGGCGAACGCCCTGACGGGCGGTCGCCTTGGAGAATTCCGGCAAGGGCCGGAATTCTCCACTCCTCTTACCTCCGGGGAATCACTATCTCTTGGCCTCTCCCACCGGCGATTTAGGCTGAACAGCCGAACCGCCCCCCTCCCCTCCGGTATTCTCCGTTCCTCCGTTCCTCCGTGGTTAACTCTTCCCGTTGCAGGCCCCTCCCCGCCCCGGCAGGTTAGGCCGAACAGCCTAACCGCCCCCCTCCCCTCCGGCATTCTCCGGTCCTCCGTTCCTCCGTGGTTAACTCTTCCTGTTGCAGGCCCTTCCCCGCTCCGGCAGGTTGGGCTGAACAGCCCAACCGCCCCCCTCCCCTCCGGTATTCTCCGTTCCTCCGTTCCTCCGTGGTTAACTCTTCC
>Ga0181516_10000574_pt1 | contig 32833 bp, 29 predicted proteins | sample PEATcosm2014_Bin_25_FD_121104 | JGI IMG/M metagenome (GOLD analysis project Ga0181516, IMG submission 121104) | Peatland microbial communities from MTU Mesocosm Facility, Houghton, MI, USA - PEATcosm2014_Bin01_10_metaG | ecosystem: Environmental > Terrestrial > Soil > Wetlands > Peat | place... | reverse complement strand
CTTCACCAGGGCGTGCGTGGTGGGTTCGAGCCCGTCGGTGTCGAGGGCGTTCATTTTGGCGAAGTACGCGAGCATCTGCGACACGGCGTCCCCGAGCCGGGCCAGATCGCCCTCACCCAGGTCGATTTGCGCCAGGGCCGCCGTGGTTTCCAGTTCCCCAATATCCATGATCGTTCAATTATTCAGTTCTGGACACCGGTGTCAAGTTTGAAGCGGGGCAAGCCCACGCCGGGGGCCGGCCTCTCCTGCACCACGCTCCGGCGGAACCGGAACAGCGCGGCGGGGCGGCCCGAGTTCGAGGCGTCGCGGTGGCCCGTCTCCTTGACCAGCCCGCCCTGGATGACCAGACGGCGGAAGTTCTGCTTGTGGAGCGGTACCCCCGACAACGCCTCGGCCACCCTTTGGATGCGAAGCAGGGTGAACTCGGGGGGCATCAGCTCGAAGATCACGGGCCGGTACCCGATTTTGCCCCGCAGCCGCCCGAGCGACGAGGCAAGGATGCGCCTGTGGTCGTGGCCCATGGCCACGCCTGTGAAGGGAATGACGGCCTGCAGGCCGGGGTCGTCCATCACCTTTTGCGAAATGGGAACCTCGAGGCGCTCGGTCTCGGGCCGCAGAGCCCAGTCGCGGTGGCTCTCGGCCACCAGACCCGCCTCGTAGAGCAGTTCGAACCGCGGGAGCACTTTCTCGGGGTCCCAGGGGAAGCGGCCGTGGCCGAAGGCGACGCGGATGCGTTCCTCGCGAAGCTCGAAGGCCTCGGCGTCGGGCTCCTGCCGCGCCCAGGCGTCGAGCTGGGGCAGCAGCAGCTCGTCGATGAGGGGGGGGCGGCCCCGGCGGTGGTCTTCCCAGGGGAGGAAGGAGTACCAGTCGGCCCAGCGGCTGTCGGGCGCTTCGGGGGCTGCGGAGGGTCCCACGAGGGCGAGGTAGCCAATGGTGATCATCCGGGTTCTGTCGATTTCGGCAGAGGCGCGGTGGCGGTTGCCGAACGTGTAGAGCTGCTCAACGTAGCCCAGGGGCAGGCCCGTCAGCGCGTCGACGCCGGAACGCAAGGCAAGCTCAAGGGTCCGGTGCCGCGAGGGGTCGAATTCTCCGAAGGGAAGCAACGGCTCGCCCTTCCCCACGGTGAGGATGTTTGCCGTCGCCTCGGGCACCGAGACGACCACCGCCGAGAGGCCTACTTTGACGTTCCAGCCTTCCGAATCCATGGCGTTATTGTACCCAGTCAGGTGAAGGCCGTCCACAGGAGTTTGGCCAGGGTCGCGGCCACGACAACGAGAAAGATGACCCGGATAAAGCCGGTTCCCTTCGTGAGCGCGAGGCGGCTTCCCAGGCGGGCGCCCAGGGCCTGGAAGGCGCCCATGAGCAGCCCCAGGGCCCACAGAACCTGCCCCAGCAGCGCGAACACGACAAGCGAGACGACATTCGAGGTGAAATTGGCGACCTTGGTCTGCGCCGTGGCGCGAACCAGCCCGTGGCCCAGCAGCCCCGTGAGCGCCACAGTCCAAAACGTCCCTGTGCCGGGCCCCAGAAAGCCGTCGTAGAAGCCCAGCGCCAGGCCGAACACGGCGTAGAACGGGGTGCGGGCCCAGCGCGCCGGCCGGGCCTCCTGCCCCCACTGGGGACGAAACAGCAGGTACACCAGGATGCCGGCCAGCAGCAACGGGATGAGCCACACCAGCCACGCGGTGGGGAGGAAGCGCACGGTGAGGGTGCCGACCACGGCGCCGGCCGCGGTGAACCCGATGGCGGGCGCGACCTCGTCCCGGGGGACCAGCCCGGCCCGGGCGTAGCGCAGCAGGGCGGTGCCGCTGCCGAAGCACGCGCCCAGCTTGTTGGTGCCCAGCGCCTGCGCCGGAGGCAGCCCCGTGGCCAGCAGCGCGGGAACGGTGATCAGTCCCCCTCCCCCTGCAATCGAATCCATAAGCCCCGCAGCGAACGAGGCCGCCACAAGAAGCGCGAGGGTGAACGGGTCGGTGAGAACAAACCAGGGGGGCATGGGTTGCACCTTAGCCGGTTTGCGCTATCCTTGAAAGTGCCATGTCGAACCTTCGGCTTGCGACGCGATCGGATCCTCCCTCACTCGAAGCCCTATCCCGGTGGGCCGAGGTCGAGCGCTGGTTCGGCGAACGCGGGGACGAGGCGGTGCCCACCGAGGCGGGGCCCGAGCTGTGGTCCGACCGTGACTGGTGGCTGGTGGCCGACCCGACGGGGGGAACGCGCTGCATTGACACCCTCTCGGCCCTCATGGACGCACTTCCCGACGGCCCCTCTGAGGCCGCGTTCCGCCGGGCGTGGTGGTCCATGAGCGACAACAGCCTGGTCCTCAACGCCCTGCTCGACCGCGGCCTGTGCCGGGTCTTCCACGGCCACCCGCTCACGCTTTCCGGCCGCGACGCCGCCGCCCAGCGCGCCCGGTTCGCGGCGTGGGCCCTGGCAGTGAGGCAGGGCCTGCCATTCCCCCCCGAACTGGTCCCGCCCCTGGTGCCGCTTCGCGGGGCCTGGCCCGACCGGCTTTCCCTGGTGGGTGGAAACCTGGGCGCCCTTGAGCGCCTGGCCCAGACCCCGTGGCGCCCTCGTCCCCGGGGCCGGGTGCTGCTGATCGAAAGCCTCTCAGCGCCGGCCAGCCAGGCCGCAGCCCGGGTGCAGGCCGTGGTCGAGGACCCTTGGTGGTCCGACGCGGCCGGCGTGGTGCTGGGCCGGTTCACCGCCGCCGACCGCGACGCCCCAGGGTGGGTGGAAGGCTGCCTCTCCCTCCTCCCCCCCGACCTGCCCGTGGCGCGCTGGCCGCTGGTGGGCCACGGGTCCGACGGCTGGACCGTCCCCCTTGGCGAAGAGCTGAGCTTCCACTAGAACTAGTCCATGCACCCCCTGCAACGAGAAAAGTACGAGGCCGACAAGCTGGCCAAGAAGCTCCGCCACTACACGGGCGACGCCATCCACGACTTCGGGATGATCGAGGCCGGCGACAAGGTCATGGTCTGCGTGTCCGGGGGCAAGGACAGCCTGGCCCTCCTCGACATCCTGATGAGCCTGCAGAGAAACGCGCCCATCGACTTCGAGCTCATCGCCGTCAACCTCGACCAGAAGCAGCCCGGCTTCCCGGCGCACATCCTGCCCGACTACTTCCGCAGCCTGGGCGTTCCCTTCAAGATCGTGGAGCGCGACACCTACAGCATCGTCAAACGCCTCATTCCCGAGGGCGCGACCACGTGCAGCCTGTGCTCTCGGCTGCGCCGGGGCGTGCTCTACGGCACGGCCACCGAGCTGGGGTGCACCAAGATCGCCCTGGGCCACCACCGCGACGACCTGCTCGAGACGCTGTTCCTCAACATGTTTTACGGGGGAAAGCTCAAGTCCATGCCGCCCAAGCTGGTCAGCGACGACGGCAAGCACATCGTCATCAGGCCCCTGGCGTATTGCCGCGAAAAGGACCTGGAGCGCTACGCGGCGATCAAGGAGTTCCCCATCATCCCGTGCGACCTGTGCGGCAGCCAGCCCAACCTTCAGCGAAAGGTCATCAAGACCATGCTCGAGGAGTGGGACCGCAAGTTCCCCGGCAGCCGGGAGTCCATGCTCAGGGCGCTGCAGAACGTGGTCCCCAGCCACCTGGCCGACCACTCTCTGTACAACTTCAAAGACCTCAGGACCCAGGACACGCCCTTCGAGGACGGCGACCTTGCCTTCGACGAGGAGTGCGGCGTCTCGGGGCTGATGCTCCCCCTGAGAGCCAAGGCCGGCCGGCCTGGGGAAACTTCTCCTGCCAGCCCTTAAGCGCGTCGGCGTCGGCCCAGACGCGAAGCTCGACGTTGCCGTCGGCCAGGACCCTCGCCGAAGCCCGCGCCGCTAGCCCCTCAAGTGAACCGGTGGCCGCCAGGGCCGCTTCTCCCGGGACCTGGGCGTACCACGCCGGCGCCAGGGCGGGCCTCGACCACGGTGCCAGCGCCTCGACGGCGCCCGGACCCCCGGCCAGCGCCACCCTGTCGGCGCCGTAGCCGACCTGCACCGTGTTGGGGCCCAGGGTGACAATCGTCCTCACGCCCCCGGCGTCGGGCCTGTCTTGGTAGATCAGCGCCGTATCGGGGTCGAGGGCCCACTGCCCGAAATGCCTTTGGAGGTCGCCGCTGGCGATCAGCGTCTTCACCGCCTGGCGGAAGGCCTGGGGGTCGCGGCTCTCGAGGGCCGCTGACCAGCTCCAACCGCCGGGGCCCGGCGCGGCCGCCACCGCCACCCGCGGTCCGATGAGGGGGGCCAGGGCCGCCCAGCGCCGGCTCAGCGCGGTGTCCCCCAGCAGCGGGCCCGCAGCGTCGAGCAGCGACCGGGGCACGCTCACGGCCAGGCCCAGCCCCGAAGCCGGGAGCAGTCCCGTCCACGGCGCCAGGTCGGCAGGGCTCCCGGCCCCCCGGAGTACTGCGGCCACGGGCGAGTCGGGCCGCCAGTCGGTGGTCACCCTCACTTCGAGGCCCCCTTCGCGGACCGACAGAGCAAGCTTCAGTCCCGTCAGGTTCCTCTGGCCCCAGGCGGCGGGCAGGGCGCCCAACCCTGACAGCAGGCCGGAGGCGGCCAGGTTCGCCACGTCGACGTAGGCCTCCACAGGGTCGCCGCCGGCGAGCCTTGCCGCGTCGAAGCGCTGCTCGGCGCCGTAGAGGGCGGGCGCCGGAAGGCCCGGCGACGAAAGCACCGCGTAGGTGCCGAACCTCACCGCGTCCAGACCGCCCCTCTGCCGCGCCCAGGCCTGCACGGCCTCCCACGAGCCGTCGGGCCCCAGGGCAAGCACCAGCTGAAACCCGGGCGCGGCCCCAGGGAGGACGGTGGCGGCCCAGGGTTTGCCCCCGTCGAGGGCCTTCAGGGGCAGGTCGCCGCCCAGGGGTCCCAGGGCCTGCGCCACGGCGCCCGGGTGGCCGACGCGGACCACGGCCAGGGCGCTCCGGGGGATCAAGGAGTCAAGGGTCCTGTCGGGCGTGCACCCCGCCAGAGTCAGCGCGGCAAGCAGGGTAAACCAGAGCGTTCGCATCCGTCCATTCTTGAGGAAGGCCAAATAAAATTCAATTCCGGTCCAGTTCTTGACTTTTTTTGTCGGCAGTGCGCATTATACTCAGGTTGAACATAAGCTATGCTCAACTTGACTATAAGGGAGGTCCCCATGACGGCCACGCTCGATCCCCTCTATGAGAAGTTGAAAAACTTCATCCCCGCCGTGGAATGGGGCCTGGTTTCGCCGGTCATCGACGAGATCAACCGCCTCAAGGTCGAGAAGGGCGCGCTCGTCCTTGCCCACAACTACATGACCCCCGACATCTTCCACGGCATCGCCGACGTGGTGGGCGACAGCCTGGCCCTGGCCCGGGAGGCCGTGAACACAACCGCCGACATCATCGTCGTTTGCGGCGTCCACTTCATGGCCGAAACCGTGAAGATCCTCAACCCCGACAAGAAGGTGCTCATCGCCGACCTGAGCGCCGGGTGCTCGCTCAGCGAAGGGATCACGGCCGCCGACGTGCTGGCCATGAAGCGCCGCTTCCCCGGTGCCCCTGTGGTCACCTACGTGAACACCAGCGCCGCCGTGAAGGCCGTCACCGACGTGTGCTGCACCTCGGGCAACGCCCTCGAGGTGGTCGAGTCCCTCGACGCCGACGAAATCATCTTCATCCCCGACCAGTACCTGGGGCGCAACGTCCAGAGGATGACCAAGAAGAAGCTCCACCTGTGGGCGGGCAGCTGTATGGTCCACGAGAAGTTTACCCCCGCCGACATCCGCGAGCTCAAGGCCACCCACCGCAATCTGACAGTGATGGCCCACCCCGAGTGCCCCCCCGAGGTGGTCGACGAGGCCGACTACGCTGGGTCGACGGCGCAGATGATCCAGTTTATCCAGAAGAACCGTCCCGCGAAGATCGCGCTGATCACCGAGTGCTCCATGAGCGACAACGTCTCGGTGCCCTTCCCCGACGTCGAGTTTATCCGCCCCTGCAACCTCTGCCCGCACATGAAGAAGATCACCCTGCCCAAGGTGCTCGACGCCCTGCGCTCCGAGTCCCCCGAGGTTGTAGTCGACCCGGCGCTCATCGAACCCGCCCGCCGCGCCATCGAGGCCATGCTGGCGGTCAAACCCCGGTGATCGTCGAACACCGCCAAGCTCTGGTGGTGGGGTCGGGGCTGGCGGGCCTCACGGCGGCGCTGTCCCTGGCGCCCCTCGACACCCTGGTGATCACCAAGACCGAGTCCCCCGTCGGCGGGTCCACACCCTGGGCCCAGGGCGGGGTGGCCTTCCCCCGGGACGCCGACGACGAACCCGTGCACATCCGCGACACTCTTGTATCGGGTGCCGGGCACACCGACGCCGACGCGGCCGCCTTCCTCGTGAGGACGGCGTTGCAAGCCCGCAGCTGGCTCGAGGCCCAGGGGGTGGCCTTCGACCGCGACCCCGCTGGCGCCTACCAGTACGGCCGCGAGGGCGCCCACTCGGCCCGTCGCATCCTCCACGTAGGCGCCGACGGCACAGGCGCCGGCCTGGCCGCAGTGCTGGCCCGTCGGCTGGCAGGCGCGGGCCATGTCACCGTAAGGCCCCGCACCCTGGCCGTGAGGCTGGTGCCCGGGGGCCTGCTGACCCTGGAGGAAGAACGGGGCCTCGTGCTCGTGCTTTGTCCGCGAATTATTCTCGCCGGCGGCGGTCTGGGCCAGCTGTTTGCGGCCACCACGGCCCCCGCCGAGGCCACGGGTGACACCATCGCCCTGGCCCTTGAGGCCGGCGCCCCCGTGGCCGACCTCGAGATGATCCAGTACCACCCCACGGCCCTGGCCACCCGAAGGCCCGGCGCGCCGTCGCTTTCGCTGCTGTCCGAAGCCCTGCGCGGCGAAGGCGCCGTGCTGGTCACAGCCGACGACGACGCCGGCTCGGGCCTGCGCCCCCTCGACACGGGCCACCCCCAGGGCTCACTGGGCCCCCGCGACGTGCTGAGCCGCGCCATCTACCACCGCCAAAGCGCCGGGTTCCCGGTGTGGCTCGACGCGCGGCCGGTGCCCGACACCGCCCACCACTTCCCCACGGTGACGCGCCTGTGCGCCGACGTGGGGCTCGACCCCGCCCGCGACCTGCTCCCCGTCGTTCCGGCGGTACACTACACCATGGGCGGCGTGGCCACCGACCGTGAGGGGCGCACGGGCCTGCCCGGGGTGTGGGCCGCCGGAGAGACCGCCCGGACCGGGGTGCACGGGGCCAACCGCTTGGCATCCAACAGCCTTCTCGAGTGCGTGGTCTGGGGACGCGCGGCCGCGGCCAGCGTACTGGCCGCCCCCGGCTCCCCGGCCCCGTCCGAGGACAAGACCGAGGACGCGGCCCGGGGCTGGGCGGCCTGGCGCCTTCCGGCCTCGCCGGTGGCCGACGAACTGAGGCCCAAGATTCAGGCCCTGATGGGGCGCGCCGCCGGCCCCGTCCGCACGGCTTCGGGCCTTGAGGACGGGCTGGAGGGCCTGGCGGCCTTCCACGGCCTTTGGGACAAGGCCGCCTCCGGGGGCAAGGCCCTCGGGAGTTTGACCTTCGGCGACGCGCGCGCGATCTTGGAAGTGAGGAACCTGCTGACCCTGGGCCCGGCCGTGCTGAACCAGGCCCTGGCCCGGACGGCCTCCCTCGGAGCCCACTTTAGAGGAGACGCGTAACCATGCCCCAAACCCCAAGCGACCTCACCCCCCTGCAGTACCACGTGCACCAGCAGAGCGGCACCGAGCCGCCGTTCCAGAACGCGTTCTGGGACAACCACGCACCGGGAGTGTACGTCGACATCGTCTCGGGAGAGCCCCTGTTCACCTCCCTCGACAAGTTCGACTCGGGGTGCGGATGGCCCAGCTTCACCAAGCCCGTCGACCCCAAGTTCGTGTTCGAGAAGCTCGACCGCTCCCATGGCATGACGCGCACCGAGGTGCGCTCGTCGGCCGGACACCTGGGCCACGTCTTCGAGGACGGTCCGCCGCCCACCGGCCTTCGCTACTGCATCAACTCGGCGTCGCTTCGCTTCGTGCCGGCTGCCGACCTTGAAAAGGAGGGGCTCGGGCGCTTCGCGCACCTGTTCAGCGGAGCGCCGCCCCGCCCATGACGCCCCTGGGCGGGACTGTCTACGAGAGCGACCCCGACACACGAGCCTTCGTCGTCGCGCAGCTTTCGCGCTCGGGCCGGCCCGTGACCTGCTTCGGCGACCTTCACTTTGTCCCCGGCGAGCCCGTGGCCTCGTACTGGCACCGCAACCTGTGGCTGGAACCCGTCCAGTTCGCCGCCGAAACGGTGTCACAGACCGCCTCGGCCCTGCGCTCCCTGGGCGCGCTGTGGACGCCCCGGCCCCAGGACCGCTTCCGCCGCCACACGCTCATCCAAGAGAAACTTCCTCGCTTTCAGCCCCGGCCGCGGCCGTTCCCCTTCGAGCCGCCCCCGGGCCCCCTGGGCGCCTGGGCACTGCACGAGGGCGGGGTGTGGGCGTCGGCCCGGACGTCGAGCCCCTTCCCCGGCGGCGACCCCCTGCTGGCCGAAAACAAAGAAGACCCCCCAAGCTCGGCCTACCGCAAGCTCCAGGAGGCCCTGCTGCTGTCGGGTGCGTGGCCCCAGGTGGGCAGCGTGTGCCTGGACGCGGGGAGCTGCCCGGGCGGCTGGACCTGGGTGCTGGCCGAGCTAGGCGCCACGGTGCACAGCGTCGACAGGGCGCCCCTCGACCCGCGTGTATCCTCGCGCCCCAACGTCGCCTTCCGCACAGGCAACGCCTTCGCCCTCAAACCCGGGGACTTCGGCGCCCTCGACTGGTTCTGCTGCGACGTGATCTGCTACCCCGCCAAGCTCTGGACGTGGCTTGAACCATGGATCGCCGCGGGAACGGTCGGGCACTTCGTGGTCACTGTGAAGATGCAGGGCCCCGACGTGGACTGGGACACCCTCGACAAGTTTGCGGCGGTCCCGGGGAGCCGACTGGTCCACCTCCACCACAACAAGCACGAGCTGACCTGGCTTCTGTAGACACCCACCGGGCGTTACCAATCGATGGGGGGCTTGCCCCAGGCCTCGAGGGCCTGGTTGGTCCGGCTGAAGGGGCGGCTGCCGAAGAAGCCGCGGTACGACGACAGCGGCGAGGGGTGGGGGCTCTTGATTACGAAGTGCTTCGTGCCGTCGAGGAAGGCGCCCTTGCGCTGGGCGTAGGCGCCCCACAGCACAAACACGACAGGCTCGCTCCGGGCGGCGAGCGCCTTGAGGGCTTCGTCGGTAAACGCCTCCCAGCCCTTGCCCGCGTGGCTGGTGGGGGCCCCCGACCTCACGGTGAGGGTTGAGTTCAGCAAGAGCACCCCCTGCTTGGCCCAGTGCTCCAGGGTGCGGTCAGCGTGGGGCGGGCGCCCCAGGTCGGTCTCCAGCTCCTGAAAGATGTTCACAAGCGACGGAGGGAGGTCCACGCCCTGGTTGACCGAGAAGCACAGCCCGTTGGCCTGGCCGGCCCCGTGGTAGGGGTCCTGGCCCAGAATGACCACCCGCACCTGGTCGAGGGGACACAGGTCAAAGGCCCTGAAGATCTGGCCCGCAGGCGGGAACACCGGGCCCTCCTTGTAGGCTGCCCTCACGAATTCGGTGAGCCGGACAAAGGTTTCGGTGTCGAAAAACTGAGCGAGGCGGGTCTTCCACGAGGCTTCGATGCGGACATCCATGGCCCACCATATGCTATCCTGAACCCATGATTCAACTGCTCGCCCTCGACCTCGACGATACCCTGCTGGGCCACAACCTCGAAATTTCGCCCCGCAACCGCGAGGCCCTCCAGGCCGCCGAAGACAGGGGAGTCCGCATCGTCCTGGCCTCGGGCCGGGCCGTCATGGCCATGGAGCGCTACGCCCGGGAGCTCGGCATGTTCGAACGGCCCGGGTACATGATCTCGGACAACGGGGCGACCATTTCGTCCACCCTTCCCCGCGCCGAGCTCCTCCGCCACGCGCTGGAGAGGCCCCTGTTCCTCGAGCTCCTCAAGGCCTTCGACACCCTGGACCTGCCCGTCCAGGTCTACCGCGACAGCACCATCCTCGTGACCCGCGACAACCCCGTGACAGGCGTCGACATGAAGCTCTCAGGGTTCAGCCGGCGCATTGTCCCCGATATGGCCGCCGACCTGGGCTTCGACCCCAACAAGCTTGTCATCCCCGGCGACCCCGAGGTGCTTCCCGTGGCGCTCCAGGTGATCCGAAAGACCTTCGGCGACCGGGTGAACGCCTTTATCTCCAAGCCCTTCTTCCTCGAAGTGCTCCCCGTCGAGGCAGACAAGGGGACGGCGCTGGCCTACGTGGCCCGCACCCTGGGCATCCCCGCCGCCGACGTCATGGCCATGGGCGACGCGGCCAACGACCTGGGGATGATCCGCTTCGCGGGCTGGGGCGTGGCCATGGCCAACGGCACCGACGAGGTCCGCGCCGCCGCCCGGATCGTGAGCGACGCCACCCACGCCGAAGACGGCGTGGCCGAGATCATTGAGCGCTGGGTTCTTGACGGTCGCGGCCTTCCCGGTACCCCGAAGGCGTGACGCCGCAGGTTCGCTTGAACCGCTTCGAGAACGCTTCTTCATTCGGGTACCCCACCGACTCGGCGACCGCCTTCACCGTCATGGCCGTCTCGCGCAGCAGCGCCTGGGCCTTGGCCATGCGGATGCGCGTCAGGTAGGCCTTCATCCCCACCCCCGTCTCGCGCTGGAACAGCCGCGCGCAGTAGGTCCGCTCCAGCCCCGCATACCGGGCCAGGCTGGCCGCCGTAAGCGAGCGGCTGTACGCGGTTTCCATCAGCGCCACCAGCTCCCTCACGTAGGGGACGGTCACTGTTTTGGGTGGGGCCTCGTTGGCGCGGCTCAGCAGCTCCAGCAAACTGTACAGCCGGCTCTGCAGCCTCAGCGAGTCGGCCTGGCGCCCCTCGCGAGCGTCCTTGAGCAGGACGAGGAGGGCCTGGGCATGGTCGCCGATGGCCGCGGAGTACGCCCCGCCGCGGTTGACCACGGCCTCGGGCGAAAATCCGCACCGGGCGAGGTGATGCGCCACCCGGCGGCCGCCCAGGCCCAGCCACAGGTAGCGCCAGGGGTCGGCGCCGTCGGCCTGGTACCCCATGGTCTGGTCGGGGAGGAACAGGAACGAGTCGCCCACCTCCACCTCCCACGTGGCCGTGGGCGTGAAGACGCGGCCCCGGCCCTTGAGCACCACGTGCCACAGCGCGTGGTGGCGGCGCCCCGTATGCGAATGCCCGGGGCGGCACTGCTGCTCGCCGGCGTACAGCACCTGAAGCTCGCTGTCGGGGTCGATGAGGTTGAAGTACTCCCTCTGGTCGTACATTCCCCAGCAATACAACATTTGAACGGGTCGAGACAACATCCGGCCATCGAGGTCGGGCACGTGGCGGTGTAGCTTAAGGCTTCAAGAGGAGGCACTTATGTCGAAACTGACCTTCATCGGTGCGGGCAGCACCGTTTTCGCCAAGAACATTCTGGGGGACTGCCTGCTGTCCCCCGCGCTCGCCGGGCTGAACATCGCCCTCTACGACATCGACCCCGTGCGCCTTGAGGACTCGCGCCGCATGGTCGAGACCCTCAACCGCAACCTGGCCGGGAGCAAGTCCACGGTGACCGCCCACCTGGGCGTCGCCAACCGGAAGGCCGCCCTCAAGGGCGCCGACTACATCGTGAACGCCATCCAGGTCGGCGGGTACGAGCCTTCCACCGTCATCGACTTCGAAATCCCAAAAAAGTACGGGTTGCGCCAGACCATCGCCGACACCCTGGGCATCGGCGGCGTCTTCAGGTCGCTGAGGACCATCCCGGTGCTGATGGACATTGCCGACGACATCCTCGAGGTCTGCCCCGACGCGTGGTCCCTGAACTACAGCAACCCCATGGCCATGCTGACCATGGCTCTGCTACGGCGGGGCATCAAGACGGTGGGCCTGTGCCACAGCGTCCAGGTGTGCGCCGATCACCTTCTGGCCTCCCTCGACCTCCCCAAGGACAACCTTCAATGGAAGATCGCGGGCATCAACCACATGGCGTGGCTCCTCGAAATCACCCGCGAGGGCAAGGACCTGTACCCCGAGATCAAGCGCCGCGCCGCGGCCAAGAACGCCGCCGCCCTCGCCCCGGGCGGCACCAAACACGGCGACATGGTCCGCTTCGAGATGATGCGCCACTTCGGCTACTACATCACCGAGTCGTCGGAGCACAACTCCGAGTACACCCCGTACTGGATCAAGCAGCGCTACCCCGAGTTCGTCGAGCAGTTCAACATTCCCCTGGACGAGTACCCCCGCCGGTGCCGGGAACAGATTTCGCGCTGGGCCGCCATGCGCGAGGGCCTGCTCAGCGACCACAGCCTCACCCACACCCGCACCCACGAGTACGGCTCGTACATCCTCGAGGCCATGGAGACCGACGTGCCCTACCGCATCGGCGGAAACGTGCTCAACAACGGGCTGATCACCAACCTCCCGGCCCAGGCCGTGGTCGAGGTGGCGTGCCTTGTCGACCGCAACGGCGTGCAACCCACCCACGTGGGCGCCCTGCCTCCCCAGCTGGCGGCGCTCAACCAGACCAACATCAACCCGCAGATCCTTACAGTCGAGGCGGCCTTCAGCCGCAAGCGCGAGGACATTTACCACGCGGCGTACCTCGACCCGCACACCAGCGCCGAGCTGAGCCTCGACGACATCCGCAAGCTGTGCGACGAGCTGATCGAGGCCCACGGGCCCATGATGCCTAAGTTCGAATGAGGAAGGCCCGGACGCCGATCATGATGAGCTGAGCGGCCAGGGCGGCCAGGATGAGGCCCGTGATCTTGCTGAGGATCACGAGGCCTTGCTTCTTGATCAGGCGCTCCAGGTGGGCACTCCCCAAGAGAAAGGAGCCTACCAGGACGATGGCCGCCGCGATAGCGGCCAAAATGGCGATCAGGTCGCCGGGGCCGTGGGACTCGCCGCCCATCACAAGCAGGGCGCCCGTGGTCGCCGGACCCACGGTGACCGGGATGGCCAGGGGGACGACGGCGATGTTGTCGGCAGCGTCGGCGCTCTCGGCCTCGTTGCCCCCTGTGACCAGCTGGATGGCCGTGAGCAGCAGCAGGACGCCCGTGCCGATGCGGAAGGCGTCCAGGGTGATGCCGAACACCTCGAACACGAAGTTCCCAGCCGCGAAGATGACAAGGGCCACGACAAGCACCGCCACCGTCACCTTGATGGCCAACGCCGTGCGCTGCCGCGCCGTGAAGTTGCGCGTCATCGACAGAAAGGTCGACAGCACGAAGAACGGCGTGAGCAGAAAGAAAAACTTGATGAAGGTGCTCAGAAACAGGGCCAGCACGGGATTACGCCCTCCTTTTGATCAGCAGGGCCAGAAACCTGTCCCAGTCGCGCCGTTCGGGTCCCGAAGGCCCCAGGGCCCTGTCGAGGTCGCCTTCGGCCCGGGCCACGTAGCGCTCAACAAGCCTCTCGCTCCCCGCCCAGAGGCCCCGGTCCGCCCATCTGTCGCGCAGGGCCCCGGGGGCCAGCCTCCCCTCGCGCACGTCGTCCAGCTCGCGCCGGGTGAGCCCGGCATCGCGCGTCCACGCCTCGGCAACGGGCCAGGTGTAGATGCCGGCCGTCAGGTCTTCCAAAATGGGCTTGCCCAGGGTTGCGGGGTCCCCTGTCCAGTCGAGAAGGTCGTCCTGAAGCTGAAACGCCATGCCCAGGGCATACCCTGCCCGCCGGAGCGCCACAGCCACCGCCTCGGGACGGCCGCCCTCCCTGGCGCCGACGTACAGGCTCAGCGAGAACAGCAGCGCGGTCTTGCCCATGGTCTTGCGCAGGATGCGCCGGGGGCTCACAGGCAGGCGGAAGCGGTCGTTCCACTGCTGAATTTCGGCGCCCGCCATGACGGTCACCAGGTCGGCCAGGGACCGTGCCGAGGCGGGACCCACGTCGCGGCTGACCGACCGGAACGCGGCGGCGAACAGGAGGTCGCCGTACAGCACGGCCTTCTGCGGACCCAGACGCTGATGCAGGGCGGGCTCGCCCCGGCGCAGGGCAGCCTGGTCGACGATGTCGTCGTGGACCAGGGTGGCCAGGTGAAGCAGCTCGACGGCGGCGGCGGCCGACTCGACGGCCTCAAGGCGCTCGCCTTCGACGACTCCCGAGGCCAGAAGAATGAGTCCCGCGCGCAGCGATTTCCCCTGGCGCCTGACCAGGGGCGACAGCTCGTCCCTCAGGTCGGCTGGAAGCGAGTCCGCCTGGGCCAGCAGGCGTTCTTTGACCCGGTCAAGACCGTCGCGGACCCGAGGAAAGGAGGACCAGAAGGCGGACATGCTTGCCTTATTTTCGGCGGGGCTCACCCACGTACCAGTAGGTCTTCTTGGCCAGGGCCGTGCCGTTCCACCAGCGGTGCAGCCAGGGCATGATCCACGCGTCGAGGCCCAGCACCCGGCCCGCGCCGCCCAGCACCGTCACCGACGCCAGGATCATCCACGCGGTGTTCCATGTGAAATACCCCGCCAAGGTGAAGTTGAGGCACAGCACCAGCGAGGCCACGCCGGCGATCCACGTGAAGGTTCCGCCCAGCAGCGCCAGGGCGATCGCGCCCTCCATGGTCACGACCCCGTACTGAAGCACGACGTAGTTGACCTGGCTGATGAAGGTATCCATGAACCATCGCATCCACTGGACCAGAAAGAAGTCGGGTGGGAGGATGGGGTTGCCCATGGACTTGAGCAGGTCGATGGCCTGCCCGGCTCCTGCGGCAGCGCCTGTAGCCGCGGCCGCAGTGGCTGCGGCGGTGGCGTCAGAGGCGCCGGCGGCGGCGGCACCGGCCGCCCCCGCTGCGGGGGCCGCAGTTGTGGCGGCCGTAGCGGCGTCCACGGCCCAGCCGGCCTGGTGAACCCCGGGGCTGAACATCCAGGCGCTCACCGGTCCCTTCGACGGGTCGAGCCAGCCCTTGAACACCTTCTCAAGCACCTCGACCACCCAGATGGCCCCCAGGCCCACGCGGATGGGCAGCAGCCAGTACGTGGGGGTCTTGTTGGCGGCCTGGTTGCCGATCTGGCTGCGCCCGGCCTTTACCTGGAAGAAGTGGTGCTGGGCGTACTCCCAGCACGCGTTGACCCCGGCGACGCTCCATAGGTAGTGGAAGTTCACAAGGTGCTTCATGGCCATGGCGGTGAAGCCCGTGAGGACCAACCCCATCACGTTGGCGACGGCGAACTTGCTTCCCACCGAAACCAGGAACCCGTGGTAGTTCGACCGGAACGCCTTCTTGGTCTCGCCCTTGATGTCGGCGGCGATGTTGTGGGCGGCGCACTCGGCGGTCTGAAGCGCGGTCTCGACGACCTGCGGCAGGGTGCGGTTCTTCTCGACATGCCAGGCGACGTCGCCCACGATGTAAACGTTGTCGAAATCCACTGACTGCATGAAATCGTTCGACCGCAGGCGGCTGCGCTTCAGGATGTTGAACTTGAGGTTGGTCTCTTCCTCGGTGAGGGACGAGCGGCCGTGCTCCTTCCCGCCGGTGAAGTCCAGGGCGCCGGCGAAGGCGCAGCCCCGGACGCCGCAGGTCCAGATCAGCGTGTCGGTGGCGATGACGCCCCCGCCCTTGACCGTGATGCCCTCGGGGCGCACCTCGGTGATGGGCGTATCCAGGCGGACCACGGCGCCCTTCTTGGCGAGGAACTTCATAGTGTTCTGGCGCAGTTTCTTGGGGAGGACGGGGAGGATCTCGGTCATGGCCTCGACGAGCACGATGGAGACCTCGGCCTCGTCGATGCCGTACCTAACACACAGCGTCTTCTTCCACTCAAGCAGCTCGCCGAGCATCTCCATGCCCGTGAACCCCGCACCCGCCACCACGAACGTCAGGTTGCGGCGGCGCAGGGCGTCGTTGGGCTCGCGGCTGGCCTTGAGGAACTGGTCCTCGATGTGCCTGCGAAGCAGCACCGCGTCGTCGTAGCTCCAAAGGCTGAAGGAGTGTTCCTTGGCGCCGGTGATCCCGAAGTACTCGGGTTCGGCACCGGGCCCGAGGACAAGGTAGTCGTAGCCGTACTCGCCTTCCTTGCCTACCAGCACCTTGTCGGTGAAGCGGATGCTGGCGATGGTCTCGATCCTCACCTGCACCCGGGTGCCGCCGAAGATCTTTTCAAGGCTCACCTGCACGCTTTCGGGCTCGGCGCGGCCGCCGGCCACCTCGTGCAGCTCTGTCATCAGGGTGTGGAAGGGGTTGCGGTCGAAGAGGGTGATCTCGACGTCTTTGTCCTTCTTGAAAATCTTGTGAAGCGTCTTGGCGGCGGCGACCCCGCCGTACCCAGCCCCCAAGATTGCGATCTTCTTCATGGTAGCTCCTTCACTCAAGGCAACAAGATTGAACCAAGCTTAACACTAACGTTCGACGAAGCTAACCCGTACCTGCTTGATCAGTCCGTCGCCTTCGCTTTCGGTGTGGATGTCGTCCATGTCGCTCAAGGCGGTGTGGATCAGGCGCCTCTCGAAGGGGTTCATCGGCTCCAGGAGCTTGCTCGTTCGGGTCCGGCGCACCTGCTGGGCGGTCTTGACCGCCAGTTGCACCAGGTGCTCTTCGCGGCGGTTGCGGTAGTTCTCGCTGTCGAGCACGACCTTGACCGAGGTGTGGTCCTGCTCGGCCAGGTTCCCGGCAAACACGTTCACCAGGATCTGCAGGGCGTCGAGGTTCTTGCCGTGCTTGCCGATCAGCAGGTTGGCGTCGGGGCTGCTCAGGTCGAGGAAGAGCTTGGAGCCCTCGCGGCCCGAAACGGCAACCCGGCCCGCGAAGCCCATCTTTCGCACGACGGTCTCGACGAAGACGCAGAGTTTCTTCTCGAGTTCGGGGTCGGCCTCGTAGGGCTGCTCGGCCTCGCCCTCCTCTTCCTCGACGTGGATGCGGATCTTGACCTTGCCCTTGGTGAACAGGCCCTTCTTGGACTCTTCGGTGACCTCGACGTCAAACTCGTTCTCGTCGAGGCCTAGCTCAGCCATGGCCCTGGCAATGGCTTCCTGTTCGGTCTTTCCTTCAAATTCGCGGATCATGGTCGTACCTCACTTCGAAAGTTTCTTTCCGTTCTTCTTGGGGGCCAGCTTCAGGTTGGGGTTTCCGGTCTTGGCGGGAAGCTTCTTGAAGTGGGTGTTGATGTACCACTGCTGCACCACCGTCAGGATGTTCTGAACGCACCAGTAGACCATGAGGCCCGAGGGCATCTCGTAGAGCATGAAGAAGAAGATGAACGGGAGCCCGAAGGTCATCACCTTCATCTGGGTGTTCATGCCCCCGGTGGGCTGGCTGAGCGACGAGGTCCACATTTGGGTGCCGACCATGATCAGCGGGAGGATGCGCAGGTCGGTCCAGTTGACCAGGGGAAGGGGGAAGCCCCAGTGGAACACCGAGTCCGGGAGCGAGAGGTCGGGGATCCAGCCGGGGATGAACATGGCGCCGCGAAGGTCGAACTGGGTGTTGAACAGCGAGTACAGCGCGAAGAACACGGGGATCTGCAGCACCATGGGCAGGCAGCCGCCCAGGGGGTTGACGCCCTCCTTCTGGTACAGGCCCATGGTCTGCTCGTTGAGCTTCTTGGGGTCGTCCTTGTACTTGGCCTGGAGCTCCTTGAGCTTGGGCTGAAGCGACTGCATGGCGGCGTTGGCCCTGTAGCTCTTGGCCGTCAGCGGCCAGGTGGCCAGCTTGATCAAGATGGTGAGGACGATGATGGCCACGCCCCAGTTCTGGAAGTGGAACACCGTGCCCGTGAAGGCGACAAACCCCTGGAGCAGCCACTTGAGGATGACTTCAAGCCAGCCCAGCAGGAAGTTGTCCTCCATGGCGCGCTCGAGCTTCAAGCCGCTCAGCTTGAATCCGTTGTCCGACGAGTCATCGTACTTCTTGAGCGCGGTCTCTTCCTTGGGTCCGACGTAGAAGTAGAAGGTGTCCACCGTGGACGAGCTCTTGAGGACGGGCCTGGTGAACGCCAGACGGCTGACCTCGGTGTCTCCGGCCCGGGGTTTGTTTGAGAACACAGTTTCGTAGGCCGTGCTGTCGGGGATGCCGATGACCGTGAAGTACTTGCCCACGATGGCGGCCCACTTGAGCGACGCGTCGGTGGTCTTGGTCTCAAGGTGCAGCCCGTCTTCCTGGCGGTCGGTGCCCGTGAACTTGTAGTACTTGCGGTACTCCTGGGCACCGTCGAGCTTCTTGAAGTGGGGTCCGATTTGGGGACCAAAAGTCAGAGTGTAGGCGGCGGCGTCTTGGCTGAGCACGGGCAGCGACCCGTCGGCCGACGATACCCCGACTTCAAGCTTGATCAGGTAGCCGTCGGGCTCGAGGGTGTACGTCTTGGTCAGGGTGAACAGATTGCCGTTCTTGTCGACGAAGGGCCGGGTGAACTTCCAGCCCAGGGGTCCCGTCTGGCTCACGGCGAAGGGAACCGCAAGCGGCTCGCCGTCGAAGGCGCCGAAGTTGGTCTCGAACGCCGAACCGGCCCCCCACTGTCCGTTCACCATCTGCACGGGCTTGCCGTTCTCGAGGTGCTTCTTGAGCTCGATCGAGGTCGCCACAGCTCCCTGGTTGCTGAGCACCACGCGGATGAAGCTGTTCTCCACCGTCACCGACCGGGCCGGAATATCGACCGCAGCGGCCTGGAGAGCCTTGTCGCCAGAAACCGGCGCCGTGGCCGAAGGCGTCGGGGCGCCCGGCACGGGAGCCTCGGCGGGGGCCGCCTCGGGCGCGGCGGCCGCGGTTTGCGCCGGCGCGGGCTTGGACGGCCAGAAAACGTTCTGCAACACGAAGCTGCCGGATACGACGACCACCGAAAGAATGATCGCCAAAAGGGTTCGCTTGTCCATGGACTCTCCTAGGGCACGGGATCGTAACCCCCCGGATGGCCAGGGTGGCACCGGAGGATGCGTTTTACAGTCATGACGGTGCCCTTGAAGGCGCCGTACTTCTTGACCGCTTCCAGGCCGTAGAGGGAACAGCTCGGTGTGTAGCGGCAGGATGGGGGAAACAGGGACGAGAAGCCGTAGCGGTAGACATTAATCAGAAAGCGGAGGAAGAGACCCAGGAACCATCCCCAGAAGCCCGGCGCGGGCGACGAGCTGGAGGAACTGCTTTTCCCTGTCCCGGTACCCGAAGGCGCCGGGGTAGACGAGGAAAACCAGATCATAGCCCGGTTGGATCCTGTGCTTGTGCAGGCGGAATATTTCCCTAACCTGACGTTTCGCGCGGTTTCTTTCAACGGCATTCCCGAATTTCTTGGATAAGGTGACGCCCAACCGGAGTCGGCGATTCAACTCGTCCAAGGAATTCGAAAGAACGGCGAGTTTCGCCCCCTGACAGCCGTGCTTCAGGGGGGAGCCGAAAACCCGCCGGAATTCGTCGCCTTTTTTGAGGCGTTCGCCCTTAGAAAGGCTTCTTCTCATCGGAAATGCTGAGCTTCTTGCGGCCTTTCTGGCGGCGGCGGGCGAGGACGGCCCTGCCTCCGCGGGTGGCCATCCGGGCGCGGAACCCGAAGGTCCTCACGCGCTTGGTACGACTCGGTTGATAGGTTCTTTTCATGTTCAACCCTCCTTCAAAAAATTGTCGGGATGACTGGATTTGAACCAGCGACCCTCACGTCCCGAACGTGATGCGCTACCCCTGCGCTACATCCCGATAAGTAGACAGGTTGAGAGCATACTGGAAACCTCGGCCTTTGACTAGACCGATTTTTCTCCGGCCCCGGTTTTTTTCCGGATCATGTCTTCGAGCTCGGCGACCAGATCCGCCAACTGCGCCTTGTCGTCGTCGGAAAGTTCGGCCTTCACGGGGTCTGGCATCACCACAGTGGGCCTCTCGACCGCTTCGCCCGGGCGCGTAAGCCTGAACTGCAGAGTCTGGATTGCCAAGGTTGGAAAACTCGACTTCAACCGCTCTACGATCTCGCCCTGGTGCCACTGGAGCAGCTGGAGCCACGCCGGGTGGTCGGCCTCGATGGTGAGCGCGCCGCCGGCCAGCGCCGAGATCCGGCAGTGCGCCCCGGGGTGGCGCTTGTGCAGCCCCGGGATGGACGCCAGCAGCTCGTTCCAGCGGTTGACCACGGGGATGAGCTCACGCACGGCCGCAGGGGCGCGCCCCTGGAGCAGGGTTTCAAGGTAGCGTTGGCGCCTGTCGCTTTCCATGGGGCCATCCTACGCCGTGCAGCGCCCGCCGTCCACCCGCAGCCTCAGGGGCTCGCGGCCGGCCAGCAGGTCCAGCGGCTGTTCGGGGAGGAAGGTGAAGAACGCCTGGTCGAAGTCGGGGAGGTGGGCCAGCACCCGGCGGCGGCGTTCGCCGTCGAGCTCGAGCAGCACGTCGTCGAGGAGGAGCAGCGGCCGGCGCCCCGTCTTTTCAAGCGACAGGGTGGCCTGGGCGATGCGCAGCAGCAGCGACAGCAGCCTCACCTGCCCCGTGGACGCGTGTTCGGCGAAGTTGCGGCCGTCGAGGTGGAAGGTGAACCTGTCGCGGTGGGGCCCCGTCCCGGTGAAGCCCAGGCGCGCGTCCTGGTCCCGGGTTTCGGCCAGCCGCCGGGCGACCCCTTCGATGTCGCCCTCTTTCCACGAGGCTTGGTGGCGCAGGCGGCAGTCGCCGGTCAGTCCCGAAATCTCGGTGAACAGGCGGCTGAACAGGGGGTTGAAGGTTTCGACGGCCTGGGCGCGAAGACGCGTGATCTCAAGCCCTGCCGAAGCGAGCTGCTGCTCGTAGACCTCCATGGCCAGGGCGTCATGGCTTTGCAGCAGCAGGGCGTTGCGGATTTTCAGGATCTTGCGGTAGTGGCGAAGGGTGTCGATGTAAATCACGTCGAACAGTGACAGCGTCTGGTCGAAGAAGTAGCGCTGGTACTCCGGTCCACCCGAAACGAACTGGTAGTCCTCGTGGGTGAAGGCCACGCAGGGCAGGTGGCGCACCAGCTCCTTGCGGTCGCGCACAGGCTCGCCGTTGAGGATGATCTCCTTGCGCAGCGGCGTCAGCTTGATCGAAACGTCGGTGACGGCCGCGTCGAACGTGCCCCTGCCCCGGGCCGAAAACTCGTGGGTGCCGTGCCGGCACAGCTTTTTTTCGTTCTTAGTCCGGAACGACGAGCCGTAACAAAGCAGGTAGATCCCCTCGAGAAAGTTCGTCTTGCCCTGGCCGTTGGCGCCCGTGAGCACCACCTCGCGGGTGGCGCCCAGCTCGACCGGCTCTTCGGACCAGTTGCGGAACTGATAGAACCTGACCTGCTCGAAGCCCACCGGCCGCCCCCCGCTGCGGCTCTTAGTCCATCTGCATGGGCATGACGATGTGGAAGTAGTCCTTCCTGGGGTCGGTGCGCAGGGTCATCGCCTTCTTGGGGTCAGTAAACTCGAGGGTGATTCTGTCGCCCGCCAAAACCCGCAGCGGGTCGGTGAGGAACACGTAGTTGAGCGCCATGGTCGTCAGCGGTCCCTGGTATTCGCAGGCGATCTCTTCCTTGGCCATACCCATCTCGCTTTCCTCGGTGTTCACCATGAGGTTGCCTTCGGAAACCGTGAGGTAGATGCGCTTGGCCTTCTGTTCGGCCAGTAGCGAAACGCGCTTGAGAGCCTCGATGAACTCGTCCTTCTTGAGCCCGATGGTGAACGACTGGCTCTCGGGGATGACTCGCGAGTAGTTGGGAAACTGCCCCTCGATGAGATTGGAGTGGATCTTCTGGTTGTCAAACTGCACGTAAAGCTGCTTGTCGCTGATGGCCAGGTTCATCGTCCCCTGGCCCGAGGCCAGCTTCTTGATGAGGTTGAGCGCCTTGGGCGGGATGATGATGCCGGCGAACTCGGGGACGTTTTCGACTTTCTTTTCGATGTACGAAAGCCGGCGTCCGTCGGTGGCCACCATGACCACCGTGTCTTCCTTGCGTTCCAGGTAGACGCCGTTCATGTAGTAGCGCGTCTCGTCGTCGCTCACCGAAAAAATCGTCTGGCCTATCATCTCGAGCACGTCGGCCTGGGGAAGGGCGAACCAGGTCAGGTTGTCGCCGTCGCGGATCTCGGGGAACTTGTCGCTCGAGATGCTCTTGAGCTGAAAGTCGATGGAGGTGCCCACGGGCTTGATGGTCAGCTTGCCGTCCCTGACTTCAAACTCGATTTCCCGGTCGGGGAGGGAGCGGAGGATGCCCAGCAGTTTTTCACAGAAGACTGTGGTTATGCCGTTGACGCTGGCCGAGACAGGAATCCGCGTCTCGAAGGCTACCTTCAAGTCCGTGGCCTTGATCGTCAAGAACCCGTCGTGGACCTCAAGAAGCACGTTGCTCAGGATGGACATCGCGTTCTTGACCGAGATGATCTCCTGGGCAATGGACACTTCTTTCAGAAGGACATTCCTTTCCGAGATGAATTTCATGGGAATCTCTCCTCTCTTCTCTTACTAGTAATAAATTCAGTAGCTGTTGTTGTAGGGAGCGCGGAAATGTGGATACCACGGCAAACCCTGCCGGAGCAACCCTTTGCCACCCCATGCCCCTGTGGAGAAGAAACCAAATCTTTTCCACAAGCCCACAGGAGCGAGGAGTTATCCCGGCTTTTCCACAGAAATATAACAGACAAGGCCGAAGTTAGGCTACGGGAATCAGGAGCCGGCGCGGTCCCGGACGGTGCGGATGAGGTTCTGAATCTTGATCTCGAAGCTGGGCTCGGTCCTCATCTTGTCTTCGATCTTCTGGACGGCGTGCATGACCGTGGTGTGGTCGCGGCCTCCGAACTCCATGCCCACCTCGGTGGTCGAGTATTCGGTCAGCTCCCGGATGAGGAACATGGCGATTTGCCGGGGGAGAGTGATGGCCTGGGTGCGTTTTTTGCCCTTGAGGTCGGCGATGCTCAGGTTGTGGGCCTCGGCGACCACCCGCTGGACCAGGTCGATGGCGATGTTCTGCTGGGCGGGTCCCGCAAACACTGATTTCAGCTGCTCCTGTGCCACTTCGAGCGTGATTTCGCGGTTGAGCAGCTCGCCGTAGGCCCAGATCTTATTGAGGGCGGCCTCCAGGTCGCGGATGTTGGTGCTCACGTTCTTGGCCACCAGTTCGACCACGGCGTCCGAAAGCCTGATCCCCTTGGACTCCATCTTGGTCCGCAGGATGACCAGGCGCGTTTCCCAGGTGGGAAGCTGGAGGTCGGCGATGATGCCCCGGGTCAGGCGGCTCAGCAGTCGCTCGGCGAAGGCCTTGAGCTCTTGGGGCGGCCTGTCGGAGGTGAACACGATCTGCTTCTTGGCCTCGTACAAGGCGTTGAAGGTGTTGAACAGCTCTTCCTGGGTTTCTTTCTTGTTCTGGAAGTCGTGGATATCGTCGATGAGCAGCACGTCGACGTTGCGGTACTTGTTCTTGAAGCTGTTCTGCGTGCGGTCCTTGATGGCGGTGAGGAACTCGTTCACGAAGCTTTCGGCCGGCACGTAGGTGACCTGAACCTTGTCGTTGTTCTTGTGGATGGCGTTTCCCAGGGCCTGGATGAGGTGGGTCTTGCCCAGGCCGACCCCGCCGTACAGGAAGAAGGGGTTGTAGGCGTTGCCGGGGTCCTTGCTGATCGACACCGCGCAGCTGTAGGCGAACTCGTTGTTCTTTCCCACCACGTAGTTTTCAAGGGTGTAGTCGGGGTTGAGCTGGGCGTGGGCCTTGCGCGGTGCGGGCTTGGTCTTGGGGGCGTCGACAACCGCGTCCCGGGCGGGTTCGGCGGCCTTGGCCTTCACGGGTGCCTCGGCTTTGCGCAGCGAAAAATCAAACTCGATCTTCTGTCCGGTGAGCTCGATGAGCTTTTCTTCGAGCACCTTGAGGTACTTTCCCTTGAGCTGTTCCCGGAAGAACGCCGACGGCACCGACAGGGTAATGCGGTTGCCCGCGGAGCCCTCGAACTTGAGGCTGCTGAATACGAAGGAGAATTCCGCCTCGTCCATGTCGGTTTTGAGCTGAGAAAGGGTTTCGTTCCAGAAATCCTGCAGGTTCATCGGCGGCCTCGGAACGATCTTAACAAGTTATCCACAGATGGGGTAGGAGGAATTCGGCCCGGCGCCACCGAAAACTGCAAATTCTTGCTTAACGGAAATTTGCCATCCTTTCTAAGGATTTATTCTAAGTTATTGTTCGACAAAGAAATATTCTGTTAAGATATTTTAAATTCGTTAAAACCCTGTGGATATTCAAGATACAGGGCAGTTTTCCACCGGTCCGCGGCGTTTTTCCGGAAGTTCGCCGGATTCTTCCACATTTTATCCACAGGCGGAGCCGCCGGGCCATCGGCAGGAAAGGCGCGAATCTTTACTTTTTCCCCCCAAACCTTTACACTCGCGGGACCTATGAATGAAGACTACTCCGCCGATCAGATCCAGGTCCTGAAGGGACTGGAGGCAGTCCGGCTCCGGCCCGGCATGTACATCGGGTCTACCGGTCCCGACGGGCTCCACCACCTGGTGTACGAGATCGTTGACAACTCGATCGACGAGGCGCTGGCCGGCTACTGCACCGAAGTGAAGGTGACCATCGAGCAGGGCGACGTGATCCGTGTCGACGACAACGGCCGCGGCATCCCTGTCGATATCCATCCAGAGGAGGGAATCAGCGCCCTCGAGGTGGTTCTGACCAAGCTCCACGCCGGCGGAAAGTTCGACAAGAACTCGTACAAGGTCTCCGGCGGACTCCACGGCGTAGGCTCGTCGGTGGTCAACGCTCTCTCGACGTGGTTTGAAGCTACAGTCGAGCGCCAGGGCCACGTGTGGTTCCAGCGTTTCCTGATCGGCGACCCCGTGGCGCCGGCCAAGGCCATCGGCGACTCCGACAAGACGGGAACCTCGATCCGCTTCAAGGCCGACCCGGACATCTTCACCGAGGGAACCGCCTACGTCTTCGACATTCTTGCCCGGCGGCTGCGGGAACTTGCCTTCCTCAACAAGGGCATCCGCATCCAGCTCGTTGACCAGCGCGAAACTCCCGCCAAGGAGCACGACTTCTACTTCGAGGGCGGCGTCAAGTCGTTCGTCGAGTACCTGAACACCAACAAGAACAAGCTCCACGAGGAAGTGATCTACTTCGAGAAGGAGCGCGACGGAGTGGTCGTCGAAATCGCCCTTGAGTGGAACGACACCTACGTCGAGAACATCTTCTCGTTCGCCAACAACATTAACACCCGCGAGGGCGGCACCCACCTCATCGGCCTCAAGTCGGCGCTCACCCGGACGGTGAACGTGTTCCTCAACGAGAGCAAGTTCGCCAAGAAGATGCCCGAGCCGCTTTCCGGCGAGGACGCCCGGGAAGGCCTGACGGCCGTCGTGTCGGTCAAGGTGCCCAATCCGCAGTTCGAGGGCCAGACCAAGGGCAAGCTCGGCAACAGCGAGGTCAAAGGCATCGTGGAGCAGGTGGTCAACGACGGCCTGCAGGAATACCTCGAAAAGCACCCCAAAGAGACCGAAAAGATCCTTGAAAAGTGCGTTTTGGCCGCCACGGCCCGGGTCGCGGCCCGGAAGGCGCGCGAAAACGCCAGGCGCAAGAACCCGTTCGAGTCCAACGGGCTCCCCGGAAAGCTTGCCGACTGCCAGGAACGCGACCCTGCCAAGTGCGAGGTCTACATCGTCGAGGGCGACTCCGCCGGCGGTTCTGCCAAGATGGGCCGCGACCGAGCCACCCAGGCCATCCTCCCTCTGTGGGGCAAGATGCTGAACGTCGAGAAGACGAGCCCCGACAAGGTCGTCTCCAACGAGAAGCTCCTCCCCGTCATCCAGACCCTGGGCACCGGGGTGGCCGACTCCTTCGACCTCGAGAAGCTGCGCTACCACAAGGTCATCATCATGGCCGATGCCGACGTCGACGGGTCGCACATCCGCACCCTCCTGTTGACCTTCTTCTTCCGCTACATGAAGGACCTTGTCGAAGCCGGCCACATCTACATCGCCATGCCCCCGCTCTATAAGCTGAGCTTTGCCAAGCAGGTCCACTACGCCTACGATGAGGCCGACCGCGAAAAGATCCTGGCCGAGTTCAACGTCGCCGCCGACAAGGTCAGCATGCAGCGCTACAAGGGTCTCGGCGAAATGAACCCCGAGCAGCTTTGGGAAACCACGATGAACCCCATGACCCGCAACATCATCCAGGTCAAACTCGAGGACGCCGTCCAAGCCGACTCCATCTTTACCATTCTGATGGGCGACCTGGTTCCCCCGCGGCGCAAGTTCATCGAGGACAACGCTTTGTCCGTCGCCAACCTCGACATCTAACAGGAGTTTTCCCGTGTCAGATCCCACGACTCCCGCTCCCACGGGCAGAATCATTCCGATCAGCATCGAGCAGGAGGTCAAGACTTCCTACTTGAACTACGCGATGTCGGTCATCGTCAGCCGCGCGCTTCCCGACGTCCGCGACGGGCTCAAGCCCGTCCACCGGCGAATCCTCTACGCCATGCACGAAATGGGCCTGCGCGCCGGGTCGGGATACAAGAAGTCGGGCCGCATCGTGGGCGACGTGCTGGGCAAGTACCACCCCCACGGCGACCAGTCCATCTACGACGCCCTGGTCCGCCTGGCCCAGGAATTCTCGATGCGCTACACAGTCGTCAGGGGCCAGGGCAACTTCGGCTCCGTCGACGGCGACCCGCCCGCGGCCATGCGGTACACCGAAGCGCGCATGAGCCGCATCACCGAAGAGATGCTCAGGGACATCGACAAGAACACAGTCGATTTCGGCCCCAACTACGACGACAGCCTCACCGAACCCCTTGTCCTCCCGACGGCGTTCCCCTTCCTCCTGGCCAACGGCTCCAGCGGCATCGCGGTCGGCATGGCCACCAACATGCCCCCCCACAACCTGCGCGAGATCTGCGCGGCGCTTATGGCCACCATCGACAACCCCGAAATCACCATCGACGAGCTGATGCTCCACATGAAGGGCCCCGACTTTCCCACCGCGGCCATCATTTACGGGCGTTACGGCATCTACCAGGCGTTCAAGACAGGCAAGGGCCAGGTCATGGTCCGCTCGCGGTACGAAATCGAGACCTCGCGCACGGGCAAGGAATCGATGATCGTGAGCGAGCTGCCCTACCAGGTGAACAAGGCCATGCTCATCGAGCACATCGCCGAGCTTGTCCACGACAAGAAGATCGACGGCATCAGCGACCTTCGCGACGAGTCGGACCGCAAGGGCATCCGCATGGTCATCGAGATCAAGAAGGGCTTCGACCCCCAGGTCATCCTCAACTTCCTGTTCACCCACACCAACCTTCAGGCCAGCTTCAACATCAACAACCTGGCGCTGGTTAACGGCAGGCCCGAGACCCTCAACCTGAAACAGATGCTCGTGGCCTTCATTGCCCACCGCAAGGAAGTCATCACCCGCCGGTCGATCTTCGACCTCGACGCGGCCCGCAAGCGCGAACACATCCTGCTGGGCCTCAAGATCGCCCTCGACAACATCGACGAGGTCATCCGCATCATCAAGGAGAGCTCCAGCGTTTCCGACGCCAAGGACAACCTGATGGCCCGCTTCTCGTTCAGCGAGATCCAGGCCCAGGCCATCCTCGACATGCGCCTTCAGAAGCTTACCAGCCTCGAAACCCAGAAGATCATCGACGAATTGAACGAGGTTTTGGCCCTGATCGCGTATCTGGAAGACCTCTTGGCCCACGAGGAGAAGCTCTACGGGGTGATCAAGGACGAGACCAAAGAGCTTTCTGACAAGTACGGGGACGACAGGAAGACCGAGATCCTCGACCAGGAACTCGAGAACGTGGACCTGGAAGACTTGATTCAGGAAGAAGACATGGTGGTGCTGATCTCCACCGAAGGATACGTCAAGCGCGTTCCTTTGAACGCGTACCGAAATCAAGGGCGCGGCGGCAAGGGGTCGAACTCCGCGAACCTGAAGGATGAAGACATCGTGCAGGACATCCATGTGGCCAACACCCACGAACACTTCCTCATCGTTTCCAACCTCGGCAACGCGTACTGGGTGAAGACCTACGAGTTCCCCGAGGGTTCAAGGACGAGCCGGGGCAAGCACATCCGCTCGGTTCTTGAGATGGTCGAGGGCGAGGTCATCAAGGCCGTCGTGCCCCTCAAGGAATTCCGCCAAGACGAGTACATCGTCATGGTCACCTCCAAGGGCCTGGTCATCCGCATCGCCACCCACGACTTCCGCAACGCCAAGAAGCGCGGCATCAACGGCATCACGCTGCGTGACGGCGACACCCTGGTCACCGCCACCCACACCACGGGCACCAACGAGCTGATGATCCTGACTAAGAACGGCTACGGCCTTCGCTTCGGCGAGGACCAGATCCGGGCCACGGGACGAAACGCCCAGGGCGTGCGCGGCATCAGCCTGCGCGACGAAAGCGACGAGGTGGCCGGTATTCTGACCATCCGGGCCGAGGAACAGGTGCTGATGATCACCGATCGGGGCTTTGGGAAGCGCCTGGACTACGACACTCTGATTCCCCACGGCCGCGGCACCATGGGCCAGATCTGCTACAAGGACAACGAAAAGACAGGCAAGCTTGTGGGTGCCATCGCGGTAAGCCCCGAGTACGACATCGTGTGCATCACCCGCCAGGGCAAAACCCTCAAGTGCAACACCCAGGAGGTTTCCGAGCAGGGCCGGACCGCCATGGGGGTCCGCATCCTGGGGATCGCCGACGACGACGCCGTGGTGGGAATCGCCAGAGCGCTCAAGGAAGAGGAGCAGCCCGAACTCGCCTTTGAGTGAAATGTTCCACGTGAAACAAAAAAGCCGGCCCGAGAGCCGGCTTTTTTATACCCTGAGGGTGGCTGCTTCCCAGGCTTTTTCCACCTGGGAGATGTAGGCCGCCTTGAGGGTCGCGTCAAGGAACGACGCCTGGAAGCCGTTGATGACGAGCTGCTTGATCTCGTCCATTGTAAATTTCAGCTTGGTGTGCAGCTGCCAGAACTCGTCGATGATGGTGCAGTCGAAAAAGGTCGGGTCGTCGGTGTTGATGACCACCAGCACCCCTTGGTCGTAAAGCGGGCGGACCGGGTGGTCTTCGGCGCGGGTCACGTACTTTTCGGTGATCAGGTTGCTGGTGAGGCAAATCTCGACGGGAATCTGCTTTTCGGCAAGGTATTTCACAAGTTTGGGGTCTTGGACGGCCGAAAGCCCGTGGCCGATGCGTTCCACCTTGAGGGTCCGCAGCGCATCCCAAATGGACTCGGGCCCCACAACCTCGCCGGCGTGGGCCACCACGTGGAGCCCGCGGCTCTTGGCGATCCGGAACACTTCTCCGAACAGTTTGGCCGGGCCCTTCTCCTCGTCCCCCCCAAGCCCCACGCCGATCACCATGGGTGTGCGGTGGGCCAGCGTCAGGTCAAGGTTGGTCTGGGCGTTCTCGACCCCGAAGGTGCGCGAGACATCGACGATGAGCTTGATGGTCAGGTGGTCGCGCTTTTCGATGGCGTCGATGGACTTCTGGATGACTGTAAGCATCTCGGAGAAGTCCAGACCCTTCTTCATGAACATCGAGGGGGCGAAGAACAGTTCGCAGTAGACGATGTTGTTGTCCCTCAGATACGAGGCCACGTCTTCGAACATGATGGCGAGGTCCGAGGTCTTGTCGATGAGCCCCTGAACGAACAGGAACGAGGTGATAAAGTCCTTCAGGTTGTGGTACGAAAACAGTTTGTCCACGTTGACCGGGTTGGCCTTGTTGTCGGGTCGGCGCTCGAGAAAGGCCTGCACAGTCTTGCGGCTGATCGTGGCCTCCGCGTGAAGGTGGATCTCGGCCTTGGGGATCTTCCGCAGAAAACTGTAGAATTCATCTTTCTTCATAGGCCGATCACCTCGTGGACCCCAGATACGTTTTAGACATTTATCGGCAAGGAAAACAGTAAACTATAGTCTAATCCAATTCGCGCGGATGACAACCCAGGGGCGTTCCGCTATACTTCGGCCATGGGAACCATCATTGTTTTCGCCAACCAGAAGGGCGGCGTGGGAAAAACCACCACGGCGGCAAGCCTGGGAGCCTTCATTGCCCAGAAGGGCAAAAAGGTGCTTTTGGTGGACTTTGACCCCCAAGGCAACCTTTCTAGCACCCTGGGCTCGGACCCCGCCAAGCCCGGCATCTACGAGGTCATTACAGGCAAGGTCGCCGTCGAAGCCGCCATCCAGGGCACCTCGGAGCCTTCGCTGCAGCTCTTGGCCAGCAACATCCACCTTTCGGGGGCCGCCGTCGAGCTCATCAGCGTTCCTGAGCGCGAATTCTACCTCCGCAAGGTGCTCGAACCCCTCAAACCGCGCTACGACTACATCTTCATCGACAGCCCGCCGTCCTTGGACCTGATCACCATCAACGGCCTCACCGCCGCCGACAAGGTCTTCATCCCCCTGCAGTGCGAGTACTTCGCCATGGAGGGCCTCTCGCAGCTTGTGAAGACCATACAGGCCGTGCAGAAGGCGCTGAACCGCACCCTCGAGATCGGCGGCATTATCCTCACCATGTACGACAGCCGGACCAACCTGGCCCAGGACGTGGCCAAGGAAGCCGTCAAGTATTTCAAGGACAAGGTGTTTCGCACCATCATTCCGCGCAACGTCCACTTGGGCGAGGCTCCCTCCCACGGGCTGACCATCAACAAATACAGGCCGGGCTCGCCCGGCGCCCGCGCGTACGAAAAACTCGCCGACGAGGTGCTGAGCCGTGTCTAAGGGCCTGGGCCGGGGTTTCGGCGCCCTTTTGCCGGGGGAAGACTCGTTTTCGGTGCCCGACGCGGCCGCAGGCGACACCGTCAAGATCGTCCCACTGACCGCCGTCGAGCCCAACCCCGACCAGCCGCGCAAGGAGTTTGACCGCGCGCAGCTCGAGGAGCTGGCGCAGTCCATCCAGGAGCAGGGCGTGCTTCAGCCGCTGCTTGTCGAGAGCTGGGCCTCGGGGTACCGCATCGTCGCCGGCGAACGCCGCTGGCGGGCCGCCCAGATCGCGGGCCTTGCCGAGATTCCTGTCCTGGTGCGCTCGTTCACCGAAGAGTCGCGGATGGAGATCGCCCTCATCGAGAATATCCAGAGGACCGACCTCAAGCCCATGGAGGAGGCCCGGGCCTACCGCAACCTCATGGACTCGTTCAACCTCACCCAGGAGGACGTGGCCAAGAAGGTGGGCAAGCAGCGCTCCACCGTCGCCAACGCGCTGCGTCTGCTCAGGCTTCCCGACGAGATGCAGGTCGCCCTCGACCAAGGCAGCCTTACTGCGGGGCACGCCCGGGCCATCCTGTCGGTAACCCTGCCCGAAGGCCAGAAGCTGCTGTTTCAAGCTGTGCTTGTCGAGGGCCTCAGCGTCCGCGAGGCCGAGGACAGGGCGCAGAAGCTGAACGCCGGCTCCCCGCCCGCGGCCCGCAAGGCTCCGGCGGCCGCTCCTAAGCGGTCCTCGGCCGAGATCGCCGACCTGGAACAGCGCTTCATCGAGCGCCTGGGGACCAAGGTCACCATCAAGGGCGACGCCCACAAGGGGAAGATCGAGATCACCTACCTGTCGGCCGACGACCTCGACCGCCTGTACGAAGTCCTTGGCGGCGCGGATGCTTGACACCCGTTGGGAAGTCCGGTATCCTCCCATCGTCTAACCTGGAGAGATGGTCGAGTGGTTTAAGGCTCCGGTCTTGAAAACCGGCGTGCGGGCAACCGTACCGGGGGTTCGAATCCCCCTCTCTCCGTGGCTGGTTCTGTTACATTACTGGAGAGGTGCCAGAGTGGCCGAATGGGGCTCCCTGCTAAGGAGTTGTACGGCTAAAACCGTACCGGAGGTTCGAATCCTCTCCTCTCCGGACTTGTTTTGCGCTTTTTGAGATCGTAGCTCAGTTGGATAGAGCATTAGATTGCGGATCTAAAGGTCGGAGGTTCGAATCCTCTCGGTCTCATTGTTTCAGCGCTGGAGAGATGGCCGAGTGGCTTAAGGCATACGCTTGGAAAGCGTACGTAGGTTAACCGCCTACCGGGGGTTCGAATCCCCCTCTCTCCGATCCCCTAGCAATGGTCGTCAGGCCCCGCGCAACGCGCCGCTTCTGAACCCCGCCAGGCCCGGAAGGGAGCAACGGTAGGAAACCCGGCCGTGTGCCGTGGTGCATGCTTGACGATCGCTAGGGGTTTCAAAAATCCCCGCGAACCTACTGCGGAGGCCTTTCGCTTCGCGTTCTCGTCGTTCAAATCCTCGCGTGTCAAAGACACGCTCCGGTTTTCACTTCCAAGAACGCTTCGCGAAAGTCCTTCCTCGCTACGGTTGGCGGGGATTTTTCATTGTTGCAACAAACTGCGGAGCCCTTTGGCGTCATCCCCCGTTCCTTCAGATCCTCGCGTGTCAAAGACACGCTCCGGTCTTCAGATCACGGGGGATTTAGCCAAAGTGCTTCCTCGCGACGGGCCGGGCCTTTTTTCTTGGTGCATTTTCGACAACCTACTGCGGTGAGTTTTGGCCTCGGTGGGGATTCGTTCGAATGCTCATGCGACGAGCGAAAGCCTGGAGCTCGGCGTGGCTGCGGGTTGGGGCAGCGCGGTCGTTGATGGCCTGCCTCGGAGACACGCTCCGCTTCTCACTCCACCCCCACCTTCGCCAAAACTCATCCTCGCTACGGCCAGGGCCAAAAAGGGCCTTGGTGCCGGACGCGGATATTATGCCTCGCCCTTCGGGCATTGGCATACTCCGGCTTTCGCTTCCAAGAACGCTTCGCGAAAATCCTTCCTCGCTACGGTTGGCGGGGATTTTTCATGGCTCTGTTCCCGTGCACGGTTGATGCATCGCCCCGTGCCACATTGTTGAGGTGGTCGGGAGGTTTGAAGAATGCGGCACGGAGAGTTTCTGGGTATGATGGGTCAACTGTCGAGGCTGAAT